>Ga0102851_10000305_pt1 | contig 23624 bp, 22 predicted proteins | sample Mud3Dept3metaG_FD_79558 | JGI IMG/M metagenome (GOLD analysis project Ga0102851, IMG submission 79558) | Freshwater wetland microbial communities from Ohio, USA, analyzing the effect of biotic and abiotic controls - Mud 3 Core 4 Depth 3... | ecosystem: Environmental > Aquatic > Freshwater >... | reverse complement strand
GGTAACCGCCTGCGGATTGTTTCGGCCGAACGCCCCGCCCCCGCTCCTTGCCATTCGTTCCGGGACTTCCGTTCATGAAGGAAGGACGAAAAGCCCAGCGCGGGCGGGGGACTCGGCCGAAACAATCCGCAGGCGGCCTGCCAACTCACGCTGCGAAGCCGCGGCCGCCGCCCGCCGAGGACGTTTCGGACGAGTCCACCGCCCGCGCGCCTCGCAGCAACGACTGAAAGCACATCCGGCGCAGGGCGAGCATCCCTACCGTGGGGGCTCGACGAAGATCCGGTCAGGCCTCCAGCGGCGTTGACGCGCGCTCCAAGGCTCTGCTAACCCCGCGTCGCCTCTCTCTTCTCCTCCGTTCCAGAGGCGATCCCGCGCCATGAAGCTCTACGTCGACCGGCTGAAGGACAGCCCGACCGAGACCGTCTTCGAAGAATCCGCTGCCTGGCGCCGCGAGGCCGAGGAGTTGCTGCCCGAGTTGCGCGACTTGCGGGCCGAGCCGATTCGCGTCGAGCTGCGCGCGCATCGCATGGGACAGAACGTGTACATCGAGGGCGCGCTCACCGGGGCTCTCGAACCCGAGTGCGCGCGCTGCCTCGTCCGCTATCGTGAGCCGCTCCGCGAGCCCTTCCGGTTGGTCCTGGAGCCGGCAGGACCCCGGGTCCCCGCCGAGCCGGAGGCTGCCCGGGAGCTCGCTCGCCACGGCATGTGCCTCGTCGACGAACTGGAGATGGGCTGGTTCCAGGGCCATGAAATCGATCTCGGAAGCTTCCTGCGCGAGATCCTGACGCTGGCGCTGCCGCTCCAGCCGCTCTGCAGGGAAGATTGCCGCGGGCTCTGCCCGGGCTGCGGCGCGGACCGCAACACGGTTCCGTGTGGCTGCGATGAACAACGAGCGAAAACACCCTTCGCCGCGCTGGAAGCGCTGAAGGTTCGCGACACGCGAGGAGAGTCCTGAGATGGCCGTCCCGAAGAGCCGCACCTCGAAGAGCCGGAAGAACAAGAGGCGCTCCCACGACGGGCTCGCGCTGCCTGCGCGCGCCAAATGCGCGCAGTGCGGCGAAGCAAAGCCGCCCCATCGCGTCTGCCGCGAGTGCGGCTACTACGCGGGCGCGTTGCGCATCGAGATCGCAGAAGAGGCATAGAGGCGGCGTGTTTGCGCTGCTCTTTCCGGGACAGGGCTCGCAGAAGGCCGGCATGGGCCGCGACGTCTACGAGACTTCCCCGGCAGCGCGCTCCGTCTTCGAGACCGCCGACGCGGTACTCGGGATCCCGCTCTCGAAGCTCTGTTTCGAGGGTCCCGACGACGCGCTGCTACCCACCGAAGTGCAGCAGCCGGCGATTCTCGCCACCAGCATTGCGCTGTTGCGCGCGCTCGAAGAACGCAGCGGAGCGCTCGCACCCGGTTACGTCGCCGGTCACAGCCTCGGCGAGTACAGCGCGCTGGTGGCGGCCGGCGCACTCGCGTTCGAAGACGCGCTGCGACTGGTGCGAGCGCGCGGCTGCTACATGCGCGACGCGGTGCCGCCGGGCTACGGCGCGATGGCGGCAATCGTCGGTTGCGACCGCGCGACCGTTGAAGCCGCCTGCGCCAGCGCCCGCGCGGAGACGGGCGAAGTCGTCGAACCCGCCAACTACAACGCGCCGGAGCAGACGGTGGTCGCGGGAAGCGTCGCCGCTGTGAGGTCTGCGTGCGAGTTGGCGAAGGCCGCGGGCGCGCGGCGCGCGCTGCCACTCCCGGTCTCCGCACCGTTCCATTGCCGCTTGATGACGCCTGCGGCCGTGCGGCTGCGCGCCGACCTGGCCGCGATCCGCTTTGCGGATCCGCGCCCGCCGGTGGTCGCGAACGTGAGCGCCGAGCCGAACGCCACCGCCGCGCAGATCCCCGAACTGCTCGCCCGGCAGGTGGCCGAGCCGGTGCGCTTCACCGAGATGGTCGAACGACTCGCCGCGCTCGGCGTCGGTGCGGTGCTCGAAGTCGGTCCGGGACGCGTCCTCTGCGGCCTCGTCGCGCGCATCGCGCCTCGGCTCGAGCGGGCCAACCTCGGCTGCGCGGCGGATCTCGATGCGGCGTCACTTTTCGCCGCAGGCCCCGGGGCAAAGCCGGCCAGTGCGGGCTAAGTTCGCGAAACTGCGCCGTCGGAAACCTGGAGAGGACCACCGAATGGGTCTCGAAGAACGCGTCACCGAGATCATCGTCGAGCAACTCGGTGTGTCGAAGGACGAGGTCGTGCCGGAGGCCTCGTTCATCGACGACCTCGGCGCCGATTCGCTCGACATCGTCGAACTCGTGATGGCGATGGAAGAAGAGTTCGACATCGAAATCCCGGACGATGACGCCGAGAAGATCCAGACCATCTCCGATGCCATCTCGTATGTCCGGGGGCGCGCCGCCGCGGGGTAACAGCAGCCATGCAGGGCCAGGCGGGTCGCCGACGCGTCGTCGTGACGGGCCTCGGTTGCGTGTCGCCGCTCGGCAGCGACGTCGCTTCGACGTGGGAGGCCGCGGCCGCCGGGACGAGCGGCATCGCGTGCACGCGTCATTTCGATCCCGCCGATCTTGCGGTGCGGATCGCAGCGGAATGCGCCGCCGACGCCGGGCCGAGCGGAATGCTCGCCAAGGAAGCGCGGCACCTCGACCGCTCGACGCGGCTGGCACTCGCCGCGGCCGAGCAGGCGATCGCCGACGCGGGAATCGACGAGAATGCCGCCGATGGCGAACGGGTCGGCGTCGTGATCGGCACTTCGATCGGCGGCATCGAGACGCTGCTCGACGGTCACGACGTGCTGCGCACGCGCGGTGCGCGCCGGCTCTCGCCCTTCATGGTGCCGATGACGCTGCCCAACATGACGGCGGGCTTCGTGTCGATGCACTGGGGCTTTCGCGGGCCGATCGCGTGTCCCGTCGGCGCCTGTGCGTCGGGCGCGCAGGCGCTCGGCCTGGCTGCACGCCTGATCGAGCGCGGCGACGCCGACGTGGTGGTCGCGGGTGGCACCGACGCCGTCGTCCTGCCGCTCGTGGTGGCGGGCTTCGCCGCGATGCGCGCGCTCTCGACGCGCAACGATGAGCCGACGCGCGCGAGCCGTCCCTTCGACCTCGATCGCGACGGCTTCGTGATCGGCGAGGGCGCAGGCGTAGTCGTGCTCGAAGCCGAGGAATTCGCGCGGGCGCGCGGCGCGCGCGGGCGCGCGACGCTGCTCGGCTACGGCGAGGCCGCCGACGCGGCGCATCCCGCGTCGCCGCCCGAAGACGCGCGCGGCGCCAGGCTCGCGATCGAACTCGCGCTCGCCGACGCGGGGCTGGCTCCGCGCGACGTCGATCATGTGAACGCCCATGCCACCAGCACGCCGGCCGGCGATCGCTGTGAGGCGCTCGCGCTGCGCGCGGTGTTCGGCGCGCACGCGGACGCGATGCCGGTGTCGGCGACCAAGTCGATGACGGGGCACCTGCTCGGCGCGGCCGGCGCGGTCGAGGCGATCTTGTGCGTTTGCGCACTCGAGACGGGATTGCTCCCGCCGACGGTGAATCTCGATCGGCCGGATCCCGCGTGCGCGCTCGACCACGTCGCGCACAAGGCACGACCGCACCCGGTCCGGGTGGTGCTCTCGAACGCGTTCGGCTTCGGCGGCGTGAACGCGTGCTTGCTGCTCGGACGAGCGGAGTAGGAGGAGTGGAGATGACGCGGCGGATGGCGATGGCGAGCGATCACCGGGGTGTCGCGCTGAAGCGCGCGCTGCGCGAGCGGCTCGAGCAGGCCGGCTTCGAGATTCTCGACTTCGGCACCGAGGGCACGGCGGCCGTCGACTATCCGGATACCGTGGGACCCGCGGCCGAAGCCGTCTCGCGCGGCGACGCCGAGCGCGGCATCGTGATCTGCGGTTCGGGTCTCGGCGTCTCGTACACCGCGAACCGCTTCCCGCACGTGCGCGCCGCGCTCGCGATGGATCCCGAGATGGCCGAGATGGCGCGCCGCCACAACGACGCCAACATGCTCGCGCTCGCCGCCGATCGGCTCGCGCCCGACGCGGCCTGGAAGATCGTCGAGACCTTTCTCGCGACCGCCTTCGAGGGCGGACGCCACCTGGCCCGCGTCCAGAAGATCGACAGCGCAGCGCGCCACGCCTGGGACCACGAACTCTCCCACCACACTCCGCTCGAAAACGTCGATCCCGAAATCGCGCCGCTGCTGCGCGCCGAAGCGAAGCGCCAGGCGCTCGGCATCGAGCTGATCGCGTCCGAGAACTTCGTCTCCGAAGCGGTGCTCGAAGCGGTGGGCTCCGTGCTCACCAACAAGTACGCCGAAGGCTACCCGGGCCGGCGCTACTACGGCGGCTGCGACGTCGTCGACCAGGTCGAAGCGATCGCGATCGCGCGCGCCAAGGCGCTGTTCGGCGCCGAGCACGCCAACGTGCAGCCGCACGCGGGCTCGCAAGCGAACGAAGCGGTGTACCGCGCGGTGCTCGAAGTCGGGGACACGATTCTCGCGATGAACCTCGATCACGGCGGCCACCTGACCCACGGCAGCCCCGTCAACTTCTCGGGAAAGCTCTACGAGATCGTGCCGTACGGGGTGCGTCAGGACACCGAGCAGATCGACTATGACCAGGTCCGCAAGCTGGCGCGCGAACACCGCCCGAAGCTGATCCAGTGCGGCACGACCGCCTATTCGCGCGTGATCGACTTCAAGACCTTCCGCGAAATCGCGGACGAAGTCGGCGCGCTGCTCTTTGCCGACATCGCGCACATCGCCGGGCTGGTCGCCACCGGCGTGCACCCGTCGCCGATCGGCCACGCCCAGCTGGTGACGACGACCACCCACAAGACGCTGCGCGGCCCGCGCGGCGGGATGATCCTGTGCGACGCGCCGCTCGCGAAGAAGGTGGACTCGGCGGTGTTCCCGGGCGGGCAGGGCGGTCCGCTGATGCACGTGATCGCCGGCAAGGCGGTCGCCTTTCTCGAAGCCGCGCGACCGTCGTTCCGCGAGTACTGCACGCAGATCGTCGCCAACGCGCGCGCCCTCGCCGACGGCATGACCCAGCGCGGCTTCCGATTGGTGTCGGGCGGCACCGATGTTCATCTGTTCCTGCTCTCGCTGGTGGATCGCGACGTCACCGGCAAACAGGCGCAGCAGGTGCTGGAGCACGCGGGCATCACCGCGAACAAGAACATGGTGCCCTTCGACCCCCGCAAGCCCACCGTCACGTCGGGTGTGCGGCTCGGCACGCCGGCGGTCACCACGCGCGGCATGAAGGAAGCGGAGATGGGAGAGATCGCCGACTGCGTCGCGCGCGTGCTCGAGCGGCCCGACGACGCATCCGTCATCGCCGCCGTGCGCGCCGAGGTCGAGGCGCTGTGCCGCCGCTTCCCGCTCTACCCTTCGCGCTGGAGCGACGCCGACTAGATGCGCTGCCCGTATTGCGCAGACGACTCGAACCGCGTCGTCGATTCGCGGCTGGGCCGCGACGACACGGAGATCCGCAGGCGTCGCGAGTGCCAAGAATGCGGCAAGCGCTTCACGACGCGCGAGCGTGTCGAGGACGTGTTGCCGCGCATCGTGAAGCGCGACGAGCGCCGCGAGGACTTCGACCGCCGCAAGCTCGTCGCCAGTCTCGAGAAGGCGTGCGCCAAGCGCCCCGTCCCGGGGGACGCGCTCGAGCGCCTCACCGACCGCATCGAGAAGCGTCTGCAGGAGAGCGGCGAGCCCGAGGTGTCGAGCGAACGACTCGGCGCGTGGGTGCTCGACGACCTGGTCCAGATCGACACGCTGGCGGCGGCGCGCTTCGCTTCGGTGTTCCGAGACTTCCAGAACGCCGAGGATTACGCGGCGTTCTTCACCTCGGCGAAGGCGCGGCGCGCAGCGCTCGCCGCGGAGGGGCCCCCGGCCGTGCGCGTGCCCGAGCCGCACCGGCGCCCGTCGGCTTGAACCCCGAGACCGCGATGCGGGCCGCCCTCGCGCAGGCGCGGCGCGCGTCGGGCCGCTGCTTCCCGAACCCCGCCGTCGGAGCCGTCGTGTTCCGCGGCGATCGCATCCTGGGTCGGGGCTTCACGCAGCCGCCGGGGGGGCCGCACGCCGAGTTCGTCGCGCTCGAACGGGCAGCGCGGCGTCACGGTGCGCGTGCGCTGCGCGGCGCGACGGTGGCCGTGACGCTCGAGCCGTGTTGCCACTTCGGCCGCACGCCGCCGTGCACCGACGCGCTGCGCGCCGCCGGGGTTGCGCGCGTGCTGGTGGGCCACCTGGATCCGCACCCGCTCGTCGCGGGAGGGGGCGTGCGAGCGCTGCACCGGGCCGGCATCGAGGTCCAGCTCGGAGTGCTCGAAGCGGCCTGTCGCGTGCAGCACCGCGGATTCCTTTCGCGCATCCTGCGCGGCCGGCCCTTCGTCACGCTGAAGCTCGCGGCGTCGCTCGACGGGCGCATCGCGACCGCGCGCGGGGAATCGCGCTGGATCACCGGCGCCGCCGCGCGAGCCGTCGTGCACCGGCTCCGCGCGCAGACCGATGCCGTGCTGGTCGGCTCCGGCACCGCCCTCGCGGACGACCCCGCACTCACGGCGCGCCGGGGTGCCCGCGTCGTGCAGCGACCGGCGCGCGTGGTCGTCGATTCGCGCCTGCGCGTTCCGCCGCGCGCGAAGCTCTTCGCCCGCGACGGGGCGCAGCGCCTGGTGCTCTGCACGATGGACGCGCCGGCCACGCGGCGGCGTCCGATCGAGGCGACGGGAGCGCAGCTGCTGCCGTTTCGCGCGAGGCGCGGCAAAGTCCCGCTGCGGAGCGCGCTCGAGCGGCTCGCCGCCGAAGGACTCGGGACGCTCCTGGTGGAAGGCGGTGGCGGGCTCGCGGCCGCGTTGCTCGCCGAGGGACTGGTGGACGAAGTGCTCTGGTTCACAGCGCCGAAGCTGCTCGGAGGCGATGCGCACCCCGCGCTCGCGGCGCTCGCCGTGGCGAGACTCGACGACGCCCCGGCCTTCGCAATTTCGCGCGTGCGACGCATCGGCGCCGACCTGCTGATCGAGGCGCATCCGCGCGCCCGCGGGGCCCGTTCGTGACGAGCTATGCGATCCGTCGCGATGCCGCCGGACTGCGCGTCGCGATCGTCGTGTCGCGCTTCAACCACCTGATCACCGTGCGCATGCTCGAGGGTTGCGTCGGCGAACTCGTCGCGCGCGGCGCGTCCCGCGACGATTTGCACGTGGCGTGGGTGCCCGGCGCCTTCGAGATCCCGCAGGCCGCGCGCACACTCGCCGCGAGCGGACGCTACGATGCCGTCGTGACCCTGGGTGTCGTGATCCGCGGCGGCACGCCGCACTTCGACTACGTCTGTCGCGCCGTCACCGACGGTGTGCGCGAGATCATCCGTGACACCAACGTCCCGGTCGGCTTCGGCGTGCTCACCACCGACGACAACGCGCAGGCCCTCGCGCGCGCGGGCGGCGCACACGGCAACAAGGGCGCCGAAGCGGCGCTCGCGGCGATCGAGATGGCGCACCTGGTGAGAGCGACCCGGCAGGGTCCGGGCGGCGACGCTCGATGAGCGGAACGCCTCACGCGTCGCGCGCGCAGTCGCGCCAGGCTGCGTTGCAAGTGCTCTATTCCGTCGACGTCGGGCGACACGCCGCCGAGACGTTCTCGAGCGAAACGGTGGACGCGGCGTTGGCCGCCGTCGCCGCACACTTCGAGTTGCCCGAGGGCGCACGCGCCTACGCGCGCGAACTCGTGCTCGGCGTCGCGCGCCATCGCGACGCGATCGACCGCATGCTCGCGGGGCACGCGACCAACTGGCGCATCGAGCGCATGGCCGCCGTCGACCGCAACGTGCTTCGCGTCGCCGCCTACGAGATGGGCTGGGCGGGCGTGCCGTCGTCCGTCGCGATCGACGAAGCGGTCGAACTGGCGCGCCGCTTCGGAGCCGATCCGTCACCGGCCTTCGTGAACGGCGTGCTCGATGCGGTGGCCCGCACGCTCGAAGCGCGCGGCGTGGCGCGCGACGCGGTGGGCGTCTCATGAGATCGACTCTGCAACTCGAGGTCGGAGATACGGAGTCGCTGGCGCGCGTCGGTGCGGAGATCGCCGTCGCGGGTTTCTTCCGCGACCAGCGCCCGCTGCGCGGCGGCGCCGGTCTCGCCGACTGGCGCCTGTGCGGCTGGCTCTCGCGCCTGCTGCTCGCGTCGCGCGCGATCGGCGAGTCGGGCGAGGCGGTGCTCGCGACCACCCATGGTCACCTGCGCGCGCCGCGGCTGCTGCTCCTGGGACTCGGAGAGCGCGCGCGATTCGGCGCCGATGCCCATCGCGCCGCCGTCGAAGCGGCGCTCCAGCGACTGCTGGATCTGGGCGCGGGCTCGGCGGCGCTCGATCTGCCGCCGCCGACGGGAGATGCGAGTGAGGACGTGCTCGCCGCGGGCATCGTCGAGGGCGCCTGCGCGGCGCTCGACGCGCGTCCCGCGCGGCTGCTGCTGCGCATCGTCGCCGAACCCGGCAGCGCCGCCCGCATGCGCAGCGCGCTCGAACGCGCCGCCGCCGCCCGCCCGCGCGGCGCGACCTCGCTGCGGATGACGCGACAGCCCGCCGCAGGACCGACCCCAGCTGCCGGAATCGCTCTTTCCCGCGCGCCGATGGCCTGATCTTCCCGCGTCCCTTTCCGTCAAGTTGCCGGCCGGTGTGCCCGATCAACGGCGGGTGTACTCCCGTGCCCCGTCGGCACGGGGGAGCGCTCTGCTTGCGCTGTGCCGGAGGGGAGTCGCGCCGGATGAGCCTGGTCGGAAGCCTCGAAGACCTCGGACTCGGCGAGATCCTGCAGATCGTCAGCCTGTCCGGGAAATCGGGCGTGCTCTTGATCCGCTCTCCGCTGGGAGAGGGCCGCATCGCGTTCGACCGCGGGGCGATCCGCGGCGCGCTGGTGAGCGACGGCCCCCAGGACTTGCACGGCCTGCTGCGCGCAGGCGGGACGCTGCCGGAAGCCGACCTCGAAGCGCTCTACGACGAGGCGCAGGCCGAGGGCACGGGGCTCGAGGAAATCCTGGTGGCGCGCACGGCTCTCGACGCGGCCCGCATCGAGGAGCTGCGCGAGCGGCACGTCGAGGCCTGCGTGCTGCGCATGTTCTCCTGGCCGATCGGTGAGTTCAGCTTCGAGATCCGCGACGAGTCGGGCGACGGGGCCGGCGTCGATCTGCTGCTGCGCGCGGGCATGAACGCGCAGTTCCTGGCGCTCGAGGGAACGCGGCTGCGCGACGAGCACCTGGAAGGCGGCGACGCCGGCGGCGGTGAAGCGGGCGGCGATGCGGTGGAGATCGCCTTCGACGGCGAGCAGTCCGCCGCCCGCGACGAAGTCGCAGCGGACCGCGAGACGGCGATCCCCGAAGGTCCGGCCGAGATGGAAGTCACCATCCTCGAGCTGCTCGACGAGGAGATCGAAGACGCCGACACCGCTCTGTTCGCAGAGCCGCTCGAAGCAGCGTCGAGCGCGCCGGGTGTAGACGACGACCCGACCCTCACGGGCGCCGAGCAGCGCCGCGAACTCGAGCAACGGGCGCAACCGACGCCGCAGCCTCCGGTCGTCGCCACGCCGGCACTGTTCGTCGCGTCGATGCGCTCGTGCTCGGGCGTCGTGATCATCGACCGCGAAATCGCGATGCTGGAGTGGATGAAGAGCGCGCTCGCGCCGCTCGGACTGCGCATCCACATCTTTCCGCGCACGGAACTGGCGATCGATCGCATCCGCCAGTACTTCGCGCGTGGCGAGAATCCGCTCGTGGTGTTGACGAGCGAGACACCCCCCGATTCGGTGAGCGGCGCGCGCGATTGGGCCGAGCTGGCGGCGCGCCTGCGCGCGCAGGTTGCGCAGCTGCCGCTCCTGGTGGTGGCGAGCACGGGCCTCGCGATCGCGGCGGCGAACGAGCGCTCGATCCCCGACGCCATCGCCACGCGACCGACGCCGTCGGTGATCGCCGACGAGCGCGCGCGAGAGAAGCGCGAAGCCCTCGCCGGGGAGCTGCGCAGCGCCGCGCTGCGCGCGCTTGCGCGAGCCACGTCACCGCGCACAGCGCCCGCGTGGCTGGGCGAAACGGGCGATCCGATGCGGTCGCTGCGCGAATGGAGCGCGCGGCTGCGCGATCCCGCTTCGCCCAGCGAAGTGCTGCGCATCCTCCTCGAGTTCGCCGGCCGTCACTTCGATCGCGCGGCGATCTTCTGGTTGCGCGACGGCGAGGCGCAGGCGATGGCGCAGGTGGGCCTGGCTTCGGCGGGCGGTCCCGACGACGAGGCCCTGCTCGAGCTGTGCGTGTCGGTCGACGAGTCCGCTTGCTTCCGCAAGGTGTGCGCGAGCCGTGCGCCGCTGCGCCTCACGCCGGAAGGGGAAGGCGACCTCGCGCTGGTTGCGCGACTCGGCGCCGCGACGCCCACCGAACTGTACGTCGCACCGATCGAAGCGGGTGAGGAAGTCGCGGCGCTGCTCTACGCCGACAACGTCTTCACGCGTCGTCCGCTCGGTGATACCAGCGCACTCGAGGTGATGCTCCACGAGGGCGGGCTGGCGCTGGATCGCGCCGTCCTCGAGCGGGCCCTCGAAGAGGTCGAAGCCGGACGCAGTCCGGCAGCCGCGACGCCGGGAAACTCCGAAGCATGACGTCGGCTGCCGATTCTCAAGAGCGGCGGCGGCCCGGCCGATACCGGCGTGGATCCGACACGCCCGTGGGCGCAACGTCCCAGGGAGAGGTTGCGTGCATCACATCCTGATCGTCGAGGACTCCCCGACGATGCGATCGCTGGTCGTGTCGGCGCTCGAGGACATCGGTCTGCCGGTGCGGATCAGCGAGGCATCGAGCGGTTTCGAGGCGCTGCGCGAGCTGCCGCGCGGTGACTACGATCTGATCGTCACCGACATCAACATGCCCGACATCAACGGACTCGAGCTGATCTCGTTCGTCCGCCGCAACGCCGCCTATCGCTCGATTCCGCTTCTGATCATCTCGACCGAGGGCTCGGAACGCGATCGGGAGCGGGGTCTCGAACTCGGCGCGGACGCCTATCTCGTGAAGCCCTTCGACCCGGCGGCGCTGCGCCGCACGGCGAAGGAACTGCTCGAGAAAGCGCGCGGGGAGTAGCCGGCGTCATGGCGGCGCGTCGCACCCAGAAGCCGGCGCGCAACCGGGCCACGCGCGAGTTCGTCTCCGAGGTCGAAGAGATCCTCGAGCGGATGCGCGCGGACCTCTCGGACCTCGCGGACGCGCGCGCGGGCGGCCGCCTAGACCCCGAACTCGCCAACCGGCTGTTCCGCTCCGCGCATTCTCTCAAGGGCATCGCGGGCATGTTCGGCTTCGAGGGCGTGAGCGATCTGGCGCATCACATGGAGGACATCCTCGATGGGTTGCGGATGGGGAGGCTCCCGCCGGGTGCGCCCGCGCTCGCGTTGCTCGACGAGGTGGTCGAGGTCGTGGCGGGGCTGCTCGGAAGCGGGGAAGGCGAACTCGCCGCCGGCGCGCGGGCGCAGGTCCAGGCGCTGATCGAACGCATCGTCGCGTCGCTGGCGAGCGAAGCTCCGCCCGCTGCGGACGACGACCTCGACGGCATCGACGCCAGCATCCTGCGCGCGCTCACCGAGTACGAAGAGCACCGGCTGCGCGAGAGTCTGCGCGCCGGTCGCGCCATCCATCTCGTCGAAGCGAGCTTCGAGATCCTCTCGTTCGAGGAAGGGCTCTCGGAGTTGACGGGATCGGTGCGTGCGCTGGGCGAGGTGCTCTCGACGCTGCCGGCGCCCGGGGATTCGCCGGACTCGCAGATCCGCTTCTCGCTCTTGGTCGCGACGGAGTGCGACGCCGCCGAACTCGGTTCCCGGATCGACCTCCCGAACGCCATGGTGCGCGCGATGCGCGCGAGTCGTGCCACCCCCACGCAGCCGGGGAGTGCGGCGCCCGCCGCCTCTGCACCCACCGAATTGCTGCGCGACGCATCGCCCGGCGAGTCGCCGCGCGCGGACGGCGGCTCGGAGATCGAATCGCTGAAGTCGATCAGCGAGACGGTTCGCGTCGACATCCGCAAGCTCGACGAACTGATGAACCTGGTGGGCGAGCTGGTGATCCAGCGCGGCGCGATCGGTTCGCTCGCGGATCGGCTGCTCGCGGACCCCGCAACGGCGCGCGCCGGCCTCGAACTCTCGAAGCTCCACAAGTCGCTCGAACGGCGCCTCACCGACTTGCAGGCGGGTGTGCTCGAAGTGCGCATGGTGCCGCTGCGCCAGGTCTTCGAAAAACTCTCGCGGGTGGTGCGCCGCTTGCGCCGCGATCTCGGCAAGGACGTGCGGCTCGACATCCGCGGCGGCGACACCGAACTCGACAAGTTGATCGTCGAACAGCTCGCCGATCCGCTCATGCACGTGGTGCGCAACGCCTTCGACCACGCCATCGAGCCTGCCGCCGACCGCGCTTCGGCCGGCAAGCCGGCCGAAGGCTCGATCCGCCTCGAAGCGCTCCAGCGCGGCAATCACGTGGTGATCGAAGTGGCGGACGACGGACGCGGCATCGACCCCGAGGCCGTGCGCCAGCGCGCCCACACGCTCGGGCTGATCGAGCAGGACGCCGTGCTCTCGCGCAAGGAGGTCCTCGACCTGATCTTCGCGCCGGGACTCTCGACCACCACCGAAGTGACGGAGACCAGCGGCCGTGGTGTCGGAATGGACGTGGTGCGCGAGAACGTGACGGCGCTCGGTGGCATCGTGCACGTCGATTCGCAGCCCGGCCGTGGCACCACCGTCGTCTTCACGCTGCCCATCACGCTCGCGATCATCCGGGCGCTCACCGTCGGCGTCGCCGACCAGCGCTTCGCGATCCCGCTCACCACGGTGCTGGAGACGATGCTCGTCGATCCCGTCGCGATACAGCGCAGCGAGGGGCGCGAGTTCCTGACGCTGCGCGGCGAACCCCTGCCGCTGCGCCGGTTGCACGCGGAGTTCGGACTCCCCTCACCGCCGGCCGGGGCGCGCGTCGCCGTCGTGGTCGTGGGGCTCGGCGACCTGCGGCTCGGGCTCGTCGTCGACCACCTCGAAGGGCAGCAGGATGCCGTCATCAAGCCGATCCAGGGGCCCGTGCGCAGCGTGCGCGGAATCGCGGGCGCCACCGAACTCGGCGACCTCGGCACCGTGCTGGTGCTCGACGTCGCGTCGCTCGTCGAAGACGCCGCCAAGCGCCGGGAGGCCGCATGAGCATCGAGATCGGGGCACTCGGGCCCGGGCCGTTCGAGGAGTTGGCGCGCAGCGCCGCGTTGCACGGCCAGGAGCCGATCGAGAGCACGTCCGAGCGCGAGCTGCTGGTACTCTGGCTCGACGACGATCCCTACGCGCTGCCCGTCGAACGCGTGCGCGAGATCGTGCGCTGGCGCCCGATCACGCCGGTTCCGCGCGTGCCGGCGGCCGTACGCGGCGTGCTGTCGCTGCGCGGCGAGATCGTGCAGGTGATCGACCTGCGGCTGCGCCTCGGGCTCGCACCGTCGCTCGCCGAAGGGCGGCGCCGCCGCATCGTGGTGTTGCACGGCGACGACGGACAGATGACGGGTCTGCTGGTGGACCGCGTCAGCGAAGTGCTGCGCCTGCGCGACGAGGAGCTGCGCGCGCCGACGGGCCGCGACGCCGGCACGGTCGTGGCGCTGGCGCCGCAGGGCGATCGCTTCGTGTCGGTGTTCGATGTGGACCGCGTGCTCGACCTCGGCGTCGGCGCGTAGCGGAGCGGCGAACCCGATGCAGACGGGGAGCGACGAGCTGAACGTCGAGCTGGCGTGTCTCGAAGTGCGCGGTCAGGTCTACGGCGTGGACGTCCAGCAGGTTCGCGAGATCGTGCGCTCGCAGACGCTGACGCCGCTGCCGCGGGCGCCCGAACTCGTCGAAGGCGTGATCGATCTGCGCGGCGCGATCGTGCCCGTGATCGATCTCGGCCGCGCACTCGGTGGCGAACCGGTCGCCCACGGCGCCGAGGCCCGCATCGCGATCGTCGAGGTCGACGGACTCGCCTTCGGGCTGCGGGCCGACGCGGCCTCCGACGTGCTGGCGGTGACGGGAAGCGATGTGCAATCGCCGCCCGCGCTCGTCGCGCAGGCCGGCTACGACGCGATCCGCGCCGTGGTGCGAAGGCCGGGACAGCCGCCGGTGCTCGTGCTGGCTCTCGAGGCTGTGCTCGAGAGCGTGTACCGATCGGGCCTGCGCGGCTCGTCGCGGCCGCGGGCTTCGGGAGCGTGACGACGACGGTGGCTCGAGCGCCGGCAAGCACAGGCGTCAGGTCGAGACATCGGGAGGGAAACCCGCGCCCACAGGCTCAGTCCTTTCGCGCGGCGACCGATATGGGCAGAGGATCGGCAGGGATCTCGCGCGCGGCGCCCGATCGAGTGGGGGCCGGTGGGGAGTAATTCCCTGAGAGGGAGTTGGCGATGATCGCGGCGTGTCCGAAATGTCAGACCCGCTACCGAGTCGAGCCCGAGCGACTCGGCGCGGACGGCGCGCGCCTGCGCTGCAGCCACTGCAGCGCCGTCTTCCGCGTCCGACTCCCCGCCGCTTCCCACGCGGAAGCCGTTGCCCCCGTCGAGCCGACTCCGCGTCCCGAGCCTTCGCCCGCGAACCAGGGGACTCCCGAAGCGAGCGACCTCGCAAGCGAAGCCGCCGCGTCGGGCGCGGTCGCCCGCAGCCCGCAAGGCGCCGAGGGCGGAGCCAGCGAAGGCCGGCCCGGCCCGCGGAGCGTCGAGCCCCCGAACCTCGAAGCCCCCCACTTCGACCACTCGCGTCTCGTGCTCGTCGCGCACCCGAATCCCGACGCCTGCAAACGCATCGCGGAAACACTCGAACGCGAGGGCCTGCAGGTGCTCGTCGCCCACGACGGCGTGGAAGCGATCCTCTCGATCCAGCGCGCGCTGCCCCGCGCCGTGGTGCTCGACGCGGCGCTGCCGAAGATGTTCGGCTTCCAGGTCTGCGAGCTGCTGAAGCGCAACGAAAGCCTGCGCGTCACGAACGTGTGTCTGCTGGGCGCGATCCATCGCGACGACCGCTACCGCCGCAGCCCCAACGAGATCTACGGCGCCGATTTCTACATCGAAGGACCGTCCCTGCTCGCCGACCTCACGGAGTGGCTCGGCCGCATCGGCTTCGAGCTGCGCACGCAGCGAAGCACCCAGATCCCTGCGCCGGCGCCCGAGCGTCCGCCCGAGGCGACGCGCTCCCAGGGCCCGAGCGAAGCCGGCGATCCGGCGCCCCCCGTCTCCGCGCTGGGCGATGTCGCGCGCGGCGCTGAAGCCGAGCCAAGCGCATCGAGCCCGCACGCGAGCAAGGCCCAGGCGCTTCGTGCCGCGCCGGGCAGCCCGGTCACTCCCGCCGCTGGCCACCCGGTCGCGCGCGCCGTCGAGCCCCAGCCCGTGCCGCTCGGCAGCATCGGTGTCGCCGCGCAGCCGCTCGCCGCCGCGCGGGCCCAGGCCGAGCGACTCGCGCGCATCATCGTCTCGGACATCGTCCTCTACAACCAGGAGAAGTTCGGCGCTGCGGTGCGCAGCGGCGGCGTGCTCGAAGCGATGCGCGACGAGTTGCAGGAAGGGCGCGCGCTGTTCCGCGAGCGCATCGACGCACAGGTGCGCGACGAACGCGACTTCCTCGCCGACGAGCTGTTGCGCGTGGCGCGCGGCCGGGGCATGCCGTGAGCGAGCTCGTCGATCCCCGCCAGCGCGCCAGCATCTTGCACGATCTCGCGAGCGGGGACGAAGAGGTGCGGCGGCTCGCCGTCGAGCTGCTGGTGCTGTTGCCTGCCGACGAAGCGCTGCGGCTGCTGGCCGAGCGGCTCGGCGACGCGAGCTGGCGCGTGCGCAAGGCGGCCGTCGAGTGTTTCGCGAGCGTGCCCGAAGACTGGCCGGCCGCCGACCCCCTGCTCGGGGCGCTCGCCGACGGCGAGAATCCCGGACGTCGCAACGCGGCCGTCGAGGCGCTGGTCCGCATCGGCCGGCGCATGGTCGACGCGCTGCTCGCGGCCAGCGACAGCCCGGACGTCGACGTACGCAAACTGGTGGTGGACGCGCTGGCCGGCATCGGCAGCGAACGCTCGACGCCGCGACTCGCGACGCTGCTCGACGACGAGGACGCGAACGTGCGCAGTGCCGCCGCGGACGCGCTCGCCGCGATCGGCGGCGCCGACGCGCTGCGCGCACTCACGGCGACGGCGCTGCGCGATCGCGAGGAACCGCTGGTGCGCTTCGCCGCGCTGCGGGGTCTCGCGCGACTGGAAGCGCCGCTCACCGCCAACGATCTCGCGTCCGCCCTCGCGGACCCGCTGCTGCGCCCGGTGGCCTTCGGCGCACTCGGGCGCGCGGCGGATCCGGAAGGGCTCGAAGTGCTGCTGAAGGGACTCGAGTCCGGTTCGCGCGCGACGCGCGAGGCGGGCATCGAGGCGCTGCTGCGGGTCGTGTCGCGCTCTGACCCCGAGGATGCGGAGGCTCTGGTCGCGCGGATCCGCGCGACGGCGCGCGGCGCGCAGGCGGCACTCGACGATGCGGTGTTGCGGCTCGCGGACGCCGATCTCGGCACGCGGCTGCTGCTCGCGCAATTCCTCGGCATCGCGGCCACCCCCGAGGTGGTGCTCCCGCTGCTGCGCGCGGCGCGCGCCGACGAAGCGCTCACCGAGGTCGCGCTCGGCGCGCTCGCAAGCCTCGGCGCGCTCGCCGAAGGTCACATCGACGCGCACTGGGACGCACTCGACGGCGAGCTGCGCGGACAGGCGTGCGTCGTCCTCGCGCGCACCGCCGGCGCCCGCGGCGCCGCGCGCCTCGTCGCCGCGCTCGACGAACCCGATCCGGTGTTGCGCGCCGCGGCGGCCAGCGCCCTCGCACACCGCGGCGAGACCAGCGCCGTCGCGCCGCTGGTGCGCCGCCTCCAGCTCGTCACCGAGGACGCCGAGCCCGAAGTCGAGGAGGAACGCGCCGCGCTGATCGACGCGTTGGTGAAGATCGCGACGGCACCGACCGGAGCGTCCGCGTTCGAGGCCGGGCCGAGCCTGGCGGTCGACCTGCTCGCGGCGTCCTTCGAAACCGCCAGCGAGCCGGTTCGGCTCGCGATCGCGCGCGTGCTCGGGGAGGTCGGCGGCCGGCACCACGCAACACTGATGGCGCTGCTCGCGCAGGACCCGAGTCCGGCCGTGCGGCGCGCCGCGGTGGGTGCGCTCGCGCACATGCCGGGGGAATCCCGTTCCGAAGCGCTGCGACTGGCGTTCGCCGACGAGTCGGGGACGGTGCGGATGGCCGCCGCCGCGGCGCTCGGCGCGGGCGACGATCCGGGCGCGCTCGACGCCCTCGAACGCTTGCTCTGCGATGAAGACGCGGAGGTGCGCGCCGCTGCGGTGCGTGCGATCGCAGAATCCCAGACGCGCATTGCGACGGACGGCGCAGCAGCGGCGCCGTTGCGCGTGCGCGCGTTGCTGGTCGCGGCGCTCGGCGATCGGGGTCCCGTCGCGTTCGCCGCCGTCGAAGCGTTCGAGCAGATTGCGCCGGCGCTCGCGATCGACCCCGTGTGCGAAGTGCTCGGGCATGGCGATCCCGAAGTCGTGCAGAGCGCCATCCGCTGCATCCGCCGCCACGGCGGCGAAAGCGACGTCGCGGCTCTGATTCCGCTGGCGTCGCACCCGCACTGGGCGGTGCGCGCGGGTGCGATCGAGGCGCTCGCGGAGCGTCGCGTGTCGGCGGCGATGCCGACCATCCTGCGCTGCCTCGACGGCGAAACGGACGAGTTCGTGAGGGGGTCGCTGCTGCGCGCCCTCGAACGTCTCGAGGAGGCGTAGCCAAGGGACGATGATGGGCGCTCCCGGCCGCGCAGTCGAGCTCGCGATGAGCGATTCGGAGTTCCGCATGCTCGCGGAACTCTTCAAGTCGCATTGTGGACTCCATTTCGGGCAGGAGTCCCGCTTCCTGCTCGAGCGTCGCATCGCGCGGCGTTGCGCCGATCTGGGTCTGCGTTCGTTCAACGCCTACCACTACGTGCTGCGTAACGACATCAGCGGCGAAGGCGAGCTGGCCTGGGCGATCGACAACCTCACCACCAACGAGACCTACTTCCTGCGCGAGAAGGCCCAGCTCATGGCGCTGATCGAGGAGATCATCCCGAGCCTGCAAGCGCGCGGCGGCGGAGCGGGCGCAGCGCCGGTGTCGATCTGGAGCGCGGGCTGTTCGAGCGGGGAGGAGCCCTACTCGATCGTGCTGTTGGCGCAGGAAGCAGGGCTCGAGCCCGGCCGCGATCTGCGCGTCTACGCCTCGGACATCTCGCGGCAGATGCTGCACAAGGCGCGCCGCGGGATCTATCGCGAGGCCTCGTTCCGGCAGACGGATCCTTTCCTGCGCGAGAAGTACTTCAGCGAGAAGGACGGCCTCTTCCGGATCTCCGACGAGATCAAGAAGCACGTCTCGTTCGCGCACTTGAACCTGCTCGACGAAGCACGTTCGGCGCTACTCGGGTCACTCGACGTGGTGTTGTGCCGCAACGTGATCATCTACTTCGACGTCGAGACCAAGCGCCGCGTCGTCCGAACCTTCCACCAGAAGTTGAAGCCCGGCGGTTTCCTGCTGCTCGGCCACTCGGAATCGCTGATCAACCTGTCGACCGACTTCGAACTCAAGCACCTGCGCCACGACATGGTCTACCGCAAGCCCGCGGAGAACGACCCGTGGCACGAGACCGCCGAGCGCACGCTCGCGCAGCTCGACCGGCGGAGGGGCGCATGAGCGCCGTCGCCCCGATCCGCGTGCTGGTGATCGACGATTCGGCGTTCAGCCGGCGCACCATCACGCGCATGCTCGAACGCTCGCCGCTGGTGGAGGTGGTGGCCGCGGCGCGCGACGGCGAAGAGGCGCTGCGCAAGACGCTCGAGCTGCGCCCCGATCTCATCACGCTCGATCTCGAGATGCCGCGCATGAACGGCTTCACCTTCCTGCGGCTGGTGATGAGTCGCTGCCCGACGCCGGTGATCGTGATCAGCGGGCGCAATGGCGAGCAGGACGTGTTCCGCGCGCTCGACTTCGGCGCGGTCGACTTCATCGGCAAGCCGACCCCGCGCGCCGGCGCCGAACTCGAGACGATCGAGCAGGAGCTGCTGCGCAAGGTCCACGCAATCCGCCAGCTCCGCATCGAGAAGGTGCGCGCGCGACTCGACGCGGGCCCGACGCTGCGCGCTGCGGCCAGGCAACGCAGCTCTTCGGCCCCGCGCGTAGTGGCGATCGGCTCGTCGACGGGTGGCCCGGCGGCGCTGATGCAGATTCTCGGCTCCTTCGTCGAGGCTCCGCCGGTGGCCGTGCTCGTGTGTCAGCACATGCCGGAGGGTTTCACGCGCGGCTTTGCCGAGCGCATCGACAGGCTCACGCCGTTCGCGGCGCACGAGGCCGAGAACGGCGACACGCCGATCGCCGGCGCGGTGCTGGTGGCGCCGGGCGGACGGCACCTGGAGTTCGAGCGCGAGGGCGGTCGCGTCGTCGCGCACCTCGTCGATGCGACGGCGAGCGACAAGTACGCGCCTTCCGTAGACCGGCTCTTCGCGTCGGCCGCGAAACAGTTCGGGGCCGAGCTGCTCGCCGTGGTTCTCACCGGCATGGGCGATGACGGACGCGAGGGCGTTCGCGCCGTCAAGCAGGCCGGCGGGAAGGTGGTCGCCGAATCGGAACAGACCGCGGTGGTCTTCGGCATGCCGCATCAGGCGATTCGAAGTGGAGTGGTCGACGCGGTGTTGCCGCTCCCGGAAATTGCGTCGGTGATCGAGTCCGGTCTGTCCGCGGGAGCGCCGCGGCGGGGCGTGAGGTCGGCATGAGCGAAAAACGCGATGGGCTGTTCGCGCGGGCCGAGGAGGTGCTCTCGCTGTTCCGGCGGGGCGCCGAGTTCACCCAGGATCTGATCAAGGAGAACGAGCGACTGCGCCTGCAGGTCGCCCACTTCGAAGCCCAGAACCTGGCCGCCTCGGACGACGTGCAATGGGAGAAGCTGCGCCAGGCCCTGATCGCGCGCATCGAGAACCTGGAGGGCGAAAAGCAGGACATCCTCGACCGGCTGAACCAGGTCGAGGGCGAGAACCGTCACTTCGCCGAGCGCTATCTCGAGATCGAGGAGGAGAACAACAACCTCGCCAGTCTCTACGTGGCCTCCTACCAGCTCCACTCGACGCTCGACCTCTCGGAGGTCATCAAGATCGTCGTGGAGATCGTGATCAACCTGATCGGTGCCGAGGTGTTCGCGATCTACGTGCTCGACGAGCGCACCGAGGTGCTGACGCCGGTCGCGGCGGAAGGCCGCGAGATCGCGGACTTCCCGCCGTGTCAGTTGGGGCAGGGGATGGTCGGCGTGGCGGTCGCCAGCGGTGAGACCCAATGCGGCGACGCGGCGGGTCCCGGGCAACCGGAACACCCGCTCGTGTGCGTGCCGTTGCGCGTGCAGGAGCGCCCGATCGGCGCGATCGCGATCCACAAGCTCCTGCAGCAGAAGGACGGCTTCACGCCGCTCGACCACGAACTCTTCACGCTGCTCGGCGGTCACGCCGCGACGGCGGTGTTCGCCGCGCGACTGTATTCGCAGTCGGAGCGCAAGCTGAACACGATCCAGGGATTCATCGATCTCCTGACCAAGTGAGCAGGGACCGCCCGCAACCAGGGCGGGGAGGGACGCGACATGGCTCGCCACCGGATCTTGATCGTCGAAGACAGCCCCACGATGCGGCAGCTGCTGGTCTTCGCGCTCAAGCGTTTGAAGGAAGTCGACATCGTCGAAGCGCAGGACGGCATGGATGGCCTGCGCAAGGTGTCGAGCGATCACTTCGATCTGGCGTTGATCGACATCAACATGCCCGTGATGGACGGTCTCAAGTTGATCAGCCTGATCCGCGGCGAGGACAATCTGCGCGCGATGCCGATCATCGTGATCACGACCGAGGGCGCCCAGGAAGACCGCGAGCGCGCGATTGCGCTCGGCGCCAACGAGTATCTGGCCAAGCCGATCCAGGCGAACCGGGTTCTGCGCCTCGCGCAGAGCCTGCTCAAAGCGGAGTGAGGGCGGCCATGGAGGGGAGAGCCGCTTCGCACGCCAACTCGCACGCCAACTCGCACGCCGATTCGCACGCCGATTCGCACGCCAATTCGCACGCCAATTCGAGCTGGACGGCGGGCAAGCGCCTGCAACTGCGCTTCGGGCTGCTGACGCTCGTCTCGAGTTCGATCAACATCTGCTTGATCGCGCCGTTTCTGATGCGGCTGCTCGATTGGCAGGCGGCGCAGTGGAAGCTCTTCGGCATCGTGACGGCCGGCTGGATCGTGTTGCTCGCCGGGATCGCACAGGCGATGCAGCGCGCGACGCGCGAGCTCGCCCGCTGGCTCGACCGCGAAGCGGCGGGAAGCGCCACGCAAGAGGACGAGGCGCGCGCCTTCGCGGCTTCGATCGACATCGTCCGCGAGGTGATCCTGAATTCGTTCCTGCTGTGGCCGCTCGGAGCCGCCGCGGTGGCGTTCTCGATGAAGCTCCTCGGGCCCGCCGTGTCCTGGTTCGACGTGATTGCGCTGTGTGCCGCCGGCGCGCTCGGGGGCGCGGTGTCGAGCCCGATCGTCGCCTTCCTCTACAAACGCGAGGTCGAACCGTTTCGCGCGCGGCTGGCCCGCAGCCTTGCAGATCCGGAGCTGCGCGAGCGCGTCGTGCGCCGCCTGCCGATCGTCTGGAAGCTCCAGGGCGCGGTGTTGCTCACGACCGTCGTGCCGATCGTCGTGATGATGCTGGTCGTGCAGCGCCAGGTGGGGATCCTGGCGGCCGAGTTCGTGCACGCGCAGCAGCGCGAGTGGCTCGACAGCGATGAACCCGAGAATCTCGCCGCGTCGCTGCACGCGCCCTTCGTGTCGCTCGGCGGCGCCTGGTGGTTGCTGAATCCCGAAACGGGAAGGGTGCTCGCGCAGAGCGATGCGACACGCGCCGGAGATCCGGCGCTGGCCATCGAGGGTGCGGTGGGGGCAACCGGCTCGGGCACCACCCGGGACGAGTTCTATTCGTGGCAGCGCAATGGACGCGGCGATCGCGTGATCGTCACGATGCTGCCGCGGACCGCCGTCGCGCATCTCGCGGGTGTCGAGCCCGAGATGTACGCGCTCTTCGCGCTCGCGCTCGCGGTCGCCTGCGCCGCGGCGCGGATCGGCGCGCGCGATCTGGCGCGCGGGATCGCGGCGCTGCGCGCCGAAGCAGAGCGCATCGCGCTCGGCGACCTCACCCGCAGCGAGATCTTCGAGTCCGAGGACGAACTCGGTGATCTCGCCCGCGACTTCGACCGCATGCGCCAGGCCTTGCGGGACACGGTGCGGCGCGTCGCCGACGCGGCCGATCGCGTCGACGCGGCATCGGGCCAGCTCGCGGTGGTCGGCGGGTCGGTCGCCGAAGGCGCGGCCGAGCAGGAGCGCTGCATCGCGCAGGCCAGCGAGTCCACCGCGTCGATTCGCGAGCGCGTCACCGGCATCACCGGCTCGGCGCAGGCGCTCTCGGCTTCGGTCGAAGAGTCGTCGAGCTCGATCCTGGAGATGGGTGCGGCCGGTGAAGAGCTGACGCAGACGGCGTCCGTACTCTCGAACCGGGTCGAGGAGGTCTCGAGCTCGATCGAGGAGATGATCCGCGGTGTCGCCGAAATGGGTCGCCACGTCGAGGGACTCTCCGACGCCGCCGTCGACACGCAGTCGTCGATCTCGCAGATGGCGGGTTCGATGCGCGAGGTCGACAGCAACGCCAGCGAAACGGCGCGGCTTTCCGCGCAGGTCGTGGCGGTCGCCGAAGGCGGGCGCGAGAAGGTGCAGCAGACGATCACCGGCATGGAGGCGATCCGCGACGCCACCGACACCGTCGAGAAGGTGATTCGCGGCCTCGGCGAGCGCGCCAACGAGATCGGCGCAATCGTCGACGTGATCGACGACGTCGCCGACGAGACCAACCTGCTGGCGCTCAACGCCGCGATCATCGCCGCCCAGGCGGGCGAGCACGGGCGCGCCTTCTCGGTGGTGGCCGATGAGATCAAGGAGCTCGCCGATCGCGTGATGTCGAGCACCAAGGAGATCGGCTCGCTGATCCGCGCGGTGCAGAAGGAGAGCGCCGCGGCGACGGCTGCGATCGAAACCGGTGCCCAGAGCGTGTGGTCCGGCGTCGAGCGCTCGGCCCAGGCGGGCGAGTCGCTCGAAGCGATCACGCGCACGGCGCGCGAGAGCGGCTCGCGGATCGCCGAGATCGTGCATGCCGTCCAGGAGCAGGCGACCGCCGCCTCCCACGTCCAGGAGCTGATGGAGCGCGTTCGGGCGGGGGTCGAACACCTGCGCAACGCCATGCGCGAGCAGGAGCAGGGCCACGAGGTGGTGCTGCGCGGTACCACGGCGATGCGCGACGTCTCCCAGCAGGTGCACCGCACGACCGAGGAACAGGCGCGGGGCGGAAGCCAGATCCGTGCGGGCGTCGAGGTCGTCCGGATGGCCGTCGAGGAGATCCACCGGGCGCTCCAGGGTCAGACGGCGGCGTGCGAGCAGGCGGCGCAGTTCATGACGGGGGTTTCGGATCGGGCGCGCGCCAGCCACGAGTCGGCGGGCCAGATGGAGCAGGCCTCCGGCGAGCTGAATGCAGCCGCCGAAGCGATGCGATCTCACATC
>Ga0102851_10000302_pt1 | contig 23674 bp, 18 predicted proteins | sample Mud3Dept3metaG_FD_79558 | JGI IMG/M metagenome (GOLD analysis project Ga0102851, IMG submission 79558) | Freshwater wetland microbial communities from Ohio, USA, analyzing the effect of biotic and abiotic controls - Mud 3 Core 4 Depth 3... | ecosystem: Environmental > Aquatic > Freshwater >... | reverse complement strand
ACCTCGCCGGTCAGCCCCGGGCCGGCATCGACGTTCGAGGTGCCGTTGTCGTAGATGACGGTCTCGGGTCCCCCCGCCGCGCAGGCATCGATCACGGCATCCGCCACGCGCGTGAGCGCGTCCTGCCACGAGACGCGGCGCCAGCGTCCCGAGCCGCGCGGACCCACGCGCTCGAGCGGATGGACGATGCGATCGGGGGCGTGCATCAGGTCCGAGTAGCAGGCGCCCTTCTGGCAGCCGCGCGGCGCAAAGTCGGGCAGGCCCGGGGCTTCGCGCGCGTACACATCGGCCTGTTCCTCGCGCCACACCATGCCGTCTTTCACGTACAGGTCCCAGGCGCAGGCGCTGAAGCAGTTGGCGCGCAGATGCGTGCCGCGAACGACGCGGTCCCAGCGCCACGCGGCCCTCCAGAGATCGCCGACGCCCTGGTAGCTCGCAGCGGGCACGGGGATCGCGGCGTCGCTCGCGGCGGCCGCGATGCCGCTCGGAACGAGCGCTCGCAGCGCGAGCGCGACGCCGCTGAAGGCGCCGGCGGTCAGCACTTCCCGGCGCGTCAGTGCCGTCACGGCGCTACACCGCGGCGTCGAGGCGCGCGACATCGACGCGCGTGTCGCGGTCGGTCTGATTCGGCTCGTAGTGCGCGTAGCTCCAGTGCAGGTGGCCGTAGTCTCCCACGAGGTGCGGGATCTTGAAGGGACTCGGCGCCAGGTACTGGTGACTGTTGCCGTTGCGGAACTGGAACGGCTCCCAGGCGTGGTGGATGTGGAGCTGAGCGGGCCGGATCGAGCTGGCCAGCTTGGCGCGTGCCACGAAGGTGCTGAGATCGTTCCAGACGCGAACCAGATCGTTGTCGGCGATGCCGCGCGCTCGCGCATCGGCGTGGTTCAAGTACACGACCGGTTCACCGCGCTGGAGCCGCAGCATCAGGGCCTGGTCGCGCCACATCGCGTGAACGCTCCAGCGCGCATGCGCGCCCGTCAGTGTGAAGGGGTGCGAGCCGCCGGCGGCGGGCGGCGGCTTGTAGGTGGGCAACTGCTCGCCGACCTTCGCGAACCACGGATGGTCGATGTAGAACTGCTGGCGGCCGGTGAGCGTCGGGTACGGCTGTTTCTTCTCGACGAAGTTGCGGAAGGGCACCACGGGCTCGACGGCGCTGTATTCCGAAAAGATTCCCGCCGTCCCGCCCGGCGTGCCCAGCGACACGATGCGCCGCGCCCCGCCGTCGCGGCGCAGATCTGCGAGGGCGATGCCCTTCGTAGCGCCCGAGACGGAGAGGATGAACTCCGTGACGGCCTCCTGCGCATCGGGGCCGAAGCGGCCGTCGTCGGTGAAGCGGGCGTCGAGCGCGTCGATCGCGCAATCCTGGCCGTTGAAGCCGCGCACGCTCGCAATTCCGCGTCGCTGCGCCGCCTGCGTCACGTGCGTGGCAAGGTTCGCAAAGAGTTCCCATTCGGGCTTCGCTTCGCCGAGCGGCGCGCTCGCCCGGTCGCCGAGCGTCACGTAGGGAACGAAGGCGGCGATGTACTTGATGCCGACCTTCTCGTACCAGCCGGCCGCGGGCAGCAGGATGTCGCAGTAACGACTCGTTTCATTCATGCGGAAGTTGACGTCGACGAGGAGCCGCGCCTTCGCGAACAACGTGTCGCGCACGCGGTTGCCCATGCGCGAGTGACGCAGCACGTTTCCAAGGAGATTCACGATCACTTCGGGCGGCGCGGCGCCGGGCGCTGGGGACATCGGGAAGTGTTTCTTCGCGAGCGCCTCGGCGAGATAGGGCGCCGCGCCCTCCGGCAGTGCCGGGTCGCCGTGCGCCGCCGCGAGTTCGTGCTCGCCGAGCCCCCCGTGCACGGCGTGGAACAGCGAACTCGGCACGTACATCGACTCGAACTGACGCCGCACGGCCTCGGGCTGCACGTAGGCGCGCGCGGCGGTCACGGCCAGGTCGAGCAGGCCGAGCCCGTCCTGCATCGCCACGAGCCCCATTCCGTCGAGGGCGACGAAGGCGCCCGAGCGCCAGCCGCCGCCCGCCCGCCCGAGGTTACCGGTGAGCGAGGCGAGCAGGATCTGCGAGCGCTGCACGAGGTCGGAGTGCAGGTTCTTGCAGTTGCCCCACTGAGAGATGATCAGCGCGGCGCGCGCCTTGGCGAACTCGCGCGCGAAGCGGCGGATCGTCGCGGCCGATATGCCGGTGATCGCCGCCGCCGGCTCCGGGCCGAGTGCGGCGAGCTTCGCGCGCAGCGCGTCGAAGACGGTTCGCACCGCCACGCGCTCGCCGTTCGCGAGCGTCACCTCGGCCTGCACCGAGAGAGCGGGGCGCACGCCCGGGGCGATGGCCAGGGTTGGTTCGTCGCTCCCCATCGAGCCCGTCGCGAGCCGAGGCGCGGCTGCGAGCTCGTCCCAGACGTAGAAGGACTCATCGCCGCCTCCGCCGACGAGGTCCGACTGGCGCAGGAAGCGCCCGGTATCGACACGCAACAGGAACGGCAGATCCGTCTGCTCGCGGATGTACGACGCGTCGAAGAGGTTCTCTTCGATCACCACCTGACATGCCGCGAGCGCCAGTGCGGCGTCGGTGCCGGGTCGCACCGAGAGCCAGAGGTCGGTATGGATCGCGCTCTGGTTGTAGTCGGGCGCGATCGCCACGACGCGCGCGCCGTGATAGCGCGCCTCGTGCACATAGTGGGCGTCGGGAATGCGTGCCACGGCCGGGTTGAAGGCCCAGAGCACGAGCAGCTCCGAACGGAACCAGTCGTCCGAGCTGCCGTCGGTGTGGGGCGTGCCGAGCGTGATCGTACCGCCCACGGCGAGATCGCCGATCTGCGCCATCGAGTCGGTGATGGGCGCGCCGATCTGCCGGAAGAAGCGCAGTCCCGCGACCGTGTTGGCGCCGAAATCGACGTTGGGACCCAGCTCGAGCAGGACGCCCTCGCCGCCGCGCCGAGCAAGCGTATCCACCATCTGCTCGGCGACCTCGCCGAGCGCTTCGTCCCACGAGACGCGCTTCCAGCGTCCCTCGCCGCGCTCGCCGACTCGCTTCATCGGGAAGCGCAGGCGCGACGCGCTCTGCATCATGTCGCTGCAGCTCGCGCCTTTCTGGCAGCCGCGCGGATTCCAGTCGGGCACCGAGTCGTTCGACGCCGTGTAGGGTGAAGATTGCTCCTCGCGCCACACGATCCCGTCGCGCACGAAGAGGTTCCAGGCGCACGAGGAGACGCAGTTGACGTTGGTGTGCGTGCCGCGCACCACGCGGTCCCAGCGCCATTTGGCGCGGTAGAGGTCGCGGAAGTCGGTGTAGGCCGGAGCCGCTGCAGCGGCAGCTTCGGCCGGCGCGAGCCAGACGAGTCGATCGAGGCCGAGCGACAGGCCCAGGCCGATGCCCGTCGTCTGCAGGAAGGCGCGGCGCGAGAACAGCGGATTCGGCATCTCGTGTCATTCCTCCCGGTCGAAGGGGAGGGCGTCTGTCCCGGCCCGGATCGCCCCGTTTCGCCCGCGCATCGTCAGACGCCGAGGATCGTCACGCTCATCGCGGCGGCGTCCGTGCCGATGTTGCCGCCCCCGTTGTGCGCGAGGGCGATGCGCGCGCCCGCCACCTGCCGGTCCGTGACGCGTCCCTGAAGCTGCTCGACCAGCTCGACGATCTGCGCGACGCCGGTCGCGCCGACGGGATGTCCCTTGCGCAGCAGGCCGCCCGACGTGTTCACCGGAATGCGACCGCCGAGCCGGGTCGCGCCGGACTCGACCAGCTTTCCGCCGTCTCCCTTCGGGCACAGGCCGAGCGACTCGTAGGCCATGATCTCGGCGGGCGCGGAGGCGTCGTGACACTCGACGACGTCGAGATCGGAGGGCCCGACGCCTGCCTCCTCGTATGCTTCCTGCGCGCACACTTCGACCGTCCCGGGCTCGTCCATCCCGTGATCCCATCCGGAGCGCAGCACGGAGGCGCGCACGTGCACGGGCTTTGCGACACCGATCTCGCGCGCCTTGCGCTCGGAGACGAGCACTACCGCGGCGGCGCCGTCGCCGATCGGCGAGCACATCGGCCGCGTGAGCGGCGGCGCGATCATCGGCGCCGCGAGCACCTCCGCGACCGAGAGCACCTCGCGGAACTGCGCGCGCGGATTCATGCTGCCGTGGTACGAGTTCTTGGCCGACACCGCGGCGAATTGTTCGACGGTCGTTCCGTAGCGCTGCATGTGGGCGCGCGCCGCCGCCGCGTAGATGTCCATGAACATCGAGCGCTTCTGGCCCGGGGCGCCGCTCTGTTCGCCGCCCGCGCTGCGCGTGGCGGCGCGCAGCCGCTCCATGATCTCCTGGAGCGCTTCGACGTCGACGGCGCCGCTGAAGGCGGCGAACGACTTCTGCTTGTCGGCGTGATAGAGCTTCTCGACGCCCAGTACGAGCACGCAGTCGTAGAGTCCCGCGGTCACCATCGCAGACGCCTGATTGAGGGCGGTCGAGCCGCTGGCGCACGCGTTCTCGACGTTCACGACCGGCAGGCGGCCGAGTCCGATCGAGCGCAGGATGACCTGACCGCGGATGCTCTCCTGTCCGGTCACCAGGCCCGCTGCGGCGTTGCCGACGTAGGCGGCTTCGAGATCGCCGAGGGCGACCCCGGCGTCGGCCACGGCCGCCTGGACGGCGCTGGCGCCGAGCGCCTTCAGCCCCGTGTCGAGATGCTTGCCAAACTGCGTCATCCCGACGCCCGCCACGATCGCCTTGCTGCGCATTGTCTGCGTTCTCCCCTGCGATGGTCTCAGAGCAGTCCGTGCCCCTTGATGCCGAGCGCCTTCTGCAAGTACTCGAGCTCGGCCTCGCGCCACGGTTTCGGCGCGGGGTCCTGCAGCAACTGGTCGTTCTTCAGCTCCTCCACCACGGCTTTCGATCGCGGGAACGGGGTTCCGAACGCATTCATGTGGAAGAGCTTCTCGAAGGGCTGTCGCGGACGTTGACCGCCCGCATCGGGACTCTCGGCCGGGTAGCCGACGGTTTGCAGCAGAAGGACACGTGCGGTGTCGGGAAGTCCCAGGTTCTTGCGAATCTTCTCGGTGTGCGGCGTGCCCAGGCAGCAGGTGCCGAGGCCCTGTTCGAACGCCATCAGCGTCGCCTGCGCGATGCCCTGGCCACAGTCGACCTCGCTGAGTCCGGGCTCCTTCAGCTTGTCGGTGATACTTTGGAACACGGGAATGAGTTGCTCTTCGAGGGCCTTGTGCTTGCCCTCGCCGAAGCCCAGCGCGCCCACCTTCAGCAGCTCGCGCAAGCGGTCGGACTGCTCGTCCACCGCCGAGGTGTCGAGGAACCAGACGATCACGACGGGCGCGAGTCGGATCTGGAATCCCGCGATCGGCGCCATCAACGCCTCGAGCGCTTCCGGTGTCGCGCTGTCCCGGAACACCACCACGGCGCGCAAGCTCTGGACGTTGCCCCAGTGCGACGCGATGCGGGCCGCCTCGAGCATGCGCTGGATCTTTTCGGGCTCGACCGGCTTGTAGGGCAGCAGGAAGCGGATCGACCGCCTGCGTCCGATGACTTCTCGCAGCTCCATCGCGGAGACCTCCCTGGCGCGGCGTGGCCGCAGCGCCCTCACCAGAGCTTTTCGGCCCCGACCAGACTCAAGAGGTCGTTGCAGCCGTCCTCGATCATCGAGGCGCGCGCGTCACGCAGCAGCTTCTCGATCGGGTACTCGCGCGAGAGCCCGTTGCCGCCGTAGATCTGCAATGCGTCGCTCGCGACATCGAAGGCCGCCTGGGTGCAGAACACCTTCGATGCGATCGAGTACTGGACCAGCGGCGGATGCGTGGCGTTGTAGGACGCGACGCGCCGGGCGAGCCCCCGCGCGGCTTCGACCTGCGCGAACGCCTTGAACAGGCGCGACTTCACGCTCTGGTGGCGGAAGATCGGGGCTCCACCCTGGACGCGCTCGTGCGCGTAGGCGAGTGCGTGCTCGAGGGCCGCTCGCGCGACACCGACGAAGATCGTTCCCATCGCCGCGTTGGCCATCGCGAGCACCTGCTCGACGACGAAGCCGTAGGCCTCCTGGCCCACGACCATGTAGCTCGCGGGAATGCGGACGTCGTCGAAGAAGATCTCACCCTGATTGAGCGCCCGCTGGCCGATCTTGTCGAGCGGCTTGCCACGTGACACACCAGGTAGATCGAGCGGCACGATTGCCACGCCGCCCCCCTGGAAGCCGAGGCTCGGGTCGATCGTGCAGAACAGCGCGGCGACGGTCGCGATCGTTCCGTTCGAAACCCACGCGGCCTTCTGGCCGCGAATCACCCACTCCTCGCCCTCTTTGCGCGCAATGCAGTTGGCGCGCAGTTTCGCGTCGCTGAAATGGGGTTGGTCGAAGGCGAGCGTGTCGCTGCCATGGTCGGGCTCGGTGACCGCCCAGCAGCCGATGTCCTGGCTTCCCGGCCCGCAGAATCGTTCGATCAGCTCCGGGCGGCCCGAGAGCTTCGCAAAGAAGCGATGGAAGCCCGAGACGCCGAGACTGATCGCGAGGCCGGAGTCGCCCCAGCCGAGTTCTTCGTTGACGAGGAAGCGAAGTCGCACAGCCTGCGCAGGCGTGGTGTCGGGATCGGGCGACTCTAGCGAGTCGAAGTCGAGCTCACGGAAGCGATCGAACACCTGCCACAGCACCGATTCCTTCGCGATGACGTCGGCTGGATCCTTCAGCTTGTCGAGCTGCGTGCCAGCGGGCCTCATCACTTCTTCGGCGAACTTGTGGGCCTGATCGCGGACTGCGCACTCCGCCTCGCTGAATTCGCTCTCGATGTCGACGAGCGCCATGGACGACTCCTTTGAGGGCGATCCGAATGTCGGCCCATGGGAGACCATCCGTTATGACGGCGCTCATACGGAATCCGAGGCGGGGCGAACGGCTAGCGTTGATCTGCGAGACGGCGCAACGCGACGGGGTCCACGACGTGCAGCAGTCCGACTTCGCCGCGCAGCAATCCCTCGCGCTCGAAGCGGCGCATCACGCGAATCGCCGTCTCGACGGTGGTGCCGGCGGCCTCGGCGAGCGCGCGGCGCGTGATGTGAGCCTCGCCTCCGCGTGTCGCGTCGAGCAATGCGCGCGCCAGCCGCGCCGGCGCCGGATCGTGGGCGAACGAGCGCAGGCGCTCGTGCGCTTCGTGCAGCCGGCTCGAGACCACACGCAGAATCTCGACTCCGATCTGGGGCTGCTCGACGAGCAGTCGCAACAGCGTGCTGCGCGGCAGACACCAGGCCGCGCCGCCGGTCACGGCCTCGGCACTCGCCGGGTAGGTCTCCTGGTCGAGTGCGGAGATCGCGCCGAAGATCTGGCCCGGCCCGAGGGTTTCGAGTGTCGTCACACGACCACTCGCTGACGCCTTATAGAGGCGGACCTGGCCGCGCCGCAGCAGCCAGAGGGACTCGGCGGGCTGGCCCTCGAAGAAGAGGCGGCGCTGTCGCGCGAAACGCCGTTCTCGAAGTTGACCACGGATCCGTGCGAGCTGTTCCCTCGTGAGAGCGCGGAACAGCTCGGCCTTTTCGATCGCGATCTCGGGCTCGGACTCGGCCTCGGAGGACCGGCTGCCCATGCGCTCTACCATTCGATGTGGCCTCGGACTCCGTGGCTTCCGCGGATCCCGTTATGATGCGGATCATAACCAAGGCGCACTCCCCGGCGCACGATGGCGCGCAGGGGAAAAGCGCCAATGGCGGAACAGCAGGATTCCTATGAAGGCGCCTTCGCGGCGCAGCACAGGAAGCTCGACATGCTTTTCGTGGGCCTGCTCGAGGCGTTGCGCGCGGGTGGGGTAGCCGAGACGATCCGGGCCGACTTCAGGCGGCTGCGCGAGACCGTCGAGGCGCACGTAGATCAAGAGGACCGGCTCTACTACCCCGCCGTAGGCACGCTGCGTCCGGTCCATCGCCCGGCGCTGGACGGTCTCGTGGTCGCCCATGAGATCTTCCGCGACCAGCTCGGCGCGATCGAGGCGAGCCTGGCCGATGCGGAATTTGCAGAGGCCGAGCGCGTACTCTGCGAGTTCGTCGAGGGCTTCGCCGCACACGAAGCCGCGGAAGAGGCTCTGCTGCGCCGGATCGATGCCGAGATCCTGGCGGCGCTCGGCGGCGATCCGCGCTGAGAGTTCGCGACGCAAGGTCCCAGCAGGCCGCGCCCCGTGCGTTCTCACGGCAGGATCTCGTCCACCAACCCCCAGCGCTTCGCGGTCATCGCGTCGAGTCGGGCTCCCGAGAGCGCGAGCCACGCGGTGCGCTGCCGTCCGATCCGGCGCGGCAGGCTCACGGTTCCGCCCGCTCCCGGCACGAGTCCCATCGCCAGCTCGGGGAGCTGGAAGAACGCATCGGCCCTGGCGACGACTCGATGCGCGAAGGCCGGCAGTTCGACCCCGGCGCCGACGCACGCGCCCTGCACCACGACCCGCGTCCGGTCCGCGCACGCGGCGACGAGGCGTCCGACGTTGCGCGTCGAGCGAACCAGGTGCGCGGTGGCGGGATCGGGCAGGGTGCCGAACTCGGTGAGGTCGCCGCCGCTCGAGAAGGATGCTCCTGCGCCGCTCAGCAGGATCTCGGCGATCGACGGGTCCGACACCGCGACGTGCAGCGCCTCGGCGAGTGCGTCGCGCATCGCTGCCGAGAAGGCGTTGTGCTGCTCGGGGCGGTTGAGTACGAGGAAGAGTCGATCGTCGCGGCGCTCGACGAGGACCGCGGGGACGTCGCTCGCTGCGGCGCGCGGGCGCTGGGGGTTGGCCTGCCGCCAGGCGGCGAACTCGGGCCCCGCTTGAAGCGTCGAGTAGACGAGCGACTCCGCCACGAGTCCATCGTGCAGGTCCAGCCGTTCGCCGAGCCGGAGCAGCTGCGCGAGCGCGGTCGCCGCGATCGGCGTGCGCGACACCGCCGCGAGCACGGACGCGGCATCCGCTTCGGACGTGGCGACCACGTCGAAGCGATCGAGCAGCTCCGCCGCGGCGGCGCCCGGCTTTTCCCTGCACAGTGCGACGGAGGGGCACGCGAGCCGACCGAGTGTCGCGCGGGCGACGGCGAGTTGCGCAGTCTTCGGATCGGCGTCACCCGAGTCGAAGTCCACCGCGAAGGCGCGCCCGCCGAAGAGCGCGGAGTGCTCTTCGATCGCGTACGGCGACGCGAGGGAGTCGAGCGCCTCGGCGAGGGAAAGAACCACGGCGGCGGGCTCCGCGCCTACGGTATTTCTCCCGAAAGTTCCGCCTTCACGCGCCTGCGAAGGAGTTTCCCCGTCTCGTTGTAGGGAAGCTCGTCGCGAAACTCGATGCGCTGCGGCGTGCGCGACGAGCGAAGCCGATCGCGCACCCACTGCTGCAGATCCTCGACCGTGGCATACCGGCCGGGGCCCAGCACGATCGCCGCTGCGACGGCCTCGCCCCATTGCTCGTCGGGGATCCCGACCACCGCGCAGTCCGCGACGGCTTCGTGTTCGAGCAACACGTCTTCGATCTCGCCCGGCGACATGTTCTCGCCGCCGCGAACGATCACGTCGTCGATGCGGCCGTCGAGGAAGAGGTAGCCGTCCGCGTCGACGAAGCCGCCGTCGCGCGTCGGGAACCATCCCTCGCGATCGAGCGTCGACTTCGTGCCGAGGTACTCACCCGACACCTGCTCGCCCCGCACGCAGACCTCGCCGTGCCGGTCGGGTCCGAGACGCCCGCCCGCCGGGCCGCGGATCTCGACCTCGACACTCGGCAGCGGGCGCCCTACGGAGGTGAGCCGGCGGCGGATCGCAGGGTCGTCGCTCGCCGCGGCCGCGCGGTGGTCCTCGGGGCCCAGCACCGCGATCGTGGAACTCGTCTCGGTGAGGCCATAGGCGTTCGTGAAGTCGGTACTCGGCCACAGCTCCATCGCGCGCTCGATCACCGGCAGCGGCATCTTGCCGCCGCCGTACGAGAGCGCGCGGAGGTGGGGGAGGCCGGTATCCGACTGCGCCGCGAGGGCGTCGACGATCCGCCCGAGCATCGTCGGAACCACGAACGCGTGCGTGATCCGCTCCCGCCGGGCGGTCTCGATCCAGGCTTCTGCCGAGAATCCCGGGAGCTGCACGATACGCCGTCCTGCGTAGATCGAACTCGTGATCGCCGCCATCCCGGCGATGTGATACGGCGGCACGCTCACGAGCGCTGCCTCGTCCTCGCCCGCGGCCCCGAACTCGACCGACCCGAAGATGTACGAGACGAGGTGCTTGTGGCGGATGACCGCCGCCTTCGGCGCACCCGTGGTTCCGCTCGTGAAGAGCAGGATGGCGATCGCGTCGGCATCCATCGGCCAGCTCGGCTCGCGACCCGGCGCGCCGAGGACGCGCCGCAGGAAGGTCTCGCGCGCCACCACGGTCGTCCCGGGAAGCTCCGCGAGCGCGTCCGCGCGCTCGGGCGCCGCGACGAGGAACGACGGCGCGATGCGCGCTGCGAGCGCCTCGATCTCGGCGTCGGCCAGGCGGTAGTTGAGCGGTACGAAGGGCCGTCCCGCCCATGCGCTCGCGAACAGTCCGATCGGCACCGCGAGGCTGTTCACGTCCAGCAGCGCCGCATTCTCGCAACGCGACGCTTCGAGTTCTGCCGCCGCCGCGCCGGCCGCGTCGAAGAGCTGCTGGTAGGTCAGCTGCTCGGCGCCACTGCGAACGGCCACGCGGTCCCCGAAGCCCGAGACCGCCATCTCGAGCAGCATCATGAGGTTCATCGGTCAGTCCGACGACGGCAACGGCTTCGCTTCCTTGAGGACGAGCGCAACGCCGCCGGCCGCGAGCGAGCCCGCGCCCGCCTTGATGCAGAGCAGTTCGAGCTTGCCGTCCGCGTCGACGTAGCGCTTGCCGAGCATCGTGCCCTTCGCCGCCTCGGGCGAGATCGAGAGCCCTTCCGGCGCCGTCGCCGCCGCGTCGATCATCGGGTGGCCACCGCAGCTGCAGTCGACGTCCGCGTCCGGGGCGGCCACGACCATCACCTGTGTGTTGCAGACTGCGCTCTTCAGTCGAGTTCCCGTCTTGAGCCGAGCCATCACCTTGCCTCCAACGAAAGAATGACATGCAACGGGATCATTCCCGATCCCCCTTCTCGCCCTCGGCCCAGCCCTCGCGGAGCGGCACGAGGAAATGCATCGTGAGCCGGCGCGAAGCGAATTGCCAGCCGTCGCCGGCGCGGACGTAGCGGTCCTCGTAGGTGCCCGAGCCGATCAGGCTCCGGCCGTCCCGCGTGACGCGCAAGTCGAGGTTGCAGCTGCCGGTCGCGCGATCGCCGTCGAGATCGATCACGTGGTTGTGGAGGAACGGCTGGAAGTCGGAGGCCGGGAGGATCGCGCGATAGGCCTCGCGGATCGCGCCGCGGCCGACGAGCGGAGGCCGGTCGCCGGTGTCCATCACGCCATCGTCTGCGAAGAGGGCCGCGGCGCCGTCGGCGTCCCTGCGCCAGATGCAGTTCGCGTAGCGGCACGCGAGGTCGCGGATCGCCTCGAGGTCGAGGAGCCTGCGGAGGGCGACTTCGCTCGGCAGGCTCATCCCGGTACCTCGATCGCGTCGGCGACGATCTCTGCGATGTCCCTTGCCTGTGTCGAGCGCGCAGGGTCCACCGCGGCGAGCGCGTCCTCGAACATCTGCATGCAGAACGGGCAGGAGACCGCGGCGGTGCTCGCCCCAGAAGCCATCACCTCCTCGACGCGCATCCGGTTGATACGGGTCTGCGGAGCGTCGTCCATCCACGCGTAGCCGCCGCCCGCGCCGCAGCAGAGCGCGCGCGAACGGTTGCGCGGGAGTTCCTGGAACCCGCGGTCCGTGGTGACCGCGCGCAGCACCTCGCGCGGCGCGTCGTACACGTCGTTATGCCGTCCCAGATAGCAGGGATCGTGGTAGGTGAGCGAGTCGAGCCGCTTCGAGAGCCGCAGGCGCCCCGAGCGGACGAGTTCCGCGATGAGCTCGCTGTGATGCACGACCTCGAAGCGGCCGCCGAAGTCGGGGTATTCGTTCGCGAGCGTGTTGAAGCAGTGCGGGCAGGCCGTGACGATCTTCCGGACGCCGTAGCGTTCGAGTGTCTCGAGGTTCGTCTTTGCGCAGACCTGGAAGGTGACTTCTCCCCCGACGCGCCGCGCGGGGTCTCCGCTGCAGCACTCCTCGGCGCCGAGCACGGCAAAGTCGACGCCCCCGGCCTGTAGCACCTTGGCCACCGCGCGCGTGACCTTCACGTTGCGGTCGACCATGGCGCCGGTGCAGCCGACCCAGAACAGCCACTCGGCCGTGTCGCCATTGCCGAGGACCTTCAGGTCGAGGTCCGCGAACCACGCCTCCCGGTCGCCCGCCCTTCCGACCCACGGGTGCATGCGGTCGTCGAGACTCTTGAGCAGCTGCTGCACCTCCGCGCTCATGCGCGAGTCGGTCATCACGAGTGCGCGCCGCATCTCGACGATCTTCGGCACGTGCTCGATGTAGACCGGGCACTCGCGTTGGCACGCGCCGCAGGTACGGCAGCCCCAGAGTTCCACCTCGAGCACCGCCGGTTGGGGATCCCCGCCGCCGCCGACGCCGTAGAGAGTCGGAAGCGCGGGGGAGGGCGCCTGCGCGCCGCTGGCGCTCCTCGCGAGCAGCGACGGTCCGACCGCGGTCAAGTGATCCTTCAGGTCGCGGATCAGCTTGCGCGGCGAAAGTGGCACCCCGCTCTGGTGCGCCGGGCACACCTCCTCGCAGCGCCCGCAGTTCATGCAGGCGTCGAGGTCGAGAAGCCCCTTCCAGGAGAATCCGTCGATGGTCGTCGTGCCGAGGTGCTCGAGGGCGTCTGGATCCGATTCCGCCAGCGCATCGACGTCTGCGTGGACCAGGCGTCCGGTCGGGCCGAGGTTGCGCAGGAACACGTTCGCCGTGCCGTAGAAGGCGTGCGCGAGCTTTCCGAACACGAAGTAGCCGAGGAAGGTGAACGCGGTCACCGCGTGGAACCACCAGAAGAAGCGGTGCAGCGAGCGGAGCGCCGGCTCGCCGAGGCCGGCGAGCGGGAGTGCGACGAGCCGCCCGCCCGGCGACCATCGCGCGAGATCCGGCTGCTGCGCGAGTTCCGTCGTCGCGATGCGAATCCCCTCGACGGCGAAGCCCTGCACGAAGACGAGGAGCAAAAGGCCGAGCGCGATCCAGTCGTCGAGCACCGAGTGCAGGCGCGCGGGGCGCACGACCGCGCGACGCCAGAGCAGCACGATGAGGCCGCCGATCGCGAGCAGACCGAAGAGGTCCGAGAGCAGCGAGTACCAGAGGTAATAGGTCCCGCGCAGGAAGTGGATCCCCGTCCACTCTTGTACGGCGATGTGCGCGGTTGCGACGACCTCGGCGAGGAACCCGTAGAAGAGCAGCAGGTGCGCGACGCCCGGAACCGGGTCGCGCAACGACCGCCGCTGGCCGAAGACCTCCGCGAGCAGGCCACCGAGACGCGCTCGCACGCGGTCGCTTCGCGCCTCGCGAGGCCCGAGTCGCCAGAGGCGGGCGCGCTTCCAGATCCCCCACGCGACAAAGCCCGCCGCGACGGCGGCGAAGACGTAGATCAGCGCGCCGCCGGCGATGTTCCAGTAGATCTCGCGGGTGAACACCGTGGTTGGCCTTCCGTCCTTGAACATATACGATACGTCGCGTATAGAAATAGTTCGAGCGACAGCGACGCACGACTAGCTTCGCCGGTGGCAGCGTTGTCGGCGAGGGCGTTCGGGATCCCGAGGATCCGACCGGAGCGGCGGCCATGGCCTTGGAAATCCGAGAGACGTTTCGCGTCGCCGCGCCGGTCGATCGCGTTTGGCGATTCCTGATGGACCCCGCCGAGGTCGCGAGCTGCATGCCGGGCGCATCGCTCGACGAAGTCGTCGACGCGCGAACGTTTCTCGGGACCGTTCGGATCCGGCTCGGGGCGATTTCGGCGAGCTACAAGGGCCGTGTCCGCTTCGACGAGGTCGACGATGCCGGGCGCACGATCCGCGCCGTCGCCGAGGGGCGCGAAACCGGTGGTGGAACCGCGAAGGGAACGCTCACGAGCCGTCTGTCGGCGCTTCCCGACGGGAGCACCGAGGTGATCGCCGAGGCGAGCGTCGATCTCACGGGACGCGTCGTGCAGGTCGGACGCGGGATGATCCAGGGTGTCTCGGCGCAGCTCTTCAAGGAGTTCGTCGCGCGGGTTTGCGCGAAGCTCGAGATGCCGGTCGGAGAACTCGCCGCGGCGCTGCCGGCGGGCGCGCCGGCGCCCGGGGAGGGCGACTCGATCCGCCTGCTGCCGCTCGTGTTGAACGTGCTCCGCAATGCAATCGTGCGATTCTTCCGGCGGCTGCTCGGCCGTCCGGTCCCTGGAGGGCCGCAGGGCCCGAGCGCGTGAGAGAATCACGGCACCGTTTCTCGGAGGCATCCGTTCATGGCTCGCTATCTCGTAGCGTGTGACGCCGGCGGCACGATGACCGACGTGATCGTCGTCGATGAGCGCGGCCGTTTCGTGATCGGCAAGGCGCCGACCACACGTTACGACGAGAGCGTCGGGTACATGGAGTCGCTCGAAGAGGCGCTCTCCTACCTGCGGATCGGCGCGAAGGACCGCCCCGCCTTCTTCCGTGACATCGAGACTGCGATCTACACCGGCACGTCGATGCTCAACGCGCTGCTCAACCTCGACGGCCTGCCGACGGGCCTGCTCGTGACGCGCGGCTTCGAAGACATCATCGTCCAGGGGCGCGGCTCGCAGAGCTTCATCGATTGCCAGTGGTCCGAGATCACGCACATGCAGTACCGCAAGCACCGCGTTCCGCTGGTGCCGCGCCGGCTCACGCGCGGAGTGACCGAGCGCATCGACCTCTTCGGGCAGGTCGTCGTCCCGCTCTACGAGCACGAAGTCGAGCAGGGGGTGCGCGATCTCCTCGAAGCGGGGATCGAGGCGCTCGCGATCGTGTTCCTGCAGTCGTTCACCAACGACGCACACGAGCAGCGAGCCGCCGAGATCGCGCGCCGCGTGATCCGCGAGGCGGGACGCAGCGTTCCGGTGGTGGTGTCGTGCGAGGTCGCTCCGACGCTGCGCGAGATCTCCCGCGCCAACGCGACGGTGATCCAGGCCTACGCCTCGGAGCCCGCGCGCAAGCAGTTGGTCCAGGTCGAGGAGAAGCTCGTCGCCGCCGGCTATTCCCACTCCCTGAAGACGGTGCTCTGCTACGGCGGCGTCACGAGCATCCGCTATCCGCGGCTCTTCGAGACGGTCATGTCGGGCCCCGTCGGCGGGATGATGGGAGCCGCGTACGTCGCGAAGGTGATCAAGGAGCAGAACGTGGTCTGCTCGGACGTCGGGGGCACCAGCTTCGACGCCGGCGCGATCACGGCGGGGATCCTGCCGATCGACCGCGAGCCCCCCTTCCAGCAGATGTACGTGAACGTCCCGATGCTCGACATCCGCTCGATCGGCGCGGGCACCGGAACCTACATTCGTGTCGATCCGGAAACGCGGCGCATCAAGCTCGGCCCGGACAGCGCGGGCGGGACGCCCGGCCCGGTGTTCCAGGAGACTGGCAACGACGACGTCCCGACCGTGAACGACTGCAACCTGCTGATCGGGGTGCTGAACGAGCACTACTACCTCGGCGGCCGCGTGAAGGTGAATCCCGCGAAGTCGCTGAAGGTGTTCCGCGAGAAGATCGCGGATCCCCTCGGCCTCGATCCGTACGTCGCCGCCGAGCAGTGCGTCGATCTCGTGAACGTCATCATGCGCGAGCACCTCGTGCGCAGCCTGATGGTCGGGCACGACCTCCGCGACTACGTGCTGCTCGGCTACGGAGGCGGCGGGCCGCTGCACCTGCTCGGGTACGCCGGAGACGCGCCGTGGAAGGCGGTCGTCACGGTGCCGCACGCGGGCGCCTTCAGCGCCTGGGGCGGCGCCTGCATGGACTACGCGCATCGACGTCACAAGAGCGTGTCGGCCGTGTTCGCGGCCCGCGACGGCTGGGGACCGCCCGCGAAGGCGGTCACGGCCGCCTGGCAGCAGCTCGAGGAGGAGTTGTCGAAGGAGCTGCTGCAGGAGGGATTCTCGCGCGATCAGATCGCGATCGAGCAGATCGCGTACATGCGCTACTTCGGCCAGCTGAGCGACGTCGAGGTCACCTCGCCCGTCTCCCGGCTGCATGGCGACGCCGACGTCGACCGCTTGATCGCGCGCTTCGAGGAGGTCTTCACCGCGATGTTCACCCTCGCGGGCAAGCCGCCGCAGCCGACCTACCACGTCGGCGAGGTGAGCGTGGTCGCGAAGGTCGCCACCGTGAAGCCGAAGCTCGCGCGCCACGCGCTCGAGGGGAAGCAGCCGCCGAAGGCCGCCTCGAAGGGGACGCGCCGGGTCTTCCAGAAGGGACGCTGGCACGCCGCCCAGATCTTCGAGATGAGCGAGCTGCGTCCGGGCAACGAGATCGGCGGCCTCGCGGTGATCGAGGCGCCGAACACCACGCTCTTCGTACCGCACGACTGGCACGTGCGGATCGACGAGCACCTGATCTACTGGCTGACGCGGAAGGGCGCCTCGAAGAAGACCGCCGCCCGGCCGGCGCCGGCGCGACATGCGAAGAAGGGTGGGAAGCGATGAGCCCCAAGTCGAGATTGATCGCGCGGCGCAAGGCGACTTCGAAGCCGGGCCGGAGTCAGCGCGCACGCGCAACGCGGGGACTCGCCGATGGAACCCTGAAGGAGCAGCTCGAGCGCAACGACCGGCTACTGCGCGAGACGGGGCACCTCTTCGGCCTCGAGAAGATGCGGCGGAAGGAATCGGATCCGGGAACCTACGAGGCGATCTGGCAGATCCTCCTCAACATCTGCAACACCGGCCACGTGGTCGGCTGCAGGGTGTCGAGTTCGCCGATCGCCGCGGAGGGAGGAGACGCGCTCTGGAGTCTGCACCTTCCGACGGGAGAGGCGATCTGCACCTCACGAGGGATCGTGTCGCACCCGGGCCTGCTGTCGCTGCTGCTGCGCTCGTACATCGAGTCGGGTTACGAGGAAGACCCCGGATTCAGCCCGGGCGACATTTTCGAGAACAACGACCCGCACTTCGGCGGGATCCACTCCGCGGATTTCCAGACGACCGTTCCGATCTTCTACCGCGGGAAGCTGATCGCCTGGACCGGCTCGGTGACCCACGTGATGGACGCGGGTTTCGTGCTTCCGGGCTCGATCGGCTTCATGAACCCGGACTGCTTCTCGGATGGCGTTCCGGTCGTCGCCGAGAGGATCGGCCAGAACGATCGCTTCCATCCCTGGTACGAGAAGCGCATGCGCTCGCGCACGCGCGTCCCCGACTGGACGATGGGGGACGCGCGCGGGCGCCTCGCCGGATGCCTCACGATCCGCGACCGCCTGATCGCGCTGGTCGAGAAGTACGGACTCGAGTTCTTCGAGGACGTCGCGCGCGAGTACATCGAGGACAGCCGTCGCTATGCGGTGTCGCGCGTGCGGACGCAGGCGACCCCCGGCCGCATCCGCAAGTCGAACTTCAAGGACCTGGCGATGAAGGGCAAGCGCGTGCTGCTCCCGCAGCAGAACGTCGACTGCCTGTTCAACCTCCCGCTCGAAATCACGATCGACCGGGAGGCGAAGGTGGCGATCTCGCTGCGCGGCGCGAGCGGCTGGGTCCCGTTCGGGGAGAACATCACCCCGAGCGCGCTCGTCTCGGGGATGCTCAACGCCTACTCCCACGTCGTCGGCTTCGACATGTTCAACTGGGGCGCCGTGGCGGCGTGGAGCCTCGACGAGCCGCCGCCCGGCTCGTGGGCCAACCCGTATCCGGTGAACTACTTCGCGGCGTCCGGTGTCGCGTGGGCGCCGGCCGTGGTGTGGATGAGTTCGCTCTACGAAGCGTTCGGGCGCAGCTACTGGTCGCGCGGTTTCGTCGAGGAGGTCGCGGCGGGCGGGGCGACGACGATGACGGCGGAGTTCTCCGGCACGAACCAGTACGGGATCTACACGGCGGGGCTCACCCTCGAGCAGGCCAGCAACGGCGGCCCCGCGCGCGGCATCGCCGACGGCGAAACCAGCGCGTGGTGCCTCTACACGCCGAACGCGGACTTCGGCAACGCGGAGGTCACCGAGCTCTACTATCCGATCCTCTACCTCGGCCGGAACATCGAGCCGGACTCGGGCGGCTACGGCAGGTTCCGCGGCGGGCTCGGTCACACCGCCGTGTGGCTGGTGAAGAACACGGCCGGGATCGAGTACCAGTGCGGGTGCGCGGGGATCCGCTCCAAGGTGTGCGGGAACCACGGCATGTTCGGCGCGTATCCGACCTGGCCCGACCGGCCGTCCTACGCGAGTGGCACGAACGTGAAGGAACTCGTCGACGCTCGGCAGCCGCTCGTCCACGAGCGCGGTGACCCGGAGCAGCCGGACCTCGTGAAGAACATCCGGGCCGATGTCGTCGAGTGGAACGTGATCGCGCCGTTCGTGACGCCGGGCGATCTCCACGAGTGGGACGTGATCGTCCACCCGGTGTCGGGATCGCAGGCTCTCGGCGACCCGATCGAGCGCGACCCCGAGTCCGTGCGGCGCGAGCTCGACGACGGTTGGGCGCGGGAGCGAATCGCATCCGACGTGCACGGAGTCGTCGCCCACTTCGACGCGAAGGCAAAGCGCTGGGTGGTGGACGGCGCCGCGACCGCGAAGAAGCGGGACGCGATCCGCGAGAAGCGCAAGCAGCGCGGCATTCCGTTCCGCGACTGGTGGAAGCAGGAGCGCGAGAAGATCCTCGCGCGAGAGAACATGGCGGACGCAGTCCTCGCGATGTGGCGCAGCTCGATGGCGCTCTCGCCCGACTACGCGAACGAGCTTCGAGCCTTCTGGAAGCTGCCGGACGACTTCACCTTCTAGCAGGGCGACGGCCGTTCGCCGCAAGCGAACCCGACGCGTGTAGGAGATTCCATGTCGAACTACGACTCGTCCGAACTCGAACGGCTCATCGACGGCGAACTGCCCTGGACGCGCGTCCAGGAGATCATGAAGGACGCCAAGGACGGCGACCGCTTCGAGCAGTGGGTCGCGATCCTGCAGCAGCGCGTCCCCTGGAAGGAGAAGATCCTGCTTCCGCTGACGACGGCGCTCTTCATCGTGCAAAAAGGGAAGAAGCGCATCGTCAAGTGCCGCTGCGGTCACGAATTCGGCGACTACCGCGTCAACTGGAAGCTCGAATCGCTGATCCACGTGCTCGAGACCGAGGATCAACTCCGTGAGGTGTACCGCGGCCGCGAGCAGCCGGATCCCTCCTGGATCCAGATCCGTGAGTACACCTGTCCGGGCTGCGGCACGCAGCTGGAGGTCGAGGCGGTGCCGCGCGGTTGCCCGCCGGACTTCGAGTTGCTGCCCGACCTCGACACGTTCTACCGCGACTGGCTGGGCCGGCCGCTTCCCGACGAGGTCGAATTCGCGGACAAGACGCTCGAAGCCGTCCGCAACTGGCGCAGCGAGTCGCGATGAGCGGCGCGCTCGACGGGATCGTCATCCTCGATCTCACCCAATCCTTCTGGGCCTCGCTCGGCGTGGCGCTGCTCGCCGATTTCGGCGCGCGCGTGCTCCGGGTCGAGGACGCCGCGGCGCGGGGTGCCGGCTCGGGCCCCGACGCGGCGCGCGCGCGGACGCCCTGGGACTGGGAACGCGAGCTCGCGGACCGCAACAAGAAGAGCCTTGCCGTCGACGACCGCCGCCCGGAAGGGCGCGAGATCTTCGAGGCGCTCGTGCGGCGGGCGGACGTGATCGCCGTCGATCGGCCGCTGCGCGAAGCGGCGGAGCGCCGCTGGGACTACGAGACGCTCTCGTCGCTGCGGCCCGACCTGATCTACGCGCGCGCCAGCGGCTTCGGCCCGCAGGGGCCGGACCGCGATCTCCCTGCGCTCGACGAACTCGCGGCGGCGCGCACCGGGATGATGCCGATCCTGCCGCAGCCCGATCGTCCGCCCGTCCATCCGGGTCACGGCCCGATGTACAGCGCGGTGATGCTCGCCCTCGGCGTCGCGGCGGCGCTCCACCACCGCGCCGATTCGGGCGAGGGGCAGATCGTCGACGTGTCGCTGCTCGCGGGCAACATGTACGGAGCCAGCCTCGACCTGCAGGCCTACCTGGCGATCGGCGGCGAGCGGATGCTCGCCCCGGTCTCGCGTCTCGACATGGGCAACCCGATGAGCGGAACGCTCTACCCGACCGCCGACGGCCGCTGGGTCACGCTGACGATGCCAGACACCGATCGGTGGTGGCCGGGCTTTGCCCCGCTGGTGGGAATCGATCCGAAGGATCCCCGCTTCGAGAATCACGAGAAACGCTGCGACGTGAACCGTCTCGAGCTGATGCAGGTGCTCGAGCGCGCATTCCAGGAGCGCCCTGCGGCGCACTGGCGCGATGCCTTCAATCGCAACCAGCTCTCGGCCGACGTGATCGAGGACTACTCCTTCCCGGAGCACGACGAATCGGCCTATCGCAACCGCTACCTCCTCGATCTCGAGCACCCGAGCTTCGGCCGCGTGAAGTCGCTCGGCTTCCCGATCTTCCTTTCGGACGGCACGGCGCGGCTCGACCGGCTCGCGCCCTGCATGGGGCAGCACACGGGCGAGGTGCTCCACGAGTGGCTCGGCATCGACGAGGACCGGATCACCGAGCTCCGCACCCACGGCGTCGTGGTGTAGGGAGGACGGCGGGCATGCGCGCGGCACTCGAGGGAATCCGGGTCATCGACCTGACCATCTGGTTCCAGGGCCCCGTCGCGGCACAGCACCTCGCGGACTTCGGCGCCGAGGTGATCCACGTCGAACGCCCGAAGGGCGGCGATCAGGGTCGCGGCGTGCGCAGCATCAAGGCGCTGCCCGTCGGAGATTGGAACCAGTACTTCCTGGTCATCAACCGCAACAAGAAGAGCCTCGCCGTGGATCTCAAGCAGCCGCGCGGCCGCGAGATCCTCTACCGGCTCGCCGAGAAATCGGACGTCTTCCTCTCGAACCTCGCCGCCGAGAACCTGGCGGCCTGGGGGCTCGGCTACGAGGAGCTTCGCGCGGTGAATCCGCGCCTCGTCTACGCGATCACGAGCGGCTACGGACGCTCGGCCACCACGACCAAGCCCGCGTTCGACATGACCGTGCAGGCGCTCACGGGGATCATGAGCCGGCTCGGGGAGCCCGGCGAGCCTCCGATCTATCTCGGGATGGGATCAGGCGACGCGTACGGAGGCCTCCTCGCGGCGCTCGGAATCCTCGTCGCGCTCCAGCAACGCCGCCACACCGGAAAGGGGCAGATCGTCGACGCGTCGCTCTACGGCGCGCAGTTGCTGCTGGCGGCGCCGACGCTGCAGGCGTACCTAGCGACGGGCGACGAGCGATTCTCGCGGCAGCGCTCGCGCCGCACGCCCGAGAATCCGCTCTGGAACACGTACCCGAGTCGAGACCGCTGGCTCTTCCTCTGCGTTCCGAACGACGACGCGAGCTTCGCGCGATTGCGCCGCGCGCTCGGCGATCCCGCGTTTGCGCGCGACGCGCGCTTCGGCTCGGTAGCGGGCCGCCGCGAGCACGCCAGCGCGCTCGTCGACGCGCTCGACGCGCTGTTCCGCTCGCGCAGCGCCGACGATTGGATGGCGCAGTTGCGGGCCGAAGAGATCGCGGCGAGCCCGATCGGAACGCTGCGCGACCTCTCGAACGACCCGCAGGCATGGGCCAACGACTACTTTCTCGAAACCTTCTGCGAGGAGGTGAAGCGGAAGGTCACGATCCGCGGCCTCCCGATCGGTCTCTCGAAGACACCGGGCCGCGTCGAGAGCCTCGGCCCCGAACTCGGACAGGACAGCGAACTGCTGCTGGCGGATCTGCTCGGCTACTCGTGGGACGAGATCGGCGCGCTCAAGGACGCGAAGGTGATCCCGTGACGCAGCCGGCGCGGCCCGCCGCGTTCCCCGGCGGACCGCTCGCGGGCATCCGCGTGCTCGACCTCTCGACGATGCTCGCCGGGCCCTACGGCGCGACGCTGCTGGGCGACCTCGGCGCCGACGTCGTGAAGGTCGAGTCGCATTACGGCGACGAGAGCCGCCACCTCGGCACCGAGAAGCGCGGCGAGCGGAGCCCGTTCCTCGCGCTCAACCGCAACAAGCGGGCGATCGTCCTCGACCTCGTGAAGCCGGCGGCGCAGGAGGTGTTCGCGCGGCTCGCGAAGACGTCGGACGCGCTCGTGACGAACGTGCGCGAGCCGGCCCTCTCGCGGCTCGGCATCGATTACGACTCGGTCCGCCGCCACCGCGCTGACGTGATCTGGGTGGGCGTGACGGCGTTCGGGCCCGACGGCCCCTACGCGGGCCGGCCCGGCATCGACTTCCTCGCGCAGGGGTACGCGGGGCTGATCGCGGGCAATGGCGACCCGAGCACCGCGCCGGTACGCGTCACCGCGCCGCTCGTCGACGTGATGACCTCGATGTGCGTCGCGACCGGCGTGCTCGCCGCGCTCCGCGTCCGCGACGCGACGGGGCAGGGCCAGCGCATCGACGTCTCGCTGCTCGACGTGCTCACGCACGCGCAGGCCTCCGTGCTGCAGAGCTACCTGCTGGCGGGCGAGGTGGTGCCGAGAACGGGCAACCGCAGCCACTTCTTCGCACCGTCGGGCGTCTACGAGTGCGGCGACGGCCGCAGCCTGTGTCTCACCTGCCCGTCCGAGAAGTTCTTCCGCAACCTGTGCCGGGCGCTCGGCGTCGCCTGGGCCGACGATGCGCGCTTCGCGCGCATCGAGGATCGACTCGCGAACCAGGACGCGCTCGACCTCTTGATCGCGACCCGCTGCCGGGACTTCTCGCGCGACGAGCTGCTCGAGAAACTCATCGCCGCCGACGTGCTGGCCGCGCCGGTCAACGAGATTCCCGACGTCGTGCGCGATCCACAGATCCGCCACAACGACATGATCGTGACGACCGACCACGCGACGCTCGGCCCACTCGAGGTGACCGGCGTCCCAATCAAGTTTCGTGGCACGCCCGGCAGCGTCCGTCGTGCGCCCCCGTTGCTCGGGCAACACACGCGCGAACTCCTCGTCGAGCTGGGCTACGCGAACGACGAGATCGCCCGGCTGCTGGACGAAGGCATCGTCGCGGAGCCGGAGGATCCGGCGGGCTAGGAATTGTGGTGCGTTCTTGGGCTGTCCCCCGCTCGATTGATCTCTAACGATCGATCGGCGCGCCTCCCCATGGCGCTACCGACCGCTTCTTTCCCCTGCCGTTGGGCTCTCGCGGTCAGCCGCGGGTTTCCACAACGCTAATTCACGGACAAAACCCGCTTGGTCCGCCTTTTACAGGGGAGGATTGCAAGACGCACTTCACCGTGCGCCTCGGATTCGGCAATCCAGGCGTCTGCCTCCGCGTTGTCGAGGCGGCCTCGAGTGAAGTCACTCTGGCTCCCGTAGCGCTTCCGAGGCGACGGAAACACGACTCCGGGAGTTTCAGCTTCGGGGTGTACCCCTGCGGCGGTCGCGCGGCGCGGCAATGTCTCAGCGGTAGAGTTCTCCACAGGAACGTGGGAACCACCGTCGCCTACACGCCGCGGTCTGTCGTCATCGATCGCCGGATCCGCTCCGGCTGGGTTTCCTCCTCGTGCTTCCCCATGCACAACACGATCGCGGCGATCGTGCGCGCCACGGTCAGTTTGGCGAGATTCGGCTTGGTTCCCGCCTCCAGCATCTGTTCGTAGCGTT
>Ga0102851_10000301_pt1 | contig 23692 bp, 21 predicted proteins | sample Mud3Dept3metaG_FD_79558 | JGI IMG/M metagenome (GOLD analysis project Ga0102851, IMG submission 79558) | Freshwater wetland microbial communities from Ohio, USA, analyzing the effect of biotic and abiotic controls - Mud 3 Core 4 Depth 3... | ecosystem: Environmental > Aquatic > Freshwater >... | reverse complement strand
TTTGGTCAGCGTCGAGTAGCGGAAGCTCAACGGAATTTTGGCCGGGGTTTCGAGTGCGCCCTGGGCGCAGATCAGCCGATCGCGTTCCTGACTGAGTTCGGGGCAACGCGTGCGCACGTTGCGCCAGCTGCTGCCGGCAACGCTGACTTCGGCGATCTGCAGGTCAAGCGATGTCACCTCTGCAGCGCGCAGTACCCCGTTGATCTTGCTCGCGGCAAACGATGGCCCGTCGATGCGGTCGATGGTAACCGTGATTTGCTGCGCGGCGGCGCAGGTGCCGAACAGCACGCAGGCGGCGAAGCAGATTAGCCGCAGGGATAGCATGGTCCAGCCTCCCCTCTCCCCTGCCCTCTCCCCGCAAGCGGGGCGAGGGAGAAGATCACATTGGAATCAGGCAGGAAAAATCCCGGTGGAAAGATAACGGTCGCCGCGATCGCAGACGATGGTGACGATGACGGCGTTCCTGGCCGCCGATGCGACCTGCAGGGCGGCCCACATTGCGCCGCCGGACGACACGCCCGCGAAAATCCCTTCCTCTCGCGCGAGCCGCCGCGTCAGGTCCTCGGCGTCGGCCTGGGTGACTTCTATCACCTGGTCGACCCGGCTCCAATCGCAGATTTTCGGCAGATAGGCCGCCGGCCACTTGCGTATTCCGGGAATCTGCGAGCCGTCGGTCGGCTGGCAGCCGACGATCTGGACCGCCGGGTTCTGTTCCTTGAGGAAGCGCGAAACCCCCATGATGGTGCCGGTCGTGCCCATGCTCGAGACGAAATGCGTGATCTTGCCGCCGGTGTCGCGCCAGATCTCCGGACCGGTGCCTTCGTAGTGCGAAAGCGGGTTGTCGGGGTTGGCGAACTGATCGAGTATCACGCCCTTGCCTGCGTCGCGCATTTTCTCGGCGACATCGCGCGCCATTTCCATGCCGCCGCTCTGCGGGGTCAGCACGATCTGCGCGCCGAATGCGGCCATCGACTGCCGGCGCTCGATCGAAAGGTGCTCGGGCATCACCAGCACCATGCGGTAACCCATCATTGCCGCCGCCATCGCGAGCGCGATGCCGGTGTTGCCGCTGGTCGGCTCGATCAGCGTGGCGCCGGGCCTGATGTCGCCGCGCTGCTCGGCGCGCCTGATCATCGACAGCGCCGGACGGTCCTTGACCGACCCGGCCGGATTGTTGCCTTCGAGCTTGGCCAATATGACGTTGCCGTTTTGCTCACTGGCCGTGCCGGGCAGGCGCTTGAGCCTCACGAGCGGGGTGTTGCCGACGAAATCTTCGAGTGTTTTATGCATGGCCATTAGACCCCCGTGCGCTCAAACAGTTTTTCGACATACCGCGCCACGCCCTGCTCGACCGTCAGAAACGGCGCTTCGTAACCGCTCGCGCGCAGGGCACCGACGTCGGCCTCGGTGTAGCTCTGGTATTTCCCCCGGAGTTCCGCCGGGAACGGGATGTACTCGATGACGCCCTGGCTCTGCATGTCGGCGAGGCTCAGCTCCGACTCGTTGGCGTGCCGGCGGCAGGCATTGACCGTCGCCACCGCGACATCGTTGAAGCTTTGCGCGGCGCCGGTTCCGACGTTGAAAATGCCGGCTTTCCCGGGGTGGTCGAGAAAGTACAGGTTGACGGCGACCGCGTCCTCGACCGAGACGAAATCGCGGCGCTGCTCGCCGTCAGCGTAGCCGCCGCTGCCTTCGAACAGCCTGACCCTGCCGCTGCCGCGGTACTGGTTGAAAAAATGAAACGCGACCGACGCCATGCGCGCCTTGTGCTGCTCGCGCTCGCCGTAGACATTGAAATAGCGCAGCCCGACCACCTGGGCGGTGCGCTGGTCCCAGTTGCGGCGCACATATTGATCGAACAGGAACTTCGAATAGCCGTAAACGTTGAGCGGCGACTCGCACGCGCGATCCTCGCGAAATTCGGGACCGGCGCCGTACACCGCCGCCGACGACGCGTAGATGTACGGAATCTCTTCGTCCATGCAGTATTCGAACAGCTCGCGCGAATACTGGTAATTGTTCTGCATCATGTAGCGGCCGTCGGTTTCGGTGGTGTCCGAGCACGCGCCCTGGTGTGATATCGCGGCCAGCACCCCATCGAAAGTGCCGTCGTCCAGCCCGCGCAGGAAGGCTTCCCGGTCGATGTAATCGGCGATGTCGCAATCGGCGAGATTGACGAACTTGTCCCCCTGCGTGAGGTCATCGACCGCCAGCACTTCGTAGTCGCCGCGCGAGTTAAGCGCCTTGACGATGTTCGATCCGATAAATCCGGCAGCGCCGGTGACGGCGATATACATGGCGTATCCTCAGTCCTGCTTCGCAAATAATTCTTCTGGACGCACCACCGCGGTGCCGAATTTGCCGACGACGATTCCGGCAGCGCGGTTGGCGATGCGCACCGCGCCGCCGAAATTGCCGCCGGCCGCAAGCATCACCGCCAGCGTGGCGATCACGGTATCGCCAGCGCCGCTTACGTCGGAGACTTCGCGTGCCTGCGCCGGCACGTGGAAACGGCCATCGCGGCTGAACAGCGTCATGCCTTCCTCGCCTTGCGTCACCAGTAACGCTTCGACCTTGAGTCTGCGGCGCAATTGCATTGCGCGCTCGGCGAATTCCCGCGCGCTCTTCCAGTTGCCTGCCACGGCACGGAACTCATCGAGGTTCGGGGTAATCAGCGTCGCCCCCTGATAGCGGGAAAAATCACCGCCTTTGGGATCGATCAGCACGGGCTTGAAATGCCGGCGCGCGATCGCGATCATGCGCTGGATATGCGCGAGTCCGCCCTTGCCATAGTCAGACAGGATTACCGCATCGCAACCCGCGATGAGCTTTGCATAATCCGCAAGCTTGGAGCGCAGAATCTCGTGGCTCGGCACGGTTTCGAAATCGACGCGCAGCAGTTGGTGCCGGCGCGGCCCGATGACACGCAATTTGACGGTCGTGTCTATGGTCCGGTCGCTGTGCAGGCGCGTGCCGATAGCCTCCTCGCGCAGCAGCTCCTTCAGTCTGCGTCCCGCTTCGTCCCGACCAACGACTGAGAGCAAGGTCACCCGCGCGCCCAATGCCGCCGCATTGCGCGCGACGTTGGCCGCGCCTCCCGGACGGTCCTCGCTGCGGTCGAATTTCAGCACCGGAACCGGCGCCTCGGGCGAAATCCGGCTCACCTCGCCGAACCAGTAGCGGTCGAGCATCACATCGCCCACGACCAGCACGCGTGCACGCTTGATCGCTTTGACTAACGCCTCACTTTTCACGCCCCACTCCTCACTGCAAAGCTACGCTCTGCCGATGCCAGAATACTCGAGGCCGAAGCTGCGCACCATGGCGGGATCAAAGAGGTTGCGGCCGTCGATGATCACCGGCGTCCTGAGCCGGCGCTTGATGTCATCGAAATCCGGGCTCCTGAATTCCTTCCATTCGGTGATGATCACGAGGCAGTCGGCGCCGTCGAGCGCCGCCTGCGGCGAATCCGCGTAGCCGATCCCGGGAAGCTTCGAAAACACACGCTGCGCCTGCTCCATGGCGACCGGATCGTACGCGACCACGGTGGCGCCGCGCTCGACGAGGCCCGGGACGACGATCCGGCTCGTGGCCTCCCGCATGTCGTCGGTATTGGGTTTGTACGCAAGGCCCCACACCGCGAAGCGCTTGCCGGAGAGATCGTCGCCAAAACGGCGCGTGATTTTCTCGAGCAGCCGCGATTTCTGCGCCTGGTTGACCTGGCTTACCGCGTCGAGGATCCTCGGCTCCATTCCCGCTTCGCGCACGGTCTGCTGCAGCGCGGATATGTCCTTGGGAAAACACGCGCCGCCGTAGCCGCAACCCGCGTACAGGAAATGGTAGCCGATGCGCGCGTCCGAGCCGATCCCCTGGCGCACGTGCTCGATATCGGCACCGAGCTTCTCCGCGAGATTGGCCAGCTCGTTCATGAACGAAATGCGCGTCGCCAGCATCGCATTGGCCGCGTATTTGGTGAGTTCGGCCGACAGGATGTCCATCACGATCATGCGCTCGTGGTTGCGCTGGATCGGCGCGTAGAGCGCGCGCATGATCTGCTCCGCACGCGCGTCCGCAACGCCGATCACGATGCGGTCCGGACGCATGAAATCATCGACCGCCGCGCCTTCCTTGAGGAATTCGGGGTTCGACACCACGCTGAATTCCAGCGGCTTGCCGCGGCGCGCGAGTTCGCCGGCGATCAGCTCGCGCACCTTGCCGGCAGTGCCGACCGGTACCGTCGACTTGTTGACCACCAGCCGGTAACCGTCCATGTGGTGGCCGATCGCGCGCGCCGCCGCCAGCACGTATTTGAGATCGGCAGAGCCGTCCTCGTCCGGCGGCGTGCCGACCGCGATGAACTGCACCTGGCCGTGCGCCACGCTCGCGGCAACATCGGTGGTGAAATGCAGACGGCCGGCGGCGGCGTTACGCTTGACGAGCGGCTCGAGCCCCGGCTCGTATATCGGAATTTCGCCACGTTTGAGCATCGCGATTTTTGCGGCGTCGACGTCGAGGCACATCACATCGTTGCCGAGCTCGGCGAGACATGCGCCGGAGACGAGCCCGACGTAGCCGGTGCCGATGATGGTTATTTTCATGAGTTAGTCCTGTTCATGTGTTGCAAGCTCCCCTCACCCTGACCCTCTCCCCGCGAGCGGGGAGAGGGAATATTTTTACTTGCCGGCCGAAATTTCCTGATTGATGGCGTCGAGCACCGCGACCGGATCGCTCGCCTGCGTCACCGGCCTGCCGATCACGAGGTAATCGGCGCCGGCGGCGATCGCGGCTGCGGGAGTCATGATACGTTGCTGGTCGTCCGCCTGGTCTGCGCTCAGGCGTATCCCCGGCGTCACCAGCAGGAACCCGCCGCCGCATTCGCGCCTGAGCAGTTGCGCTTCCTGCGCGGAGCACACCACGCCGTCGAGCCCGCTCGCCTGCGCGAGCTGCGCGAGCTTCAATGCTGCCACCGCCGGGTCGCCGGCAATGCCGACGTCGGCAAGATCGCGCGCCGCCATGCTGGTCAGCAGCGTCACCGCGATCAGCAAAGGCGGCTGCCGGCTCGCGGCCACCGCCTCGCGAGCCGCTTCCAGCATGGCGCGCCCGCCCAGCGCGTGCACGTTGAGCATCCATACGCCGAGCTGCGCCGCCGCCCGGCAGGCGCCCGCGACGGTGTTCGGGATGTCGTGGAATTTCAGGTCGAGGAAAATATCGAAACCGCGTTGCGTGAGTTTTTCAACCAGCGCAGGACCTGCGGCAGTGAACAACTCCTTGCCAACCTTGAGGCGGCACGCGCGGGGTTCGAGGCGCGCGGCGAACGCCAGCGCCGCATCCGCAGACGCGAAATCGAGCGCGACGATGACGCGGGGAGCGCTCATGCGGGCAGAGCTTTCTCCTCGGTGCGGCGCGGCGAATACGTCTCCCATTCGCCGCACGCCGGGCAGTGCCAGTAATACTGGCGCGCACGAAAGCCGCAGTTGTCGCACTTGTACATCTCGAAGCTGCGCGTATGCTGGTGCACCAGATCCCTCACCAGCTCGAGGTCCTGGCGGCGCTGCACCGGTGCGTCGAGCAGCTGCGCCTCGAGCAGCTTGTCGAGCCCGAGCAGCGTCGGGTTGCGCCGCATCTCGTCGCGCACCAGTTGGTACGCCGCCTCCGGGCCCTGCTGCGCGACGATGCAGGTAAACACCACGTTGAGGACGTCGAGCGAGGGATACTTGCTCAGGAAACCGCGCAGCAGGATCAGCCCTTCGCCGGTCTTGCCGAGTTGTTCGTAGGCGGAAAACATCCGCTCGGCGACCAATGCCAGGTACGCTGGGTTTTGCGTCTCGATGCGCTTCCAGGCCTCGATGGCCGCCGCAAACCGCTGCAACGCGACCTCGAGGTCGCCGAGCAGCATGTTGGCGCGCACGCACAGCCGGTGATGCGCGAGCGCCTGCTCGAGATGCGGGCGCGCCGCTTCCGGCCGCGAATCCATGATCTCCCGGCTCGCCATCTCACAGTAGAAATTGGCAATTTCCTTCTGGTGCGACTGCCCGGTCACGATTTCGAGCTGCTGCGCGATATCGATCGCTTTTTGCCAGTCTTTCTCCTGCTCGAAAATCTCGAGCAGATACTTGAGCGCGGACTCCGCGTGCGAAGTGCCTTTGAGCCTGGCGAACAACTCTTCGGCGCGGTCGAGCAGCCCGGCCTTGAGGTAGTCCTGCGCGAGCTCGTACAGCGCATCGAGCTTCTGCTGCTGCGGCAGGTCGGCGCGTTCGACCAGGTTCTGGTGCATGCGGATCGCGCGCTCGACCTCGCCGCGCCGGCGAAACAGCGAGCCCAGCGCGAAATGCAGTTCGATCGTCTGCGGCTCGACCTTGACCACCTCGATGAACGCCTCGATCGCCTTGTCGGGCTGCTCGTTCAGCAGAAAATTGAGGCCCTTGAAGTAGGACGCCGGCAGCGCGCGCGATTCCGACAGCAGCTGCTTGATGTCGATGCGCGCGGCGGCCCAGCCGAGCGCAAAGAACAACGGCAATGCGAGCAGCCACCAGTATTCAATTTCCATGTAATCGGCCGTTCATATTTCGACTTCGCTCCGCCACGCTCAATACAAACGGTTGGTGGAGTTACGCATCAAGCTGCCGACTCCGCCGCCGCGGACGCCGCCGCCTCGCGCCTGAGACTCCGAATCTCGCGCCGCTGCCTGACGATGATGCCCAGGCTCGCCATTACGCCGGCCGCGATGCCAGTGCCGAAAAACGCGAGCAGCACCAGCACGAGCGGCGCCTGCCACTCCCCGCCGGGAAAATAATGCACGACGACGCTATCGGTGTTCCTGAATGCAAAACCGAACATCAGCAGAAACACCACGATTTTGAGCAGCAGCAACAGGATGCGCATCACGATGTTCCCCCGGTAATGTTGGCTGCGTGCGTGGCGCGGCCAAAAAAAAGCGGCACGATCTTTCGATGATGCCGCATCGGTATACAACGTGCCCTACTTTTTCAGGTCGACGCGTTCGCGCAGTTCCTTCCCCGCCTTGAAATGGGGCACGTATTTCTCCGGCACCTGCACTTTATCGCCGGATTTTGGATTGCGTCCGGTGCGCGGCGGACGGTAATTCAATCCGAAGCTGCCAAACCCGCGGATCTCGATGCGCTGGGCCTGCGACAAACTCTTCGCCATGGCATCGAGTATCATCTTTACCGCAAGTTCGGCGTCTTTCGCAACCAGCTGGTGATAGCGCGCCGCCAGCTTGGCGATCAGCTCGGACTTGGTCATGGTCGTCCCTTATCGGTCGGTGTTGGCAGTATCCAGCTTGGCCTTGAGCAATGCGCCGAGACTGGTGGTGCCGGCACTGGCGGGTTTGTCCGCCGCGATTTTCTGCATCGCTGCCGATTCGTCGGCGAGGTCTTTGGCCTTGATCGAAAGATTGATCGCGCGGTTCTTGCGGTCGATATTGATGACCATCGCCGTCACCGCATCGCCTTCTTTCAGATGCGTGCGGATGTCCTCGACACGGTCGCGCGCGACTTCGGAGGCCCGCAGATATCCCTCGACGTCGCCTTCGAGCGCAATCACCGCGCCCTTGGGGTCGATCGACTTGACCGTTCCGTTGACGATGCTGTTCTTGTCGTGCGCCGAGATGTAGCTGGTAAACGGGTCGCCGTCGAGCTGTTTGACGCCGAGGGAAATGCGCTCGCGCTCAACGTCGATCGACAGCACGACCGCCTCGGTCTCGTCGCCCTTCTTGTATTTGCGCACCGCCTCTTCGCCGGTCGCATTCCACGACAGGTCGGACAAATGCACCAGGCCGTCGATATTGCCGGGCAGGCCGATGAAGACGCCGAAGTCGGTAATCGACTTGATCTGGCCTTTCACCTTGTCGCCCTTCTTGTAGTTCATCGAGAACTCTTCCCACGGATTCGGCTTGCACTGTTTCATGCCCAGCGAAATGCGGCGGCGGTCCTCGTCGATTTCGAGCACCATGACCTCGACCTCGTCGCCGAGCTGCACCACGCGCGATGGATGCACGTTCTTGTTGGTCCAGTCCATCTCGGAGACATGCACCAGGCCTTCGATGCCCTGCTCGATTTCGACGAACGCGCCGTAATCGGTGAGATTGCTGACTTTGCCGAAGAGCCGAGTGCCCTGCGGATAGCGCCGCGACAGGCCGACCCAGGGATCTTCGCCGAGCTGCTTCATGCCGAGCGAGACGCGGTTTTTCTCCTGATCAAACTTCAGCACCTTCGCTTCGACTTCGTCGCCGACCGCCAGCACTTCCGACGGGTGTTTGACGCGGCGCCACGCGAGATCGGTGATGTGCAGCAGGCCGTCGATGCCGCCCAGGTCGACGAACGCGCCGTAATCGGTGATGTTCTTGACGATGCCCTTGACCACCGCGCCTTCCTGCAGGCTGGAGAGCAGCGCCTGGCGCTCGGCGCCCTGGGAAGCCTCGAGCACCGCGCGGCGCGATACCACGACGTTATTGCGCTTGCGGTCGAGCTTGATGACCTTGAAGTCCATCACCTTGTTTTCGTACGGCGCGGTGTCTTTCACCGGACGGATGTCGACCAGCGAGCCGGGCAGGAAAGCGCGGATGCCGTTCACCATCACGGTGAGGCCGCCTTTGACCTTGCCGTTTATCAGCCCCTGCACCTGCGTGCCTTTTTCGAGCGCCTGCTCGAGATCCATCCACGCCGCGAGGCGTTTGGCCTTGTCGCGCGAGAGGCGCGTTTCGCCGAAACCGTCTTCCAGCGCGTCGATTGCGACCTGGACGAAATCGCCGGGTTTGACTTCGATTTCACCCCGGTCGTTAAAGAATTCCTCGGTGAGGATGTAACTTTCTGATTTTAAACCGGCATTTACTACGATATGGTTGGCATCAACGCTGATGACTTCGGCGGTAATGACCTCACCGACCCGCATTTCTTTGCGCGCAAGACTTTCTTCGAACAGCGCGGCAAAACTTTCGCTCGGGACAGCGGCGGCTACGGTATTCATTATCTGCAATTTAGGAACTCGAAAAAACCCGTTATTTCAACGGGGTCTGGTTAATCAACGCCGCGAGCCTGGCAGCTCATGGCACCCGTATCGCTGCAACATAACGCGCCAACACTTGCTCCACTGCCGCATCGATCGAGAGCTTGGTGGTATCCAGCAGGCTGGCGTCGTCACTCTTCTGCAGCGGGGCTACTGCACGCGCGCTGTCGCGCGCATCGCGGTGCCGGATATCCTGCAAAAGGGTCGTAATATTAGCACCCATTCCTTTTTCTATCAACTGTTTATAGCGCCGGCGGGCACGCTCGTCGGCGTCCGCGGTGAGGTAGATTTTGAGCACCGCATCGGGAAATACGACCGAGCCCATATCGCGCCCGTCCGCCACCAGACCCGGCGGTTGGCGGAACGCGCGCTGGCGCGCGAGCAGCGCCTGCCGAACCGCCGGCAGTGCGGCCACCCTCGAGGCCCCCTCACCGACCGCTTCGCTGCGGATAGAATCCGTTACATCCTCTTGATTCAAAAATAGTTTTTCTCCGTTAAAACGGGCGTCCAGAGACCCGGCAACCCGCGCCAGCGCAGCTTCGTCATCGAGCGCCACCTGCTGCTGGAGCGCACCGAATGTGACCAGACGGTAAAGCGCGCCGCTGTCGAGATAATGAAATCCAAGCCGCGCGGCAACCCGCTGCGCGACGGTGCCCTTGCCGGACGCTGACGGGCCGTCGATTGCGATCACCGGAACCGACCTCATGCCGGGACCGTAGGGTGGATGAAGGCGGTGCGGTTTCCGCCGGAATCCACCGGGAATCGAATTGGTGGGTTGCGCTGCGCTCCATCCACCCTACGCATGAATCTTTCCCGCCTTTGCGCCTTTGCGTTCATTCGCTCTTGATCTTCAGCCCCGCGGAGCGGGCAAGCTCAACGAAACCCGGAAACGAAGTCGCGACGTTGGCGCAATCGGTAATCGTAATCGGCGTGTGCGCGCGCAACGCGGCGACCGCGAACGCCATCGCCACCCGATGGTCGCCGTGGCTCGCCACCACACCGCCCCCATAACGTCCACCGGTCACGCGCATGCCGTCGGCAGCCGGCTCGGCGGCGATGCCGAGCGCCTGCAGCCCATCGGCCATCACCTGGATGCGGTCTGACTCCTTGACGCGCAGTTCCCCGGCGCCGCGCAATACGGTGACGCCGCGCGCATTGGCCGCTGCGACAAACAAGACCGGGAATTCGTCGATCGCCAGCGGCACCAGCTCGACCGGTATCTCGATGCCTTTCAATTCGGCATGGCGCACGCGGATGTCGGCAACCGGCTCGCCGCCCGCCTCGCGCTGATTGATGAGCTCGATGTTCGCGCCCATCAGGCGCAGGATGTCGATCGCGCCGGTGCGCGTCGGATTGACGCCGACGTGCTCGAGCGTGAGATCCGAGCCGGGCGCAATGCTGGCGCCGACCATGAAAAACGCCGCCGAGGAAATATCCGCCGGCACGTCGATCGAGGTCGCAGTCAGCTTGCCGCCGCCAGCCACGCATACGGTACTGCCGCTGCGCTCGACCGGATAACCGAATGCGCCGAGCATGCGTTCAGTATGATCGCGCGTCGGCGCCGGCTCGGTCACACAGGTCCTGCCGCGCGCGTAAAGCGCCGCCAGCAACAGTGCGGATTTGACCTGCGCACTCGCAATGGGCATTCGATAGTCGATTCCACGCAGGTTGGAAATACCCATGATCTTGAGCGGCGGGCGCCCGCCTTCGGCGGTCTTGATTTCGGCGCGCATCTGGCCGAGCGGCGCGGCGACGCGCTGCATCGGCCGCCGGCGCAGACTCGCATCGCCGGTCAGGTCGCAATCGAAATTCTGCCCTGCGAGCAGCCCGCTCAACAGCCGCATCGAAGTGCCGGAATTGCCGCAGTCGAGCACCGTGGACGACGCCTTGAGTCCGCGCAAACCGACACCGTGCACCGTCACGTTACCGCGCTCGGGTCCGTCGATGCGCACGCCGAGCGCGCGGAATACGTTCATCGTGGCGAGCGCGTCCTCGCCTTCGAGGAAACCACTGACGCGGGTCACGCCCTCGGCGATCGAGCCGAGCATGATGCTGCGGTGGGAAATCGATTTATCGCCCGGCACCCGGATGCGCCCCGTGAGCGCGCCGCCCGGCGCGACTTGATACGTAAGTGCCATGATATCTATTTCTTCACCAGCCATTTCGCGCGCGCCGCGCGGGCCGCGGCGAACCGCGCCTCCAGCCCCTCCCCGTCGCTCGCTTCGATCATGCCCCGCAGCAGCTCGAGTTCTTCGAGATAATCGTCGAGCGCGGCGAGCAGCGCCTCGCGGTTGGCGAGGCAGATATCGCGCCACATCTCGGGCGAACTGCCGGCAATACGGGTCGAATCGCGAAAGCCGCCGCCGGTATGCCCGAACAACGCCGCCGCATCGGCGTAGCCGGCAAGCTGGCCGACCAGCGCAAATGCGAGCACGTGCGGCAGGTGACTGACCAAGGCATAAATGCGGTCGTGTGCGGCGGCGCGCATCGTGGTGACGCGCATGCCGGCGAGCTTCCACATCGCGCTCACCGTCTTAACGGCGCGGGCATCGGTCTCGGGCTCGGGCGTCACGATCAGTCTGTGGCCATCGAAAAGTTCCGCGAACGCGGCGCGCGCCCCGCTTTTCTCGGTACCGGCGATCGGGTGCGCCGGCACAAACCGCGCGAACGCCGCACCGAGATATTTGCGCGCATGCGCGATCACGTCACGCTTGGTGCTGCCGGCGTCGGTCACGATCGTCTTCCCTGCGAGATGCGGTGCAATCTGGGCCAGCACCGCCGCGGTCTGGCCCAGCGGCACCGCCAGCAGCACGAGGTCCGCGTCCTGCACCGCCAGCGCAGGATCGGTCGCGATTTCGTCGATGATGCCCAGGCGCCGCGCGGCCAGCAGATTGACGCGGCTGCGGCCTACCCCGACCACCCGTGCCACCGATTTGCGTTTTTTCAGCGCGAGGGCAAGCGAGCCGCCAATCAGGCCGACGCCGAAAACAACGAGCTTGCCCACCCGTGGGGAGCGGCCACGTGCGCCACTGTGTTTTTTCGCGCGCGCGGCCTTCATGCGGCGAGGGATTGCCGCAGCGCTTCGAGAAAGCGCTCGTTTTCCGCTTCGAGGCCGGTGCTAACGCGCAGATAGTCGGGCATGCCGTAGCTCGCGACCGGTCGCACGATCACGCCACGCTCGAGCAGCCGCTGAAATACACCGTTCGCATCCCCGACCTTGACGCTGACGAAATTGCCGAACGACGGAATGTAGGACAGACCGAGCTGCGCGAAACCCTGCGCAAACCGCCGCAGGCCGGTCTGATTGAGCTCGAAGCCGCGACGCACGAACTCGTGGTCGTCCAGTCCCGCGGCCGCGGCCGCGAGCGAAATGCTGTTGACGTTGAACGGCTGGCGCACGCGGTTCATCAGGTCGGCAACACCGGCATGCGCGAATGCGCAGCCGACGCGCAATCCGGCCAGTCCATAGATCTTGGAAAAAGTGCGCGTGATGATCAGATTGGGGAACTCGCGCAACCACCCCACGCTGTCGGCCCTGAGCTCAGCGGGCAGATATTCGTTGTAGGCCTCGTCGAGCACCACGATCACGCGCGATGGCAGTTCGCGCAGAAACGAGTGCAGCTCGGCCCCCGGGATCAGCGTGCCGGTCGGATTATTCGGATTGGCGATGAAAATAAGCCGCGTGCGCGCAGAAACCGCCCGCAGCATCGCACCGAGGTCGTGCCCGAAATCGCGCGCCGGCACTTCGACTCCGCTCGCACCGACCGCCTGCGTCGCGAGCGGATATACCGCGAACGCGTGTTGCGAGTAAATCGCCTCGAGTCCCGGTGTCAGGAACGCGCGTGCGGCAAGATCGAGCACGTCGTTCGAGCCGTTGCCGAGAACGATCTGCGGCATCTCGACGCCGTAGTGCCGCGCGAGCGCCTGTTTCAGCTCGAAGCCGTTGCCGTCGGGATAACGCGCCGCATCCTCGAGCGCCTGTCGCGCCGCCCGCATCGCCAACGGGCTCACGCCGAGCGGGTTCTCGTTAGACGCGAGCTTGATGATGCCGTCGGGATCGAGGCCGAGTTCGCGCGCGAGTTCCGAAATCGGCTTGCCCGGCTGGTACGGCGCAATCCCGCGGATGTAACCGGGAGCGAGATCGCAGATATCGGTAACGCGCATCATTCAGCCTGCGCTCCCCGCAGGGTACGACCCGAGGTTTTTGAGAAACGCCGCCTTTTCGCCGAGTTCCTTGAGCGCCTGCGCCACGTTCGGATCGTGCTGGTGGCCTTCGATATCGACGTAGAACAGGTATTCCCAGCGCCCGGTGCGCGCCGGGCGCGACTCGAGCCGCGTCATGCTGACCCCGTGCCCAGCAAGCGGTGTCAGCAGCGCGCGCATTGCGCCGGGCTCGTTGCGCGTCGACATCACAAGCGAGGTCTTGTCTTTACCCGATGGCCCGGCATCATGCGCCGCAATTACCACGAAGCGCGTGGTGTTCTGCGGTTCGTCTTCAATGCTGCTCGCAATGATCTTCAATCCATAAACTGCAGCCGCGGTCCGGCTCGCGATCGCCGCGGCTGCCGCATCCCTGGACGCCATGCGCGCGGCCTCGGCGTTGCTGATTACCGGCATGCGTTTGGCCGCCGCAAAGCGCTGATTCAGCCATTCGTGACACTGCGCGAGGCTTTGCTGGTGCGACAGTATTTTCTTCACGCCCGCCGCCTTGCCGCTCCTGCTCATCAGGCACTGGTGCACCGGCAGCAGTACTTCGCCGCAGATCTTGAGGGGCGTCGCGAGCAGCAAATCGTGCGTGCGGCCGATGCTGCCCTCGGTCGAATTCTCGACCGGCACGACGCCATAGCCGGCCTGCCCGGCCTCCACCTGTCGAAATACCGCGTCGATCGACGCGCACGGCTGCAACACAGCATGCCCGCCGAACTGCTTGATCGCAGCCTCTTCGCTAAAAGTGCCCTGAGGCCCGAGATAAGCAACGGTAATGCCGTCCTCGAGCGCACGGCACGCGGACATGATTTCAGAGTAGAGACGGGCCAGCGCCGGCCCGGACAACGGGCCGCGGTTGCGCGCAGCCAGGCGTCGCAGCACCTGCGCTTCGCGCTCAGGCCGGTATTTGGCGCCGCTTTTGGCGTGACCTGTTTGCTGTGCCAGCGCGGCGCGCTCGTTGAGCAGCTCGACGATGCGATCGTCGAGCGCGTCGATGCGGGCGCGGATCTGCTTGAGCTGGTCGCTCACTGTCTCATCCCCTTTTGAAGCCGCAGATGAACACCGATATTAAATCAATTGGGCCCGTTGGGGTATCGGCGCCGGTCGGCATTCATCAGGCGGCCATTTTCAGCTCTTCTCCACCGGCAGATAACGCACCGCCAGTACGCCTTTGATGGCCGCGATCTGCCCGGTGACGTGTGAAGGCACCGCGCTGTCGACGTCGACCAGCGTGTACGCCATCTCGCCCCTGGATTTATTCAGCATGGTATGGATGTTGAGCCCGGCTTGCGCCATCGCGGTCGAAATCTGGCCCAGCATGTTCGGCACATTCGCGTTGGCGATGCCGACGCGGAACGGCGATTCGCGCGCCATTGCGACGTCGGGAAAGTTAACCGCGTTCCGGATATCGCCGTTCTCGAGATAATCGCGCAACTGGTCGACCACCATGATCGCGCAATTGTCCTCCGCCTCGCGCGTCGATGCGCCCAGATGCGGCAATGCGATCACGGCCGGGTTCCCGGCGAGCTGCCGCGCCGGGAAATCGCACACGTAATACTTGAGCCGTTTGGCCGACAAGCCTTCGAGCACCGCGCCGTTGTCGACGATGCCATCGCGCGAGAAGTTGAGCAGGATCGCGCCGTGTTTCATGAGCTTGATGCGCTCGTGCGAAATGAGATTGCGCGTCGCCTCCGCAAGCGGCACGTGCAGCGTCACGAACTCGCAGTTCTTCAGCACGTCCTCGACGCTGTGCGCTCTCTTGACCGACGACGGCAGGCTCCACGCAGCGTCGACCGTGATATGCGGGTCGTAGCCGTGCACGTGCATGCCGAGCTTGATCGCGGCATCCGCCACCAGGCTGCCGACCTTGCCGAGCCCGATCACTCCCAGCGTGCGTTTCGTCAGCTCGACGCCGGCGAAATTCTTCTTGCCGTCCTCGACCTGCTCGTTGATCGCCGCGTCATCGCCCGCGAGGCCGGTCACGAAGTGCGCCGCCGGCAGCAGGTTGCGCGCCGCGATCAGGATGCCTGCGATCACGAGTTCCTTGACCGCGTTGGCGTTGGCCCCCGGCGCGTTGAACACCGGCACCCCGCGCGCGCTCATCTGCTTGACCGGGATGTTGTTGGTGCCGGCGCCCGCGCGGCCGATCGCTTTGACCTCGCGCGCGATTTCCATCTTATGCATGTCGTGCGAGCGCACCAGGATCGCATCGGGGCTGCCGACCTGGTTGCCGACCTCGTAGAGCTCCGCCGGCAGGCGTTTGAGTCCGACCTGCGCGATGTTATTGAGCGTCAGTATGTGATAGGTGTGTGCCATATCATCCGCCGTGTGCAGACTGAAATTCACGCATGAAATCGACCAGCGCTTTGACGCCCGCGGCCGGCATCGCGTTGTAAATCGACGCGCGCATGCCGCCGACCGAGCGGTGGCCCTTGAGTTCTCTCAGCCCGCGCGCCTGCGCCTGCTTGAGAAACTCGGCGTCGAGCGCTTCGTTCTTCAGCCGGAACGGCACGTTCATCAGCGAGCGGTCCTCGCGCGCCACCGGCGAGTAATAGAACTCGGTCTGGTCGAGGAAATCGTAGAGGACTGCCGCCTTGGCGCGGTTGATTTTCTCCATCGCTGGCAATCCGCCCTGCTGCTTCAGCCAGCGGAACACGAGTCCCGCGATATACACCGCGTAGGTCGCGGGCGTGTTGAGCATCGAGTCCGCCTCTGCCTGTCCCTTGTAATCGAGCACGGACGGCGTCATCGGCAGCGCCCCGCCGATGAGGTCCTCGCGCACGATCACGATCGTGAGTCCGGCGGGTCCGATGTTTTTCTGCGCGCCGGCGTAAATCAGCGCGAATTTCGAGACGTCCATCGGCCGCGACAGGATGTGCGACGACATGTCGGCGACGAGCGGCACGCTGCCGGTATCGGGGACCCAGTGAAATTCCACCCCGCCGATGGTTTCATTGGACGTGTAGTGCACGTACGCCGCGTCCGGATCAAGTTTCCAGGCTGCCTGTTTGGGCGCGTAGCTGAAGTTCTTGTCCTCCGAACTCGCCGCAACATTGACGGTGCAATAGCGTTTTGCTTCCTTGATCGCCTTTTTTGCCCATTCGCCGGTATTCACATAGTCGGCGCCTTTTTTGCCGCGCAGCAGGTTCATCGGCACCGCCGCGAACTGCAGCGTTGCGCCGCCCTGCAGGAACAGCACTTTGTAATTTTGCGGAATCGTCAGCAGTTCGCGCAGATCGGCCTCGGCGGCCGCAGCGATGCCGATGAATTCCTTGCCGCGGTGGCTCATCTCCATCACCGAGGTGCCGCTGCCGTTCCAGTCGAGCATTTCCTGCGCGGCCTGCTCGAGCACCGGTTCCGGCAATACCGCCGGTCCGGCGGCGAAGTTGAATACGCGTGTCATGGTGTTTGTGGTTGCTCTTGGTAAGGGTTTGAAATCCGTTTATGTTTCTTCTTCCTCGTCGTCGCGCTCGGCCACCGTCTCCAACCCGGCGAGCTTCTCGCCGTCGCCAAGGTTGATGAGCCGCACGCCCTGCGCGGTGCGGCCAATTTCGCGAACTTCGGAGATGCGGGTGCGGATCAGCACGCCGCCGGTGGTGATCAGCATGATCTCGTCGTCGTCGCCGACGATCTGTGCTGCGACCAGCTTGCCGTTGCGCTCGGAGGTCTGGATCGCGATCATGCCCTGCGTGCCGCGGCCGTGGCGCGTGTAACGGCCGATCGGAGTGCGCTTGCCATAACCGTTCTCGGTCGCGGTCAGCACCGACTGTTCCTCGTTTTCGGCGGTCAGCAATGATATTACGTGCCCATCCTTGACGAGCCTCATGCCGCGCACGCCGGCCGCGTTGCGTCCCATCACGCGCACTTCGTCCTCGCCGAAGCGCAGCGCCTTGCCGGCGTCGGAGAACAGCATGATGTCCTGCTTGCCGTCGGTGAGCGCGACCCCGATCAGGTAATCGCCGTCATCCAGGCTCACCGCGATAATACCCGACGGGCGCGGCCGCGAAAACGCCGACAGCGCGGTTTTCTTGACCGTGCCGTTGGCGGTCGCCATGAACACGAAGTGCCCGTCGTCGAATTCCTTGACCGGCAGCACCGCGGTGATCTTCTCGTGCTCGAGCAGCGGCACCAGGTTGATGATCGGCTTGCCGCGGCTCGTGCGGCTGCCCTGCGGCACCGCATAGACCTTGAGCCAGTAGACGCGGCCGCGGTTGGAGAAGCACAGGATGTAATCGTGGGTGTTGGCGATAAACAGCTTCTCGACGAAATCGTCTTCCTTGGTGGTGGTTGCCTGCCTGCCGCGGCCGCCGCGCTTTTGCGCGCGGTAGTCGGCGACCGGCTGGCACTTCATGTAGCCGCCGTGCGACAGCGTCACCACCACGTCCTCGGACGCGATCAGGTCCTCCATCGAAAGGTCCTGCGTGTGTTCGACGATTTCGCTGCGGCGCTCGTCGCCGTACTGCTTCTTCATGTCGCTCAGCTCGCCGCTGATGATGCGGGTGATGCGCGCCGGCTTGGCGAGGATGTCGAGCAGGTCGACGATGCGCTCCATCACCTCCTTGTATTCGGAGACGAGCTTGTCCTGCTCGAGCCCGGTCAGGCGCTGCAGCTGCATTTCCAGAATGCGCTGTGCCTGAGCATCCGACAGCCGGTAGCCGCCCTTTTTCTGGAATCCGAACTCGGGCGCGAGGCCCGCGGGGCGCGCGGCCTCCGGATCGACCTTGGACAGCATTTCTTCGACCAGCCTGGAGCGCCACAGCCGTCCCATCAGCTGCTCCTTGGCTTCAGCCGGGGTCTGCGCCGCCTTGATCAGCGCGATCACGTCATCGACGTTGGACAGCGCGACCGCCAGGCCTTCGAGGATATGGCCGCGCTCGCGGGCTTTCCTGAGCTCGAACACGGTACGCCGCGTCACCACCTCGCGGCGGTGGCGCAGGAACGCTTCCAGCATCTGCTTCAGGTTCAACACGCGCGGCTGGCCATCGACGAGCGCCACCATGTTGACGCCGAAGCTGTCCTGCATCTGCGTTTCTTTGAAGAGATTGTTGAGGATGATCTCGGCCACCTCGCCGCGTTTCAGTTCGATCACCGCGCGCATGCCGGACTTGTCGGATTCGTCGCGGATCTCGGCGATGCCTTCGAGCCGCTTCTCGCGCACCATCGCGCCGATTTTCATCAGCAGATTGGCCTTGTTGACCTGGTACGGCAGCTCGTCGATGACGATGGCCTGGCGGTTGCCCTTCTCCATGTCCTCGATGTGGGTGCGCGCGCGCATCACGACGCGGCCGCGGCCGGTGCGCAGCGCTTCTTTCACGCCGACCGTGCCGTAGATGAAACCGCGCGTCGGAAAATCCGGGGCCGGCACGATCTTGATCAGCTCGTCGATCCCGATGCCGGGATCCTTGAGCAGCGCCTGGCACGCGGCGACCACTTCGCCCAGGTTGTGGGGCGGAATGTTGGTCGCCATGCCAACCGCGATTCCCGACGAGCCGTTGATCAGCAGGTTGGGGATTTTGGACGGCAGGATCAGCGGCTCGTGCTCCGAGCCGTCGTAGTTGGGACCGAAATCGACGGTTTCCTTGTCGAGGTCGTCGAGCAACTCGTGCGCGATGCGCGCCATGCGGATTTCGGTGTAGCGCATCGCCGCCGCGTTGTCGCCGTCGACCGAGCCGAAGTTGCCCTGGCCGTCGATCAGCGGATAGCGCAGCGAGAAATCCTGCGCCATGCGCACAATGGTGTCATAGACGGCGGTGTCGCCGTGTGGATGATACTTGCCGATCACGTCACCAACGATGCGCGCCGACTTCTTGTACGCGCGGTTCCAGTCGTTCGACAGCTCGTGCATCGCGAACAGCACGCGCCGGTGCACCGGCTTGAGACCGTCCCTGACATCCGGCAGGGCGCGTCCCACGATCACGCTCATCGCGTAATCGAGATAGGAGCGTCGCATCTCTTCTTCGAGGCTTACGGGGATGGTTTCTTTGGCGAATTGATCCATGAAAACTCAGGTGAACTGGCGGCAGAGGGCGGCGCAAAAAAGTGGCCGCGGAAAATTTATCAATTTTAGCACGCGCGGCAATCCCCAGTCACCGCTTACCGACGCCGGAACGGGCGCGGCAGCGCGCGCGAGGGGCCGTTGTCACTTTTGAAATCAACAGCGGGGTATGTTATGATTTATCTGGTTTTTTTTGCGCCGCATCTGGCTCGCTGCGCCATCGGTTCCAATAGGAATCTGCGGTGCCTGGAGCCAGTACGGCAGCAGCGATGGGCAAGCGGCAAAAAAGGGTAAAGAACATGATCTCGGCCTTGCGAACCATACTTGCTGCAATTATTGCGGTCTCGTCCACAATCGGGTTCGCGCAGGATGCGAAGAACCAGGGCTACCTGCTCGACCAGAATATGAACATCGTGACCAGCGCGACCACCGGGCTGTGCGTGCGGACCAGCGACTGGACGCCGGCGCGGGCCGTTGCGCAGTGCGACCCGGACCTCGTCAAGAAGCCGGCTCCGCCGGCCCCCAAGGCGGCGCCTGCGCCGACGAAGGCAGCGCCCAAGCCCGCCCTGCCACCGAAGAAAGAAGCACCGCCCAAGCTGCTGCCGCAGAAAATCAACTTTTCGGCCGACGCGCTGTTCGACTTCGACAAGGCGGTGCTGAGGCCGGAAGGCCGGGCGATGCTCGACGAGCTCACGCGCCTGCTCCAGGGCGCAAATTACGAGGTGATCCTCGCCATCGGCCACACCGACCGCATCGGCACCGCGGCGTACAACCAGAAGCTGTCGGTGCGCCGTGCCGAGGCAGTGAAGAAATACCTGACCGAAAAAGGCATCCCCCCGAACCGCGTTTATGCCGAAGGCAAGGGCAAAACCCAGCCGCTGACCAAGCCGTCCGACTGCAAGCGCGGACTGAGCAGAGCGCAGCTGATCGCATGCCTGCAGCGTGACCGCCGCGTGGACGTCGACGTCACTGGAACCAAGTAGATGGTTACAGGGGGGCAATTCCGCGCTGAGGGGGTTTCTTTTGGGTGTTGCTGGAATGCAACACAGGTAGTGCAAATCTGTTATGATTAAGGCATAATTTGCCTTATGGGTATGCATGTGATATTAGTTGCGGGTGTTGATTCGATAGATTAACTTAGGCTGGTAAGCAGGTAACCCGTGTTACGTTTTAAATTTTGCAGATCAGGAGGAGCAAAAATCATGATTTCAGCGTTCCGCAACACCCTCGCAGGGCTCGTCGTAGCAGCCGCATTCGCGCCCTCGGCCATGGCGCAAGACACCAAGAACCAGGGTTACCTAGTTGACGTGAACGGTAACGTCGTCACCAGTTCGACGACCGGGCTATGCGTACGGACCAGCGACTGGACGCCGGCACGCGCCGCGGCAGCCGCCGCCTGCGCGAAGTGCACGCCCGACTTGTGCCCGAAACCGAAACCGAAACCCGAAGCGAAGCCTGAGGCGAAACCGAAACCCGAAGCGAAGCCGAAGCCCGAAGCGAAGCCGAAGCCGAAGCCCAAGCCTCAATTCATGAACGTCGAGCTCAAGATCGAGTTGCAAGGCATCGCGTTCAACAAGACCGAGTTGACTGCAGACAACAAGACGCAACTCGACGCGTTCCTTACCAAGCAGGTCAAACCACTGGCCAAGATCGGCGCAATGATCATCACCGGCCACACCGACCGCATCGGCAGCGACAAGTACAACAAGAAGCTGTCGGAAAAACGCGCGCTTGGCGCAAAGGACTACGTGGTCAGCAAAGGCATCGACCAGAAACTGATTTTCTGGGAAGGCAAAGGCGAAAAACAGCCGATCCCGGTGACCAAGTTCTGCGAGAACAAGATGAAGCGCGCGCAGTTGATCGAATGCCTGGCGCCGAACCGCCGCGTCACGATCGAAGTGGTCGGCACCAAGCTCAAGCCGGCGCCGAAACCGAAACCGGAAACCAAACCTGAGGCGAAGCCTGAGGCGAAACCCAAGCCCAAGCCCAAGTCCTAAGGTTCGGGTCACGATCAAAAGCCCTGCTCCGGCAGGGCTTTTTTTTGTATGCTGCACACATGAATCCGCATCCGCAAGCCGTCGACACCGTAATCGAGGCCCGCTGGGTGCTGCCGGTCGAGCCGGCGCGCAGCGTCCTTCCCGATCACGCCGTCGTCGTCCGCGGCGGCCGCATTGTCGCGGTGCTGCCGGCGTCCGAAGCACGCGTCAACTATCTTCCCAGCCGGCACGTGGTCCTCGGGGAACACGCGCTGATTCCGGGACTGATCAACCTGCATACCCATGCCGCGATGACGCTGCTGCGCGGACTGGCCGACGACCTGGCGCTGATGGACTGGCTCAACGGCCACATGTGGCCGGCCGAAATGCGCCACGTGTCCGAAGAGTTCGTCCACGACGGCGCGCGGCTCGCCTGCGCCGAAATGCTGCGTGGCGGCGTGACCTGCTTCAACGACATGTATTTTTTCCCGCAGGCGACGGCGCGCGCGGCGCTCACCGCCCACATGCGCGCCGCGCTGGGCATGATCGTGGTCGAATTCCCGTCGCCCTACGCGGCCGACGCGCAGGACTATCTCGACAAGGGGCTCGCGTTGCGCGACGAGCTGAAGAGCGAGCCGCTGCTCAGTTACTGCTTCGCGCCGCATGCGCCCTATACGGTCAGCGACAAGACCCTGCGCCAGGTCGCGACCTACGCCGGCGAACTCGACCTGCCGGTGCACATGCATATCCACGAGACGCGCCGCGAAATCGAGCAAAGCCTCGAGCAACACCACGTGCGCCCGCTGGCGCGGCTCGCTGAATTCGGGCTGGTCGGCCCGGCCCTGATCGCGGTGCACGCGGTTCATCTGGAGCGCGCTGAGATCGAACTGCTCGCCCAGCACGGCTGCCACGTCGCACACTGCCCGTCGTCCAACCTCAAGCTCGCGAGCGGCTTTGCGCCGATCGGCGCGTTGCTCGCGGCGGGCGTCAATGTCGGCCTCGGCAGCGACGGCGCGGCTTCCAATAACCGGCTGGACCTATTCGCCGAAATGCGGCTCGCGGCGCTGCTCGCCAAAGGCGTGAGCGGTGACGCGACTGCGTTGCCAGCATGGCAGGCGCTCGAGATGGCGACGATCCGGTCCGCGCGCGCGCTCGGCCTGGATCAATCGATAGGCACGCTGCAGCCCGGGAAATGCGCAGACATCACGGCCGTGCGGCTTGCGGGACCCGAGCTTGCGCCGTGCTACGATCCGCAATCGCATCTGGTCTACGCCGCCGGACGCGAGCATGTCAGCCACGTCTGGGTCAACGGGGAACTCGTGGTGGACAACGGCAATCTGATTACCATGGACACCAACGAAGTGCTGGCCAAGGCAGCGTTCTGGCACGACCGCATCAGGAGTTAGCGTGATTAACGTGGATCCGGCCGAAATCGCCAAATTCAGCGAGCTCGCGCACCGCTGGTGGGACCCCGGCAGCGAATTCAAGCCGCTGCACGACATCAACCCGCTGCGGCTCGATTACATCGACGGGCGCATCGGCCTGCGCGGCAAAACGGTGCTCGATGTCGGTTGCGGCGGCGGCATTCTTGCCGAGAGCATGGCGCAGCGTGGCGCGCAGGTTACCGGCATCGATCTCGCCGACGCCCCGCTCAAGGTCGCGCAACTGCACCTGCTGGAAAGCGGCAGCCAGGTGGAATACCGCAACGTTGCGGCCGAAGATCTGGCGCGCGAACTGCCCCACCACTTCGACGTTGTCACGTGCATGGAACTGCTCGAACACGTTCCCGACCCGGCGAGTACGGTGCGCGCCTGCGCGGCGCTGGCGCGACCCGGTGGCCACGTAATTTTTTCAACCATCAACCGCAATCCGAAGTCGTATTTGCTCGCCGTCATTGGCGCCGAATACGTGCTGCGGCTGCTGCCGCGCGGCACCCACAATTACGCCAAGTTCATCAAGCCGTCCGAACTCGGAGCGTTTGCCCGCCATGCCGGCCTCGAGGTCAGCGCGGTAACCGGCATGACCTACAATCCGCTCACCAGGGTATACGCACTCGGGCCGGATACCGATGTCAATTACATCATGCACTGTGCAAAACCGTGATTGGCAACTCGTGATTCAGGCAGTCCTCTTCGATCTCGACGGCACACTGGCCGATACGGCCGCTGATCTCGGCTATGCGTTGAACCGCATGCGCGCGGCGCGCGGCCTGGCCGAGCTGCCGGTCGCGGCAACGCGCCCTTACACCTCGCATGGCGCACGCGGCCTGCTCGGTGTCGGGTTCGAGGTGACGCCCGGGCATCCCGAATACACCGCGCTGCGCGATGAATTTCTGGACATCTACGCCGCCAACCTGTGCCGCGAGACGCGGCTCTTCCCCGGCATGGCCGAGTTGCTGGCCGAACTGGAGCGCCGTGCCGTGCTGTGGGGCGTGGTAACCAACAAGGCAGAGCGCTTCACCTATCCGCTGCTGGAACTGCTCGCCTTGCGC
>Ga0102851_10000300_pt1 | contig 23774 bp, 23 predicted proteins | sample Mud3Dept3metaG_FD_79558 | JGI IMG/M metagenome (GOLD analysis project Ga0102851, IMG submission 79558) | Freshwater wetland microbial communities from Ohio, USA, analyzing the effect of biotic and abiotic controls - Mud 3 Core 4 Depth 3... | ecosystem: Environmental > Aquatic > Freshwater >... | reverse complement strand
AAACTCATAGAAGGTAGCTCCGAATGGGAAGTCCTCTACAAAAAATATTACCGGGAAGAGGAGATAAAAAAGGGAAGGGCTACTGGTTAAAGCTCGCTGCCGTTATCCTGGTTGCCGCTGCCTGGGTCAGCCTGCTTTTTGATTTCCCCTCACGGTTCCCCCGCATATGGTTTCCCGTCGCCGCGGTCGTCATTGTTTACTGCGGGGCTCTGCATCTGCTGGCAAAACGGCGGGAGCATGCAATCGAGTTTCTTTACGCGCTCATTATTCTGTGTGCCGGGTCAATCAAGGTCGTTGGCCTGCCATGGCTCCAGCTCGCTTATTTTCCCTTGATCATCGGCCTGACAAATTTTTACAGCCTCAAGGTCATCATTCCCCTCTCCCTGCTTGTTCCCTTTACGGAGCTGAAAACATTTGTCATCACGCGGGAGAATGTCGCGTGGCAGGCCGCGTTCTCCGTGTTCCTGATCGTCACTTCCGCAGTTGCGTCATTTATCTTTGCCAGGCTGCGCAGTGAAAAGGAACGGACAACCGCAGAACTTGAGAAGATCAGGACCAGCGCAATGGACAGGACTCAGGACACGGAGATGGAATCTTTCGGGAGCGACGAGATCATTTCTCATTACTTCGCATCACGGATCAAGGCGAACGAGGAGATCCGGGAACTGCTCGCTGCGGTAAGCCATGCAGTCGTTGCCGAGGCCGCCCACTTTTTCGAGTTGCAGGGAGACACCTACGCCCTCCGGTGCTCTACCGATGAAAAGGGAAAGGTCACGGTCACGGGAAAAGGAATTCTTGCAGCATGCCTGCGGGAGCGAAAGCCATTTCTTTCCGGCGAGGTGATCGAGAAAACGGAAGTGGTTGGCTATTTGAGGGATATCAGGATAACGTCGCTTATTGTCATGCCGGTCATGGAGGGTTCGACGCCGGTCGGGCTGCTGACCGTTGACAGCTCACGGTATCACGCCTTTAATGAACCTGAGCAGAAGACCGTGCAGATGTTCTCGGTGCAGATCGCAAAAATCCTTGAGCGCCAACGGGTCTACACCTTCATCAAGCATGACTTTACCGCCCACCGTATTATCAAGGAGTTCAGCTCAGGCCTTGCAGCTTCCATCCGGTATGACGTTGTGGTTCAGAAAATGTGTGATTCCGCAAAACAGGCGTTTCCGGGAGAAGCATTCTTTTTTGAACATGCGGATCAGGGTTTTCAGGTCAAGCATTTCCCGGGGGAGATCACCGGAGGGCAGAAGATCGATTTCGCCGGCACGATCATTGGACTTGCCATCGACAACAGGCACAAGGAATATGTGAGCGATGTCAGGCAGTACGGCATGAAGATATTCCCCCCCCAGTTCAGGCCGTCGGCCTGCCGCTCGATCATCGCTGTTCCGCTTTTCTACGAAGGCGGCCTGCTGGGAGTTTTCGGGATGATATCAGACCGGCGGGAATTCCTTGACAGCAGACAGATAAACCTTATTGAGCTGATGTGCAACCAGGCGGCGACTTCGATCGCCAACGCACGGATGCATGCGGAGATAGAGCGCATGGCGACAACGGACGGGCTTACCGGCCTCTTCAATCATCGGATCTTCCAGGAGAAGCTGACAGATGAGCTGAAACGTTCCGAACGATATGCCACGCCGCTGTCACTCCTGCTCACAGACATCGACAAGTTTAAACAGGTGAACGATACGTACGGCCATCCTGTCGGAGACCTTGTGCTCAAGGGCGTGGCCGGCATCCTGAGGCATGAGATCAGGGACATTGACATTGCAGCCCGCTACGGCGGCGAGGAATTTGCGGTGATCCTGCCCGGAACCGACAGCGCCGGAGCAAGGATCATCGCGGAGCGTTTGAGAAAAGCCATCATGGCCGAGACATTTAGTGCCGACGGCAAGACCCTGAAGGTGACGACAAGCATCGGCATAGCAACGGTGCCCGTTGACGCAAAGACAAAGGAAGAGCTGATCGAGAGGACAGACCAGGCATTGTATCATGCAAAGCACCATGGCAGAAACCAGAGCGTGAGCTGGGGCACAGGGCGGTAGGGATATGGACCATTTCATTTCGGATGTGAGTGAGGCTGAGATCAGGAAAGAGCGCGCCAAGGCCCGCGAGATCAGACATTCAGCATGGTGGAAGCGAAGACTTGCGGAGGGCCGCTGCCATTATTGCGGGAAGGGATTTCCGGTACAGGAACTGACGATGGACCATATCGTGCCGATCATAAGGGGTGGTAAATCCACCAAGGGGAACATGGTACCTGCCTGCAAGGAATGCAACAGCAAGAAGAAACATATGCTGCCGATCGAGTGGGAGGAATACCTGCATACCCTGAGCAGGGAAGCGGAATAGTGCAGGTTGCCGGGATACATCGCCAACAGGAATACATTCTGACCGGCTTCTGAATTTTCGTCAGTTCTCTGTTGATCCTCTGCGCACAGCGCAAGGACCATGGATGCTGAGAATCATTATTATTTCAGTTTCGACAATAACACCATGGAAAGCGTAAAATTAGGGAATTCTTCGGTCTTCACTGACCGGTAAAAATCGCACGCCTCGCAATTCTTGAATTTCTGGGCATAGGTGCCCTGCATTTCCCCTTTGCAGAGAGTTCCCGCTACAACCCAACATGCTCTTCCCGCGTTTGTCCCATCATGTGCCCCATCAAGTCGCTCTTCCACCGTGGCCGGACATCTTCCGAGCACTTTCTCAAACATTCCTCCCGGTTGGCGTCCGCACCTTTTGAACTCCCAGCAATTCAGCTTTGTCTTTCTTTCTCCCATAAGCGTCTCCTTCTAACCTCTCTCATGCTTATAATAAACCAAGTAATCGCTTAATTAAAACATATTTATTGCTTGGAGAGTGCAGTACAGTTTGAATATTTGAGGCACTTAGGATCATGGATGTGCGATGGTGCGACTGCACTTATTATTCTGACTGCGCATAAACGGCAGAGCAGGGAGGCAAAGGTCTTTTCCCGTCCAGCCGTAGATCTGTTGTCCTGTTGATAACCCTAAAGTTCAGGTTTGATTTTCATGAACCCTTATCTGTCAAGCCATCGTGAGCTGTTTTCTTCACGAAGAAAATACATTCCACTAAGAATGACATAACATGCTGTATTTATTAGAAAAATTAACTGCCTAATATTTAGGCAGTTTGGTCGGATGCACGCATTCACAAGAGCATTAATTATTTTTCCGGAAGTTATCAACAGGATATGAACATCTGTTGATAAAATAGTGTGATGATACACAGGGTGCGTGTAATCCCCGACCGATGTCTCTGCCATTCACCAGGGAACGCGAAGGCGTCATCACCGATATTTCGATATAATCTATCACTGTGCCGGAGGCGGTGAAGAAGGCTTTTTTATCATTTCTTAAGAACTGTCACAGGAGAGTTCCTACCACAAAGCTAAACAGCCTTATGAAGTATATGCATATAACTATTTACAAAAAATGATAAATTAATTACCATAAGCAGGAAAAATATATCCGGAAAAAGCCAAACCCTTTGCGAGAAGGGGACGGAAAGTCAAGGGTCTTTGATCGCAAAGACAGCCGGGCTGCCAAAAGGAAAATAGGCAGCCCGGCTTTTTTATGGGCAAGATAATCCGGAAGTGGCTGCATACGACCCTAGAAGTCCTCCGGCACTATGATGGCCGGCGAGCAGAAAATACGCGAAGGAGGCGCCATGGAAGATCTGCATCATCAATCCAGCAGGGACATGAGACAGTTCAGGAGGAGGGTTCATACCGAGACCATTGACTTCTCTGTTATGCTGCCTGAGCTCAGGGAACGGTCGGCTTCCAGACTCAAAGGAAGGATCGTTGATCTGAGTGACGGAGGGATAGGGATCCAGGCAGATTATCCCCTGGAGCCCGGGGTTATGCTCAGCTTCATGAGTGGTGACAGCGAAAAAAGCGGTGTCATTAAATGGGCAATCAAGGTGGACGATCGACACCACAGGGCTGGAATTGCCTTTCGTACAGATGATGCCTGCGGTATACAATATCCCGTCGAACTCTCTGATGCCTGCGGCGAGATCAAGGAAGCTCTTGAGGAATATACAGGCGCTCTGCAAGCGAAAACCGGCGAATATTGTGAAGCACTTGAAGCTCTCGCAGATTCGTGCTCAGTCCCCGGCGTTGACGCCGGTAAGATCCTGAAGGGTTTGACGATCTTAAACGACGATATGATGAGGGTATGCGGCGAGTTCGAAAAAGCAGCCGCATGCGACCGCGACCTTATTCAGTCACAGCGCAGGGCATTTCATGAAAAGACAGACAAGGTCCTGTCTCGGAGCGATCTCAGCCGGCATGCGCGTACCTGGCCGCGGGGATACCAGGGAGACTACAAGATGCTCGAGTCGATCTATAAGAATTCGCCCCTGTCTGAAGGGATCGGATATTACTTCGACCTGTATGGACTCTCCCTGCCTCTCGCAGAGGCGGTGAGGAACCGGATCATGAAGCTTGAAGAGATCATACGGCATGAGATCACCGCCAGGAACGCGGCATCTGTCCTTAATATCGCCTGCGGGTCCTGCAGGGAGCTCATGGGGCTTGCGCCGGACATAGCCCGCACAAATGCTCAGGTCACATGTATCGATATGGATGCCGACGCTCTTGGCTTTGCTATGGACAGGCTCTCGCATACCGAAGCTTCGGAAAACATTACATTCCGGAAATATAATGCCGCCAGGATGTTTGACGATGAGCTTAACATGGCAGCCTTCGGCAAAACAGATATTATTTACAGCGCGGGATTGTTCGATTATCTTCCTTCAGAGTTCCTTGCGAAGATGCTTGGCGCCCTGTACCGGCTGCTGCACGACAGGGGAACGCTTGTCGCTGCCTTTAAGGACGCGGCACGGTATCGTCACCTGGATTTTCACTGGCTTGTCGACTGGACCGGGTTCCTGCAGCGCACAGAAAAAGAATTCCTGGCAATACTGGGTAACGCCGGCATCCCGGGTTCTGCGATTAAGGAACAGCGTGATGATACCGGGATCATCATCTTTTACGTGATCACGAAGCAGTGAACTAAAAAGACGAAGATATTGGGAGAAGAGGCGCTTTCAGGGAAAGTTGCGATCGTGACAGGAGGAGCGCGCGGGATCGGTGAAGCCCTGGTTCGGACGCTTTGCCGCGAGGGTGCTGCCTGCTTGTTCACCTATGTGTCGAGTTCATCATCTGCGGAAACGCTTGCGCAGGAGATCCGGGAATCGGGAGGAAAGGCTGTCCCGGTTATGCTCGATGTCAGGGACTATGACGGCGCCCGGAGGCTCGTGACGCAGGCAAAAGAGGACTTTGGCCGCATTGATATCCTGGTGAATAATGCCGGCATAACCCGGGACCGCTCTCTTATGATGATGAGCCGCGCTGAATGGAGCGAGGTGATCGAGACTGACCTGACAGGCGTCTTCAACATGTCCCAGTCCTGCATTACCACCTTCCTGAAACAGAAAAGCGGGAATATCGTGAACATCTCCTCAGTCAGCGGGATCAAGCCGATGGCGGGGCAGGTCAATTATTCTGCCGCAAAAGCAGGGGTGATCGGGTTCACCAAGTCCCTGGCAAAGGAGGTCGCGCCGTATAACATACGGGTGAATGCCGTTGCACCGGGCTTTATCGAAACGGACATGCTCATGCAGCTGCATGAAAAACAGCGGGTAAAGGTCCTTGAGGAGATCCCTGTCGGACGGTTCGGCATGCCCGAAGAAGTTGCGCAGGCAGTACGGTTCCTCGTTTCAGACGAAGCTGCATACATAACAGGCCAGGTGGTTCAGATCGACGGAGGGCTTGGGATATAAGAGCGGTGATGAGGGAAAAGATCGCCATAACAGGTCTGGGGGTCATCTCCCCTGTCGGGACTGGGAAGGATGATTTCTGGGGTGCATTGCGTGAAGGGAGAACCGGCTTTAGAGAGGTAACCCTTTTCGACACCTCACCCTTTGCCGTGAAGATTGCTGGAGAGATTCCTGATTTCGATCCAATACCCTATATTGGGAAGAAAGGGATCAGGGAGCTCGACAGGAGCACCCGACTTATCTGTTCTGCCGCAAAGCTCGCTCTTGATGATGCGCATCTTGAGATAACAGACGATAACAGCGACACTGTCGGGATCTCGATCGGTGCGACATTCGGCAGTCTTCATAGCATATCCCAGTTCGACAGAGTAGGCCTGCTTGAAGGGCCGCGGTATGTCAACCCGTCGCATTTTCCGAATACGGTCATCAATTCTCCCGCAAGTCAGGTTTCGATACGGTTTGGCATCAAGGGGTTCAATACGACCATCTCGAACGGTTTCTGCGCCGGTCTGGACAGCCTTATCTATGCCTGTGATTTTCTGCGCCTGAACAGGGCTGACGCAGTTTTGGCAGGAGGAGTTGAGGAACTTTGCGAGGAGACTTTTCTCGGTTTTGAAAGACTCGGCTGTTTGTCCGGATCAGGCGGCACTGAACCGATATGCTGCCCTTTTGACGCACGGAGGAACGGTATGATACTGTCCGAGGGTGCCGCGGTCCTGGTGCTTGAGGACCTGAATGCTGCTCGGAAAAGAGGCGCTGATATTCTTGCTGTTGTGCTGGGATACGGAAGTTCCTTTGACCATTCTGATGGTAAAGGCGAGGGAGAAGGGTTGCGTCGCGCTGTCACTGCTGCCTTTGCGGATGCGGGTTGTGCAGCGGATGATATTGATTATATCTCCTCTTGTGCAAATGCATCTCGGGACCTCGACAGGATGGAGACAAAGGTCATCAAGAAAGTTTTTGGAGAACAAAGCAGGACGATACCGGTAAGTTCGATTAAATCCATGATCGGCGAGAATTTTTCAGCGTCAGGCAGTTTTTCGCTTGCTTCCGCGGTTGGGGTGGTCAGGGACGGCATTATTCCTCCCACAATCAATTATCTGAAGAAGGACCCTGAGTGTGATCTCGATTACGTTTCGAACGAAGCGAGAAAAATGGCGGTGAAGAGGGTGCTGGTAACAGCGTCTGATCCGTACGGACAGAACTCTGCAGTTATCCTTGGACGGTATGAGGAGGAGCAATAGTGCAGCTTGATTTTGAGACCATCAAGAAATATCTGCCCCAGCGGTTTCCCTTTATCATGCTCGACAGGATCATCGAGCTTGAGCCGGGGAAGAGGGCGGTAGGCATCAAGAATATCTCGGGTAATGACATTTTCTTCCTTGGGCATTTCCCCGACAAGGCGATAATGCCGGGCGCGGCCATTATTGAGGCGATGGCACAGACAGCCATCATTCTCTTTGCCACAGCACACGAAGAACTGCAGGAAGGAGAAAGGCCCATTTACTATTTCGGCTCGGTCAAGGCACGCTTTCTGCATCCGGTAGTCCCGGGCGACCAGTTAAGGATAACGGTCGAAAATACCAAATCCCTGCCGCATGGGGCGTATGTTACGGCAGAGGCGACGGTTGAAGGAACGAAAGTCTCAGAGGCTGACCTGGTGTTCAGCGTAAAGCATGCGTAAAAGAGTCGTCATAACCGGTCTGGGGGTCGTCTCATCTATCGGGATCGGCTGGCAGGAATTCTGGCAGAACCTCCTTCAGGGAAAATCCGGCATCAGTCCGGTCACCTCGTTCGATACGTCAAATCAATTCACGCACAACGGCGGCGAAGTGAAGAACTTCAGAGCTGAAGAGCACTTTTCCGAAAAAGAGATCCACCGCATGAACAGGGCAACTCAGATGGCCCTGGTCGCAGCCAGAATGGCGGTGAAGGATTCAGGAGTTTCTGCAGAACTGCTGCAAAGAGAAAGAACAGGTATTTCTTTCGGTACGAACCTCGGGGCTGTTCAGGCTGTTGAGCATATAGATGATTTGATCGTGAATCATAATGCGGTCCCCGACCAGGAGCTGGTAAGCCAGGCAGCGACGCATGCAACACCATCGGTGATCGCCAGGGAGTTCGGAGTTCGCGGTGGCGCCATGATGTTTTCAACTGCCTGTTCCGCAGGAAATTATGCCATTGGATACGGCTTTGACCAGATTAGACTGGGAAGGGTCGATCTGGTTATTGCAGGGGGTTCTGACGCATTTTCAAAAGTCGGCTTTACCGGGTTCAATCAGTTCAAGGCCGTTGCCCCGGAAAAATGCCGGCCCTTTGACAGGGAGCGGAAAGGCATGATGGTCGCAGAGGGAGCCGGCGTCATGATTCTTGAATCGCTCGATCATGCTCAGAAGCGCAGGGCGCCTGTTTACGCCGAAATTCTTGGATACGGACTGAGCTGTGACGCCTTTCATATGACAGCATCTTCTGTTGAGGGCATATCGCGCTGTATGAAAAAGGCATTTCGCGAGGCATGTATCTCAGAGAACGATGTCGATTATATCAGCGCTCACGGAACCGGCACGCCGACAAACGACAGGAACGAGTGTGCGGCCATACAAGCGGTATTCGGCGACCGTGCTTCACAGATCCCTGCAAGTTCGATCAAGTCGATGCTTGGCCATACCATGGGGGCTGCATCTGCTCTGGAAGCCATCGTTTGCGCTCTTGTCGTCGGAAATGATATCATTCCACCTACGATCAACTATGAAACGCCAGACCCTGACTGTAGTATCGATTGCGTTCCGAATGTTGCCCGCAAACTTACGATCCGGGTCGCCATGAATAATTCCTATGCCTTTGGCGGTAATAACGCTTGCCTAATCGTGAAGAAATATGCATAGAATAGAAAGTAACGAGGCCAGAATGTCAGATACCATAGAAAAGGACATTGTCGCGATTATAGCCGAGATATCCGGGTTTGATGAGGAAGAGATCACACCGGATAAGAATTTCTATGAAGACCTTGAGATCGACTCCATAAAGGCGATTGAAATTACGGTAGCGATTGAGAAGAAGTTCAAGATCTCGGTGCGCGATGAGGACGTGCCGAACATCACAACCATCCGTCAGGCAGTAGATCTGGTAAACTCCCTTCTGATTAAAAAGTAATAGAGTGTCGAAAGCATCGGATGCATATGATGTTGTAATCATAGGCGCCGGAATCGGCGGTCTTGTCTGCGGCTGCTACCTCGCGAAGGCCGGCATGAAGGTGCTCATAGCCGAACAACATTTTAAGCCCGGTGGCTATTGTACATCGTTTACGCGAGGTGGCTTTACCTTTGATGCAGCTGCGCATTCATTCGGCGGATATCGCGAAGGCGGTATCGTAAGAAAAGTATTTGCCGAGCTTGCCGTTGAAAGCAAAATCAGAATAAACAGATTCAGTCCATCGGATATCATTACGACTCCGGATTTTGCAATACAATTGCATGATCGATGGGAGGACTCAGTTTACGGTATCTCCAGTTTATTCCCCGACGAAAGAAAGAACATACGAAGATTTTTTGAATACTTTGTGCATCCTGATCCTCTTTATTCGGCAAGACTGAGAAAATGGACGTTTCAACAGTTGTTAGACCACTTTATTCAGGATGAGAAGTTGAAAGCTGCTCTTGCGTATCCCCTATATGGCAATGGAGGACTGCCGCCATCATTAATGTCTGCATTTATTGGCGCTGAGATATTTACGGAATTTCTTCTGGATGGAGGCTATTATCCTGAAGGAGGCATGCAAAAAATCCCGGATTGTTTGTCTCAACAGTTCAGAGAGTTTGGCGGTGAGTTGTTGCTGTCACAGTCCGTGAATAAAATTATCGCCGAGGATGGAAAAGTCACAGGCGTTGTACTAGAGAATGGTGGAGTCATACCTTGCCAATGCGTCATCTCTAATTGTGATGCAAGACAAACGTTCTTATCATTGCTTGACAGCAAAATGCTTTGTGATAACGTTCTGCAAAGACTCAATGAGATGGAGCCTTCCCTCTCAATGTTTATTCTCTACTGCGGAATTGGGCAGGATGCTTCTATGCCGTTGCATGAAGGAATAAATTATTGGTATCTGCAAAACTATGATTTAAATGCAATTTATCGGAATGCTCATAATGAGAACTTTGATCATGCTGTTATGGTTCGTGTGACGCCTCAGAGTAAGAATATTCTGGCATTTCAAAATGTAGCATTTCACGATCAGACATTCTGGCAGAACAATAAAGATATGTGGATAGAACGGTTCATTGAAAACGTTGAAAATATTGCAATCCCCGGGTTATCGCAGATGACCACCTTTAAAGATGCTGCTACCCCATCTACGCTTTACAGGTATACAAGAAATTATCAGGGGGCAGCTTACGGATGGGCAAGTTTGCTGTCACAGTTTGCTGAACCGGAGTTCAAAAGGCCGTCTTTTGTCAAAAACTTGTTCCTGGTCGGGCATTGGACGACATTCGGCGTTGGAATTGCCGGTGTTGTATATTCCGGATATTCTGTAGCTGACCTGCTCCTAAAGAAGTGGAAAAAAGCATATAATTAAGACTGGCGGGTTCGAGTGAGAAAAGAACAGTATATAGAGAAAGAAATTGTTAAGCTGCTTCAATATTGGAGTGGGGTAGCATCAATAGCTGGCGCTATAGCTATACTCTTGTTGAGTCCTCTTGACTATTTCGTGACTCCAGAGAATTTTTATAGATTCTTTATCTATCGGATAATAACGGCAACTCTTTTTATCATCATCTTTTTTCTGACGAGAATTCATGGCTCTAAACGGTATCTGATGAGCCTGTTCGTAATAGCCTCGATAATTGTTTCTGCTATGATCGAATTTATGATTTTTAGCCATGGGGGGCATCAGTCAGGATATTTTGTCGGTTTTATAATTGTTTTTATGCTGAGCCTTGGTTTCTTGCCTCTCTTTTCAGTTGCAATGGCCAGTATATTAGCGATAACAATATATTTTATTTATGTGATACCTCTCTTGCTTTTTGACCAGATAACGAATCTGCCCATTTTCCTGAATAACAACGTATTTCTTTTGGCGACGGCATCTACGGCTATTGCCTGGCGGTATTATAATGACAACATTTTCGCCCAGAAACTCTCCCTCGAATATGAGCTCTCTCAGGAAAAAGAGCAGTTGAAACAATACTCTACCCAGCTCGAGGAGCTGGTTGCCCAGCGTACGAAGGAACTGGCAGTCTCGGAGCAGAAGTTCCGCGGACTCTTTGACAACGCCGGCGACGGCGTCGCCGTCTACGACAGCAGCGGCATCATCGTTAATGTGAACCGAAGGTTCTGCGAGCTGCACGGGTTCCCGGTGGAATCACTTGTTGGGACAAGCATCAAGGTCCTCGATGCAGGAAAAGACGACGCGGAAAAAGAAGAGCGCATCAGGCGGATCCTCAACGGGGAGTCCCTGATTTATGAAGCACGGCATTACCGCAAGGACGGTGAAACTGTCCTGTTTGAGATCAGCGCCAAGGCTCTGCAGATCGACGGCAATATCTATATTCAGGCATTTCATCGTGACGTTTCGGACAAGAAAAGGCTGCAGGAACAGCTCTTTCAGTCGCAGAAGATGGAGTCCATCGGTATGCTTGCCGGAGGTCTTGCCCATGACTTTAACAATGTGGTTTCCGCGATCATGGGCCACGTCGAGCTGCTGAGCGACAACGACAGACTTGATGCCGATGCGAGGAAGCATCTTGCCATCGTTGAGACTTCCTCACGGAGAGCCGGCCAGATGATAGCGAAGCTCCTGAAGTTCGCGCGCAAGGGCAGCATTGAAGTCCAGCCGGTCGATCTGAATGCCGTTGTCCGGGACACAACAGAGCTCATCGGCAAGACTCTGTCCCACAAAAATGTCACCGTCGACCTTAAGATTGATGATGCCGTTCCGCAGCTCATGGGCGATGCCAACCAGATGGAGCAGGTGGTCATGAATCTGATGGTGAATGCAGCGGACGCAATGCCTGCGGGCGGCACGGTCACGGTGGCCACGACTGCCAAAACCTTCGGGCATGAGGCCGAGAACATCCATCCGCTCCTTGCACCCGGCTCATATGTGATTCTCAGGGTCACTGATTCCGGCGCAGGCATCTCTGACGATGTCAGGGACAAGATATTCGATCCGTTCTTTACGACAAAAGATAAGGGAAAAGGGACAGGACTCGGGCTTGCAATGGTATACAGCATAGTCAAGGAGCATAAGGGTGCAGTTACCGTGGAAAGCCAGCTCGGGAAGTGGACAACATTCCGGGTCTATATCCCTTCGGCACCCGCGCAGCAGGTTGTTCGGCCGATGTTTCATGAAACTCATCAACCGGCAGCGGGCAGTGTGCTTATTGTCGAAGACGAGGTCGACACATTGAGCTTCGTGAGAGAGACCATCGAGTCTTTCGGCTATACCGTGTTATCCGAGGACAATGCTATCCGTGCGATGCAGATTTTCAGGGAAAAAGCTGATGAAATAGCGCTTGTGATCAGTGACATCTTCATGCCGGGGATCGACGGCAGGGACCTGATCAAGAACTTCAAATCGATCAAGCCATCCGTGAAAGTGATAGCCATGTCAGCATACGAGATCGAGGATTTTGTCCGGAAGGACATTCCTGTTGATGATTTTCTCCGCAAGCCGTTTGGCGGGATCGAGCTCATGAGCAAGGTCAATAAGCTGATAAGACCTTACAAGTCCCTGCTTTCGTAAACACACCTCTGGCCTTCTTTATCCGGCGGCAATCTCGATCGTTTGAAGGGTAAATTTCCCTTTATCTTGCTCGGACAACCGCTTTTCTGGCCTCCTCAGCAAAGAAGAGGAACAAGGCAAACGGGACGAGAACGAGCCATGTTGATAAAGAAATCGGATAGGTAGAGAATATCCTGTTCCCCCAGGGATGATAGACGATGAAGGCCTGAAGAGCGAGTTCGAATGCGATACCCGCAAAAATCAGTCTGTTTGTGAAAAACCCGATGCTGAAGACAGATTCCCTGAATGACCTGCAGACAAAGACATTTGCTATCTGGGCTATGATAATGGCGGCCAGGCACGCGGTCGTTGCCTGCAGATAAAGCATGCTGTTTGCCGGCAGATTGGTTCCCCACTGCCAGCCGCCTGAGTACAGCACATAGAAAAAACCGAACATGGCCGCAGCTGCTTCGATCGGGCCGAGAAACAAATACGCCCGACTCATGAGGCTGAAGTTCAGCAATCGTTCGTCCGGCTTCCTCGGCGGCTGCGTCATGAGGTCGGGCGTCGGTTTTTCGGAACCGAGCGCAAGTGCCGGCAGCATGTCTGTGCCGAGATCCACTGCCAGGATCTGCATGATCGTAAGCGGCAGGGGGATCTTCAGCAGGATATAGGCAAGATAGGGAACTGCCTCCGGTATGTTTGATGCAAAGATGTAGGTGATGAACTTCCTGATGTTCTCGTACACAGACCTGCCTTCTTCAACGGCATTGACGATCGTGGCAAAGTTGTCATCAAGGAGGATCATATCGGATGCTTCTTTTGCCACGTCTGTGCCTGAGATGCCCATAGATATGCCGATATCGGCTTTCTTCAGAGCAGGGGCGTCATTGACGCCGTCACCGGTCACTGCGACACGCTCCCCCTCTTCCTGCAGGACTGAAACGACGCGCATCTTGTGCTTCGGCGTCATGCGCGCAAAGATGACTTCTTTTGAAGAGAGCTTTCTTCTTAACTCACGGTCATCCATCTTTATCAGTGCTGCTCCCTCGATAATGACCGGCTCGCCCCTCGCCAGCCCTATCTCCCGTGCGATGGCAACCGCTGTCCTGCTCCCGTCACCGGTGATCATGATCACCCTGATGCCGGCTTCGTGGCATTTACCGATGGCGCCAGGGACTTCGGGTCGGGGCGGGTCCTCAAGCCCAATCAGTCCGGCAAAGATCAGATCCTTTTCGAGTGATGAGTGATCGGCGCTGAATGGTGAGTCGTTGGAGTAGCTGTCTTGCTCCTCATTACGCATTACAGATAACGCATTACAGCCTTTATACGCAAACGCCAACACCCTTAATCCCATGTCCATAAGCGAATGATATGCACTCATTGCCTCTTGCCTGAACGCGTCATCAATCTGCTGCTCAGATCCGTTTACCAAAGATCTGCTGCATAAAGGCAGGATGTTTTCCATGGCGCCTTTTGTGAAGACATATTCTTTATCATCCGCCCGATTCAGAGTTGTCATTCTCTTTCGTTCAGAGTCAAAGGGGATCTCTGATATGCGCTCTGAGCTCAGGTCGCCGATATTTTCCCTGGCGAGTTTCAAAAGCGCCGTCTCCGTCGGATCACCTTTGTATTCATTGTCGGCAAACCGTGCATTGTTGCAGAGAAGCGCTGTCTGCATGAGCATATCGCCGGCCTGCGGCCTGTAATCTTTTACATCAGTGACCTGATCGTCTTTCCATATTTTTGATGCTGTCATTCTGTTTTGGGTGAGAGTGCCGGTCTTGTCAGTGCAGACAACGGTCACGCAACCCAGCGTTTCTACGGAGGAAAGGTTCTTGATCAGAGCCTTCCGTTTTGCCATTCTCTGGCTTGCCATGGCAAGGGAAAGGGTGACCGTCGGCAACATACCCTCCGGGATGAGTGCGACCGTAATGCCGATGGCAAAGATGAAATTGTCCCAGAAGCTTCTTCCGATCAAAAAACCCAGAGAGAAGAAGAAGATGCCGACAACTGCAGCAATGACAGCTACAAGGCGAGTTGCCTTGATGATCTCCTTCTGAAGGGGACTCAACCCGGATTCGATTGCGCTGGTGAGATGGGCTATTCTGCCGAATTCGGTTGCCATCCCTGTTGCAAAAACGAGCGCCTTGCCCGACCCGCTTATTACCGTAGTCCCGGCAAAGACAATATTAGGGCTTTCGAGCAGTTCGCCCTGAGAAGGAGCATGGTTTCTCAGCAATGATTCTGATTCACCGGTAAGGGACGAGTTGTTCACCCTGAGCACGGAGCTTTCGATCAGACGTGCGTCGGCAGGCATTATGTCGCCTTCGGAAAGCCTGATGACGTCACCGGGCACTATCTCACGAGCATGGACCTTCTTATCTTTTCCTTCCCGGATGACCTGCACATAAAAGGGCAGAAGTTTCTTCAGCGCCTCAAGCGCCTTTTCCGCGCGGTATTCCTGGATGAAGGTAAATATGGCGTTGATCACAATGACGCCGACGATAGCAAAGCCGAGTGTCGCCATACCTTCGCCGGGATGGAGATAACCTGAAAGGAACGATAGAGCAGCCCCAACCCAGAGAAGCAAGGCCAGGAAATGTGTGAACTGCTTCAGGAACTTCATGGTTAGGGGTGTCTTGCGCGCCTCTCTGATTTCATTGAAGCCGTTCTCCGACAGCCGTTTTGCAGCCTCTGCATCAGAAAGGCCGTTTTCGGAACTTGCCAGCGACCTGAGGGCATCGTCACGGGAAAGGCTGTTAATCTTCATGTCGCGGCGTCAAAATGATGAGATCGCAGGGCGTTTCCCTGAGCACGTCTTCAACGGGATTCCCCCGCAACAGGGATGCAAACAGGTTTCTCCCGCTGGCCCCCATGATGACAAGGTCGTGCCGTTTAGCAAAAGCCTCGATGGTTATGCTCTTTCCGGTCCTTCCGGGGAACAGCTTGCTTTCATGGTCGATTTCCTGTCTTTCGAGCTGCTCCATGAACCGGGAGATATCCTGCGGCAGCCGCTGTTTCCAATCCTCAGGGGTGAGATGAATCTCTCCGTGGAAAAACCGGGATATTTTCTTCGGCGCATGAAAGATGAATACCTTTGATCCAAATGCGTGTGCCATGCATGCAGAGAAATACGCTCGTTCAGATATATGGTCAATCCTTGCCTTGAGCGGAACGAGGATCTTCTTTGGATGCACCATTCCTGAATGGACGACCCGCACTAATGCAACCGTACACGGAAGCTTGAGGGCGAGGTTCCGGGCGATGGTGCCGGTAAAGAAACGCTTCTGGATATCTTCGCGGCGTGTCGAAGCAAAGACAAGGCCGATCCCTTCGTGCCTGACAATCTTGCCGATTTCGGCAACAGGATCGCCTATTTCGGCAATGCTCTCTGCCCGGATATGCATCTCCATAGCTTCATGAAACAGCCGCTTCATAGCCTCCTCTGCTGCACGGCGGTTCTGCTGAGACATGTCTTTTTGTGCGACAAAGCAGATGTAGAGCTTTGCATCGAGATGTTTTGCGAGGGCAAGCGCAAACCTGGCGGCAACCTCGGAATTCAGATGCTCATTGACTGCTGCAAGGATCTTCCGGTACACGATTAAGCTCAGGATACCATCTTATCGAAGGCAAGGCAAATGCAATCGTGGAATGGTGGAGTGGTGTGAATATGCAGTATAATGAGGTACAAAGAAAACAGGTTGCTGACCATGGAGAGATCTGATGCAAACAGTGTTTGTCGTTGAGGACGACAGGAAGATCGCAAAGGTGGTAAAGGTCTATCTTGAGGAGGCAGGATACAGGGTCCTGCATTTCGAAAAAGGCAAAGATGCAGTCTCAGCTGTTCTGAGGGAAAAACCCCTTCTGGTGGTCCTCGACCTTATGCTCCCCGACATCTCGGGAGAAGAGGTTTGCCAGGAGGTCAAAGAGGCCAGCGACATTCCCATCATTATGCTTACCTCAAAGTCTTCTGAAGAAGAGCGCGTGGCAGGCTTTGCGCTTGGCGCGGACGATTACGTGGTGAAGCCTTTCAGCCCCCGCGAACTGATTTATAGGGTGAAGGCGCTCCTGAAGAGGGCCCAGAAGGCTGATCTCGGGTCTGCGGAACCGATCAGCTTCAATCAGGGAGGACTTGTTATCGACGGCCACAGCTATACCGTGACGAAGCACGGGAAGTCCGTTGACATAACGCCGACAGAGTTCAAGGTGCTTTTCAGCCTCGCATCTTCTCCCGGCAAGGTGCTGACGCGGGAGGAACTTGTTGACAGGGCACTCGGCTACCAGTTCGAGGGATATGAACGGAGCATTGACGCCCATGTCAAGAACATCAGGCACAAGATCGAAGACGATCCGAAGAATCCTCTGCTGATCCTGACCATCTACGGCGTGGGATACCGTTTCTCCGGCAAGAAGGATGTTTAAAAAACTCTGGCTGAGGATATTTCTTATCCTGTTAGGCGTATCCGCCATCTCTCTCTCGTCGGCCTTTGTAGTCAGGGAACTGATGGTAAGGGACTTCAGGGGCTTCCTTGAGGGGCAGGTAGAGGACAGGGCTTCATGGATAACGACCTCGCTCGAAAGCACATATGAGAAACATGGCGTCTGGGCGAATCCTGAGATTATCGAAAATACCGTTTGGGCCCTGATGCTGGGATTCGAAATGAAGCTGTACGATGCTCACGGTTCGTTCGTCATAGATACGGAAAGTGCCGTTAATACGCTTTCCCCCCTTGTGCGGAAGAGGATCATGGCAATTTCCACGCTGAGGTACAAGGATGATTCGATCAATTTCCATCCCTATACGCTTTTTCTCGGGGGCGGGGAGATAGGCAGGGTGGATCTCAGGTTCATGCGCAGCCAGAAGGAGATCTTCTTTATCAAACGGTCAAACAGATTGTTGCTCATTTCACTCCTCGGGATGGGAGGGCTGACCGTATTGCTGAGCATTATCTTTTCAAGAAGGCTCACAAACCCGGTCGAAGAGCTCACCCGGGCTGTCACCGGTGTATCGGAAGGAGATTTCAGCAGCAGGGTAGCGACTTCAGGCAGCGACGAGATCAGCCGCCTTTCAGAGGCCTTCAACCGGATGGCACATGCGCTTGAGCTCCAGGAATCGCTCAGGAAGAAGATGACATCGAACATTGCCCATGAGCTTAGGACACCCGTAAGCGCCATCCGGGGAGAGCTTGAAGGCATGATGGATGGTCTCATCCCCGTGGACCAGGAACATCTCCAGTCACTTCATGCCGAGATTGGGAGGTTCAAGACCATCATTGAGGGTCTCGAGGAACTTTCCAGCGCCGAGGCGAGCAGCCTCAGTCTTGAAAAGCAGGAGATCGGCCTTCTGCAGTTTCTCTCGAATATCAACATGAGATACGGAAAGATGTTTATGGAGAAGGGCGTCAGTCTTGATCTCGAATGCGATGAAAGGGTCACCCTGCATGCTGATCCTGACAGACTGAGCCAAATCATGATCAACCTGTTGAACAACGCCCTCAAGGCAACAGATGCCGGCGGCAGTGTTGTCGTCAAGGTCATTGGGTCGGGAGGAGATATAATCATTGAGGTTTCAGATACCGGCCATGGTATACAGTCCGGCGACCTGCCATTTGTCTTCGAGCGGTTCTTTAAGGCAGAGAAGGGCGGTCTTGGCCTTGGTCTCGCAATTACTCGGGAATTAGTCCTTGCCCATGGCGGCTCTATCATAGCAAAGAGCGAGTATGGCAAGGGTGCTTCGTTCATGGTTACGCTGCCAAAATAGAATGATCTTTGTCTCCTATTCTTCATAATTCTTCATAATTCTTTCTCCACTGATTCACAATTGCTATGCTATGCTAGAGTCAGACAGAAAGAGGATAAGATTCAAGATGGTTGTATTCAACCGAATAAAACATAAGGAGGAAGTAAAGATGAAGAAGACAGTGCTGGCAGTGGTAGTTCTGGTGATCGTGGCATTCGTGGGAAGCGCACTCGCAGTGCCTCCAGGCAAGACAGTTGAGTTCGAAGGCGGAGGTGCGGGTAAGGTCGTGTTCGACGGCAAGGTCCACGCTGACAAGGGTCTGAAGTGCAATGACTGCCATACCAAGATCTTCCCGATGAAGAAGGGTGGCAAGTACACCATGGCTGACATGAACGCAGGCAAGAATTGCGGCGAGTGTCATAACGGGACTAAGTCATTCAAGAGCAGCGATCCAGCAAACTGCGCAAAGTGCCACAAGAAGTAAACAGAGAGAATGAGCAGTCAAGGGGCCGATTTATCGGCCCCTTTTTTTTATATGGTGAAAAGTTTTGACCTTAACATTAGCGGGCTCTATAATGTCCATGGTGAAACAAACCTTGGAGCAGATCCAGGAAAATAACAAAACGCATATGACTGCTGTGGCAACGGCCTTAGCCTCTCTCATCCTTTTTTCCCTGTCATTTGGGATGCCCGCCCTTGCCGCTGACACCCAATCGCAGAAGGGCACACAGGGCGATTACGGCGAAAAGCAGAAGATAACAACTACTGAAGAAGCCCGGAAGGCACTGAAGAAACATTTTTTCAATAAGGACATAAGCATCGGCGAGGTAGTTGAGAAGGAACTCTATTTCGAAGCAGACATCATGGACAGGAAGCAGGCTGTTATCGATAAGGTGATCGTAGATAAACGAACGGGAAGAGTCCGGTCGATCTATTAATAAAATGAGTTAAGAAATTCCTAAGAACCTTTCCTGGATAGATTTATGGGGGAGTTATCGAACCCCATAGCGCTAACTTCCTGCCTTTACATTGTGCTGCTTATCATGGTGTATGTGAATGACAGCATATACACTGTTACATTGCGCATCATTTCCAGATGTTGTATGGATGAGAAATAATTAATTTTTCTTGGCATGTGAAATTTTTTTAAGAATATCATCACAATTGCCGATAAACGCAAACTTTCTGAAAGGGAAGGGCGCAAAGCTGCCGGCCCATTATAATGGGTAGCGGGGTTGCCGAAGTAATTATGAAGAAACAAATTATAATAAGCCCGAAGCAAAAAAGCTCGGGCTTATTTAATCTCTGCCCAGGCATTCTTCGAGATGCCCCTGCAAAAGAGTTATCTTTTATAATTATATGTCTTCTGTTTTTCATATCGTTTTTCTCAGTTGCCACAGCCGCGCCACTCAAAGAAATCTACTTTGTCAAAAAGACTACTCTTGCGTATCCTGAGACATATACGTTCAGATTCAGTCTCTGGAGAGATGCAGTATCAACTGATCCTGCAGATATGGTCTGGTCTGACGAAATCAGCTGCAGTCTTTCCTCGTCCAAGATAAAGTACTATCGTGGCAGCAACCCCGCTGCTCCTTTGTCTGCTGTTGATTTCAGTGAGCAATTGCGGGTGCAGGTAGATACGAAAAAGAAGTCTGGCGACAAAATAATAGGCACAAGAGATCGTGTGGGGGGTGCACCTTATGCTTTGTGGAGTGATATGTCGGGTGCTGCCGGCCCGCAAGGCCCTATTGGCCCTCAGGGAGCACAAGGGCCGCAAGGAATACAGGGTTCCTGGCATAGCGGGAGCAGCCGGAGTTGCCTGCTGGGACCTCAATGCAAACAGCCTGTGTGATCTGGCAACAGAAGATATCAATACCGATACGCTGTGTGATGCGCTTGATTGCAAAGGCGATCCAGGAACCGTTTATACGGCGGGAACGGGGATAGGTATCAGCAATAACCAGATCAACGTAAATCTCGATATACCGGATAACCGCCACGGTTATTTTACACCTGGGCAAGGCGCAAGGAACCCCAGGATTTCATCTATTGATCAGACCGGAGATGTCGGAAGCTATTCATCAGTCACGATCGGAACAGACGGTCTGCCGGTTATTTCTTATTATGATGCAACGAACGGTGATCTCAAGGTCGCCAGATGTTCAAATCCGTATTGTCTTGTTAACTGGTCGAGAAGATAGCGGGCTTCGGGATTTCTTCAACACATATAGAAATGCAAGAGAAGGTTGCACATCTCATCCCCCTCTTATTGCCGAGCCATAATGCCTTTCATATGGTGAAAGTTCGGGGAAAAACAGCAAGTTCACTTTTGATATTACTTTTTGGGGGATGTTTTTCGACTATTGTATGATGCCAGGAGTACCTTGATAGTTGTGTCCCACCCTTGAGGTCCGATGCCGTCTGCCTTGATGAGATTCGGCATCTTAAGGGTGTGCTCATAGCTTCCGTCATGCTTTTTGACGAGAACCGGATGGTCAACACGTTGTAGCATCGGTTTATCATTGGGGCTGCCTCCGACGGCAATGGTGCGGATTCCCGTATCGTGGAATTTCCTTACATACAGATCTATCAATATGGAGACGGCAATACCCTTATTGCTGTTGCCGAGGATGTGATAGAACCGGCCCTGGGTGAACTTGAATCCTTTTTTGTGAATGGCTCGGAGAAGTCCCGACAGTTGGTAGGCAGGACCGGTATGGACAAAAGGCTCATCGAAATCACGCTGTATTGCCATCTTGGCTGCAACCGGCTTCATGCCTGTGGTTTCCGCGATCTCTTCAACGCTCATGTCTCCGAAACCACGGACCTGGTAGCCCTCACGTCTCAATTCTTCCAGTGCGTTTCTGAGATCTTCGTACCGGGCACCGAGCCGTATGACATGATAATTTCTCCCGGTAATGATTTCGTATCGGGGATGTGAAAGATCGAAGGGGAAATATCCTTTTGGGATGAAGATGCCGCCTCCATTTTCAGAAATGAACGGATGATTATTGTCGAGTTTCTTGCGATAATATTCGATCTCTTTCCGGGTCTTGCTGGAACATATGACCAGGGGAATGTCCGATTGTGCCACCAGTTGAAGAGCAGGTTTAGCCTGCTCAAACGAGTAGGTGCTGTAGTCCAGCAGAATGCCGTCAAGATCCGTAAAGATTATGGGAATTTCCATGATTCTTTACCTTACCATATTGCTGCCCTTCATGAACAATGCTCTCTATACATAGTCGGCGTATCATTACGGTGAAACGCGGCGGCATGAAATCTTTACAACAAGAAATCATGAGAGAAGAATCCCATGAAATACTCGTCGCGTAAAATTTTCCAGCAGCGCCGCAGGGTCATTCATGATATGGTCTGTGATCGGCCCGAAATTACGGGTTCTGTCACCTTATCAATTTTATACACCAATGCTGCCGCGAGATACTATAATAAAAGCATGGGTGAGACATTGACCGGCGAAGGATATGCGGGAGCGACAGCCCTGCATTTTCCGGGCATTTCCCTGGTGCTTTCCGCAGAGGGTCAACTGATCATCAGAAGAGGGGGTGGGTAGGTATGGCACATCCTAAAGTCCTCGCACTCGTGCTTGCGGGGGGGAAAGGAGAAAGACTTTTCCCCCTCACGGCATTCCGGTCAAAACCGTCGGTTCCGTTTGGCGGAAGATACCGGATCGTTGACTTTGTCCTGAGCAACTTCATCAACTCTCATATCTACTCAATCTATCTTCTTGTGCAGTACAAATCACAATCGCTTATCGAGCATGTGCGGCAGAACTGGGTGCTCTCTCCGGTCATCCGTGATCAGTTCGTCACCGTGGTGCCGCCGCAGATGCGTATGGGGCCCGAGTGGTTCCAAGGCACTGCCGATGCGGTTTTCCAGAACCTGAATCTTATCAAACAGCATGATCCGCATCTGGTCATCGTTTTTGGTGCGGATCACATCTACCGCATGGACATCCGTCAGATGATCGACTTCCATATGGCGAACAACGCGAGCGTGACTGTGGCGGCCCGGCCGGTGCCTGTTGCCCATGCGTCTGCATTCGGTGTCATACAGACCGACAGCAGCAGGCGGATAATCGGGTTCCAGGAGAAGCCCAAGAAGCCGGCCCCGCTGGCTGACGATCCGTCTCTCGCGTATGTCTCTATGGGCAACTACATCTTCAGCCGCGATGTCCTGATCGAGGCTCTCTCCGAGTCTCAGCGTAACAAACAGCATGATTTCGGCGCCCATGTTATTCCAGGTCTTGTCAGAAGCGGGCAGGCTTTTGCATACGATTTTGCGACAAATATCATTCCGGGCACTCTGCCGTTTGAGGAACGCGGCTACTGGAGGGACGTCGGGACCATATCTGCATATTTCGAAACGCATATGGATATGCTCGCCAAAGCGCCCATTTTCGAGATCTACAATACAAAATGGCCAATCCATCCGTCAGGACATGGAGGCCCCGCAACAAAGATACTGCACGGCGACATTCGGAACAGCATAATTGCCGAGGGCACGGTCATCCATAGGGCTCGGATACGCAATTCATTCATACGGAGCGGTGTTGTGATCGAAGACGGTGTGAGCGTGGACGAATGCATCATCATGGACAACGTGGTGCTCAGGAAGGGATGCCGACTGAAGCGGGCGATCGTGGACAAGCTCAATGTTATCGGAGAAGGGGAAACTTTTGGATTTGACCCCGACGCCGACCGTTTCAAGTGTCATATTGATGCCTCGGGGATCGTGATCATCCCTAAGGGCGGCAGAAAGATGAGGAAAACGAAGGAATAACGGAGAAGGCTCCGTACAGGTAATCTCTATAAAATCTATGTGCTCACCCCTGTCACCCTAACAAGAGCGATCTGGCTGCACCCCTTCTTGTAAACCATCTGACGCCCTTCTATTACTGTCATTCCCTCTCAAAAGATACCTGATTGACATTCAGTAAGTTCGGAGTAAACTGAAATTAGAAGACATTATAATTCTATACTTTAGGGGAAAGTAGGATTATATGGAAAGACGAGGGGGAACTGGAGAAGGGGGAAACGGTTCTGAGCCGATAAAGATCCTGGTGATCGACGGTGAAGAAGCTCATTGCCGGCTGTATAAAGAGGAATTGGAGGACGACGGCTACGAGGTCCTGACCGCCACAACGTGGCCAAAGGGCATGGACCTCTTCAGGAAAGAGATTCCTGACCTCGTAACTGTTGACGTCTGCATGTCAGATTGTGAGGAAAGGATCAAGCTGCTGGGGCAGATGAAAGAAATCAGCCCCGGAGTGCCGATAATCCTGCTGACGTCGTATAATTACGGATACGATTTTGAGGAGTCGTTCGTGGATGCCCATGTGCTTAAATCCTCTGACCTTTCAGAGCTTAAAAACACGATAAAATCGACAACATCCTCTGGCGGCAATTCATAAAGCAGCATTTGTCATGAAGGATCCGCGGCGGAGATATGTGCCGGGATCCTGCTCATGTTTTT
>Ga0102851_10000299_pt1 | contig 23784 bp, 21 predicted proteins | sample Mud3Dept3metaG_FD_79558 | JGI IMG/M metagenome (GOLD analysis project Ga0102851, IMG submission 79558) | Freshwater wetland microbial communities from Ohio, USA, analyzing the effect of biotic and abiotic controls - Mud 3 Core 4 Depth 3... | ecosystem: Environmental > Aquatic > Freshwater >... | reverse complement strand
TCAACGGGAATGAAGGGATCATGATCCTCGCCCTCATAGCGCTCATCACCGGCCTCGGCACCGGCCTCTGGATCGGCAACACGACCAAGGCCCTGCCCATCCTCGAAGGCGTGATTGCCGGCGCGGCCATCACGGTGATCACCACGATGACCAACCTCGTAGTCCTGTACCGCCACATCGAAAAATTCGCAGAGGAGACCGTGCTGTCCTTCGGCTATATCACCCACGTTGGGTTCGCCGTCGTCGTCTCCCTCCAGGTCCTGCTCTACGGCCTCTGGAGCGGCATGGCCTACCGCGCTAAGTGCAAACGACAGCTTACCGCTGCCGCGAAGAAAGCCGCGAAAAAGGCGAAGAAATAGCACCCCTGCCCCCCATCGCCCCCACCAATAAAATTCACAGCTTTTTCACCGCAGAGCACGCAGAGGTCGCGGAGTACAGCAGGAGCGCAGGATATCCGACTCCGCCCCTGGGCGTTGTCTCCCGCTGCGTTCTCAGCGCTCTTTGCGGTGAAAAAATTTGGCTTTGATCTTGATTCGGAATCAGTGGAATCGGCTGATATCGAGGGGGTGCTTTTCACAGTCGGGGTCGGTAAGGCTGTTCTTCGGCATCAGACACCGCATCTGCCGGGGAGATGCTGCTTGCCTCGTGCGGACCCTCTCCTGACGGAGAGGGACTTCGTCCGTGCTTCGTTCAGGGGAAACCTGCCGGGTTGTGAGCGCGGTCAGATGGCCGCGGAAAGCCGCACATGGCTTTCCGCAGACGTCGTCCGGGAAAACATCCTCGTTCGCTCCAAGCCCCGCGCGATCAAATCGTTCCGCGGCGCTTCTTCCGTTGCCACCTGATATATGCCGGCCGCGATGCTGCCTACGCCACCGGGACCGACATAATAGGCGGCATCACCGCAGATCTTCGGGATGCAGGATGTTCGGGAGGCGACTACGGGTCATGAGTCGGCCATGGCCTCCAGCAAGGGTAGTCCAAAGCCTTCGTAATGAGAGATGAGCACGAGGAAAGATGCATGCCGGTAGAGGGATATCTTCTTCTGCCACGATATAGCCTTTGAACTCCACCGCATCGGCCGGTCCGGACTGATCGATTGGCATCGAGCCCACCCAAGGAGCCAATAATCCCCAGCGTAGTCGCCACTTCAACGGAAGTTGGAATGGACAGGGTTGCCTAATAGTGTCTCATCGCAGTAACGCAGTGTAATAAATCTGAAGTGCCAAATAGGCATGTAACATTTTACTTCGCTGAATCAAACGAACATTTCATAACCATGCCAGTGAAAGGAATACGTAATGGATTTTTGTCGATAAAGACTTCCACTCGTGAACATACCTGCAACGCAAGCTCCTTGTAACCGATTTCCGTTCGAACGGCGGTGCCACGATCTTTGGATACGACATATCGCGCAAGCCAAGATTGTTGCGGATCATATACCGGCTCAACAATCAATAAAAAGCCACCTGGTCCAAGTAATTTCTTCGCAAGTCTAAATAGTTCAAGGGTCTGCATGTCGTCAAGATGATGTACAAGGCCGAGAGCCAACACCACATCAGCCGGAGATCCATTCATTGGAAAATCAAGCGATAACTCCTCGAGGTGAAATGTGGCGTTCAAATGCCCGAAGCGTTTTTGCGCCTTATGAATGTAGGCTGGATTCCTATCGAACCCTATATATTCAACTCCTCTTGGTAAAGATAACACTGCCTCAGCTGTACCACAACCAATATCAATTAATTTTCCATGTTGAGGAATCACGGGAGAAACAAAGCGCTGTAACACCCTATCACGCCATGCATATGCCCCAACCAATCTTTGCCAGGCATCGTATACCCAGGGTAACGCCAACGCGTGGCGAATTCCTGATCTTATTTCTTTCACGATTTTTTCCCCCTAAAAATAAAAAAACGTGACGCCAAATACATCGAAACGACATAGGATGAAACAGCGATCCCTTGTGACAGCATCGCGTTTAATAAGAACACAGAAACACACATTTGCAGCACTGCAATATTTATAAGATAACAGACACCGAATGCACTCATGTATCTAACGCTCTCCGCGTTAATATGGTCGTCGCTCTTAAAGACAAACCTCCTCGCAACGAAGAATGCAAATACAACACCGGCTGAAAACCCAATAAAATTTGCAGCAATGGGTGCCATGCCAATCATGGTTAGCATCCAGATCGCGCCGACACCAACAAAACCGTTCAAAATCCCGGCGATCCCATATCTGACATTCAGCATTATCTCATTTTTCAAATTCAACTTAGTTTGTGCCCAAAAATTGGTCATAGCAACTGCCCAAAGAACGTACGGCGAACAGTATGTGTGAACTTAGTGGGAATCAAGACCCACAGCAGAGCTAAAGCGTAGAGTGCGTAGAGAACCCAAAACAGAGTCAAGGGCCAGTGCCTGTAGCGAATTTCAATCGTGTTACGACCGGCGGGAACGTTAATGGCGCGCAATCCTTCCCGATCGACCGTAGTCACTCGTTTACCGTTTAAGTAGTATTTAAGCCTGGGATTATTCCAAAACAAGTATTCAACGTTCGCCGGTACAGATGATTCCAGGTCGAGGCGCAAATAATTCGCGTTGTTGGTAGTGAATCCAGCAACTTTTAGATCAGATGCGGCGCCAGCCTGTTGTGGTGAGACTATGCCCTGAGAGATTTCAGAACGAAAAACCTCCAACTCCGCAATGCTAAGGTAACTTTCCTCAATTGGTTGTGCTCCCCCCAATTGAATGCGAACATATCGTCCCTTCACCCCTCCAGTCCGAATGGTGCCTTTTGGATTAGGTGTTAAATTTATGCTGCTCCAAGTTGCGGGTCGCTTTCGAAGTCCTGGTGCGGTATCGCTCGATAAAAAAGGGGCTTCTGATATGAACACCCAATAATCACGGAGTCTAGACCCACAACAATCGGTTCGATTCCAAACTTTTAAGCTGTCAATCGGTTCTACTTTACCGAGGTCGACTTCAAGCCAGGCATTCGCATCCCGCTGAGTATGCGTAACCGACCCATGATTAAAGTTACCATCTGTATTACCATCAACAGCCAGCATTGCAACTCCTCCTCCAAACGTACTACTTTGCAGAGCTGGCCTCCCCTTAGCAATATTTACCCGATTACGATCATCCTCAATGACCCCTGGGGAAACCTTGAAATACCCGTTGTCGAAGACGGTCGCCCCAAAAGGGTCCGATTTCTCAGCTTGGGATCGGAGAGGGACGACAACGACATCATTAGGCAGCCTGTATATATCCTCTTTATTTGTCTTCGCAAGCACACTACCCAGTGCCCCTCCCTGGACATCTGACGCGAACGCAACGACAAAGTCGGCTCCTGTGTTGGTGACCATCTCCCAATCGGGACTTAAAACGACTCGTTGGCCTTCTAAAGGCATTCTCTCCATATAGTCGGCTCGGGTAGACAAGTAAAAATTAAATCCGCTATACGATGACAGCTGCAGTTCATTCAGCACGAAATAGGGGAATGATTTTGGAAAATACTCTACGCCCTCGCCTTCTTTGATCCATCGTGGGGTGATGTCAACATATTTTAGTATTGCTTTATCGTCAACGCGTTTGAGGTATGAGACAAGTCTTGTTCGTTCCGCTTCATCTAAAGCTATAACACGCAATTTCCGTTGTTCCTGCCAGGTGTTTCTGCCGTGAGTGTAATCATACATGAGATTGAGGGCTGGAAGGCTAAATAACACTATCGTAACGCTATACACGAAAGCCTTGCCGGGAATAATGAGCGCAAATACAAACAGAAAGCCCAGAAGCAACTCTAAGGTAATATAGTCGTTGAGCCCAATTTTCTGCGATAAGACGGGGTCGTTGCCGACCAAATAAGCTGTAGCGAGTGTCGCTAGAGCAAGTACGACCAATGCGATTCTCGTTGCGAGTAAAGGCCGCGTAACAATCAGCGCTTTGAGCATGAGTGCGATCATTATCCCGAGAAATAAATTCATCGGAAGCAGAAAACGCTGATAGATATGCATCTTCCCAACTTGGGGAATGAGGTAATAAACCAAGTCGCTAACCACACTGAATTCACCATAGATAGACAGAACGGTTATGAAATAAAGCGAGGCGGATACCTTGAATATTTTCCAATCTCGCGGGGTGAGCGCATCGTTTGTCTTTGGACTGAGGAGGAAAAGCGCGGCGATTGCAGAGGCAATGAAACCCCACAGTATTGAAAACTCATAATAGGGGCCAGGGACGGGAAAATAATGAGAAAATAGTCGCAACAAGGAATGAGGCGCCTCCGCTCTTTCATGCGCGCTGAAAAAAAGATTTGGGTTTGTTGCACCTGGAGAATCTTTCAAAAACGTGTACACGGAGTACAGATAGGGGCTTACTATAAGCGATGCGCATGTATAAGGCAGCAAGGATAAAAGAAATGCGTGAACCCGTTTGTTCAGTGGCACATCCGAATCGTTAAACAAGAGAAGCTTTGTTGCAACCAAAACGACTGATAGAGCTATGGTTGTAACACCTAACGGAAGATACCCCCCTAAAATACCACCCACGATGGGAAGGCAGGCGAATATGAGCTGTCGAAGGTTGGGCTTTTCAGCATAGGCTAGGGCGCCGTACGCGGCCCAAGGGAGAATGCAGACAGAGAAAAGAAATTCGGGTTCGCCAAGCGCGCACATCATGTGAAGACTGAACGCAAACGCTGTGGCTATCAGTCCGCTAATACCAAATTCGAAAGAGAAAAAACGAGTAAACAGTTTTAATGAGAAATAGCACGCAATGAAAGAATGTACCGCCAACATGAATACCAAGAAGCGGCCAAGCTCCTGCATGCTCGTGGTTTTTGCTGAAACTAACAAAGAATAGAGCACGACCATCGGGTGAACGGCATAGAAATTGGAGGTAAGAAAATAGTCAGAACTCCCGTTGTATGCCGAGAAATCGATTGCCGTGAAATTTAATGAGGAGAGAAGTGTCTGTGTTTTGGCCAGCGCGGGCAAATAGTAACCAATGTTGTCCCCCATATAAAGAAAGCCCGCGTCGATCGAGCCATTCTTCAGTGCGGGCAGATAAAAAACAACTGTCATCGCAAAAGAAAATAAAAATATATTATTGCGTGTGACGAATGCCGGAATGTCGGCAACTGCTGCGATTAGCACATCAACTGACGCACGGCTGTTTATTTTAGGCATTTTCCAAACCTCCAACTTACTAAAGTTCATATTTATTTTGTCAACTACTCGTGGTGGTTAAATATATTCCGATTGATCGTTTACACCCCTTGCCGTATGTAGCAACCTACTCCGAGGCGACTTGCGAAGCGGGCCGCTCATACTGACCTCAGGGCCATCATTCGGTACCGGGCGCCGAGCCATTCAAGATGGCGCTCCATGGGCCGCAGTGCGGACAGGATGGTAGGGAAGAATAGTGTGTAACATGCGGTCTTCGTCTGCCAGCAGATCGAATTCTACCTTCATGCGGGTAGAGCCAGAGCCTTGACTCGCAGTGTCTTTGTTCATGATGGTAAAACCTTTGAGTTTAATGGAGAAGTCTCTTGGACAAGCTCATTCGAACAAACAACTTCCTGTATGACGAAGAGTGGACGATCTTTTGACTCGATAAAAAGCCTTCCCAGGTATTCGCCCATGACGCCAGCCACAAATAGTTGTACGCTACCCAATGCGAGAATGATGACGGCCAGAGAGGTCCAGCCTTCAACCGTATGGCCAAGAAAATAGTGCACGAGCACATAGGCCAGCAACAACAACGTGGCAATGCCGAAGCAGAAGCCAAGGTAAGAAGCCATTCGCAGTGGCCGAACGGAGAATCCGGTGATGGCATCTATCGCAAACCGGATCATTTTGGAAAGGGGGTATTTGGTTTCGCCTGCAAAGCGTGCTGCTCTCTCATAGGGCAAAGCTTCCTGGCGCATACCGATCCAGCTCACCATGCCGCGGATGAAGCGGTGGTGCTCGGGCATGCTGTTCAAGATGTCTACCGCACGCCGGCTTATCAACCTGAAGTCGCCGGTATCCTGGGGAATGTTGATGTCCACTATCCTGTTGAGCAGGCGGTAAAAGGCGAACGCGGAAGCCTTTTTGAACGTTGTTTCTCCGTCACGCTTAATGCGCTGTCCGAACACCACGTCGCAACCATCGTCCATGCGCTCCATCATTTTTGGCAGCAACTCGGGAGGATCCTGCAGATCGGCATCAAGAATGAAAATGCGTTCTCCCCGGCACATCTGCAGACCGGCCGAGAGGGCCAGCTGGTGGCCGTGGTTGCGCGACAGGTTGACGGCCACTACGTGTTTGTCGACTTCGGACAACTCGCGCATGATCTTCCAGGTGTCGTCTCTGGATCCATCGTTGACCAGAACCAGCTCATAGTCATCGCCGACGGAGCCATGGCACACGGCACTAACGCGACGGTGCAACTCCAGCAGGCCGTCCTTTTCATTGTAGCAAGGCACCACAACCGACAAGGCTGATCTAACCATTTCCCGTTCTCCTCATTTTTTTGCGACAGCACGTAACGTTATACTACAAGTTGCGAAAAATGTCTATCCCCGTAGCTATCCCCAACCTACCCATGCGTCGGTGCTGGTGTGTCAGCTGGCAGGGTGTCAGCGAAAAGCATGTACCCGCCCAACAGGACCGTACCCTTCACGACCATCACCATATTTATTCAAGGATGTTTTCACTGCTATCACCTTATAAAAACGTGTAATTATATCATAATCGCCTGCAAAACTTGGATAGAATTGCCGTGCCAACCAACATTGAAGAATGGCGTGGCTAGGATTTTACAGCACGCTATTAGAGTACGTTCTTACTTATTGCTACCCCGACTGTGAGACTGATCTATTCTTCTATACACTGTTCCACCGAAACTTCCATACGATTTGTCTAAGGATACCGGAATAGTTGCCACCTGTTCATATGAACCGGTATCCGCTACTGCTTTCGCAAGCGTATCCGCGCCCGGCCAATCTGTGCGCGTTGTGGTCATCAGCAAATCCGGTGGGCATGCGAGCAACGCCTGTCTGAAGCGCATGCCATCTAAATCAAGCTTGATCAGGGTCGCGCTTAGATTGCTCAGGTCGTTAGAAGGCGGCAACAGCCCGGTCAGAGGGTAGAGCGCGTACATAAAGCCGCTGACACTGAGCGTGCTGTTTGGTGTGGCTACCCTGCGGATTGTCTCGGCGGCTAAAAGGTAGTTGGATTGACCAACCGCATCACGGGGCCATGTGCCGGTACCTGCGCTTTGCAGCGCATTTCGGGTAGCAGGCCAGGAGTTAGTTAAGGCGATGACTTTAGGGACCAGGATCAGCACTCCAATTGCCGCTGCAATGGCTGCCAGGCGCAGCCCAATGCTCGCGTTTCTCCCATTTGCAACGCTCTTCCATCCAAGGGCAGCTAAGCCAGCAAGCCCTGGCAGGCAGACTGCGAAGTGATACGGTAAGCCGATCTTGGAGACAGGTTCGAGCAACGGCGCTAGAGTGATAGAGAGCCAGAAAGCAAATCGCCGGGGAGTTGCCGTGTGATTGCTCGTAAAAAATCCGTTGACAATCGCGATGATACCCAGCCCTCCAAAAATAAGGGCAACCGCGGCCTCCTTCGCCGAGAGCGAGCCGCTCGTAACGAAATACTTAACGCGTTGATCTGCGAGGGACGCATAAACAACGCCGGCATCCCGGTAGGACTCGATGAGAGTAGCTACACCACCCCGCGCGACCACGATGCCCAACGTGACAAGCAGACCTGCCACCGCTGCGCCGAGTGTGAAGCGTAAACAGGCACGCCAACCGTGAGCCATCACGATGGCGAGAGCGCCGATGATCAGAAAGGGCAGGAAGGTCTCTCGCAGCAGCACTGCTGTGGCGGCAAGTGCTCCCGCAAATCCCCAAGCCACGCGAGCATCGCTCGCGGCGTGCTGACCAATCCGTAGAGCAAGAAACAACGGAACAAAGGCAGCAAAAATGCTGTTTTTCAAACCGCACTGAACGAATGCGGGCTGATTCATGGTGAAAAGAAATACGACTGAAATCAGTATTCCGCCTGTACGGCTGCCGCTCTCACGTGCAATCACACGGTACAGGACCCAGGATGCAGCAACTGCAATGAAAAGGTCCGCCATCCGTAACAGAATCATGTGGTTAACCGAAAACTCGAACACCCACGACAGCAACAGCGGGTAGATCATCAGCGTACCTGCGTCTGGCAACCCTCGGCCAGCAGCAAGATTCGCGTGAATGAGCTGCGACTGGAAGGCGTAGAATCCCTCATCGGTAGTCGGCAATCCACCAATGACCATGAGTCGAGGAAAGACCGTTGTCGCCAATAGGACGACGATCGTCAGAGATACACTGGCCAACGCGTGCTGTTTTACGTCCGTAGTATCGGTTAAAAGGTTGCGCATAGAACTCTTTCATCCATCAAACGTGCGTACAACTAAAAACAGGATGGTAGTCTTTTTTAGCGTGCGACTGCATCAGAACTCTCTTGAGCGGGTGTGCCGACAAGCAGGTTGAAGCGTGCGACATAAGGACGCCTTACAATGCCGGGGCTTACCATGTGGTCTTCAACCGATTCAAGAGCAATACCTCCACGCGTAACAAGGCGCTGCAGGTCGTCGCGGGAGCGCAGGAAAGCTCCCTGCTCGAAAAGGGCGTAGAAGCAACGGAAGAACCAGCCATCACGGGGTCTGACCGTTTCGGGCTCGTAAATCACCAGCTTACCACCGGTCGCAGTGCACTTCACCGCATCACGGAGCAGTTGCAAAGCGGTGCTGTCGTCGACGTGGTGCAGCATGCCGGCAAAGAGCACATAATCGAAGGTCTCGCCCTGCCGAGATAGTTCCTCAATTGAACGGAGGCTGAACCTGAATCTGGGGTCATTGTGGAAACGCCGCTTGGCCAGATCGATCGCCTGCCGGTCAATATCTATGCCGGTGAAAACAACGTTTGGGAAAGCTCGAAAGGCCGCAGAGATGTTTCCGACCGAACAGCCGATTTCAAGGACCCGCTTCTGTCCATGATAGTGCTCGGTTGCCAGTGCCTGCTTGCACGCATTACCGCCAATCGTGTTTTGCATTAGCAGCCACAGACGAGGGAAGCGGCTTTGAGTAAAGAAGGCCATCGTGTGCGATATCACCTCTGTGCCACAATGATGCTCTGGCCGCAGGCAATGTTGCGTACCACCGGCAGGCGTTCAACGATCGGCTCAATAAACCGCAATCCCTTCGCCATCCAGTCCGGGCAAAAGAATGGCACGAGATTGAGCACCTTGCTGGAACGCACACGAAAACCCGCCGACGTGAGCCAAGAGCGGATCAGTGCAGGGGTGAAGGAGCGTTCCTCATGCTTGATGTGATAGTGCGAATATTTCTCGATCAACTTGAGCACAGGATTATTGCCATTGGGTTCAAGCACGACAATGGTGCCTCTGAAAGCGGCAAGTCCAGCGATTGCGCGCGCCGGGTCGGGCAGGTGGTGCAGCACTCCGCGCAGCACGATGCAGTCGAACCGGTTGCTGGCGAGGTAGCGTTCCAGCGCGTAGATATTACCAACCTCGAATTTCACCGTTGCATCGAGCCCCAGCTTGCGTGCCTTCGCATTCGCTGCCTCAATGGCCACGCCAGCCGGGTCCACCCCTACCACCGCCTTCACGCCAAGTGACGGGAATTCCAGCGTGTAGGCCCCGTCACCGCCGCCGAGGTCGAGCACCGTCTTGCCTGTGAAATCGACGGACTTAGCGATGCCTTCGCTGATGCGCGCATTAGCAAGATGTGCCGACAAGCGCTCTACCGTGTAGGCATACGAACCTGTCTGACGGACGTCTTCGTTGAACTGGCTGACATTCTTCTTGGTTGTTGCATCCTGCACTTGAGTCATCGCTTTTCCACCGACGGTTTGATTCCTACGGCAAGCATGTTGCCAACTCGAAGCGAGACCTGCGTATCTAATAACCCAATATGGTCCAGGGCGGCTGCAATTCTGATCTTTACGCCTGTGGGCAGCGGTGTCAAGCGGAGCCAGTACCGCAGGGAGTAGGTATTACCGATCGACTGCAGGACGATCGACACAAAACCAGCTCGTGTCAGCAGCGTGCACACCGCCCGCGGGCTGAATAGCTGCAGATGCTCCACATCGATGATCGGTGAACGCAGGCCGAACAGGCGATTGAGAGGCGCACGCCAGTTGTGTACGACTACCACAATCATGCCGCCCGGCTCCAATACCTTAAAGACCTCACCGACAAATCCAGCAGGATCGGACAGATGCTCCAGGATCATGAAAGAGCACAGCAACGATGGCCTGACATCGGCAAGCAAGGCCGGCGAGAACATTCCTTCGCGAAGCATAGGCCGCACTGCCGGGGGCGCTGCGTCAATGGCAGCGCGCGAGGGCTCGATGCCGATCACCGGGCTGAAGCCGATTTCGCTTAACCAAGGCAGCAGCGACCCGCTGCCCGCGCCGACATCCACCGCCGCATTTCGTCCGGCAAGGCGCGCAACAAGCGGTGCCAGCACCTTTGCGTAGTTGCGCGCCGCGGCTTGCGCTTCGGGAGCTGAGTCGTAGGCCGCTTCCGAATACGCTGTTGACAGGAAATCAGCGGCCGGGGGCGCTGGCGCAAAAACAAGATCACAGTCCGTACAGCGCACGAGACGCAGGCACATGAACTCCGGCTGTTTACGCGAGGCGTACGTATAGTCGTTGATCTTGCGTGGATCGATGCGCTCGTCCGCGAAGTGCGCGTGGGACCTGCCGCCGCAAACCGGGCAGGCCCGTTCCCCGCCGGCTTGGGATGCGGGCAGCATGATTACCTACGTCCCGTCTGCCGGGCCGGGCGCACTTCCCCACGCACGATCAGGTTTCGGCGGATAAAAGCCGGCCGCGCCTTCGTCTCCTCGAAGATCTTGCCGATGTACTCTCCGAGCAGTCCGATGCCCAGAATGGAGAAGGAGCCAAAGAACATCACCAGGAGTGAGATGAAGGTCAACCCCTTCGGCACCGACTCAGGGGCGAGCACGCGCACGAGGATGCTATACGCTCCAAGGCTGACCGTACCGATGCAGGTAAGCCCGCCTAACGCCGTAAGCAGGTGTAGCGGGATACGCGAGAATGAGAAGATGCCCTTTTTCGCCCAGCCGATGTTTTTGATCCAGTTGTTAGTACTGACACCGAACATGCGCTCAGGCCGCACATAATCAACTCCCACTTGTTTAAAACCCACGTAGGCGCGCAGTCCGCGCAAAAAAGCATCACGCTCCTGGCACTGGAGCATCCAATAAATCACCGAGCGATCCATCAAGGAGAAGTCACCTGCATCCGTCGGGATAGGCACTTCGCTCATTGCTGCAAATAATCGGTAGAAACCACGATAACAGGCTTCAAGCAGTATTGGCATTTCGCGCTTGATCCGTCGCCCATAAACGACGTCCGCGCCTTCACGCCATTTGCGCACAAAATCCTCGATAACTTCCGGAGGGTCTTGAAGATCCCCATCTAAAAGAACACAAGCCTCCTTGCTGGCGAGTTCCATTCCACTTCGGAAAGCCGACTGAGAGCCGAAATTTCGCGCATGGGTGATACCTATCACATGAGGATCCCGTGCACTTATTTCCCTGATGACCTCGGTGGAATTGTCCGGGGAGCTATCGTTGACAAATATAATTTCGTAATCCAGCCCGATCCGATTGAAAATGGAAACCAATCGTTCGTGCATGATCGGAATGGCCTTCTCATCCTTATAGCAGGCAACGACCGCAGAAACCGAGTTCTTTTCCTGGCGCGGCTGCTGCTTCTTGGTGAGCTTCGAAAAATCGGCATGCGATAAGTAGTGTTTCCACCAATCCCGCGTATACACCAGACCGTCTTCAAGCCTGATCTTCGCCGTCCAACCGAGAAATTCCCTGGCCTTTTCCGGGCGCGCATACCAGTTATCAACATCCCATGCATGGCCGGCCCCAGGGCTGAACTGAGGCTCCTCCCGAATATCAAAGAGCTGCTTGGCCAAATAGGCGAGAGAAGAAAGGGGGGTTTGAATACCTGTTCCGATATTGAAGGACTCCCCGGCAATGTCCGGGCTCATGCGCAGCGCGGCATCGGCGAACGCCGCGATGACATCATCTATGTGAACAAAATCCCTGGTAACCTCCGAGCGCGCGAATATCGGAAGTTTCCCATGCAAACTTTGCTCACAGAGTACCGGGATCAGTCGCGAACTGTCCTCATACGGCCCGTAGACGGAGTATAAGCGCAGATTGGTAACCGGAACTCCCCGCACTTTTCCGTAGTAGACGATCGCTTGGCTTGTTGCGGCCTTGCTGACTGCATAGTGACTGTTCGGGACCAGAACATCGGTTTCGGCAGGTGAGGACGCATTCAGGCCATATTCAGACGAGCTTCCTGCGTGGATGTAGGCTGACAAACCGAGTTCCGCAATCTCCTCCATGACGTGGATAAAGCTCAGATAATTGGTTGTGTGTATGCGCTCGAATTCCTGCTCAAATGCGTAAGCACCAAAAGACGAGCAATCAAATACCGTCTTGGGTTGTACCCGATGAAAAATGGACAGGACACTGACGGGATCCTGAAGATTAAGAAACGCAATATTTGCAGCTGGAATTTCATTGAGCCGCCACGAATCTCCGGAAAAAAACGTGCCGACAACATCCTCTCGGTTTTTCAGACACCGACGCAGTAGGTTGGCGCCAATGAAACCGCTCGCACCTATAACAAGAATGGGGCCCTGCAGATTTTTTATTTTATTATCGAGGTTCATCTTTCAAACCGAAACCATGGCGCGAACCCCATCGGCATCGATACCACATTGTGCACGATGAAATCCTTGCGATCCGAATCGACCCGTCGGGTATCCGAGGGCATGGCGGTGAACAAAACTGGAAACCCTGACGCCCAGACGCGCCATTGCGAGCGCCACATGCATGCCGAGGCCTCCGGCGGCTACGTGCTCTTCAACAACAAAGAGTCTCTTCCCTGCAACGTGATCCCAGAACACCTCGGGAATCTCGCCAGCATTGAATTCCGTAACAGCCCAGACAGCCGGTCTATCGCCGGGTGGCACATTCAGCAATGCCTTCCACGCTACACCTGCCAGCGGCCCGAGAGCAGCAATGGCTCCCTGTTCGCCGCCCAGCACGAGTCTCCAAGACGCGTAGTGGGGCACTTCAGCGCCCTTGGGCCGATCGTCATACCCCAGGCGAAGATACGTTGGCGCAGACAGCTCGGCCAGCATTGCCGGTATATCTTCATCGAACGCCGGAGCCAGAACCCGGACGCCCAGAGCATTCATTGCGGCGCAATCTTCAAGTGCGTGATGGGTTGGTCCCATGTAGCCGTAAGCATAGCCACCGCCGTTACCGACTAAACAAACGGGGAGACTTGCCAAGCAAACGTCATTTCGTATTTGCTCAAAGGGGCGTGTATAACAAAATGAAGCAATGCTATAGGCAAAAACTTTAAATCCTTCGCGTGCAAGGCCGGCCGCCACGCCGATCATGTTTTGCTCGGCAACACCGGCGTTAATGAAACGGCTTCCAAAAGCTGTTTTTACTTCTTCGAGCGCCATAAAGCCGAGATCCCCGGTCAGGAAAAAGCAATCATCTTTGTTCCACTGTGAAACGACAGTTTTTGCGAAAGCGTTTCTCATTAATCTGTATCCAGATTGATCTTCGAACATGCCATGCGATATTGCTCTTCAGAAAGGGGAAGATAATGGGACTCCATTTTCCCCTCAAAATGCAAACCCTTGCCTTTGATCGTATCCAATATCAATAGATTGGGTGTTTCCGAAGATTTATTTTCTAATGATTTTTTTATTTCCGAGCAGTTGTGTCCATCAATACGCTGCACAGGCACACCGAAGGACGAAATTCTGCGGGTGAGATCACTACACGATATGACTTCCTCAGTCTTGCCAAATCCCTGCAGACCATTTTGATCAATGATAATGGTTAAATTATTTAACCGATGATGAACCGAAAAAGTCAGGGCTTCCCAGCAACTTCCCTCCTGCCATTCGCCATCAGAACACATACAGTAAATGTGACGTTCTGAGCCAATATACTTTGCCGCCACGGCCAGACCGGCCGCCAGCGAGGGACCATGTCCCAAAGATCCAGTGGAAAAAAGAAGGTCTGGAATTCCATCGCCACCGGGGTGTCCGGGAAGACGTGTATTATCTTTACTAAAGGTCTCTATATCTGAATCCGTGAGCTTTCCCAGACTCCAGAGGGTCACATAGAGAGCCCCTGCTGAATGGCCTTTGGATAATATAAATCGATCGCCTGGCTTAATCACTAAGTGGTGAAGCGTCATCAAAGCATCAATGCAGGAAAAATTCCCGCCCAAATGACCACAATTGGAGTCATGGTGCATTTTCAATAGTCTAAGTTTGGCTAATTTTAGTGATAATTCGAAGCGAGCCATGTGCGGAGGGATGACGTCTGAATGTCTTTTCATGTTCAAAGAAATCACCATTCGCCTTCATTTTAAGGTCAGCCACATTGCCAACCTGGTAAACTTCATTTCTCATATTTCTGCCGAGCTACTTCATAATTCCACTATAGTAATGTTCAAAATAGACAGACTTATTTACGCAATACCATTTTACAGCTTAGCCCGCTAAACCACGCGTGACCATCCTGAACCAATCCGAATTCAGCCGCGACCTCGCGTTGTCCTTCTGCAATTCCTTTCAGACTCAGCCCATCGAGCGGGAAACGAATCTCAACGCTGCCATTGCTTGTGATATATGCGTCTGTTGGGACTCTGAAACCGTCGTCCCCCCTGAGAAGCGTCCCGTCTAAATTGTAAAGATGAACCCCTACGCGGAGAGGAAATTTTCCCACACCGAGTTTCCAGTCAAAATCACTATTATTCCTGATGGTTAGCACCAGCGTATCACTTAAGACTGCGGTCCGCCTCTTGGATTCAAGGGCGCAAAGGAGGTTCCCCTTCATATCGGAAAGAGGAACGATCGCACGCATCCCAATGCTGCGCGAATCAAAAGTGATATTCTGCGGTGGTGTGGCTTGTATGTCATGTGCTAGAAACAGCGGTGTATTCTCACCCGCCCCCTTTGGACACAATACGAAGCCCTTAACCAATCGATCTGGCTGGCCAGAACTCTGTCGAGTCAGGGCGGCGTAACCATTAATCGTTCCATCAGAAGTGGCCACCGGCAGCAGAAGGCTTAACTTGCGGTAATTTCCAGCCTCGGCAGAAATAGTGCCGGAGAAGCCGCAGCGCCCTGGATTCGTGTCTGTTGCTACCGCCAGGCGCTTAACATTATTAATAAGATGACCCGCATAGAATGCGCCGCCTTTTGCGCCCAGTGTTGGTAAATTGTTCCATACACCTTTGTACTCTGCGCGGTAATGCGTGACGGTTAATGGTAATTCGGTCGCCCAATACCCGTCTTTATTCGCACCCGGCCAAACCGCTTCTACCTCAGACTGTGTTGGTGACATGCCCAGCGAAATACCGGCAACAGCAATATGCAGCCTATCATCGTTGTCATATGACATGGACTCACGTCGTGATGACCAGACAGCTACCAATAGCAACAGTATGAGAATGACTGTGCCAAGCCCCTCGTTTAACCACGCTGTTCCCTTTATAGCACGACCAGTAAAACGCAAAATAGCGGCAATAAACATCACATACGCCAGACCCGCATAGGCACCATACCGCCCGGAGTGGAGAATATACAAGTAGGGCAATCTATCCAAGCCCGGTGCATTCGTTCGGACAATCCAAAATAACGCCGCAGCCACGCTGGTTAGCATGATAAACATTCCCAGAATAGAAAACAACACCAACTCTTTTTCCGGTTGCTTGCCGATACGCGACCGTACTATTTCTTCCCATAGTGTGGATGGCGACCACGACCGTAAACCCAGAACCTTTATAACGGCAATTACGGTCAAAGTAATGGTAATAGAAAATAGAACGAATCCGATCAGCAATATTGCAGGGCCACCGATTTTGGAATACAACAGCCACAATGGTGAAGCAAAGTATGCAAAAACTGCAGGCGGGAAGGCCAACAATGCACGTTTGTTTATAATGCTGCTTAACTGCGTCAGCTCTGTTCCTCCCTGCGAATAATGCGTCTGGATAATAATGCAGGCAAGGAGCGGCAATAAACAAACGGCCATCCACCAACGGTTCCGGCAGGCTAATACGTGTGCCAATATCACGCAAATTGCAAAAATGTAACCGGACCCGTGAAAGCTGACAGCAAGCATTGAGAGGGCTATGGATATAAAATAGATCCATCTTTTCTGATCGATCAACGCAATAATGAGGACCCAAAGTAAGACAATGTAGCTCAGCCGTGCCACGCTAAGAACCACCTGAAAAGGATGCAGCATTGTTTCATAATCCGCGATTCCCGTCAGAATAGCTACTGTTGTTGCGGTAGCTAATGCTACAACAGGCATCGGCGTTCTGCTCCGCAGCCCCTCCCGAATGAGAAGTACCACAAAGAACGCACTGAACAATGACGTCGCGCCCAGCGAAAGGATTCGCATCAATTCTTGTTGGCCGCCGGCAAAATGGAAATCGAGCCACGCAATCAAAAAGACGATAGAATGCAGATGCGCTCCATGGGGGCGAAAAAGATATTGGTCCCATGAAAGTTCACCGAAGTCGAAATGCATGATCCGGTTGAGGATACCCCAACCGTCACCAAAAGGCACCATGGGCATGGACTGCACTGCCAGCGTTAAATTAAATACCAACACCCCCAACGCCGCTGAATAAGCAATCCACTTGGTGGCATTTAATTTCAACGAATGTGCGCCATTCTTCACGTTGAGGCCTCTTTAGGATTGAATTTACCAAAACAAGAAAGGAAGAGAATCTTAAGAACGGACAGATTTCCCTTAAAGCTGCTGATCTTTGTCGGAACCTCACCGTGCGGATAGCGGCGCGATGTTGGCAACTCAAGACAGTTGTAGCCTAATTTCGGCGCACGGTACGACAAATAGGATAATAACTCGTACGTGTTAAAAACGATCCGAAAAGGAGCAACACGAGGGTCAAGCAGCATTTTACGGCTGTACGCCCTGAAACCTTGTGTCGTATCCGTCCAATGAAAACCGGAAAACAGGCTCAACAGGGGAGCATGAATATAGCGGATGGCAAAATCCCTCGACTTGGGTGTATTTTCTGCAACTCCTCCAGAAATAAACCGTGATGCCTGAACAAAATCAACACCTCGTTCAAGTGCCCCGATAAATCGAGGAATCGCCTCGGGATCATCTTTGTCATTGCCATCAATGGTTACGATACCCTCATAGCCCTGGTCGAGAGCAAATGCATAAGCGCAGCGCAGTTGAGCGCTTAATTTGCCGGGGCCAGTCTTGAGCAACAAACCGCGTACTCCGTTATTGTGGAGTGATTCAAAGGCTAACGATCCATCAGTACTACCGCCGTCCACAATAATGATATCGGTGAAGCTGGTAATTCGGAGTGTGGACATTCTGGCGAGCAAACGTTTGATACGTTCACCTTCGTTGACCACCGGGATGACGACGCACCAGGGGTGCTGGCGTCCAAGCCAGAGTACGATGTCAAACGCGGGGACCTGCCACGTCGCGCGATATTCCGTAATGATATCAGTATTGATCACTGTGATTTTAGTATCAAGATACACGAAAGGTGATCAGTGCCACGCCAGCGATAACCAGCAAAATGCCGGAAGTGGTTGTCCAGGGGAATGGCTCGCGAAAGATCAGCAACGAACACAATGCCACGGAAGCCACTGCTCCCGAGGTAAGCACCGGATGCGCGACATTCAGGGGTAAGCGTGCCAGAGCGGCTGCATAAAGAAGGAATGCAACGCCATAAAGCCCTAACCCCAGCCAGAATGGCCAATTACGCAATGCCGACACGGGATCGCTGATCGAAGGAAATTTACGAGGCGGCATCATAGCCAGCTTGACCAAAACGCTCGCTGAGGCATTGGAGATGATACCGAAAATCAGGATAAGCCATTTCATACGCCTGGTCCGGTTTCGTTATTGCGGTAATGACGGTTCGCCACAATCAATGCCCGCTCGATAGACAGTACGTGAGGTTCACTCTTGGTCGCCAACATCTCGATCGAGACCACTTGGTGGGGCAAGTACCGTTGTAACGCTTGAGATATTATGGAATGATCAGTACCGCCGTCTCCCAGGGGCATGAGGTTCGGTTCACTGGCGTGAACATGTCCGACGAGCGGCGCGCATTTTTGCAGTATCATGGCGGGTTCTTCGCCATTGATGGTGAGTGCGCCGGTATCAAACTGCATTTTAATGGAGGGGTGGGCGATTTCATTGACCACCTGTGCCGTTTCAAGACTGGTAGTCATAAAGTTCGCGCCATACGAGGTCGGGTTGGGTTCAAGGCAAATTATCACGCCATGGGAATGAGCGATATCGCCCAATCGTCTAAAAAAGGAAATTGCCATCGTCATCGTTTCCGTTTCGTTCAAGCCGCTGCGGTCTCGGTTTTTCGGAGAGCCAAACACCAAGCGTGACGCGCCCAGTCCTGCTCCGATACGGCAGACATCATCAAGGTGCTTCAGAAGCGCGTTCTGGATTTTGGGAGGTCCAAAGACGTTCAGGCCTGTTGTGCCAAATAACAGTGCCTGCATACCCGTGATTTCAATACCTCGTTCAGACCACCGGTTTTTGACGCGTGCAATGTCCTCATGCGTTGCATGGACCATTTCCGGAAAATACTTCCCCGGAACCACATCAATCGCATTTATACCAAAACGTCTAAGCAGACCCGATACACCCTCATCCTCGGATGTATCCCAGGCAATATTTGATATTCCCAGTCTCATGCTTTCGATACCGAACCCGGCTTGATCGTGAGCGGTTCAGATTGCGCGTATGCCCTGATGGCCTGAATGGTTTCACGCTTGTTGTACTGGTAAAGCTCTGCGGTGTTGAAAACAGACGCATGACGAGTGCGCATGTCATACGATACCGGTGCATTTGCCAATGTATGGTCGAAATATTTACCAAAGCCTTTCTTTGATACATCCGCCACGCTGATCGGCTCGGCGGTGAGGTGTACTAATTTCAAATTTGCGTCGAGTGATGTTTGAATATCATACCAAAGGTTGATCATCGGATAGAACTGGAATATATTGCGGCTATCGATTGCATGGAGGTTGTTGTTATTCAAGAAGTCAAAGATAACGTTTTTGCGAAGGCCAGGACCGACCAGTCCGGGAAGGCGAACGATCAAATAGCTGTCAAAATGTCCCTCAACGAATTTTTCAACTAATCGCCGGTGCAAACCATAGGGATGAAGTCCCGATTCCTCCACGGGCGTGTCTTCATCAACACCAATCGGACTTTTGAATACATCGACAGTGCTGATCAGGATAAATTTTCTGCACTGGATTGCTTTCAAGTGCGATATCAGGCCGTTGATCTTCTTAAGGTCTTCTTCGGGTTCACGGTTTGCGATCCACTTTTGGGCGGGTGCACCGGCGCAGACAACCATATCGAAGGAACGACCTTCGATATCATTGATATTTGTCGAACGATACAGTGCGTCGAATTGTTTTTGTTTAAGAATCGTACTTCCTACGAAACCAGAATACCCAATAAGTGCATTAGCCATTCACTACTCCGATATATCCCCGATAATCATTGAGCTGCCATGACCGGAAACTGCTCAGCATCGAGTTTTTCAAGTACATCGAAGATATTATCTATTTTACCGCCCAATACAGAGTAACAGCCGGGCAACTCGGGGTGTTTCTCAAACAGAATAGGTCTTCCGTCGTCCCCTTCGTTCTTCACCAGTACGGTTTTAACTTCGAACAACGAATCGACATATTTTGCGTCACGAATTGCCGGGAGATACCGCCCAACATCTCTGACCATGCGATCTACACGGGTTGCACGTTCGTAGCTTTGCAACTTATCATATGGATCAATACCTTGATGGTCACTCCAGTGCAGGTGCGGGGTGTAACGCACATGAGACAAGGTGTGAAGGCCACGGGGAGGGAACGGCATTATTGAGAAGAAAGGTCCGTCCATAACGGTGATGCCCAAATCCTTCAGAGAAGGCGGAACCTCCATCAACGCCATTTCAGTTATTTCCTGCTTGAGACCGGTATGCGTACCGGGAAAATCTCCCTTGAACTGGTTGAGTCCGCTATAGGTGCAGTTGAACACGTAGCGGCAGGAGATCAACTCATTCGTTCCCATATCGGGTTGTGTTGATACACTCAGCATGCCACCGGCTCTCTTCGAAATACCGGTAACGCGCGTCTTGAAGAGTATTCGGACGCCGCATTCTTTAAGTTCCCGCTCAGCCCAGTTCGCAAGTTTAGTGGCATCAAAAACATATTCTTCGACAAGAAATACATCCTCTATAAGGCGCGGCTCAAATAGCTTGCGCAACGACTGATCCGCAGGTTCGATCTTGGCGCCTATCTCCTGGCAAAAACGGGTGAATTGTTTCGCAGTCACCTTGGAATTGCGGCGAGCAATGGCGTAGAGCTTTGTGAAATCCTTCTTCACAGCTTCCGGCCAATCGTGGACAAAATGCGGCAAATTTACGCGGCTACGATAGGCAGTCGTGAAGCTGCGCGGGTAATGGTAGCCGTTATGAACACGGGCCTGGTTATTATACGAAGCGCGGGTAAGAAGCGCTGACTCGCGCTCAGCCAGCAGGATATGTTTTAGACCACGCTTCTTTACCAAATAGCTGGCAATTACTGCGCCATAAAAGCCGCCGCCGATAATAACAGCATCGACCGTCGATCCTGGATCAATCATCATGAAACTCGATCTGTTCGAGTGGCAGAATTTCGGGTCTGCAGCGCCGCTTCCTCGATATTCAACTTTTCACGGTGCATCATGCGGGCGCTGGTGAACTCTTGTCCGACATGGTATAGGGGCCCCTCGTTCTGAAGACTGACCATGTTAAGAATGTACTCTCCCAAAACCAACAAGACAAGGGAAATGAGGAAAAACATTCCTGATTGCTGTAACGATAGGCTGATCCAACCAGGTGCTACATCGGCCTTAAACAGTCCGATCCCTACGACATAGACCGAGTACACAAGGTTGGCAATGGCGCCGAACAGGGAAAGAGATGTTACAAGACGCATCGGCGTCTGGGTTGTTGAAACGAGCAGTCGCATGCCACGGTCGATGCTATCACCCAACCGCTTGGCACGCAGCGTCTTTGGTAACGCACTGTACTTGAGATTGACGCGAGAGAACCCTCCTGTTGCGGGAAGATGCCGATAGGTTATTGCCGGCTGATGATGTTGGAGAATAAAATTGACGACTCTCTTGCTCAGGATGCGGTATTGTGGGGCATCTTTTGCCAGATGAATGCCGCTGAACCATTTGTAGAGCTGATTAAAGACGTTATAGGCACACTTATAGGCAAGGCTTTGCGGAGGCTGTTTTTCATTGTAGGCAAACACGACATCGGAACTGCTGACGGCATTTTCAAGCATGTTCGGCAGAAAACCGATATCGTCCGTGAACGGGTCAATGACGGCTACGAAATCCCCCAAAGCGTTTTCCAGTCCGACCCACGATGCCGTATTAGCATCCACTTCCTTGGTTAATGCATATACCTGCAAATTAGGCTGGCCTGTCTCACCCGTGAGTCTTTTTAGGACAGAAACACTATCGTCGTCCGATGCATTGTCTACTATGATTAATTCATAGTCACTGACAAATGAGGATATATTGACAGCGGCATCTAAAAGTATGCTTTCAATATGAGCAGACTGGTTACGAACGACGAATACAACAGAAAGAAAAACCGGATAAAATACCATTCTATTCCTCTCAAACGCCGCCCAACTGCGTTCCTATCTCATGAAAATCCTTAACTCTCATCTTTCTCTGCTGACGTTTAGACTATAAGTATTTCCTGTTGGCTCTTGGAAGATATTAATTTTACTCATCTATTATTTATTATTGTGTCGATCAATGGCTTGTAATTTACCTTACCCTGCCAATTTTGTCAATAAGCTGAAGGCGTTGCAATCATTGTGTCTATCTTATCGGCTGCAGCACAAAATACGGTAATCGATCAAACGCACAGAATTCGATGATAACTGTTCGAAGGTAACTGACAGCCGCCGAAGGTCCCTCTGGCTCATAATGAACATGTCCTTTTCTGCCATCCTGCCCTCCCTCTACGAAAGGGCATGATAGGCTAAAAGGGAGACATTTTCATTTTGGCAGAAAGGAATCAGACGGATAAAGACCAAGGATTTCCGGTTCCCACCGTCTTCTGTAACCTCCGCCAACGTGTGAACCTATTGTCTTGCCGAGCGGCTACGTGAATCGTCGAGCTTCGATGAAGAATTTCTTCCAGTAGGGATCGGTAAGGCTGTCGCGGCGCACGCGGCCGCCGGTACTGGGGGCGTGGACGAACCGGCCGTTGCCGACATGGATGCCGACGTGAGAGTACCTCTTTCCCTCCTGGACGAAGAACAGGAGGTCGCCCTTCCGGGCGTTCTTGAGGCCCACCGGCCGAGTGATGGTGAGCAGCGCCTTCGTGCCGTGCGGCAGGTCGATGCCGGCGGTCAGATAGCTGTACCGCACCAAGCCGCTGCAGTCGAAGCCGGAAGGTGTTTCGCCCTTGAACTGGTAGGGCCGGCCGATCATCGTGAGCGCCGTGTCTGCCGCCTTGTCGCCCGCGGACGCGGTATAGCCGGAGACGTGTTTCGGTGGCGCCGAAGCGCAGGCTGCGAGCAGCAACCCGAAGACCCCGATGACCGGTATGAACCTTCGCATGAACGCTCCTCGTGCAGCATAGTACCGGGTGTTCGGCCTGCTGTCAATGCGTTCCCGCGCATGCGCGCAAACTCCGTTCTCTTCGCTCCGTCCCTTTTCCAGAAATCCCTTGATTCCTGTTCCCCTCCCTGTTATAGTTTTTCGCATGAAGCACAAGATCACCTTCCTGCCCGACAACGTCACGATCGAGATGGAGCACAACGGCAGCCTCTTCAAGGCCTCCAAGGCCGCGGGCGTCTATGTCCTCTCTTCGTGCGGCGGCAAGGGCAACTGCGGCAAGTGCAAAGTCATCGTGAAGAACGGCACCGTTGAGCCCGGCAAGTCCCGTTCCTACCTGTCCACGGAAGAGGCGGACCGCGGCTACGTCCTCGCCTGCCACTCCCATGTCCTGAGCGACCTGACCGTGGAGGTCCCGCCCGAGTCCCGGATGCAGGCGAAGCACAAGATCGCCACCGGCGCCAACACCGAAGCGCTGTTCAAGCTCCTGCGCGAGGCAGGCGGCTGCCTGGACTCCCGCATCATCCGGGTCTATATGGAGCTTTCCCCTCCGACCCTCGACGACAGCATCGCGGATGTGGAGCGCATCCGCCGCGCCCTCGACGAACGGGGCTTCGAGGCCGACCACCTGCACATGAACTTCATGGTCCTCCGGAAGCTGTCCGCTGTCCTGCGCGAGGCTGACTGGAAGGTCACGATCTCGATCTTCAATGTGGGGGACGTCACCGAGGTGCTGGACATCTTCCCGGGCAACGTGACGAAGTCGCGCTTTGGCGCGGCCGTGGACATCGGCACCACCACCCTCGTCGTGTATCTCGTGAACATGACCACCGGCCAGATCGTCGACACCGCGTCCTTGTACAACCCCCAGGTGAAGTGCGGCGACGACGTGATCTCCCGCATCGTCTACGCCACCGAGAAGAACGGCCTCCAGGAGCTCCAGGACCTGGCCGTGAGCAGCGTCAGCACGATG
>Ga0102851_10000297_pt1 | contig 23825 bp, 24 predicted proteins | sample Mud3Dept3metaG_FD_79558 | JGI IMG/M metagenome (GOLD analysis project Ga0102851, IMG submission 79558) | Freshwater wetland microbial communities from Ohio, USA, analyzing the effect of biotic and abiotic controls - Mud 3 Core 4 Depth 3... | ecosystem: Environmental > Aquatic > Freshwater >... | reverse complement strand
GAGGTATTGTATCTATTACTTCCTGGACCAGGGTGTCTTTTGGAGTTTCTATTTGTTTAGTTGTTTCACCACCGCAGGAAATAAATCCAATCAAACAAAAAATGTAAAATGAATTTTTCATATCGTAAATTTTAAAAATATTCTGTTGGACAAAAAAGTTATTGATGAGCATTGCTGACTGCTCATTTTTTACCCTTCAGTTTTTTCTTCACTATTTCTTTATCAGCAGATTTTACTCTGCGCTCTAACTTTTTAATATCTTCTTCTGCAGGTAACTGTTCGAGTTTAATACCACTTTTTCCCAATAGAGTTCTTATATCTCCATTATTTTTTACATGTTCGCCGGTTATTTTTGATTCTCCTTTCAGGTCATTTTTCTTTACGTTAAAGTTGGTAATTTCGGTCGCTAATTGTTTGGCAGTAATGGTGATGGTTGGTAAAAAGTCGGCTAAGGCGCGGTTTTCCGCAATGCCAAGTTTTCGTTTCATGGCGCTGGTATTTTGGCCTCCAAATAAAGCCCAGTCGCCTTTGCTTCGTATGTTTGCAAAGCCTTTATTATCCACTCCGCGCTCATAAATATTTTTTGACAATTCGGTTTCGGTAGCAGCGAGTTTTTCCCTGGCTTGCAAACGTTCCATCAACTGAATACGCTCTTCGAGTAACTCCTGTTTCCGGGTTTGTATGGCAAAATAACTTTGGGCAAAAGCAATTTGTTCTTTCTTTGGGTCGCCATTTTGAGCAACCAGGTAGCAAGCGTAGCGGGTAAGCATAATATCAGGAACTTCCTTTGTCGCACCCTTAGGCATGGGTATCGTTTTGGTGACGTCAACGAAATGATCGGAAACCGCTTGGCCAGTGGTTTTACAACTTTCCTTTGCCTTGTCAACAGCGTTTAAAAAATTACGCCAATCCGCATAACCAAGTAGTTCCTGTAATTCGCGTGCCAACCAATAATCAACACCATCTTGCTCATACGCATATTCTTCGAAACTTTTGCTAAGTTTAGTAATTGTTGCTTTTTCCATTGACTTTCTTGTTTGCGATTTTAAAACGAATTTTTCACATTGTAAATTTAAAACAATCTGGTGTACAAAAAAGTTATTGATGAGTGTTGTTGATATTAAGACCTCAGAAAACCACGCCCTTTTTTTTTTCATCTATTAGAGTTATAAACACTATTGAAAATAGTCAAATCATAGATTTTCTGAGAAAACATGATGCAATGCGCATCGGAATTTTTGGTTCTAATGCGCGTGGCGATGAACGAAAAAATAGTGAGCACTGATTAATTCAAAAGTCATCACCACACAACCCAATCATTACTCAAACTTTCAACACGTGAAGTTTGATTCGACTAAAATGAAACTTCCTAGACAAGGATGTCTTTTTGGTTTCTTCTTGCTTCATTGTTTCACCGGCGCAGGAAATTAAAAAGGCAAATGTGGAAAAAGAGATGAAGGTTTTTTTTATGACGTTAAATTTGGGAAAATTGTATGTATGTATGTATGTATGTATGTATGTATGTATGTATGTATGTATGTAGTGTTAAGAAATAGTTGCCTTCCGGCAATGGCATTCAATTTAAATAGATTGTCTAATTTTATCATTTGGTTGAAAACAATAACCTGCCGTAAAAAATAGAATCTATGCACGCCCAATTCTTTTTTATTCTTATGGCCTTTTCAACTACAAAAGCATTTGCACGGAATGAAATTACTGTTCCCGCACCTAAATCCTACAACGAATTTGTATTTCCTCCGGATATTCATAAGTACCCTTTACTAATCTCAACTTTTTGGACAAATAGTGATGATAAGATTCGAGATGATGATAAGAAACGCGTAAATCTACAAATCAGTCACTTTATAGAAGACGAAAAGCTATCCCGTGGAATAGGCCATTTGCAAATCGACGATACTGAAGGCAAAGAAAATAACAGTTTAACATATCGCTATATCATTTTGACCAAACCCATTGCCTTTAAAACTGAAACAGTAACTCCCCCGGATCCTTATGGACAGGGTGGTGGTGTGAAATATGGAACCTATCTCACACTTTGCTACTATATCAAGGACAGACAAACATCCAAAACGTATTCTTTCTATGGAAGTCCGCCGAGGAGGAAACCAACTGCCGCTTATGATGAAAGTGACATTAGCCCAGCTTCTCCTTCGATGTTTTTTTACAGATTTAACGCGGATCATAAAAAATCTAAACACCAAAAGCGTCGAGGAAACTTTTGATGAAGAATTAAAGCGACAATTGAACGCTTCGAAGCGGTCAACTGCAGGAAAGGTAGCGATGAATATAATTATAGTTGGCGTTTCGGGCTGGTTATTCTACAGGTATGTTCTATAGAAACTCTATAAACTCAAAAAAAAATCCGGCCCTGAAAATTCAGAACCGGAATTTTATTTTTTAATAAGACCGAATCAACTAAGCCACATTAGCCTCCAACAACAAATTAACAGCTTTAACGCCTTCAGCGCTTTCCATTAATTTCGCTTTTTCAGCAGCAGATAATTTTATTTCAACGATTTTTTCGATTCCGTTTTTTCCGATTATGCAAGGAACTCCAATTGCAACATCTGACAAACCATATTCACCTGAAACTAAAGCTGAACAAGGGAACATCTTTTTAGAATCTAAAGCAATAGCCTGAACCATTGCGCAAACTGCTGCTCCCGGAGCATACCAGGCACTTGTTCCTAATAATTTTGTTAATGTTGCACCGCCTATTTTTGTTTCTTCAACAACAAAAGCTTGTTTATCTGCTGATAAAAGTTCAGTAACAGGAATGCTATTTCTCACCGCTTTTTCAATTAACGGAACCATACCCGTATCGCTGTGACCACCAATAACCATTGCATCAATATCTGAAGCAGGGCAATCTAATGCTTCAGCCAGTCTGAATTTAAAACGTGCGCTATCTAAAGCTCCGCCCATTCCGATAATTCTGTTTTTAGGAAGTTTTGTTGCTTTGTGAACTAAATAAGCCATTGTATCCATTGGATTACTCACAACAATTATGATAACGTTTGGAGAATGTTTAATTAAATTTTCGGCAACAGTTTTAACAATTCCTGCATTGATTCCGATCAATTCTTCTCTTGTCATTCCCGGTTTTCTTGGAATTCCGCTGGTGATTACTGCTACATCACTGTTAGCTGTTTTTGAATAATCACCTGTTGTTCCGGTGATTTTTGAATCAAAACCAAGCAAAGACGCACACTGCATCAAATCCATCGCTTTACCTTCGGCAAAACCTTCTTTAATATCAATAAGGACAACTTCGGAAGCGAAATTTTTCATTGCCATGTATTCGGCACAACTTGCTCCTACTGCTCCTGCTCCAACAACTGTTACTTTCATTTTTTTATTTTTAGGTGGTTAAAATATTTCTTTTAAAGAGCCACGAATTTAATAAGAATTTGATTTGACAACGGAATTTTTTAGCGAATTTTGTAATGATGACGATTGTCAACGTAATTTTTTTTTATTACGCTGGCAACCCTATGATAACTTATTCGTCTTTTAATTGTAAACACCAGTGGAAACTAAAGAAGATTTGCAAAAGATAGTTGATGGTTGCATAAAAGGCAAGCGCAAATATCAAGAGCAACTTTTTAAACTCTACTACGGTAAAATGATGGCTGTCTGTATGCGTTACGCCAAAGATCAGGATGAAGCGCAAGATATGGTTCAGAATGGTTTTATCAAGATATTTAGTAAACTGGATGTCTACAATTTTGAAGGTTCTTTGGAAGGTTGGATTAGACGTATCATGGTTAACACTGCTATTGATCAAATAAGGAAAAACAAACGTGATCCTTTTTCGATAGAAGATGACCAACGGATTCAGAATATGGAAGAGGATGTTCCTTTTTCAGATGAAGACGATTACGATGTAAAGATTAAAGCTGAAACGGCAATTAAAGCGATAAGTAATTTATCACCGGCTTACCGAACAGTTTTTAACTTATATGTAATGGAAGGTTTCACGCATAAAGAGATTGGTGAGTATCTCGGAATAAGTGAAGGAACGTCAAAATCAAATCTGGCAAAAGCCAAGCAAAAGCTTAAAGATGAGCTTAGCTTAAAATTTGAACATTAAAAAAAATCCGTCATGGATAAATTTGATAAAATATTAAAAGGAGCGGTAGAGGGTTATGAGGCACCCTACGATCCGCAGGCGTGGGCTAATGTGAGCGGTCAGCTGGGCGTGGGCGTAGGCCTGGGCTTTGATGCTGCAGTAAAAAAATCGGTAGAGGGTTACGAAGCGCCTTATAATCCGCAGGTATGGGCTAATGTTAGCAGCCAATTGAGCTCTAACGGCAACATGATGAAGTGGATCATCGGAACTGCAGCAGTAGCAACTTTATTGGTTGGTACAGTTTATTTCATGCAAGAAGATGAGCAGACACAAAATGAAGTTGTGGTTGCTGATAATAACATGGAACCTGCTTTAACTGAAGCTGAACTTACTATACCAAATAACGACGCACATACAACTAACGGAACTATTATAGACGCCAACGGAAATACAATTGTTGTTGATCCGGCATTAAATAATACTCCTAATAATATTGCTAATAACGGAAACGTTAACAATGATCCTAACGATGGAGGTAATAATATTACTCCTAATCTGAATGGCGGTAATACAACAATTACCAATCCGGTTACAATTGGTGAGCCTGAAATAGTGATGGTTGATCCGGCTATATTGGCTTCTAAATTCAATTCTAAATTCAACAGTTCATCGTTGGCAGAATGCCCGGGAAGTGAGTTTATTTTTACGCCTGAAGACATTAATCAAAATGTAATTTATGGTTGGGATTTTGGTGATGGTTCTTATAGCAGTGCTAAAGTTGGAACACATACCTACAAAAGATCCGGTAATTATGTTGTGAGTTTGGTTTTGAAAGATATCAAAACAAATAAAACAATTGTTCAATCAAACATTGATGTGGTTGTTAATCCGCAACCGGTTACGCAATTTTCATGGGAGAAATCAAATGATATTATTCCAACTGTTACCTTCATTAACTTAACTGAAGATGCTGAACTTTGGGCATGGGATATTAAAGGAATGAAAACTTCTACTGAAAATCAATTTGAATATACATTCCGTAAAAAAGGAACTTATATGGTTGAGTTGACTTCTTCAAATGAATTTGGTTGTGAGTCTTCAGTTCAAAAACCAATTGTAATTGAAAATGATTACAACTTGTTAGCACCAACTGCCTTTACACCAAACGGAGATTTCAAAAATGATAATTTTATCCCTGAAGCATTACGAATGATGGATGTTCAATTCACCATGGTAATCTACAACAAAGCAGGAACAGCTGTATATCAAACTAACAATGTAAATGCTCCGTGGGACGGAACAAACATGAATGACAATTCAGTTGCTGATGATGGTGCTTATGTTTGGAAAGTTCAATTCAAAAATGCTAATGGCGAAACTGAGTTCTACGAAGGACAAGTAATTATAACTAGATAACCTGTTTGGTTTTCTTTGCAAAAAAAATCCGCTGGCATGCACCAGCGGATTTTTTATGCCTCATCCCCAACCCTTCTCCACAGGAGAAGTGAGCCATGAATCTGTTTGGTTATCTGAATTTTTAATTTGAACTTTCAAAAGGTATCGAAATTCTGATTCAATGTTGTGCGTGAATTCATATATTAGTTCTGTGAATAAGATTTTCCATAAATGAAAATAAAACGTAACTCACATTTTAAAGATCCACTCAATGATAAGGCATTGTTTAATGAATGGGTTGCTAAATTTGAAGACCATAATCAAAAAAAATATGAACGAATAGAAATCGAAACGAGTCTTGGAAAAACTCAAATCTGGAAAATTAATTCAGATAATCGTGATCGCGAAACGCTTTTAATTTTTCCGGGATATAGAACAAGTTCACTTTTTTGGGATTTTGATAATGGCTTAAAAAGTTTGAGTTCTAAAGTCAATATTTATCTCGTTGAAACAAATGGTCAGCCAAATTTAAGTGATGGAAATACGCCCGATATTAAATCATCCGGATATGGTGAATGGGCAAAAGATATTCTCGATAAATTAAAAATTGAAAAAACCTATATTGCCGGCGCTTCCTTTGGTGGATTGGTTTGTATGAAGTTGTGCATTGTCGCGCCTGAAAGAATTAAAGCAGCATTTCTCTTAAATCCGGGTTGCCTTCAACTATTTTCTTTGAGTGCAAAAAATATTTTTTATAACCTCTTGCCAATTGTCAGTACAACTGAAAAACATATTCGTTTATTTTTAGAGAAAGCGATTTTTAATCCGCCAAATCATATTGTATCTGAAGCAGCTGAGAAACTTTGCATCGATTATGAATTCCTGGCATTGACAAGATATAAAGACCAAACTCAAAAACCCTATTACATGCGTGACGAATTAAAACTCGTTAAAGTTCCAACATATCTTTTACTTGGTGATAAGGATATTCTTTTCCCTTTTCAAAAATCAATTACAAATGCGAAAGAAAAAATCAGTTCGTTAAAAGAGATTTTTGTTTTCCCCAATGTTGGTCATGGAATTGAGACATATCCAAAGGCAATTGCAAAAATTGAGGAGTTGATTGAAAAAAAATTCTAGCCATTAAGGCTCAAGTTAACCTCTGCTGCGCTACAGTTATAAAAAACACAAAGAAATTTCTTAGTGAACCTTTGTGTCCTTGTGTCTTTGTGGCAATAATTTTACTTTACTAATAGTTAAAAAAAGGGCCTATTATTTTAACCCATCAAATTCCTGCTTCATGATTTCAATTTTTTCAAAATGAATTTTCTTTTCTTCATCAGTTGCATTCAAAAACCGATGCTTCTCCAGTTTAATAATTTCACTTTTTAGTTCAACTGCCTTTTTTGTTTTCTCTGAAAAATAAGATTCGGAAAATTTTTCATAAACATATTCAATCGCCTGATCAGTCGGGTGAATAAGGTCTTCCTTGTAAAAACGGTAATCGCGCAGATCATCAACAATCAATTCGTACGCGGGAAAATAAATTACATTATCAAATTTCTTTTCAAGATAATCTGACAATAAAAAAAGAACAGATTTGCTCAGATTATTTTCATGGATTCCATCTTTTATATGACGGACAGGACTCACCGTTAAAATAATTTTTCGATTTTTATTTTGTCGAAATAAATCAGTAAAAAAAATCGAATAGTCATCTTTTAGTTGATCTAAATCCAGAAGTTCTTTTTTAAATTGTGCCTGCGGAATTTTATGACAGTTTGCAACAATTTCTTGCGTTTTAAGATATTTGTAAATCCACGCCGTGCCAAACGTGATCATCAATACATCACTTTCTAAAAGTTGTTTTTTTGTTTGCGATTGATTCAAACTAATTTTTGAAATCAACTCTTGTTTAGATGTTGCTGTGATATCAGAATGATAATTAAAATGAAACCAATGTCCATCTCTCGCGATGAGTAAATCTTCTTCTATGTTTTGATTTAAAGAATTTTTAAGCACATTTAAAATTGACATCGGATTGAAAATAATTCCAAACGGATTTGTCACAACAGAAAACTCATGTTCTTTTAATCTGCCACCAATATTATCTGCGAAGCAAGAACCAATAGCCAGAATATTTGACTTATAATGAATCAGATCACCAACAAAATTTGTCTTTACTTCTGTTCTGAATTTCATAATCCGAATGTTCTTTTAATCTCAGGCAAAAACTGATTTACTTCAGAGAGATATTTCATTTCGTTATCGCCATATTGTGGCAACTTCGCGGCAATTAGTAAAACTCCCGAACAATAATTTTCAAGCAAATCAATGTGATGCGTTGAATAAATCACCAGTTTATTAGAATCGGCAACAATTTTTTTCAAAATTCCGGCAAGTTTATAACGGTTAACAAGATCAAGAAAAGCGCCCGGCTCGTCTAATAATATGATTGGCGTATTTTGAACAAGAGCCCTTCCAATCATTGCAAGTTGTTTTTCTCCATCGCTAAGAATTGAAAATTGTTTGTCTGCAAATGCCTTTAGCTCTAATAGTTCTAAGACTCTGTTTACTTCACTCAAATCTTCTTGCGTAGTATTTGCAAATAAATTTTGATAAGGCAAACGTCCTAATAACAAAACTTCTTTTACAGAGTGATTTCCAAAAATATCCGGCTTTGAATAAACAACAGAAATTAATTTCGCCATTTCACTTTTTGGAATGTCAGCCAAATTTTTATCGTCCAATTTAATTAGTCCGGAAAAATTTTTATGTTCACCTAAAATCGTCCGCAAAAAAGTTGATTTACCTGTACCGTTCCGGCCAATAAGGGCAATTAATCCGGCATTCAATTTCAGTTCACCTAATTTAAAAAGTGAACGTGAACTGACTTTTATCTCTATGTTTTTCAACTCAAGCAAAACGGGAATTCATTTTAATAATTGTATAAATAATAACAGGTGCGCCAATTAAAGCGGTAACAGTATTAAGCGGCAAAGCATTACCACTTAACCGCACTGTAATGTCAGCCAGCAAAGCTAATCCGGCACCAAATAATAAAGCAAATGGAATTATAACAAGATGATTTTTAGATTTGATAATTATGCGAACCAATTGCGGAACCGCGATACCAATAAAACTAACGGGACCACAATAAACAGTAACTAATGCGGCAAGAACTCCTGTAATTATAATAATCAAAAATTTAGTTTTTTTGAGATTGATTCCAAGCGATGAAGCATACTCAGAACCAAGAACCATGGCGTTAAGCGGACGAATCAGAAAAAAAGAAAATAAAATTGTAATCGAAATTAAAACGAGGAATAAACTCATTTCAATATTTTGTAATCCTTCAAAACTACCTAATCCCCAAACAACATATTCGCGAGTGTCAGCAAGATTTGCCCATAGGAAAAGGATATTGATTAATGCAGAAACAAAATAGCCGAACATTAATCCAACTACCAAAAGCGTAACAGCATTCTGAATAAATTTAGAAACAACGAGTAACAACCCTAAAACCAAAAATGCACCGATTATTCCGGCAGAAATAATTCCGAGATTTCCTAAAAAAGTTCCTGCGCTAATTCCACCAAGAACAACAAATGCAACTCCAAGCGAAGCTCCGGAAGTAATTCCTAAAACACCGGGACCGGCTAATGGATTTCGAAAATAAACCTGGAGAATTAATCCGCATAATGCCAGTGCAGATCCTGCAAAAATTGCAACAACAGATCTGTTGAAACGACTTTCAATGATGTATGACCATGAATCATTTTCTACGTTTCCTCCGGATAAAAGTGTAAAAATTTCGGACCATGAAATTGAAACATCACCAATGTAGAGATTGGTAAAAAATAATCCTGCCAAAATAAATAAGCCGGTTATTAAAATTAAGATGTCTTTATTTTTTGGCAAGTAGCTATTATTTAAAGAGCAAATTTAATCCAAAATTAGTTAGGAGAGAATCTTCAATGATTGGTTGAGTTTAGAAACATTTGTGGCGATAAAAAACCGCTGAGAGCCGCTGAGTCAACCTTCGCTGAAGCTATGGCTGATAAAAGGCCGCGGAGAAAAAAAAGAAATTTGGTTGCGAAAAGATTGGAAGAGGGTATTAAAGCAAATAATTAGAATCAAACTTTGCAACTTCGCGGTTTTGCGAGTAAAAAAAATAATCACGCGAAGACGCAAAGGCGCAAAGCAATCATCTCAACAGAAAAAAATACTTTGGCTGATAATTATCCATTTTGTGAGTTGCAAAGAGTAAATCTTTTAGCATTATTTCAGGCTCCACTACTCCTTGCGCAAAATAATCTGTTGCGCCGGTGTTGCAAAAAATTACTTGCTGATGAATTACTGATTTAAATTTCGCATAAACCGGTTCTTCAGCAATTAAATCAGCCAAAGAAAAATTTGCCGGACGACTTGCAATGATAATCCAATAGTCTGCAATCATTGCATCGTACCAGACTTCTTCTTTTGAATGAAGATCATTTTCTGTGGCTCCGGTTTCTTTGTAATAATAAGACAGACCAGCATCTTCCATGATTTTTACAGTCAGTGAATTTGCTGATGGCATAAACCAATTATCTTCAAATGGCAAATTCAAAATAAACTTCATATTTGTATCAGGCTTTTCTTGTTTCAGAGAGAGATATTCCTTTTCAACAGAATCAAAAAAAACGTTTGCCTCTTTTGATTTTCCAAGAATTAATCCGAATAATTTAATCCACTCAAGTCTTGCCAGTTGCGATTCTTCTAAATATTCGGCGATGTAAAAAGTCTTAATTCCTTTTGATGAATATTTTTCATTTCCTTCGCTTCCGAAAGGATAAGTAAAAAATAAATCCGGATCAACTTTCAACAAACTTTCCATCTCAATATTTTCTGCAAGACAAAGTTCAATTGTTCCGTTTTTTTCCAATTGCGAATTTATTTCAGGATTCTGAACATAAGCTAATCCGCATAGCGCAGTGACTTTATCTACCGCATTCATAACGTCTAAAAAGGCAAGATGAGTTGAAGACTGACAAACTAAAGAAGAAATTCCAGGTGAAATAATTTTTGATTGTCCGGGTATTTTTGCATCTGCTTTAGTTTGCAAAAAAATTGTGTCACTGAAAAATTCATTGCTTCCGAACGAATGCGAAATTATTTGTGTAAAACCATCACCGTAATTTACATTAAAGCCTTGCGCATATTTAATTTCAACTTTTTCCTGTTCAGAGAAAAGGTGAGATTCAACAGTATTTTCACCATGTCGGATACATGAAGTCAGAAGTACAAAAAATAGCATCGAATAAAATCGAAATGACAAGTCGAAAATAATCTTAGATAAAATCTTCATCAAAAACAGAATTTTCATTTCTTTCGGAATCAGGTGAAGTCTCAACTAAACCTATGTTATAATCAAGAACGTCTTTCCAACCTTTCCATTCATCCAGGTCATTGATTGAACTATTGTGCCAGATACACATTAAAACACCACCAACCGATTTCACTTCATCAACCAGGTTTTTAATTTTTTCTTTTGCTTGTTCGGGTGATAATTTCAACTGATCTTTTAACGCACTATCCATGTATGCAAAAGGAAAAATCAAAAGATTCATGACCTGGTTTGTGCGAAGATTAAAAAAGTAAAACGGGAAAGAAGTTCCTGCCCTGAAGCCGATTTCATCTGAATATCCCATTGTAAAATCACGCTGAATACCAAGCCTGGTAATCATCTCGTAAGACTCAGGAAGTTTAAGTCTCAAAAAATGTTGACGACTTTTTACAATTTCGTGACCAACAATTTCTTCAAGGCGCGCTATTTCTTTTTCCAGTTTTTCCGGATTTAAATATGAATCGTAAGATGGATGAATTCCCATTCCACCGGAAGAATTTAAACCACGAATCAACGACCTGTAATGCTCATTTTTCCAATGAATATTTTTATCATATTTTGACCAGTCACCCAAAAGAGAAAAACAAATTATGCGATTTACTTTAGTCGAAATTTCATTGATGTACGCATAAGTATCATAAGGATCCTGGGCCTTTCCAAGTTTTACTTTTATCCGTTCTTTTAAATTTCCTTTTGTTAAACCGGCGCCTAAAGTGCGAACAAAAGTTTTGTTTTTATAAGCCCAGGCGATATCAATATCAAAGGAAGGCACACATTCAAATCTTTTTTCAATAATTGTATAATCCAATTCAATTATTGCCCAGATTTTTTTTACAAGAAGATCGGCATAAGGTTTTTGCAACAAACCAAATTTTGAAAGTGCCGAATTCTTTGCAATGTAACGATCATGTTCATCGCGCGGCGCAGGTAAATATTCTTCGTACCGTGAAAGCATCCAAAAAATAAGCGCGAATTCATCACGCAGGCCATCAATCTTTAAATTGTTGTCACTGCTTTCAATTTTTAAATCGTCTCTTATACCTTCTTCAAAAAGCAGGTCATGTGGCTTAATATGATAATCACAGGGAACAGGAAGATGAGAATAATTAATTCTGAATTTCCTTCCTTTCGACCACTCTGTGGCATTTGTTACAATTGTATACTCGAATCCCTTATCTGCAAAACAAAAGTCGAGCACAAAACTTAAACGGGGACCTGTATGTTCGCAGAAAATAGAAATCATCCTAATTGTGTCATAATTTCAGCGCAAATAAATTCTGCCGCTTTACCATCGCCAAATAACGGCGGATAAACTAAATCTTGTTTTTGACTTAGCACCTGGTATGCCAGAAGAATTCTGTCTTTATCCGCATCGCATAGAATTGCATTTCCGTTTTGTACAATTTCCACCCATTCTGTTTCGGGTCTCAGAATAACACATGGTTTCTGAAAATAGAATGCTTCTTTTTGTACACCTCCACTATCGGTCATAACAAAACCTGCATTTTTTTCAAGCGCTATCATTTCCAAAAAAGAAACAGGAGGAATTATTTTTATAAATCCGGATGATTGAATTTTACTTTGTAATTTTTCTGAAAGATTGACTTCCATCATTTTTTTTGTTCTGGGATGCAGAGGTAAAACAACCGGAATTTTTGTTGATTCCGAAATTTCAACCAGTGCTTCAAAAATTGCAGTGAGCCTTCCAGGAATATCGGTATTATTATTTCTGTGAATGGTTGATAATATAAATGGTCCGTTCAAATTTAAATCTTTCAAAATTGTTTTTGATGAAGCCAGTTCTGAGAAAAAAAGTGAATTATCATACATAATATCTCCGCAATGATAAACACCTGGATTATCAATCGTAAATGGTTTTTTATTTTTTAATCTGAAACCTTCTTTTTGTAAATTGTCAACACCTTGTTTTGTCGGAGAAAATAAAAGAGTTGACATGTGATCGCAAGAAATACGATTAATTTCTTCGGGCATACATTTATTAAATGAGCGAAGACCAGCCTCAATATGAACAAGTGGCACCAACAATTTTGAAGCAGCTAATCCACCCGCAACAGTTGAATTTGTATCTCCGTATACAAGAACGGCATTTGGTTTTTCGTTTAGAATAATTTCTTCAATTCCTTCTAACATTTTTGCTGTTTGTGAACCGTGATTTCCGGAACCAACATTTAAATTATAATCGGGTTTCGGGATTTGAAGTTCATCAAAAAAAACGGTTGACATATTTTCATCATAATGCTGCCCGGTATGCACAATGATTTCTTTGATCTCCTTCGAAAAATGGTTTCGGATAGCGCGACTGATTGCAGCTGCTTTAATAATTTGCGGACGGGCACCGATGATGGTTATGATTTTCATTAGAGTGATTGAAGTACAAATTTAGTTATTTACAGATTATATCTACAGGATTTCAATCAGCGCATTAACCAATGTATGAAAGGAACAGAGATGACGCAGATTTGTTGCACACCGCGCACACTGGTGCTAATTGAAATTTGATTTATAGGCATTGTGGTGAAGCCTCATTCCCGGCCCTTCTCCATGCGCCTACACTGAAGCTTCGGCGCAATCGTAAGGAGAAAGGAAACCAGAGTGAATTGGTTTGATTGAAAAAAATATTGCCTTACCCCTAACGCCTCTCCTTTGGAGAGGCGTTAGGGGTGAAGCCGAAGAAACTGTTACATCATTCCGCTATCTGCAAAACTATAATAGGATTGATCTGCAACAATAATGTGATCAAGAACGGGCATATCGATAAAGGCTCCAAATGATTTCATTTTTTTTGTCAGATCTATGTCAACATCACTTGGTTTTAAATTTCCCGAAGGATGATTATGACATAAAATAATGCTGGATGCGCCTTTCTCGAGTGCTTTTTTGAATATCACTTTTCCATCGGCAACAGTTGCATTTAACCCACCTTTTGAAATTAATTCAACAGCAATAATTTTATTTGCTCTTGATAAAATAATGACATGAAACTCTTCATGATTTAAATCTTCATAAAAATGACGAACAGCATTGAAGGCATCTTTTGATGTATTGACAAAATTAGAATTTGAATCTTTATCTGATTTTTTTCTTCTGCTTAATTCAAGCGCTGCTGCGATTGTTATCGCTTTTGCTTCTCCGATTCCTTTGAATTTCATGAGATCATGAATCGTCAACCTCGCTAATTTATTTAAATCGTTATCAACCGATCTTAAAATTTCACGACACAATTCAACGGCAGATTTTTCTCTTGTTCCTGAGCCGATGAGGATAGCAATGATTTCTGCATCAGAAAGAGAAGATGATCCTTTTTCAAGTAATTTTTCACGCGGCTGATCATCCCTGGCCAGGTTTTTTAAAGAAGTATATTCGCTCATCTTGCGGCAAATATATAAGAATATTTTTTGGACCTCCGTCCAATAATTAAACTGTTGATAAACTCTTTCGTGATTTTTTTCTGAGAGGAATTAGAATTTTATTGCGAGGCCACATTGCAAAAAGCCACCACCATAAAGACCAAACTCAGCACTAATTCCAATGTTATCTGTAAAATAATAATGCCCCCCGCAAGCAATGCGCACTGCGATGGGAAGAAAGATTACATTATTAGAACCATTAGGAGCGCCATTAGCTAATTGTTGAACCTTTACATTGCGGCCACCTATGCCTCCACCAAAATACGCATCTATTTTTTCTGTACGAAGGAAATGATAATTAACCCTCGCCATATAACGGAAACTTCTCGCTTTAAACTCATGAAACACATCTTCATATGTTGAAGTAACAGAATTATAATATTCATCTTCCTCGGTGTATTCATATCCAAAAACAGAATAGTTTATATCCATTCCCAGGCCAAACCAGTTGCTCACAAGAAATTCAGCCCTTCCACCCACAGATATTGGCCAGCCGGTATATAACGTGCCATGATCCGGACTAATAAACCTGGCGGTAATTTTTTCTCCGGGCACACCAATATAAGGATCAATGCAAAATGTCCCTTGTTCTATCTGTGCTTTTGAGTCTGTAAAAAAACCGGTAAAAAAGATAGAAATTATGATTTTGACTAAATAATTTTGCATAATTCTAAGGTGTGAGATGTTAAAAGGGAGAATTCAAAATCAGAAAAACTATTTCAAATATTTGCGTTCCATTAAATAGGTATAATAATGCTGATCAAGTAAGTCTATTTCACCTGTATGAATAACAGACCAACCATTTTTTCCAAAATAATTCAGTAGGTCAATATCGCAATCAAACTCATATTTTCCGGTTTCATCTGTGATAGTGACTTTTTCTTCAGAATTGATAACCTTTCCGCTCAATGAATGAGAACCTCCGGTTCCAATATCTACAAACAATTCATATTTATATCCAGACATTGTTTTACCGTACTGAACTCGAACAGTTAAATATTCTGATCTTTCTGTTTTTGTTTCCTGGGCAAACGAATTAAAAACAAAAAACAAAACCCCGATAAAAAGAAAATTTTTCATAACTAAAATTTATACGTCGCGCCAAAACTAACTAATGGTCCGCCCAGGCCGATTTCAAAATTAGCTGCCAGGAATTCATTAAAGAAAAAACGTACGCCATAATGAATTCGTATAGCAATCGGAATAACATATGCCTGAAGGCTGCCTTGCGCATCCGGATCGTTGGTATGATAGCTTCCAAATGCCTTTTTTGTGCCACCTTGAACTCCGAAATAGGTATCGAGTCGGTCAGTTCTGATTAAATGAAAATTAAGCCCGGCAGTGAATCTTATTTTATTGACTTTTGTTTCGTAAAAATATTTTTGGGTGGTCCATAGACCTGTTACACCATCGTACTTATCTATGATTGCTTCATCGAAAGTATGAAAATAGCTGTAACTAAAAGCTGCAGCAAGTCCAATTTGATCAGACGCAAAATATTCACCTCTTGCAATGAACTGTCCATAAGAATTAACTTTAGAACTACCCAGGTTAAAAATGCTGATATGATCTATTCCGGAAGGATCATCGGTGAATGGCTTAAAATTAGGGAAGCCTAAATCCAGTTCGGCAACAACATCCTTAGCTTCCAGCATTTGACCAAAAGAAATAGTAGAAATAACAATAAGGAATAAGAATAACTTTTTCATCTTAGGAAAGGTACAAAAAAAAGAGCCTGATTGCTCAGGCTCTTCCTAATGATTTTTATCAAGAATTAAAACTTCAAAGCAAGACCGCCTTGAATAATTCCGCCACCACCTAAACCAATCTCAGCGTTTACACCAAGGTTTGGAATAAAATAGTATCTGACACCAAGTCCAATTCGCACAGCAACCGGAATCAATGCATCGAATGAAAAATTATCATCGATTACATCGTCATAATAAAATGATCGTTTAGCACTTTTATAACCAGCACCAAATCCAACATAAGCATCTAAATTATCAGTTTGAACAAAGTGATAATTGAAACGAAGCATTGCGCGAAGTTTTTTTGCCTCATATCTTGACGTGGCATCTGAATATGTTCCGGTTGTAGAGTTATAATAATAATTTTCAACTGTATATTCATAACCTGAAATTACGTAGTTAACGTCAACTCCAACACCGAAATTATCAGCAACCATGTATTCAAATCTTCCACCGTAAGAGATTGGCAATCCTATGGTTTTAAAATCTGTATATGAAGATTCTGTTTGAAACCAAACATTACCTGTGGGCGCACCAACATAAGCATCAATACAAATACTTCCTTGCTCAACCTGAGCAGAAGCGTTATTGTTTAATCCAAGGGTCACAGCAGAAGTAGCCATGATTAATGTAAAAATTTTTTTCATAAGGTTCTAAATTTTAGTTATTCAAATATACTCATTATTTTATAAATATGTTACAAGTCGCTTCTTTATCCATTTCCATGCCAGAAAAACGAGAATTAGTTTTTCGTTCAAACAAATAATTCTTTAACTTCGTTTCATGCAGCAATTGGGATGTATAATATTTTTTTTTGGCGGATTTATTTTACACTCCCAGATTCATAATCGGTTGGTGAAAATAAATGTTGGTGTAAGCTCTGAGCAATACAGGCATAAAAACACTTTTGACGCCGTCAACGATACAAGTTTGCACGAATTTGAACTTGTGACAACAATGCCAACCTTTTCATATACCCATGAGTTTGTTATTAATGATGTCCTGAGTCTTTCAGGAAAAGCAGGGTTTCAATACATGAATGCGTTTTATGATAATCAGCATTATGGTTCGCCTTACATTTATGTTTCGGTTAATCCACAAGTATCTGTTTTTTACAGGAAAGGATTTGAATATTATATTCGGCTGCAGGCAGGTGTTTCTTTCTGGTTTAATAAACCCGACATGCTTACAGACCAAATGCGGCGGCTATTCCCTAATCATGTAAATTTCTTCACTGGAGTTACGCTAGGCGGTTTCAATTATTTTATTTCTGATCATATCGGGTTGAATCTTGAACTTTCAATCTGGTCACCGGAAATGGTTTCTTTCGGAATTTCTTACCGCTATTATAACAAAGAACTACCGGATATTCAGGAAACGAAAGAGCTATAACCGATTTCTAAAACTAAATCTGTCAAATTATATTATGAAAAATCTAACCAAATTATTTCAACTAGTTGCTATTATTATTTCTTTAGGATCCTGTTCTGGTAATTCAGAAAATGAGATTGTCCCTGAAGTAAATAATAATGATTCCGTAACGCAGGTAGAAACAACGATTTCCAACAGGTCCGAGGATGTTGAAGCTATTAAATTCAAAGAATTAATTGACTCAGGCATTGGTATTTTGGTCGATGTCCGCACTCCCGAAGAATATTTAGAAGGACATATTGACGGAGCAATCAACATTGATTTTAACGGAGCTGACTTTGACACCAAAATTGATTCATTGGATAAACTAACCCCTGTTTTGGTTTATTGCCAGGCCGGCGGGCGAAGTGGAAAGGCAAAAGATGTAATGTCTGAAAAAGGATTTTCAGAAGTCTACAATCTAATTGGCGGATATTCAAAATATCCATATAAAGATTAATCTGAAAGTTTAGCCTCCTTTAAACAAACGTCAATGTAACAAGGATGTAATATGTAAGAAGTAAAACAGCCAATAGGTTTGCATGCTCTGTTTTTATTGAAACCTGAGCGCACGTTTTACATTTGCTAACTTACATTCTTACATTTCCATTTCATCAAATTATCTTACTTTCGTGACATGGCTGAAAGGATTACCTATTTTGTTGATGTTATCTTGCCACTCAGCATTTCAAACACTTACACCTATCGTGTTCCGTTTGAGCTGAATAACCAGGTTTCGCCGGGAAAACGAGTCATTGTCCCTTTTGGAAAATCAAAATATTATACGGCTATTATTTCTTCTGTTCATGAAGAAATTCCAAAAAATTACCAGGCAAAATATATAGAGGCTATTCTTGATGATTCGCCCATTGTAACTCCAAACCAATTTAAATTATGGACATGGATTTCGGATTATTATATCTCACCGATTGGAGACGTAATGAATGCGGCACTTCCGGGGAATTTTAAATTAGCGAGCGAAACAAAAATCAGTCTTCATCCGGAATTTGATCGTGATATTGAAAACCTGAATGAGAAAGAAATAATTATTGTTGAGGCATTGCAATTGCAAGATGAATTGACATTAAATGAAGTTTCTGATCTGATTAAAATAAAAACCGTTCAGCCTCTTGTAAAAAGTTTAATTGAAAAGAAAAAAGTAATTGTATCAGAAGAATTAAACGCAAAATATTCTCCTAAATATTTATCGTTTGTTGAGATTTCGGAACACATTGTCACGCAAGAAAAATTGGGAAATATTCTCAACGAACTTGAAGCAAACAAGCGAAATGAAAAGCAGGTAAACGCTTTGCTGAAAATTATTGATAAAGTGAACTGGCACGATGGCACTCAAAATCCTGTTCCGAAAAAAGAAATTCTCAGCGAAGAAATTGGTGAATCTTCTTTAATATCACTTGAGAAAAAAGGCTTCATTACTATTTACAACGCTGAAGTAACACGATTGGTTTCAAAACATTCTGTGTCAAAAGAAATTAAAAAATTATCCATTGCTCAGCAAGAATCATACGATCAGATTCAAAATTATTTTAAAGAAAAAGATGTTGTTTTGTTACATGGTGTTACATCATCAGGAAAAACAGAAATCTACGTCCGCTTAATCCAGGAGCAACTTGAAAAGGGAAAACAGGTTCTTTTTTTACTTCCTGAAATTGCGTTGACAACACAATTAATTTCTCGCCTTCAATTTTATTTCGGTGATTTGGTTGGCGTTTATCACAGTCGTTTTAACCAGAACGAACGAATAGAAATCTGGAACGAAGTATTGAAAAATACCGGCAAATTCAGAATTATTCTTGGTGCGCGTTCTTCTGTTTTTCTTCCTTATCAGAATTTAGGTTTGATTATTGTTGATGAAGAACATGAAAATTCATTTAAGCAGTATGATCCTTCACCACGTTATAACGCAAGGGATACAGCAATTGTTCTTGCTCAATTACATCATTCAAAAGTACTTTTAGGATCAGCAACACCATCAATAGAAACTTATTTTAACGCAACCGAAAACCGATACGGACTTGTAAAATTGACTGAGCGTTTTGGTGGCGTAATGATGCCAGAAATTCAATGCGCGGATCTTGAAAAAGAGACAAAACAGAAAACAATGAAGTCGCATTTTTCATCTTTCTTAATTGAGGAAATGGAAAAAGCTTTTTTAGCGAAAGAACAAATTATTTTATTTCAGAACAGGCGCGGATATGCACCAATATGGTCGTGTGAAATGTGCGGCTGGAACCCTATGTGTAAAAATTGTGATGTTTCGCTGACGTATCACAAATCAAGCAGTGTTTTAAAATGTCATTACTGCGGATATTTTATTTCGCCTCCATCGGCTTGCGGTGCTTGCGGAAGTCGAAAATTAAAAATGCTTGGATTCGGAACAGAAAAAATTGAAGATGAACTTTCACTAATGTTTCCAAAAATTCGTATTCAGCGAATGGATTTGGATAGCACGCGTGCAAAAAATGCATATCAAACTATTATTTCAGATTTTGAAAACAGGGAAGTTGATGTTTTGATAGGAACACAAATGGTTACTAAAGGACTTGATTTTGACAACGTAGGTTTGGTTGGAATTTTAAGTGCGGACCAGATGCTTTATTATCCTGATTTCAGATCGTTTGAACGTTCGTATCAACTAATGTCGCAGGTTGCAGGCAGAGCGGGACGAAAAGCAAAACGTGGAAAAGTTGTTATTCAAACTTACAATCCGCAGCACTGGATAATTCAAAAAGTGATGCAACATGATTACGAAGGTTTGTATAAACAGGAAATTTTAGAACGAAAAAATTTCAACTATCCTCCTTTTTACAGACTAATTGTTTTACGCTTAAAACATAAAAACAGCGACACGTTGGAAATGGGATCTACAGCTCTTGCCAAATCTTTAAAAGCTGTTTTTAATGAACGTATACTTGGTCCTGAATCACCAACAATTTCACGTGTTAAAAATTTATTCCTTAAAAATATCACAATTAAATTTGAGCGCGACGCATCTCCAAAAAAAGTAAAAGATGTGATAAAAGAAAAATTAAATTTATTTTTGAGCGATCATGATTTCAGGTCTATTCGTGTTGATATAGATGTAGATCCTGTTTAATTTTAATTTATGCGCACAATTATTTCTGCAATACGACTTTTGATTTTTGGCATCTGGTCATTTTTTAGCATTCTTGTTTGTTTTCTTTTTTCATTGCTGTTTTTAAGTAAAAAACCAACAATCTTTTTTGCAAGAAAGATGTGGGCACCTCTTGCCTTACCAATGATGGGTGCGCGAATAAAAATAGAGGGACGGGAAAATGTTGACGTAAATCAGTCGTATGTAGTTATGGCGAATCACAGTTCATATCTTGACATTCCTGCTTTATACAAAGCACTGCCAATCAACTTGCACTTCATAGCTAAAAGAGAGTTCAAAAGAATTCCATTTTTAGGCTGGTATTTGATGTTGTCAGGAACAGTTTTAATTGACCGGAAAAATTCTGTCAAAGCAAAAGAAAGTCTTGCCGAAGCGGCAAACCTTGTAAGAAAAGGACATCACGTTGCTCTTTTTCCTGAAGGCACCAGGTCGACAACCGGAGAAATTGGTCCGTTTAAAAAAGGTGGATTTCATTTGGCGCATGATGCCAATGTAAATATTATTCCCGTACACATTAAAGGAAATTTTGATGTTTGGTCGCGTAACGCCTTGTTTAAAATAAAACCCGGTATCGTAACTGTTACAATCGGAAAACCAATTTCGCCTGAAGAGTATAATAAATTGGAAATGAATGAGCGGATTGAGTTTGTAAGGAGGGTTATTTCCGGGCTCTAAAAAAACAGACAGAACAAAAAATAACTCTACACAATTCTTAAAAGCAAATTACCATCAATTCCCAAAATTTGGTTCATTGCTTTTATAAAAGAAATACTTGGCTTTCTTTTGTTATTCATTATTTCTGAAAGTTTTGTGTCTGTTACTTTCAACAGTTTTGCAAGTTCCTTTTGCTTGAGTTTTTTCTCGAACATTTTTAATTCAATTAAGCCCGGAACCGTTTGTGGCAGAGCAATTGTATAATGTGCATCTTCGTATATTTTTACAAGTTGCGTATACTTATTTAGCTCTGCACTTTCTTTTTTTGTGAGATAATCAAAGCCTCCTTTTTTGGTGACAATAGCTAAAAGTTCGTTCATCTTTTTTTCAGCGAGCTGAAATTCTTTTTTCGTTATTTCCTTTTTCATCGTTATATTTTTTTACAATCAATTTTATCATACTGTTTATGCGTTCCAACAAAACGGATATAAATTGTTCTTGTATTGAAATGAATCATTGCAATAATTCTGTACTTGTTTCCACCAACGTTAAAAACAAATCTGTCATTCCCAACGCTGTCGACACTGTTAAAGGTTTGTTTTACACTTTGAAAATTTTTCCAATCACTCAGAAGAACATCTTTGTACCAATTCAACACAGCATCTTTAGCTCTTGGTTCAACTTCGTAAAAGTCAATTATTTTCGCTTTTGTAATGATAACCACAAAACAAAGATAAGAAATTAGTTATTAAAATCAAAACTAAATTATCAAAAACGAAATTTTTAATTTGATGCAGAATAAAAAAAAATCATCTCATTATTTACCAAAAAGATTGCCGCAAATGCAACTGAATCTGAATTGAAAGAAACTAAATCTTCACTCTAAAGTTTTGGCGCGACCAGCAAGCTATTGGGACACGTGGGAACTGAACTCCTTAACCACCACCCTCAAACAACTTCTTAAGATATATGTAATTTACCTGTTTCGTATCTGATGATATTCTTTCCAAATCAATCATCCAATCACCTTTATTTTCAGTAATTATTAATTTGAAATCACCAATCAGGGTAATGTCCCCATCAAAATCCATAAAAATGGAATTGTAATTTGGAGTAAACATTCCATCAAAATTTTCAGGAAAGTAATGGTACACGCGGTATTCATAACTGAGGAGAATAGAATCGTCCTTCACATGAAAATCAAAAATCGTATCTCCAATACAATATTGAATATGTTTAAGATCAGGGTATTTGCCATTACAGATTATCCAAAAACCGGCCCGCTTACTATTTTCAATTTTACCTACCTCATACTTTCCTTCTCCTTTATTAAACAATACATAATATCCATTTGTCAATGGACTTTGAGTTGAGTCCCTCGTTCTATAAGTCCCGTTAACTCTTTCATATTTTTCAATATTTAATGCAAGAGTGTCTTCATTTATTGCAAAAGTTGAAATACTAATAAAACTATAAATAGACAGTGCAAACTTCATAATCATATCACTCCGCATCAACCAACATAGTAACAATTCCCCGATACTGATACTCCTTACCTTCCCTATCTTCGAACGTAAGATAATAAACATACACTCCTTCCTGGTTTAAAACATAGTTAACGTCTGTTCCATCCCAGCCTTCATTTCTGTTAAGTGTGTTGAAAATTACTCCGCCCCATCTGTCATAAATTGTTAGGTTGTATGAACTGTAATCGAATAAATTTACGATTGGTAAAAAGATTGGATTTGCGCCGTTAACGATAAATGCATTTGGAATATAAACTACCGGATCGATTACAACACAAGCGGTATTTGAAAAAGCAGTTTCTTCTAAATTGTAAGAGTTGAGTGATTCAATTGCTTCAACACGGTAACAAAATTCTCCCTGTGTATTGAAGTAGGCAGAAACATCATCGACATACGAACGAACTCCTGCGAGTGTTGTCCCTATTGGCGTTGCATCAAAGACACCATTAATTCCGCGATACACTTTGTATTGAACTATGTTTCCATCAAATCCGGAATATGAAGACCAGCTTAAAACATTAATCATTTCAACATGATCTGTTGTTACTTCTAAAAATACAGTGCGCGCAACATTTGTTACAAAGCCTATATTTCCACAAGAGTCAACTAAATTAATTCTGTATTGATACGCGCCTCTTTCAGGAAATACTGCACCATCACTATACGTTATAAAATCTGTGCCGTTCGGAGTAAGTGTTGTGAGATAAATAAAATCATTATCATTCGGACCTTTTACTTCTACTTCATAACCTTGAACGGAAGCTGTTCCATCAGTGTAAAGCAACAATTCAATTTCATCTGATAAATTATATGATGCCGACGCGAGGTAATGAAAAGCAGCAGCACTCGGACTACTTGTAAAACGTGTACTTAGATTCGAATAAGAAATGGAATCATTGTTAGAAACTGCTCTTATGTGGTAACAATAATTAGCATCGTAAAATAAATTGACATGAGAATAACTTGTCACTGTTTCATCCAAAGTTGCAATGACTTCAAATGGTGAACCTGCAATACTTACAATT
>Ga0102851_10000296_pt1 | contig 23842 bp, 32 predicted proteins | sample Mud3Dept3metaG_FD_79558 | JGI IMG/M metagenome (GOLD analysis project Ga0102851, IMG submission 79558) | Freshwater wetland microbial communities from Ohio, USA, analyzing the effect of biotic and abiotic controls - Mud 3 Core 4 Depth 3... | ecosystem: Environmental > Aquatic > Freshwater >... | reverse complement strand
CCACTTCTTTTCCAAGTTAAAGGAAAATTCTGTCCCAATTGAACAGATTCAAGAATGGGTTAGAGAGGCCATTAATAAAAAACAAGTGCCTATAGATAATCCTTGGGCACAATTTTGGATATACGAAGAACAGAAACGAAAGGAAGACTGTTTGCCAAGTACTATACAGTACATGGTGACAGATAGTCCCACCTTACTGTCTTATGTATATGTTTTAATGAATGCACAGAAACCGCGAGATAACTATCTCATCTTGAAGATGTATGAGAACTTTCTTACAGATATAACTCGATATGACCATATTTTTATTTGTGCTAGAGAGAAGGAATATCTTAAAGATGGTACTAGATATCAAACTAAAGCAGAAGCAATAGAACTTGATTCATTAATTATGTCTCTTTTGGCACAACATAAGATACCATGTCCGGTATTAACTGGATCGGTAGAAGAGAGGACTTCAACGATGAGAATTGTTGTGGGAGTATAATATGCCCCCAAAAGGATGGAAGAAATCCAGAACATGTCGTATATGCAAAAAAGTTTTAACAGACGAGGATCATGATAATGTATTATTGATGGGTAGTGACAAACCTTATTATCCAGATGCCTATCATCGTACTTGTGTGTTTGCATATGTGCAACGTATGGTGGATGAAGGAAAATGGAAATAAAAATATCACCGGGTAACTCCAAGATCGGGAAGATACCCAACATTTCTTTAATACCGATCAAAGATTGCGGTAACTGTTCTTACTGTAAGGATAAGTGCTATGCAATGAAAGCTTATAGACAGTATCCCGGGGTCAGGAATGCGTGGGGAATAAACTCCAAAGCATTTAGAAAAGATCCATGGGAAGCAAGCATACTCATTGGAAAATATATAGAGAAACATAAATCTAAATATTTTAGGATACATGTTGCTGGAGATTTTTTAAACCAAGATCATGTAAATGCAATGTTAAGTTTGTGTAGAATACTAGACCATACTCAGTTTATGGCAAATACTAAAATGTTTGGTTTGGATTATTCAGATAAACCGGACAATCTGAAACTGAGGTTTTCAATGTGGCCCGGGCAACCTATACCAGATTCATCCTTACCCAAAGCATGGTTGGATGATGGTACTGATAAACGAATACCAAAAACGGCTATTGAGTGTAGTGGCAATTGTGACAATTGTTTAATATGCTATCTCACCCAACAGGATGTAGTGTTTAAAATACACTAGGAGAAATTATGAGTTCGGATGATTGTTTTTGGAGGTTCTTTAGAGCCCGTATGAAAAAACTAGGAATCAAACCAGACGACATTGTAAAGAGTGGCGATGGTGCGATTGAAAGATTTGACCAAATAAACGAACTTATTTTAAATGATGAGGAGAAATTATGAGAAATCCAAATAGAATCCCAGCAATTATTCATAAGCTGGAAGAATATTGGTTGCAGAATCCTGACCTTAGGTTGGGACAATTGATTGTAAATGCTGTACCAAAAGAGTATTTATATAGCGTAGAAGATACAGTATTGGTTAGATCCTTAGTTAAAACATATGCTAAAAAATAGGGGGAAGCATGGGAATAGAATTAGTAAAAGAATATGTAGAAGAAAAGACTTGGCGTATTAAGGGTAATGCCAACCATAATAGATCATTTTCTGGTCTACAGTCTCATATTGCGGGAACAATCCTTGCAAAAGATGCTCTTGCTAAGTATGGGAGAATTGGAAAGAAACATATAGATGGAAGTTATCATATCCATAATCTTGAAGCAGGTACTTATGGACGTTATTGTAATGGTAACGACACCTTAGGATTGCTTCAGAAAGGCTTATATAACCCTTCAGGAGTGAGTTCCAGGCCAGCAAAGCATTTCTCTACCGCTCTAGATCATATTGTCAATATGACGTATATTATGACGGGTGAGTTTGCAGGAGCCCAGGCTTGGAGAGATATTGATATTTTACTGGCACCCATCGTGGCGGCAGATAAACTAACCTATGATGAGGTAAAACAAGAAGTCCAGGAAATGATATGGTCATTCTCTTTTCCGATGAGACCTAGTTTCCAAACACCTTTCATCAACCTTACTTTTGGGATAAAACCCAGTAAATATTATAAGGAATTGACACCCATTATTGGAGGAGTTCCAATAACAACAGGTGATTCATTTGCAGACTTCCAAGATGAAGTTGAAATGATTAACCATGCTTTCCTTGATATAATGATAGAAGGTCCTGGTGATGGGAAACCGTTCACCTTCCCATTACCGACCTATAATATTAGTAAATCCTTTGACTGGGATTCAGAAATAGCTGATAAGATATTTACTCTTGCCCAGAAATGGGGAACACCATACTTCGCAAATTATATAAATTCAACAATAAGCGAAGAAGATGCACTATCGATGTGTTGTCGACTTAGGCTAAACCTGAAAGAAGTTCAGAGAGTGTCTGGAGGAATATGGAACTTTGGTGCCAATACAGGTAGTCTTGCTGTATTTACAGTAAACATGCCAAGGATTGGTTATTTATCCAATGGTGATGATAAGAAGTTCTATGCTATCTTGGATAAGATGTTGGAAGATGGGAAAGAATATCTATTGATGAAGAAGGAATGTATCAACAAGGGTACTAAACTTGGGCTATTCCCAATGACCAATGCCTATGTTGGTGCCAAACTTGCCAAGACCTATTTCCTTACCATGGGAATAAATGGTCTAAATGAATGTTCTGTCAACTTTTGTAAAGAAGATATTCTTACAAATGTTGATTGGTGTGAAAAGGTATTGAAACATATTGCACAAAGAGTTCTCGAATTCCAACAAGAAACTGGACATCTCTTTAACTTTGAAGCAACTCCTGGTGAGGGATGTTCGCATTCTCTGGCAAGATTGGATGCAGAAAAGTTGCCCGAAATCTTTACACAAGGTACTGATAAAGCACCTTATTATACTGGCTCATCGTTAATCCCCACCAATATAGAGATTGGTATTCTAGATGCATTGCGACATCAGGAACAGTTGCAACGTCATTATACAGGAGGAACTGTTTTCCATATAGATATGGGAGATGATTCAGCTGTTGGTGTAAAAGGTCTTAAAGATTTGGTTAGGGGGGTTTGTACTCATCAAACATTACCTTATATTACATGGTCACCGTCTTATGGTGCATGTCCAGTACATGGAAAACATTATGGAAAGAAGCCATGTTGCGACAAGGCTGAAATCTATAGTCGTGTGGTTGGGTATTATAGAAGTGTTGATCGTTGGAATATTGGAAAACGGGAAGAATTTAATCAAAAGATATTTTTTAAACAAATGAAACCAAGCGATATAAAATATATACCATACCATTTAGATGAAAATGGAAATGTGGTGGTAGAATGATGGAAGAAGATTTGATATATACAGCTGGATATTTGGATGCAGATGGTTGTATAACTATTTATAGAAGAAAACCATCAAAAAATATGGGAAATATAAACCCAATTCATTATCCAGATATACATATATCAAGTATTAATAAAGAAATAATCCAATATTTTAAAGATATATATGGGGGATGTATTACAATTGATGTGTCCCAACACAAAAATCCTCTTTATAATTGGAAACCCAATATATCAGATATGGAGGAATTTCTTTCATCAATACAAACATATTTAAAATTGAAAAGAAAACAATGTGACATCATGTTGGAATTTTTAAGAAAGAGAAAAGTTCCCAAAGGAAATTCTTTAACACAAGAACAACTCAACGAGCGAGAAAATTATCTAATAGAAATACATCGTTTGAATAAGGAGAGATGAAACTATGAATATATATAATTTTATAAATCAGAAATATACCGCCTGGAAAAAAACCGGCGAATCCACTATACCGTTTGTAGAATTTGATAAAAAAAAGGAGGTGACTTATGACGAAAGATAATATAAAAGGAGTATTTACCCTTGTATTAGCTGGTATCGGATATATTAGTTATGTATGGCCAGCAATGCATGCAGCATTTAATCCAATAACTTTCTGGCAGAAGCTGGCAATGTTTTTCACGATGGACGTGATAACACTTATAATGACAGTGATACTAGCTTCGGCTATCGTTGAGGGATTAAACAGGGTTTACGATCTGTTAACTAAGGGAACAGCTTAGGTAACACATAAGGGACAATCAGTCCAAGGAATGAGATGAGTGCTATTGTATATACTCTCCATTCCTGTAAACTTTTTTGACCTGTTTCTATTTCTACGAATCTTTTATCACACTGAGCGTGTTTATTTAAAATTCTTGAATTAAGTTCGTCTAGTTTTTCTATTATGTGGTCGTGTTTAACTTCATTTATTTCCATGAAGTGTGCAAAATCTCTCTGCAGTAATTCAATGCTTTCCGTGTTTTCGTTTTGGTCCATAATCTTCCTCTGATAATGTTTCAGTAAAATTTATAATTGCCTCATGTTGTAGCGCGTTTCTAATTCCTTCCCTTTTTATTTGATTTCTTAATTTTTGTATCTCATCTTTAAGGCACATATTGCCCACTCCTAAATTTTCATTATATAACACAATGCATGATAGGGGGGCATATTTGTATGTGATCCTCCACCACCAGTAGAACTGGTATTATATGAAGCCCAACCAGCAGTACTTGTTAAGTCGACTATACTGGTACCAGTATCTGTTCTAGTATGGATGTAGGCAGAATGCGTATGTGCTGGAATTTGATCTACAGTAAGAGTTACTGTTGTAGCACCACCGGTTGCTGTCAAGCTTCCAGTTACATTTGTCTTGACTACCCCACCATCATCCTGTTTGCCCCCAATAACAAAACTATTTCTTAGATCAGGAGTACTGTTAGTACCGTCACATATTTGCCACCCAAATGGGATACTTCCAGTACTTGAATACCAAATCATAATTGTACCACTCGGTACAATATAATAACTGCTTCTTCTGTCCGTGATAGTAGTGATTGCTCCCCCAGAAGCAACTACTGTTGCCAAACGGACTGAATTTGTGGGTGCTGAATTATCTTGATCTACATGATAATCATCTGTAGCGGCATCAAAGAAAACATAATTTGTCTTACCATCGGTCATTGTAGCACTAGATGCTCCAAGATTATATCTAAGTCCTGCAATATAAACTACACCCGTGGCTATACTAAGTGTTAATCCCCCGCCATTTGTGGAGGTCATTCCACTAGCTACGAAGTTTCCACCATGTTCCGAAACCATTGTTTTAAAATTGGCAGCGGTGTTGGTTCCACCAGCAACTGGATATTGACTTACTGTAGGTACGGTCATGTTACATCCTCATGATATATGCCAGTGCATAATAGGGCGGTCTATTTTCGTGAGCCGTGTCTCCACCAGTTGAACCAGTGGTTGCACTTGATTCAGCATAGTTATTTTGAAAAATAGCGTAGTTGGTGGCAGCTGCTTGATGCAGATAATATGTATGTGTGTGTGCCGGCATTTCTGCAGTGGTTAAGACATGTGTAGCTTCTCCACCAGTATCTCCTACAGAATAGGTTGAACCAGCACCTACGACAAATTTGTCTCTTAAATCGGGAGTACCATTTGTCCCATTACATAGTTGCCAGCCAAATGGAATGGAGGCCGTCGATCCCGACCAAATAGTTATAATTCCCACAGGAAGTCCAACTTGTCCTTCCCTAGTATCCAATGATGTCGGATTGGTTATATCGCTTCCAGCAGTTGTTACTGTAGCTATTCTTACTGCATTTGTGGGTCTTGAGTTATCGGTATCGATGTGAAAATCCTGGGTAGCTGGATCAAAGAATACATAATTTGTGGTTGCATTTGTCATGGTATTGGCAAATGGTCCTCCAGTTAATTCGTGTTTTATACCACCACAGAAGACCACTCCATCGGATATGTTGAGTGTTAGTCCACCGCCATCAGATGGTGCTAATCCAGAAGATACAAAGTTTCCACCCATTTCATTAATCACGGATTGCCAAGTAGCTGCTGCTACAGCTTCATTTGCTACTGGGAATTTGGTTACGCTTGGTGCCATTTTTATCTCCTAGAGTTTCATTATAAATGCTAATGCATAATATGGTGGCATGTTATTGTGAGATTGGCCCCCACCAGTTGAACCAGTTGTACTGAGAACATCTTCAAAGTTATTACCATTATCCCATCCCGAACCAGTGTAGGTATATTTATTATATGTATGTGTATGGGCTGGTAATTCAGGAATTGTTAAAGTGTGGGTGGCTTCTCCACCAGTATCTCCCACTACATATGTGGTTCCAACACCAGTAACCATTCTATCTCTTAAGTCAGGAGTCCCGTTGGAACCATTGCATAGTACCCAACCGCTGGGAATGTTGGCAATAGTTCCTGACCAGATGGCTATAAGACCTGAAGGAATGCCAAATTGTAATTCTCTGACATCTGTCAATGTTGTGATATCAGCTGCCACAGTTACAACTACTGCAATTCTGACACCATTAGTTGGCCTAGAATCATTGGTATCTACATGAAAATCTAATGTGGTTGGATCATAAAATATATAATTCGTGGCATCGTCTGTCATAGTAAGGGAGAAACCTCCCCCAGTAAGACTATGTCTAACCCCGTTACAGTATGCGACGCCGTTTGCAATACTGACCACCAATCCCCCACTATCGGTTGGTGCGAAACCACTTGCAATATAATCCTCACTTAGCCGATAATTTGTATCATGCCAATCAGCGGCTTTATTTGTTTGGTCCGCGATTGGATACCTTTCTACTGTTGGTGCCATTATATCCTCATGCTACAGCAACATCCAAATCTATAGTTAATGTATAGTCAACTGTTTTTGTTATTGGAGTACTAAGAACTTTTCTGTTGAAAAGAGTACCACTATCTGCAGTTTCACTTGTATATCCCCCAAAGAATCCTACTTCTGTTATTGTACCATTTGCTTCTGCAACGTTAAAGAATCCGGAAAATGTTCCAGTTGTTGCAGCCCTTGAGTAGGTATTGGGAGTTCTGGCCAATTCTTGTTCCAATGCTACATCAGTTAATGCTGCAGCTGTTGGACCAACTTTGTCTCCCACCGCTAAATAAGACATTGCATTATAAATCTCACCAGTTGGTCCGGCCATTCTATCCAATACCCACTGAAGACCTGCGGTAGTAACCAAATTCTGTCCTTCCTCATATTGCACAAGTTCGTTTGTCTTGGCATCCCTTAGATAAATTCTAAAGGTATTATAAAATTTTGCACTTTCTTTCATAAGTATCACGTAAAAGCAGAGAGATCAAACCTACTATCATTTACATCTCCCCGACCCTCGTCAAATTTTGAATCATTTGTTTCGGCATTAAGATTTATATAACTTAGACTTGCTTCTGTTAGAGTTTCAGTAAGAGTTAATGATTCGGTTAATGGTGGACCATCGGGAGATTGGATTGTTAGTTGTAAAAATTCTGTGGTTATCAATGCTTGGTCAAGTTCTTTGATTCTATCCTGGACTTGTGATTGCCATATTATCATATGGGGTATATAAGAACCACAATAAAGATCTACTTTGCCTCCAAGATAATTCATCTTTATCTTTTGAATTGTGAATACATCATTTATTCCTTCAATCTCATCCTGTATCCGAATATTTTCACCAATGGTTAAATCCACTATCCAAGACATCGGTACTGTCACCACATTACGAGTGAGTGGTTGTGAATATGCACTGAGATAGTCCAAGACATATGCCCGGGCATCTTCACCCGTCTTTATCCAACGAGCCCATATATGTTTTTTAAATGATCCGTATGTAGCTATGGAAGCATTATCACCACGTTCAATATAAATCGGATAAGAATAGGTATATTCGACGAGAATATTATCTGCTGCGGCGGCAGGAGGACTAACAAATGTCACTGTTTTAGCTTCTATATCTACATCATAATCTGTTTTTGTTTGTTCAGTCCATGTTTTACCACCATCGGCGGTTATAGACACCTTAACTTGTATAGGACGATTAGCTAAGGTAAATTCTGTTGTTGATGCATCTCCTGTAAAATATTCCAGGGTATTATATTTAACATCTCCGCCCTTAAAAATAACATAATTGCAAAGATTTTGATTATCATATTCCCATTTACCCAACCGTGCATTGGATTTTCCAGTATATCTATATATTTCTCTACTGCTTAAACTTGAGCCTCTTGGTTGGAAGAAGATGTTTGCTTCAGCATCAGTATATGCTTGCCAATCTAAGAGCTGTGTAAGTTTTCCAACTATTGAAGATACATAATCGAATGCAACAAATCTGTCCAACGTAATTCCACTTGGTTGGATATCGAAATCATATTTGATTTTGAAATTCTGAATTTCTCCTGCAGAGGCATCTGTTTTTGCAAAGACTTCTATATAATCCCCCTCTTCAAATGTTACTGTTAGATCTTGTGATAACTCGACGAATGTTGCGGAAGATGTACTTTGCTCGGTACCAATATTAACTCCATTTAATTTGAGTTGTACATATACAGTTGCACCAGTTGTTTTCTTCGCTTCTACTGATATTCTTATAACTTCGTTTAGAACTGGTCCATATGTATTAGTAACCTTATGATAAGAAACCCAGCTACTGGTAATTGTATAGTTTTGGGTTTTCGTATATTGGGGTCTTTCAGTGGTCCCAGCAATTTTATTTATATGTAGATGGGTATTTTCATCCACAACTGAAGCCATTATTTCTTCAGGGGCTTTTGTATAATAGATTCTATTGGCAAAAGATCTGGACATTTCTTCAGATGCTGAGAAAACTGTTATCTCATAGAAATCCCGCAATCTCTTTTCCTTAACACGTCCCCTGAAGATGCTCGTATCCCCATAAAAAATAGCGATCTCCACGTCTGGAGTGAAATCATCAAACCAAGAAGTATTCAAAATGCTTCTTGAGATATTTATTTTTACGCTATCTACAACCTTCTCCAATTCTTTTTCCATCTCCACATCCGCAATGAATGGGTTTAGAGTGGATTGTGTGCCATCTTTAATATAATAAAATGTAAAGATGGGGTTGGAAAAAGCAACTGGAAAAGTTAATGGGAAATATGATGTCATATTTACATCGCGGCTGTTCTTGATACTTCATTAAAATTTGTTCCATTGGATACAAAAGTCATTACAAAGACTTTTCCACTAACTGTCCCCGTAGCTAATGTACCGGTTGTTTTAAAATTGGTTGTAAAGGTTAATGTATATGAACTTGTACCCGAAGTAGTTACTATAAGATAAATAACTTGTCCACTTGGAACACTTGATGCAGCTATATCTGCACTCTGATCGGGAGTTAATGTGAAAATTGTGCTGGCGGTCGGTGTTAAAGTTATACTAGCACTTGGCGTCAATGTGCTTATTGTTTTTCCAAATTTTTGATCAGTAACATGTGCATTCCATTCCGATGCTGTTAATAAATCACTTGTTGCCTTTGTATCGTCCCATGCCATAATAGTTCCTCCTTATATATCATCATTCTTAAACACGTTGTCGCCTTCGAAGAAGGTTAGCGTGCACATCATTCTGCTTGTAGTTCCCCCTTCTTGGGAGAGATCTACTGATCCAAACAAACCCACGAACTCTACATCGGTTACTGTGGGATCAACCGTTGTCCAATCTGATATCTTTACTTTTGCTGCACCACCAGCCCTATTACTAGCCAGTGCAAGAACAGTGATGACATCTGAAAGTGGTACCCAAAATTGAATAGTTAGTGTAACTTCTGTCCCACTCAATCTCAACAATTCACACTTGTCTGTATTAACTCGATTGGTCGTGTCATCACTAGTTTCTAACATTGGTAAAGAGAACTGTGTTACTCCCGAATTTTTTGAAATTCTAAGACTCTGACAGTTATCCAATGTGTAATAATCCGCAAATGCGGATCCAGCAGTTGATGTCTGTATTACAATTCCCATATTACCATGCTCCAACTTTCTTCGAGTTTTGATATTGTGCTCTATTTACAGCTTCTACAATTTTGTTTATAGTTGCTTGACTATCCACATTACCCTGCACATTTATGGTAATGTTGGTGGTTCCTCCGCCAAGTCTATTGTTGGGCGTTATCGAACCAGCACCGCCCGGGGTAAACAATTCTGGACCTTTTTCTCCCACGAGATAGGTTCCTCCCCCACTTACTGGACCACCAGATGCTCTTTTAGATGTGGAACTTCCACTTCCAGCGCTTGGTAAATATTGTCTAATGACATCTTTGACAGCAGCTATAATTGTATCGAAGATCTTTTTACCGATTCCAACCAATCCTTTTAATTGGTCTAACATCCATGTGGGTAAATTCACTGCCCATTTGGCCCAATCAGCCAATTTCTCGCTCATCATCCCGGGGATAGTTTTGATATAATCTATCCAAGGTCTAATTGAATCATCAAGTTGTTGTTTGGCCTTTGTGAGGAAATCCAATAGTGGTTGTATGGTTTCCTTAAATGATGATGGTAATGCAGCCCAATAGTCAAGGAGGGGTTTTATAGTTTCTTTGAAAGATCCGGGCAATGCCCCTATAAAAGCCCAGAGGGGTTGCATGGTTTGATCAAAGGATGTTTTTAGATTGCCCAGATAATTCATGAAGCCATCCCATGCTTCCCCTGCCTGGGTTACCGCGTTGCTCCAAAATTCTCCAACAGCTCTTACAAAAATATCCCATCGTGCTGGAAGAGAACGAAGAAAGTCACCAAGTGCTTTTCCCGATCCTATTAAATCAACACCAAATAACTTTCCAATCTGTTGACCCAGATTTACAAGTTGCTGTCCTTGTTCATCGAGACCTTCGAATCGTTTCAACATTTGTCCAGATGGATCTAACTTGGCTATATCCTTTTTAGTATCCGATTTTGTTAGGAATTTATAAAGGAGAATTAAGGTCTTAAATAAGAACACTATAACAGGTTTTAAGATCATCAGTACAAATTTGATGAGGGGGTATAATGTCATTGTTAAAATTGCGGATATAATTTTTAACAACATCTGTACTGGTTTTAAGCTCATTAAAAGGCCGGCAATAATTCCCCATATTCCCAGCCCTTTTAAAAAGCTCCCTTCGGTAGCGGGTTTGTCTTTGCCCCCACCACCTGGAGACTTGGCAGTTTTTAAACTGGATTGTATATCACCAAGCATTGATCTAGGTTTTTTAAGTTCCGCATCGACGGCACTCATATTAGGAATTATATCTACTTCTAGGGTGAGTTTTTCTGCCATATGTTATCATCCAATACTATTTTGTCTCATTACACTAAAGAAGACTGCAAATAATTCAAAGTCTTCCACACTCATTTTATCTATTTCACTGGGCGGAATGCCACAGTACATTAACGCATATCGTTTCATCTTCATTTGAAAATGGGGATTGCGTGTCCCGTTTCGACACGCATTCTCAAATGATGTTATAAGTTTGGGGAGATGTTGTTATAACTATTTATTTCTGCTGCTAAGAAGTCAGCAAGTTCTCCATCAATTTCCTTCACGGTTGTCATGTCCAACTTCTTTCCTGCAGAAAGAAATGGTGCTTCATGAATACCTTTGAGAAGGGTTAACAGAAACAGTTGACCCATCTGGGGTTTAGCTGATTGCATATCCCCGATCATGTTGACTTGTACAGAGTCTCTTATTTCTGCGAGATCTCCCGCATTAAATTTTCTTATAGTTATAGTCGTATGGACGCCATCATAAAATTTTGAGACGTCTAGTGGTTTAGTTTTCAATACCATTTTTGGTTCCTCCATTTATATTTATTCTGTATACCATGCTGCAGGAGTTGTTGTCGTTGCATCGATAGCCGTTACAGTAAGGCTGCGTGCAAAGAATGTCGCGTCCTCCATTATGGGTGCAGTGGGATCTTGCGAAGATGAATAGCTATCCATCATCACACCGGTGAATGCCAGTTTAATCTGCCTTTGGGCAGTACTTGCTCCACCATTGTCGAGTGTTAAAGTCATTGTTGGAATTTCTGTATGTGTTCCCGGGGCTGTTCCGCTGAATGGTGATGTTGCGCCACCAGTATAGAATGCTCTCCAGAACACTGCTGGATTAGTAAGATATACAGATGCTCTTATCGAGTACTCTCTCTGCTTATCTACATGTGTTGAACCAACCCTTGAGCCAATACCATATATAATGTCCGAGTTATTAGCCATGGAAATTTCACAGTTCTGTACATTAGCTACTGTTGTTCCATCCGGTAAGCCGAGAGTTCCGAATGCAAAACTATATACGCTGAAGTCTTCGGCCTGTTGTGCTACATAAGTATCGGTTGAGAATAATTCAGTTGCGTATACATAATCATCTCTAACCATCACAGGATCGCCAACGTTGCATGTTAAACTCTTTGAGTTATTTACACAACCAAGAAAGACTTGTCTTGCATCGGTTGCTCCAAGTTCAATACCATTTTGTACTGAATAACTCGGTAAATCATTCTGCTCGGTCATTGTATGTGTATATACAGGACCTCCAGTTGTTGCCGACTTCCCAAAGAAGGGTACGAATACCCAGGGATTTGAGAGTACATACTCTACTGAGAATGAACCGACAAATTGTTTCTCAAGGTTAACTTGCTGTTGTCTGCTACCGATACCGTAGATTCTCTCTACATTATTTGCTTTTGATATAGACGATAATTTTGTCCCGTGTCCAAAAATACCATCGGATGTTCCGTTAAATGTCGCGGGATTTGTTTTATATGTTGCTTCTTTTCTTACCGCAATTGCTGCGAGTGCTCCACTTGCCATGATTTCACCTTAATTCCTAATATTACTGAATGTAATGTCTGCTGTTTGACGCCACAGGGCGTAATCATATTCGATCTTTGGTGTATAAGTATTATAAGATACCAATACTATAAGTTTTTGGGTATGTGCCAAATCGACTACCCAATGTGCGCGAATTTCTTCTTCAGCATCACGCATTAATTTGGTTACAAGTTCGATTCCTTCATAAGGAGTTGCGTCGATTGTGCATACCTGATCCTGTTTACACCACACATCTATTTGTAATCTGTATGTTCCCCAGAAATCTGAAGATCCAATTCCCCAGGGTTTTTCATTTTCAAATTGTTTAACTATTGAAATGCGGGGAAAATGATTTGTAGTTAAATTTGTTTGGTATGGCCATCGTGATACAATAAATGGTGTACCTGCTACCCTACTTGCTGAATTTGGATCACTAAGGCGGGCCCTTAAAAGATCTCTTACCATTACTTCGGGTTCGTCTGTCATTTCATACTCCTAAACTTACTTTGTATTTTTGATCTTGTCTGGGAAAAGTTATCTATAATATACCACATAGCTCCTCTCATAAATGGTTGTGGGGGTTGACCAAGTATCATTTTAGCAAATACTGTTTTACCATTGGCTTCAAACACCATGACAGCATTTTTACCTCTTCCTTTTGGAACAATTGGTTCTCCTCGTGGACCAAAGATGCCTGTACCAAACTCAACCCAGCTTGCATATTCCAATAATGCTGCTATAACTGATCTATAAATTCCCTTCTTAGTTGGATCTTTATGAATTATTTTTATGGATTCCGACAATTCTCCAGTGGGAGAATATCCAGAATCACTTTGACCGATGGGGTGAGTCGCCTGTCGAGGAACCTTTTGTGCAGGTGACTCTATACCCGATGCATAGTCCATTGCTTTGGCATGCACATCGTCAGTTATAATGTCCATTATAACGGGTAAAGCCTGTTCCTGCATTATTTTGTTAATAGCGCGGGACCCAGGTCCAGATATTTTTTGTACCGATCCTCTGATTTCTAATTCCAAATCACTCATGTTGAATCGCGTATTGTTAAAATTTGTTTATATAATAATCCGCTAAGTCCACCGATTCTCGGTGGCATCAAAATCTTTCTAATTTTGTATGTAGTGGCGTTCCAAATTATTTGATCATATATAGTAATGGATGTAGAAGGACCCACGAAGAACATTATATCACCAATATCAACTAGACCCATTTGTAGAAAGATTTTTTCTTTATAACTAACTTCCTGTACAACTGCGGTCGTGGTTGTATCCGCAGTGGATACTGCGGTGATGTTTCCATTTGTGGCATCAATTGTTCTAGTGATGGCACGTATCGTAATTGATTGTCCAATCTGATCCAAGATTTCGACAAAATCCTCTGTGGGTGCTTCAAGGCTCATTTTTTAGTACCTACCATTTGTTCCAATAATTTATGAATAGAGACATGTATGCAAATGTTACATGTCTCATAAGAAGTCTGTTCTTTCGGACAGACCTCTTTTATTCCATAACTACAAACTCGCGGAATCATATGTTACAACCTTTACATCCGAATCTTCTTCTTTTGCATTTGGTATAGAAATTTCCAGATCCGAGGGTACTGAATAGGTTCCAGTATCTACGATTGCTCTGGTGAGCAACATCTTTCTCCACTTAGAAACTTCTGCTTTATAATGCTCAACCATTGCAGCCATTTGACCAACAGCGGGTTTCTGAACATTAAGTCCGCCAGATGAATAATTAAAATGTTTGGTTATAACTTGCCCTTCAAGGGTTCCCAATACCCTAAGAGTTGCAAAATCTGCCATGAATAATTTGATCTTATTATAATTACTAGATTCGGTTAAAGCTGCCGCTCCCAGTAATTCATATACATAATCATAAGCTACTTCAATTTGCAAACCTAGTGACGTAATAGATAGGGGCATTCCATATACAGTATAATTACTGGTAGTTGTACTGAATGTTGGGTTGCCTAAATTTGCCAATACGAGTGCATTTACTTCTGCTCTTAGGGGTTCTGGTGCCATACTAATCTCCACTTATTATATCAGTAACGTAAATCTGATCTCTATTAACAAATGATTGTGTTCCAAATGTTGCATTAACTTCGATGTTATATATACCGATAGAGCTGCTGGATGTAGTTGCCCATCTATATATATAAACACCTGTTGTGACTTTTGTTAATGCAGCAGCTGTTATCACCGCTGTACCATCTTGAAATGTGATAGTTATTGTTGGGGTGGTAGGATCAACAAGATCACTATCTTCATCATAGAAGGTGACTTGAATTTTTTTAGTTTTGCCTCTTTCAATTGTGTTCACAATAATTCCTCATTAATATATATATTCTATTTCCGAAGTGTATTCATTTAAATATTCAATCGTAGATGTGTATTCATCCACGATTTCAATTGTGGATGTATAGTCATCTAGAACCTCAATTGTACATCGCGAGATATACTGACTATAAGCAAATACTTCTTTGCCCAACAGTGTATCGGAAATACGTTTGATGGTTGATTTTGTAACTGTTGCAACGCCAATAAGAGTATCAGTGAACGTTCTAAATGCATTGAATAATCTTGAATAGATTTCTACTGATTGTTCTGTATCTGTCAGCCTCTTATCAGTGCTTTTGGTTATAACTTCTACCGATTGTTCTGTATCTGATATTCTTTTATCTATTTCTTTAGTTATAACTTCTACTGATAATTCTGTATCCGATAAATCCCTTGAGGTTTCTTTAGTTATAACTTCTACTGATAATTCTGTATCGGAAATTCTTTTATCTGCTTCTTTGGTAATGAAATCCATTGAATTTTGATAAACACGTTTAATTTCTATTGCATTTAAAACTCTATTATATATTCTAACCTCGTCCAAATTTCCCGAGAATGCCTGTGCGTTGGTAAAACCTCCTCCGGCACTATCCTGATCTTGTGCAAGAACTAGCGAGCCGCCACCAATTATACTAACACCAGTTGCAATTGTTTTTCCTGTAACATAATTACCATCAACATAAAATAATGCTGAACCGTTTGATGATTGCCAAGTAACCGCAAGATGATGCCAATTACCATCCCCAACATTTATTCCTACTGATACTGTAAGATTGTGTATATAGATGTCTAAGTCTGTAACATCTATAAGTAAAAATTCATTATTGAGTTCGGTTGATATTGCATATGATATTATTCCAGCTCCAGCTTTAGTACTTTTTAACCAGCAACATGCGGTGAGTGTGGTGGTTGGAAAAGTTGAAACCGGATTTTTTATTGCATAAGAAGTTGCGTTACCACTGAAAGAACAAGATTTGCCTATCACACCACTTTGTCCATATGTAAGATTTGCAGTTGTTGCTGTATTATTATTTCCAGATGAATCATATAAATCTCCGGATATTTCGTCCATTTTATAATATACAATTAAAGACGAATCATTCATCTCCGATATACCTTCATAATCATATAAAGGTTTATCCACTTCCTTGGTAAGAGTTTCTACTTCAGTATGGGTATCAGTAAGATCCATAGTCATTAAAGGCACATGGCTTCCGCCATACTCTACTGCCCCATAAGTAAATGATCCAAAGGCCATGATTTCCCATCTATTTAAATAAAATTTCTATAAATAAACCTTAACAACTGTTCTTCTATTTGGGCCATACGTTTTACTGCTGCAACAATTTGTGCATTAGTGGGAGAAGATACATTTTGAATTTGTTGTAGATCATCGATAGCAGTTGTAAACGTATCTTGTATAACTAATTTTGAATTAAGTCTTTCTAAGAATGGTAAATCAACAACATCTTTCTCCACTTGTGTCATTTCAACTACTGTCCCATCAACCACTTTTGTATATTTAAGAGGAACATTCAATAGCATTATAGGATTTATAATGGCGTTGGGATCATTCTCATACGCATGTGCGTTCTGTTTTGTAAGAAGTTTTTTTATATCTATCAAATAGATAGTAGATTCTGTGCTATAAGCCAATTCCTCTTTTTCTACCAGAGACATTTCTCTAAATAATTCCCCTTCCAATACCCAAAATTTCTTTTCACAGTTGGGAAGAATTGGATTAATTAACCAATTTCCATCCATATAATCTGGAGTATTTGCAAGTTCTATTACCTCGAACGTTGTTTTATGTACTACTAAACTCATAATTCCTCAATAATAAATAATATTTCTTCCTTTTCTTGGAGGAGAATAGCTTATAATAACTATACCAGAACCACCGGTTCCCCCTGCAGTATTATATACACCGCCTCCTCCGCCGCCACCGGTACCATCGGTTCCTGGAAATCCTGGTTCGGTTCCACTTGCACCATCTCCTCGTTTTCCACCATTTCCTCCACCACATGTTCCGTAACCTCTGTCCCCCGACGACCACCCCCCACCTCCTCCTCCGCCTGCATAACAAACCGAGCTTCCACTTATACTATAATTGACACCCGTTCCACCATCTCCTCCATACCCCGTTGCATATGCTGCTTCTCCAACTGCGCCTGCACCGCCGCCGCCTCCTCCTTGTGCCGGTGTATTGGATCCCGCACCACCCGCATTTCCCTGTCCCGCGGTTCCTGCTGCTGCATTATAGTTAATATAACCACCACCTCCACCACCAGAACCACCGGTTGCTGCCGTATTTCCAGATAATCCATTGTCCCCTCTCCCGCCCCCAATTGCTGTTAGAGTTGAAAATACACTATTTGAACCGGATACATCAGTTTTTCCGCCCCCACCCACGGTGACAGTATATGCTTTTCCAGATACGGGCAATGCTGCATCATAGAGTAATCCTCCCGCCCCTCCTCCTCCACCGGGTTCACCATTACCACCTAAGCCGCCACCACCACCGCCAGCAACCACAAGACATTCGACTGATATAAGACGTGGTCCTGTAACAGTAAATGTTCCACTTGTTGTGAATGTGTGTACATATTTATTACCATTCCTTGAGATGGTTCCACCAGTAGCATAAGGACTATCTACCATTTAAATCACGCTCTAGTATATTCTATAAGTATTCCAAGAAGTTGGCCATTACCAACAAGATCATCAGATGCAACATCTCTCACGAGGGCAATGCACATTATATCATCAGCAGCCACATTTGCTGGATCTATGGTTGCGCTTGCCGTGGCAACCTCGGTATTGAGAGTTCCCGTTCCCAATGAATGGGAAATATTTACAGTAGTATCTGTAAGTACCGCCGTATCAAATTCTTCGTTATTGGTTACGCCAATTGTATAGATATGGTATTGTAGGGTAACGTCCCCGGCAGGAGTTGTGGCTGGTTTTGAATATGCAGTAACTATTATATTCCCACCATTATAATCTGGTACCGGTATACGCCATACTGCTGTCTGAGCAGTGGTATCGTCGAATGCTAAATATGACCATCCCGCATATGTTGTGGATCCAGCCACTTCATTGTAGACTGCTGGATTAGTTGCTGGTAAATATGCTGCTTCTGCTGGAAGATATACAGATGTTGGGATTCCAACATAACTGCCAGCTGTGCAACTTCCCGCAATATTAACATTTCCCGCTTTACTAACAGTAAAATCTGTAGCTGTTGTACCTTCCACTGTTATACTATTAGCTGTACCATCATTGTCTATATGTAATGCTACACCATTGCCATTTTGGTCTATGAAAACCGATCTTTGTGCAGCATCTTGTTGGATGTTAATACCAGTGGCACCAGTAGCTGCGGTGTTATCATTTACAACAGATAAAAGATTTCTAGTACCAGTATCTGCAGAATTAGAATATACATATAAACCAGTTCCGGTTGTAAGGGAACTTGCTGTTATTTTCATACCATCGGCACTTGTTGCACTAGTACTTATCTCTAAAGCTTTACCGTTCCCATTCTGTCCTATATATAATCCATCCCCAGTCGAATCTTGTTTGATTTCTATCCCATAAGTCCCGGTAGCTAATGTATTATCATTTGTAACATATAGAATATTTCTAGAACTGGTACTTGCAGAATTAGAATATATAGATAAACCATGTCCAGTAGTAAGAGCATCTGCCTCTATATATACAGCACTGACGTTAGTTGATTCAGAATCTATGCGTATAGCTTGACCATTTCCATTTTGATCTATGAATAGACCATTACCGGTACCAGCATTAACTATGGTTGCAGCAACCGCGGCTCCAGTATCCTCTTGTGTTACTGTAAGGGCTGTGATGTTGGCCGCGTCTGTAGCTGTGATGGATAATGCCATTGCACCCAATAGACCTGTAGAAGCATCGTATGTTAATGTTGAATCGGTTTTGATGCCAAGATCACCAGTAGCTGCTGTTACAAAAACTGGGAAGCATGTAGTATCTGCACTTTCATCTGCAACTGTTAGGGTTGTCGCATTACCGGTAACACTTCCACTAATAGCATTTGTAACAGTAAGATCTGTGAAGAACCCTGCTGAAATTCTAGTACCAGTAACACCAATTGATCCACCCACATGAAGATTACCCGCTTTAGATAAAGTGAGGTCGGTTGCAGTAGTTCCTTCTACTGTTATACTATTTGCTGTTCCATCATTGTCTATATGGAGACCGACACCATTTCCATCTTGATTGACAAATATGCCATCGCCGGTGCCATCATTATGTAGACTTAATACTATCCCAGTAGGTGTAGTTCCCTGATGAGAAAGATATGCTACAGATCCTGCAGCAGAAGCTCCGATACATGCAGCTGAAATGATTCCTGTAGTTGTTGCAGAAGCTTCTATATCTATTGCGAGAGCATCTGCATTGTGATCTATATATAAAGCAGTAGCTGCCGCGTCTTGTAAAATGTATAGAGCCAATGCTCCAGCAGCGGCTGTATTATCATTGCTTATCGAGACAACTCTTCGTGCAGTAGCATCTGCACTATTGGAATAGAATCTGGCAGCATAACCTGTAGTAAGAGTATCTGCTTCAACATTTATTCCATTAACAGTTGTTGCTTCAGTATCTATATTAATTCCTATACCATTACCATTCTGGTCTATGAATAATCCATCACCCGTACCCGCATTGGTAATACTCGTCGCTATTGCAGATGCTGTGTCCCCCTGGACCACCTCAAGACCAACAACGTTTTCAGCATCAGTTGTAACTATGTCAAGTTTAGCTGATGGAGTTGCTCCTATGCCAACTTTATCGGTTGCTGCAAATATGTGATTTGTTCCTGAAAAATCATAACCCATGTTATCTTCCTCTCATGTAATGTTCTTTAATTTCTGATGCTGATAATACTCTATTGTATATTCTTATTTCTTCCATTTTTCCATCGAAAAATGAATCATTTATTGTACCCCTTCGTCCAAACACAAATGGATTTTCCTGTGCTTGAATTGTCCCAGTTATCGGATCATCGTCCTCAAACTTTCCATTTATATATATAGCAACTACATCATCTTCTTTCCAGGTACATGCCAGATGATACCATGTCCCCGCGCTTGCAGGAAAAGTTGAAGTAGCCGTAGAGAACGCGGTTCCATTATAGGCTAAGAATTGAAAATTCAAAGTACCATCAAACGATATAGATGGTCTAGCACCTGTTCCTTTTTGCATAATTCTCTCCCCACTTGCCATAGTATCCGGGTACACCCATAAAATTATAGTACCATCAGCAGTTATACTTGTACTGGTCGAACTTACATATCCACCATCATTTAAATCAATAGAATTTGTAAAAATTCCAGATTGGGAATATACGGGACTGCCAGCAACAATTCCGGTATTTCCACCACCACTCCAATCCTTTATATTTCCAGAGGCTTCATCCATCTTATAATAAAGAACACATGATTGATCTATTGGGGCTGGTGTTTTCTTAGGAAAACCTATCCGCATATTATCTTCCTCTCATGTAATGTTGTTTAATTTCCGATGCTGATAATGCGCGATTATAGACGCGGGCATCTTCAATCAATCCCTGATAATATGTTGCTGCCCCATGACTAGAATCAGCAAGTTGAAGATTAAAGTTACCATAATCTGCATATATAACACTAACGTCTATATCAGCTTCACCAACACGTTCCCCATTGACATAAAAATATGTGCGTTGTATGGAGGGCTGATAAACACCAACAAGATGCAACCAATCAGCTTGTTGTTCTGTGGTTAGTGTCATGGTGAGTTGATAAAAAGGACCAGAACCATTATTCATACGACCAACCGAAAATCCTACAGATGTACTTGAAAACCATTTGAATGTCCAGTTATAGTGACAAAATATATATTTAGTTGAATTTGGGGTACCAGTAGATTTGGTCCATACCATATATGTATGATCCCCAACTTCCCCCAAGTTTGTAGTATCGGCAAAGACCACTCTGCTTGATGTCCCATTAAAACTACATGCTGTTCCAAACTTACCGGTTTGAGAATAAGTTAAATCGGTAGCAGTACCCACAAACTGATTACTAGAATAATCATAAATATTACCCGAAGCCTCGTCTAACTTGGCATAAAAAATACATGATTGGTCGATGGGCATCGGTATCTTTTTTGGAAAACCTATGTCAGTCATATTATCTTCCCGCCATATATAATTGTTTTACTTCGGATGCTGTAAGAGCACGATTATAGATACGGACTTCATCAATGGTGGCATTTAAATATCTGCTATTTTGTCGTCTTCCAATATTGAGATTAACAGCAGTTTGGGTTGTTCCAGATAAACTATCATAACCAACGACAAAGGATGTATTAACACCATTAACATAACATTTTATATTATGTGCATCACTGCTGCCATCATAAACAACCACATAATTTCTCATCACACTATCGAGATAGGTGCCATCAAAGGTTACTTTTATACAATTGCTGGAATAAGAATTTATTAAATAAAATATCAATACTCCACCAGTAGCAAGTGTTAATGTATATCCCCTAAATGGGCTGTTGGCATCCATTTTGGATATTAAATCATCATCACTACCAGTCAGACTGATTAGAGAAGCCCATATCGAAATTGTAAATGGGTCAGTTCTTTCAAAATTTAGACTTGCACCATTTCCTCCATCAACGAAAGAAGTGGTCCCATTGAATAAACAGGCAGTACCAAACTTACCAGTTTGGGAATATGTTAAATCGGTTGCTTTACCCGTATTATTGTTTACAGACCAGTCTTTTATATCACCAGAAGCCTCGTCCATCTTATAATATAATACACAAGATTGATCCATTGGTGGGGGAACCTTTTTGGGAAATCCAATACTTGTTCCAGATGGCATTATGAGTTCACTCCGAACTGAACATTTACTGCAAGAAGATCTACTGCTACACCCATCGTGTCTAATGCATCTCCACCAACTCTCTCAACCCTAATAGTCATAAAGTCTTCGGGATCAATTGTCGGTGTTATCAAAGTAATTCTATGCGTATTCTTATAATATGCTGTACCCGATGTTAAGAATTGACCAGTAGTAAATGCTGAGAGTGCTGGATTTACTGCTTCATCGTTGGCTACCGCTGAATATGCAGCACCCCAATAACAGTTGCCAGTTGTAGCATTTGCCATCCATACAAGATCAACATACACATTTGTATTCTGTTCATAGTTGCCCGGCATCTTGAAAGAGATATCCACATATTGTGTCGATCCATCCGCGAACTGACATGTACCAATTTCACCATTGGCGTCTCCATAGGTCGTCATATTAGTGCCAGAGGTTGCGGGTATTCTAACCCCGAACCCCTCAGTGCCCATCATATACTGTAACTCTGCGAGGGGTTGTGCCGAACCTTCCATGGTTTGTGCACCAACCGTATCTATCTTACGATAGTTGGTTGTGCCGCCGTCACCTATGATGATTGCATCTGCAGAAACATCTGCTGTGAAGAGAGTTGTATTGGTATCTCCTTCTATAACCACATCACCAGTAGACGAACCACTATCGTTGAATACTGCACCAACTGCAACTGAAAGAGTACCGGCTTTGGATACAGTAACATCTGTAGCGGTTGTGCCTTGGATAGTGAGGCTGTTGGAAGTACCGTCGTTGTCTATATTTAAAGCTACCCCATTACCATCTTGGTTAATGAATACACCGTTGCCGGTACCATCATTATGAACATCTAATACAATACCCGTGGGTGTTGTTCCCTCGTGGGATAAATAAGCTATTGTCCCGCTTGAGCTAGTGGCGGTATTATTATACGAGGAAAGAAGAGAAGATGTCCCAGTTCCTGTAATTACACCAGTGCTGAGTATTGCTATACCACCTGCAGTTGTTGCAACAGTATTGACGCTGACAGCTTTTGCATTTCCGTCCACATCTACATATATGCTATTTCCTGTACCATCATTATGTATTTGTAATACTTGCCCGGTAGGTGTGGTTCCTTGATGGGATAAGTATACCAATGTTCCAGTCACACTTGCTGCTGTTGTATAAATATTTACAAGGGAATTTGTTAATGTCCCGGTATGAACCCCGGATCCAAGAAGATTGAATCCACTGACTGTAGTAGCAGCAGTGTCTATATTGATTGCTATACCATTTCCATTTTGATCTATGTATAAGCTATCTCCAGATCCATCGTTATATAAATGAAGAACTTTTCCAGTTGCGGTTGCGCTGTCTTGTGCAAAATAACCCATTGTACCGGTTGTGATACCGGCAAAATTGTTGGATACTGATAGTACGGAAGCAGTTGTTGTTCCTGTATAAAGTTGATCTGCAAATATCCTTAATGCAGATAATGTTGTGGCTTCGGTATCTATATAGATTGATTCACCGTTTGCATTTTGATCTATATAGAACGCTACCTTTGCGGCATCTTGTTGGATGTAAAGGGGACATGCATTCTCTGCCAATGTATTATCATTTATAATGGTTACTAAATTTCTTACACCGGTATGGGTAGAATTTGAATAGAATCTGGCAGCGTATCCCGTACTAAGAGCATCTGCTTGAATATCTAATACATTTATACTGGTAGATTCACTATCTATATTTAGACCAATACCATTACCATTTTGGTCTATGAAGAGACCATTACCGGTGGAAGCGTTAACTATTGTTGCGGCGATTGCTG
>Ga0102851_10000295_pt1 | contig 23850 bp, 29 predicted proteins | sample Mud3Dept3metaG_FD_79558 | JGI IMG/M metagenome (GOLD analysis project Ga0102851, IMG submission 79558) | Freshwater wetland microbial communities from Ohio, USA, analyzing the effect of biotic and abiotic controls - Mud 3 Core 4 Depth 3... | ecosystem: Environmental > Aquatic > Freshwater >... | reverse complement strand
GTGTTCACTATGATGGCGGGTTTGTCCTCAGGGAAGAGAGGCAAGGATGGCCGAGTGCCGAGGCAGGAGGGACAAGCGTAGATGCGCTCGTGCTTTGTGCGGACTTCTTGGGGCAAGTCGGATATGTCCAGCCCAGGAAGCATTGGTATGAATACCTTGCCCATTTCTCGAAGGCCGAAGCCGATGCGACGGGATATGGTGTGGCGGATGAGCGGCCCGTATTCTTGTGAGGAGTACTCGCGGCCGCAGGAGCAGGTCGACTTGATCCAGTGAAGGACGACGAGTTCGGGAGGAGAGAGGACTTCGGACGGTTGCTGTACCGAAGGTGGCAGGAACTCGGAGAGATCCTGACCCTTTTTGGGGAGGAATTCGGATAGGTCAATGGATGGTTTCTTGCTCATGATTGCTCGAGCCTCCCAATGATTTTCAGGGTTTCGTCGGAGAGTTCAACGAGCCGCTTGTGTTGCTCGGGTGTGAGCTGGTTCTTGGGGATGGAACGGAGTGGCATGAATTCGGCCTTGATCGTCTCAAGGCGACGAATGTCTTGAAGCTTGGCGAGGTACATTTTGTGCGCTCCTAACGCGGGGGAAAATTCGTACACACGGGCATTTTCCGCCCTTTTTTCGGATATGTCAAGCACGACGGGGCGGTGCCTGGCGCTATGCTACTTCTTTAATAGCTCTTTATATTCTGGAGGTGGGGCAAGAGGGATGCCCTGCTTTGAGATGCGTGGGGCCCATTGAGATAGATCAGCCTTGGGCTGCTCTTTGGGTTGTTCTTTGGGGAGAAGATCATCTAAGGGTGGAGCCTCGACCTTAACAGGCTTGGGTGTTAGGGGATACCCAGCTTTTAGTTCTTTCTCGTCCTTAGGCAGCACGCCGTTCGCCATGAAGAAGACTTCTTCCTCTTTGGAAGAGAATTTCAAGGGCGGATTATCTGAGATAATCTGCTCTCTTGGTTGCTTCGGGAAGATCTCTCGAATCTTTTCGTTTGCTTCTTGCAGTCCTTCTTTGTTTATTTCGTCTAGGAGTGGTGGAAGAATCCATGATCCTCCCTTCTTTCCCTTGTGCTGTTCTGCCTGTGGGGTAATGGGCGGCCGGTGGGTGAAGAACTCAGGGGCCGAGCCAAACTCATTCATTTCTAAGTCTTGTTCGATTTCTTTTGATGTGAATAGCAGGGCATTATTTTGAATCGTGACAGTGTAGCTCATTAGACGAACGTGCGTATCATATGCTTCGTTCGCCTGGGGGTCTTTGTTCTTTGCGAAGTATTCATACTTGCGCAGCCAGGATGCACGGAAGTTGTTGAATGTGGCCCGTGCGTGAGTTAGATTTATGGTTGGCTTCACCTCTAAGAAGGCTGGACGATTCATCAACAACTTCTCTGCTATTTGATGATACATTCGGGGATAGCCTTCGGGGAATTTGGCACCGGGCATGGGAGACTCCTGTGAAGTGAAGCTGCATATGGTAGCAGCAACGCTGCCATAGATCAAGTAAGCCGTGGAAAGCCCTATAAGCCTGCGCTGTTCTAATAAGCCGTACATAAGCCCTTATAAGCCCTCATGGTCGGCTTTTGAACACCCTAGCCCCCTGCCTGCTTCTGTGGGGTTTTAAAAAAAAAATTATAATAGAAACCTTCGGAAGCGGGAGAGGGGCAGGGGGGGTCAAATAAGCTACTATGAGGGCTTTTGAGGGCTTTTGTATAACTTATGTAGAATCTCTCGTCGGTCTTGACTTCGTGCGCGGCCTAGCCTAAAATACGCTTGTTCCCCGCAGTTTCGGGGGACGGTTTCACCAATCAATCGGAGTATCATCATGCCTATCACTGAAAAGTCTGCATACCGCCTCAGCGTCGAACTCAAGGCCGACGACGCTACGGTCAACGTTCAGGTTATCGAGCGAGAGTCGGGGGATGTGGTCGAGTCGGAGACATTCCAGGCCCGCGACATTGCCGACAGCATCAAGACCAACGTCGCGCTGTATGGTTTGTCGAAGCTGCTTCAGGACCGCAGCAGCGACACGGACAGCGGCCCTGAGAAGCTCGATGCCATGCGCGAAGTGTATGCCATGCTGCGTGGCGGACAGTGGGAGAAGGAGCGTAAGGCCGGAGCGCCTGTCGTTTCCGCAGAGGTGGAAGCGCTCGCCACGTTGAAGAAGATCACGGTCGCGCAGGCACAGGCTGCCCTTCGCAAGTACACGAAGGAACAGCGCGACAAGATCCTCAGCAACACGGCGATCGTGGCGAAGGCGAAGGAGATTCGTGCGGCGCGCGAGAACAGCGACGTCAGCCTGGACGACCTCGCCTGAACTGTCGAATTGCCTAGTGCAATCGGAGGGCGGCACACAAAGCCGCCCTCTTTTTTTGCCTTCGAAAATTAAGTGGCTTCGCTGTTGATTTTAACTAAATAACCGACGCAAAAAGAAGGGCCGCCAGGATTGCTCCCGACGGCCCATTCATTACTCTAGCGCGGCGAGGATCAGCCGACCCTCGATCTTCATGAAGAACTCATCCGCGAGGACTTCGGCTTCGACTTTGCCGAGACCTTTCTCCTCCAGTTCGCTGATGACCTGTCCGATGCTTCGGAACGGTTCCTGTCCCTGAATAAGGACGCCGTCCTTCTCCACATGGACTTCCCATCCCTTGCTCCGCAACAATTCAAAGTCGATTCTCATTTCCATCTCCTGAAAGGGAGGGCGGCTCACAACCGCCCCCAAGTTACTTACACCATGTCTCCGAGGTCAACCGTGACCGACTCTCGAGCCGCCTTGATCTTCGCGGCCTCTTCGACCACCTTCGCGTTCGCGAGGATGGCCGCGCGAGTCGCCTTGTCGTAGGCTTGCAGCGCCTTCTGAATCGCTGCCACCGGCTTGCCCTTGATCTTGGCAAGTGCCTCGACTTCGGCCGAAACGGTAGGTCCGCCACCTTCCCGTTCCTTCTCCCATTCGCCGTCCTTGAGCCGTTCGAAGCCGGTCTGGATCATCTCGATCCGTTCCGCCTCACTCTTCGCGTTCACTGCGAAGTTGGCCATCTTGGTCTTGCGACCAAGCGCCATGAACTCGGCATCCAACTCTTCGGGAACGTCCCCGAAGTCGAATGAGTGAACGATCCCGGCGCTTGTCTCGATTGACAACACGTCGCCGTTGAACTCGTAAGACATCGTCTTACGCTCGACTTTGGCTTTCGCCATTTTCATCTCCTAGGTTGTGAAAGAACACGGGCGCTTGGCCCAACTCAAATGCTACTCGCAATTGATACGCATTGCAAGGGCCCGAAAACTCTAGCGATATCAATAGCTTAGAGGCGTCCATGCCTGGCCCCGGCGAGGACACCCGGCTCCCGGCCTGACCCCCCATCCCCTCCCTCCGCCTCCGAGTTTATCTCCACACCCGAAATTGGCCCGATAATCTTGAATAATCTGCTCCTTCTTCCCTTCGGGAGGAAATAAAACTTCGCCTCTATTGCGCCTTGGGCTACGCCCGTGTACCTTAGAAATAGTCAAAGGCACGGCCGCCGCGGTGAAACAATGGCAGCAGTACAGATACAGAACCTCTCGCACAGGCATCAGGAGATTGCCGATTTCCTCCTTGCGAACCCGCAAATCAAGAATCTGCAAGTCCTGTGCAATAGGATGAACATATCGCGGAGCTGGCTCAGCATCGTGATGCGAAGCGACGTGTTTCAGGAGTACTGGCAAAGTCGTCGCAAGGAATATGAGAAGGATATGCATCAGAGGCTTGTCCTTCGCCAGTTGGATATCACGCTGAAAGCGCTGGACAAACTCGATAACATCCTTGCAGATGACGAGATAGACGACCGCCTCGTCTTCGACATCGCGAATAAGACGGCCCAGAATCTCGGATTTGCCCCCTCTCGCGGCCCGCGCACTTCAGTTGTGGAGGAGCGCACGCAGGAATTAACTCGCACGGTCGATGCCGGGACTCTGGCAACGGCCCGCGAGACGATTCGCCTAATCACTCGCACAGAACATGCACAACTTCCATCACCAGAATCTGAATGATCTGATTGAGGTGAATGCGTATGACGGCGTCCCGTCTTTCGTCCACGCCCACAGAGCCCGCGGCCGCAAAGGAATGGGGCTTCGATTCGAACGAAAGGTTCATGACCACTTTCATGCAGCCTATTCAGATCTGTATTTGCCCTCGATGTGGTTTTCCTATCGAAGGTTCTCATCCCCTCGTATCATCAACTACGCACAGCCGGATGCATTCCTGCTGGACTTTCGCGCGGGCGTGTGCACCATCATAGAGATCAAATACAACCATACCCCTGAGGCATATTTCCAACTCCTGGACAAGTACCTACCTCTTTTGGACAAATGGCTGCATCATAAGGAGAGTGGTTTGTGGAGATTCGCGGTGTGTGAAGTCGTCTATTGGTATGATAAGTTTGTCGACTTTCCTTGCAAAGTATCCCTGAGGGATGATGTGACGAAGGTGCGGCCCGGCGAGTTTGGAGTGCACATATGTCGGCCGTGATTGAACAGCTCTCTCCACAGGAAATCGTCCAGCTCGGGGCAGTCGATTCCATCTTCTTCTCTCGCTACTTTTTCCCAACAGAGTGTCGACAGGAATCCCCTGTCTTTCACCGAGATCTATGGAAGCTCTTCGAGCACAATAGATTCTCCAACGCCCAACTCTATCGCGGCTCGTCGAAGACGACGATCGCCCGTATGTTCACAGCGAAACGGATTGCGTATGGACTTGGCCACACGATCCTCTATGTCAGTAAATCTGAAGGTCACGCCATCCTCTCAGTGGAGTGGCTCAAACAACAGATCGAATACAATGATGAGTTCAGACAGATCTTCGATCTACGCCCTGGGGACAAATGGACCGCAGGCGACATCGAAATCTTGCACGGCACCGACAGATACCCCATCCGAGTCATGGCACTCGGATCATCCGGCTCCATCCGCGGCGTGAATGTGAAGGGGTTTAGACCCGATACTATTGTCGTGGACGACCCCTGCGATGAAGAGAACACAGCGACGCCGGAACAGAGACAGAAACTTACTGAGCTATTCTTTGGCGGTATTAAGGAGTCTCTGGTCCCCTTCTCCGAAGATCCGACAGCGTGCTTGGCTCTCCTTCAGACTCCGCTTGCAGCTGACGATCTTACAGATGTATGTTTCAAGTCATCCGAGTTTAAATCCCTTCGAGTTGGCATATTGGACTCAGATGATGAGTATACAGCGCAAAGCACTTGGCCAGCAAGATGGAGCAAGGAAGAGATTCTTAAGGAGAAGAGGAGTGCGATAGAGAGAAACCAATTGTCGATTTGGATGCGGGAGAAGATGTGCCTCCTCACTGCGCGGGAAACGAGTGAGTTTAGAGCGGAATGGCTCAAGTACTATGAGGTACTGCCGCCCAACGCCCTTTACATCGGAGCCGTCGATCCTGCACCCGTCCTGAGTGATGCGGCCCGCATGCGCGGCACGTTGACCGATATGCAGGCCGTGATGGTGTGTGCCTATTGGCGAGGGAATAAATACGTTGTCGAATATGAAACGGCGAGAGATCAGGATCCCGAGGCCGTGGCGCGTGCCATGGAACGTCTGGGGCGCAAGTATCCGATTCGACGTTGGGGTGTTGAAGGGGTGGCTTATCAACGCACTCTCAAGTGGTATTTGGAAAGAGAGATGCAGGCGGGCCGCCTTCGCCATATGCGAATCGTTGAGCTTGGAGTTAGAGGCCAAGGTATTCCGCGGGGTAAGACTGAGCGAATCGTGCAGGCGCACTCCGGCCGCGCCAGCTCAGGATGCCTCTTCGTCAAGAAGGACCAACACCAATTCATCGAAGACTTCACCAACTTCCCCAACGTGAAGTACAAGGATCTACTTGACGTCAGTGCGATGTGCGACATGACGCTCAGTCCGCGGGCCGAGCAGGGCACAGACATGCTCTATGATGAGAGCGATATTCCTAATCTCGAGTGGAAGAGGGCTGCACCATGACCATTCTCCATCTGATTCTCGTTCTAGTCGTTGTTGGCCTCCTGCTTTATGCAGTGAATACGTGGTTGCCGATGGACGGCAAGATTAAGCAGATTCTCAATGTCGTCGTTATCTTGGCCGTGATTGTCTGGCTGCTGGCGAGTTTCTTCCCCGGCTTTGCCAATGTGAGAGTGGGATGAAGATCAAGATTAGCGATAGGGCAAAAAGGGTTATCTCTGCTGTCGCTCCAACCCTTGGGGCCGCGCTAGGTGGGCCGCTGGGCGGGTTGGCAGGAAACCTTGTCTCTGCTGCTGTGGGCGGAGATGCTAATGTGGAGAAGGCTATCCTAGCTCAAGACCCTGAAACTCTTCTCGCATTGAAACGGGCCGAGCAGGAGTTCGAGTTGAAGCTCGCAGAGCTGGAGGTTGACCTGGAACGTATTTCAATGGCGGATCGAGTCAGCGCCAGGGATATGGCAAAGGTTAACATGAAGCCGCAGCTTTGGATCAGCGCGGTATTTCTTGGCGGGTATTTTGGCGTGTTGATCTTGAGGATGATTGGAGTTTTGGTCGTATCAGAAACGGACAAGGAGACAATCAACGCCTTGTTTGGTGTACTGACGACTGGAGTACCTCTCATTCTCATGTTCTGGTTTGGCAGTACGGCTGGTAGTGCGACGAAGTCGGCCCTGTTGGCGAACAGCAAGCCAGCAGATTCCCCATAGACAACTTGACTTATCGGCCCCGAACAATCAGGATAGGAAGATGCTTAGAGAATCCGCGTTAATCTTGCCGAGGAAAATGTGTGGAGCGTGTGGCTCCGATCGCATCTGGCAGGACATTCGTGGTGAACTGCATTGCATGAATTGCAGTCCGCCGCAAGAGGTAATCCGGAGGTGGAAGAATGAAGAGCGAGCAAGAGTTGCGGGCCGCCGAGCGGAAAGTATCGACGTCGAGCGCGCCATCGAAGACGAAGCGCGTGACGGAGCCGTTATTCCGAAGCATTGGTAAGGAGCGCAAGTTGCTCCCCACCCAGGCTGAGTGTGAGTACGAGTCGGAGAACGACTCAGTCGAGTCTAAGGTCGACCCCCGCACCTATGTCCATACCCTTCGTAGCTCGATGGGGAATGAGACGAATGCGACGTCGAAGAATACTTCGATTGCACCCACAGTAGGGAATCTCTGACATGCCTAAGACAGACAAAGTCAAGAAGGTCATGCACGAGTTCAAAGCCGGAAGCCTTCACTCGGGAAGCAAGAAGGGGCCAAAGGTCACGAGTAGAAAGCAGGCAATTGCCATTGCTCTATCTGAACAGAGGAAGAGGGACAAGAAATGAGATTCAACAAGTGGTATATCGTTCTAGCTCTCTTCCTTTCTGGGGTAACGGGAGCGGAGGATGTTACTGTCAACTGGACGCACCCGACGGCCCGCACGAACGGCGTGGCGCTTCCGCTCAGTGAGATCAAGGAAACGCAACTCGACTGGGGCGTGTGCGCGGCAGGAAATACGTTTCCCGCAACACCAGTGGGGACTCGTGCTATTGCGGCCCCGGCTACGACGACAACGATTGTGGGGCTCGGTTACGGGACGTGGTGCTTTCGCGCCCGCACTGCCGACACTATCAACCTTGTCTCGGCTAACACCGGAACGGTTTTCAAGGTCATCCTTGCTCCGCCGAATCCGCCTGTGTTCACGACCATTAACGTCGTTGCCTATGAGATCAAGTTGCATCCGGTTGAGGGTGTGATTCTTGGGCGGCAGGTCGGCACCGTTCCACTTGGAACCGCCTGTGGTTATGAGCCGGTAGTCTACACGATGGGTGGTGAGTATCACTCGGTCCCACTCTCGAAGGTGGAACTCACGAAGTCGCCGAAGTCGGACATCATTGTTGCGAAGTGCGCGATCGGGTGAGGATGATGAAAGACCTTCGAGAAAGAATGAGATACGGCTCGAAGCTTCATACCTTCGTGCTCGACGCCGTGAAGCGTCGTAAGGACTTCTCTCTCGAAAAGATGCGAGAGCGACATAATCAGTGGCGTATTAACGACGAGGCGTTCCTTGCGTATATGCCGGAGAAGGAAGCGGATGTAAAGCGTCGCACAAAACGCGAAGCTGGAGACCCGCAGTTCACCACGATCTACGTCCCGTATGACTACGCCGTGTTGATGTCGGCGCATACGTATTGGACTAGCGTGTTTCTCTCCCGCTCTCCAATCTTTCAGTTTGCCGGCTATTCGGAAAGTCCTACATCAGCGTCGATTGCGGTTGAGTCGCTGTTGGAGTATCAGGTCAACCGCGGCCGCATTCTCCCTCCACTATACATTTGGCTGCTTGACGTAGGCAAGTACGGTCTTGGGGTCGTCGGATCATTCTGGTCCGATGAGAGAGTGGTAGTGAATCGGGAAGTTGAAGTCCCGGACACGTTTCTCGATGTTGACCTTGGAACGACGCATAGAGAGATGCGGCGCGTTGCTATTCCCGGCTACAAGGGCAATCGAGTTTATAACGTCCGTCCCTATGACTTCCTGCCCGATCCTCGTGTCACAGTTCTGAACTTTCAAGATGGGGAGTTTTGCGGCCGCCTTGTGCCTACGGGTTGGAATGAGATTGTCAAGAGAGGCTCTCAGGGAACGTATTTCAACATTGATGCAGTACGGTCCCAGAGGTATTCTCAACAGAGTCAGAGGGAATTCCCCTCGTCTGCGGTGAACCGGCCCTTTGGGCCTGGCGATACGATGTATCTCGAGACGATGGACATGGACAATGTCGAGTTGCTCGAAATGTATGTGGAACTGATCCCGAGAGACTGGGGGTTGGATGACTCAACCTTTCCCGAAAAGTGGCTCTTTGTTGTCGCAAACGATAGCGTTGTAATCCACGCTCAGCCTCTCGGATTGTTCCACAATAAGTTCCCATTCGAGGTGTTGGAACTCGAGCCGGATGGTTATGCGATGTTCAAGCGGAGTATGCTTGACATCGTTCGACCTATGAATGACGTGATGAACTGGCTCGTCAACACGCACTTCTACAACACGAGAAAGGCTCTCAACGATATGTTTGTCGTTGATCCGAGCCGCGTGGTCATGAAGGACGTGTTATCTCCTGAGCCGGGCAAGATTATTCGGCTGAGAGAGGAGATGTATGGACAGGACGTCCGCACCGCGATTACTCAGTTTCCGACTAGCAACGTGACTCAAGCTCATATGGGCGATTCGCAGATGATCGCAAATATGATCCAGCGAGTGAGCGGCGTGAACGACTCCATCATGGGCATGCTCCAGACTGGCGGGCGCAAGACGGCGACTGAAGTGCGGACGTCCTCTTCCTTCGGCATCAATCGTTTGAAGACGATGTCGGAGTACTTCTCAGCTACGGGCTTTACGGGTCTGTCGCAGCTCATGCTGATGCAGACGCAGCAGCTTATGGATCAGGCACTCAAGGTGCGTATCGCGGGCGATGCGTGGAACCATCCCGGCGCCGCGAAGATGCTCACAGTTTCGCCTAAAGATATCCAGGGCCAGTATGACTTTATCTCTGTAGACGGTACACTTCCTGTCGATCGGTTCGCACAGGTGAATATGTGGACTCAGCTTCTACAGCAGATGGCGCAGGTTCCCCAAGTGATAGGACAATATGACTTGGGGCAGATCTTTGGATGGGTGGCGCAACTTGGCGGCTTGAAGAACATCAACAACTTCAAGGTCCAGGTTATGCCGCAAGGGGCGGGGATGCCGCCGAATGTTATTCCAATTGGAGGACCTGGTGGACCCGGAAATCAAAGCAGAAATGGAGGAGGCGCGGGCAAGGCTGGAGTTGCTAATGTCCCTGCTCAAATCCCCTTCATGGGACCTAGTGGTTAAGGTGTATCAAGGGCAAGTTCAGGCAAGGCTGAATGAACTTGGAAATACGCCGATTGTAAACCTGGAGATGGTATTCGATCGAAACTACAAGTTGGGTATGGCGCATGGATTAGCCCTTGCCGCGCGACTTCCCAATGATATGTATACGGAAATTCACCGAATTTACACAGCACAGTTAGAGGAGATTAGAAGTGAATCAGCCCCTGCACAATAACGCAATTCCCGCGCACCCGGAGATTCGGGCGCAGATTGCACAGAATCAAAATCCGGTCGCGCAAGCGCCCGTTCCGGCCCCGACGCCGGAACCGAAGGAAATTCCACAAGAGCAGCAGAATGCTTTGTGGGACGCATTTGATGTTCCTCGGGAGCCGAGCCCGTCCTCGGTTCCTCCTGCCCCGCCGCCTGTGCAGGTTACACCGCCAGAGATGCCACCGAGTCCACCGGAGGTTCCGCCTTCTGTGGATGATCTGCTCTCTGGTGCGGGTTCGCCCGCTCCGCAGGTTTACGAGCCGCCAGCACCTGCTCCAGTGGAACCGCCTCCACAGCAGTTTCAGGCTCCAGCAACTCCCGCTCCAGTTGATATGGGAGCGTTGCAGAAGCAGGCAATCGACTTTCTCATGGCGAATGAGTATAAACTCAACGATGAGGATAGAACTCAGTTAATTTCGGCTCCTGACGAGGTGTTGCCGAAATTGGCCGCGCGGATGCACGTGGGCATCGCCACGCAGCTTGCACAGCAGGTTGCACAGGCGATCCCTGCAATGATCCAGCAGCATATGGAAACACACATGAAGGCGCAGAGAGCTGAACTGGAATTCTTCGGAAGATTCCCGAAGCTCAATCGTCCTGAGTGGAAACCTGTCATTGCCGAATCGTTGCAGATGGTGCGGCAGATGAATCCTCAGGCTACGAGAGAGCAGATCATCAACGAAGGGGCGGCCCTGGCCGCGTTTCGGATCAACTCGAAGTATAGTCAGAGTCACGTGCCGCAGCCTCCTCAGCAGCCGCGTGCTCCGTCACAGCCTTATGTGCCATTTGCTCCTGGTGGAGGGGTGACCCCGCCGACTAATCCGAACCAGACGGCCAATCCTTGGGCCGATCTCGCTTCGGATCCTGATTTCAATCCATGGTGAGTTAAATGGCAGCAGTAGCAGGTCTTCGTGGTACAGGTGACTGGGGTACGGACGAGCGCCCCAAGTCGTTTCGTGAGATGATTCTGTGGCGCAACCCGAACGGCACGGCGCCGATGTATGCGCTCATGGGAAAGATGGCGGACGAGCCGGTGGACGACCCGGAGTTCGCGTGGTGGGACGAGCCGAACGATCTGGTTCGTCTGCAACTGAACGACGCGACGGCCATGAATAGTTCGGACACCACCGTAATCGTTGACTCGGCCGATCCGAGTGCGACGACGGATGTGGCGTGGGGCAACGCAACGCACCTGAAGCCGGGTGATCTTCTGCTTGTGGAAGACCCGACTGAACCGGCCGACCAGGTGGCGGAAATCGTTCGTGTGGCGACCGTTGTAAGTGCGACGGAATTCACGATTACTCGTGGGGCGTGCGGTACTTCGGCTGCATCGATCGCAGACGATTCGTGGTTCCTGAAGATTGGGTCACTCTACGCGGAAGGCAGCACGGCGCCGGACGCAACGACTCGCAACCCGATCAAATACTACAACTATTGCCAGATCTTCAAGTCGGCTTACGAGGCAACTCGTACTGCGACGAAGACGAAGGCACGCACGGGCGATGTGCTCGCGAATGACAAGAAGAGGAAGATCTTCGACCATTCGCGTGACATCGAGCTGGCCCTGATGTTTGGCCAGCGCTATGAGGGAACAGGCTCGAATGGTAAGCCGATGCGATCTTTCGGCGGCCTGCGCGACTTTATCCCGGTGGCGAACACCACGATCTTTGACGGCACGACGAGTCTGACAGACTACCTGACGGCCTCGACGATGGTGTTTGACTGGGATAGTCCGGCCGGGGATGAGCGCATTCTGTTCTGCGGAAATGGTTATCTGAATACGCTGAACCTGCTCGCGAAGCAGTACGGCACCATTCAGTTCCAGGGCACGATCAAGTCGTTCGGCATGGAGCTGAACAAGATGGTTATGCCGCAGGGTACGTTCTTCCTCAAGACGCACCCGCTGATGAACAGGCATTCGATCTATCGCAACAGTGCCTTTATCATCGATCCTTCGTCGATTCGGTGGCGGTACATCACCGATACGATGTTCGAGGACAACATCCAGACTCCTGGACAGGACTCGAAGAAGGGTCAGTGGTTGACGGAAGGCGGCCCCGAGTTCCGCGGAGGAAGCAAGACCATGGGGTATCATGGTAACTTCACCGGCGTGGCATAAGGCTTAGTCGGGCGAGCGGTGAGATTGGGGCGGGTTATGATGAGTAACCCGCTCCTCTTTTAGGTGGGGAGAATAGTGAACAAAGAGGAGTTTGAGGAAGAAGTTAACGAACTAGCAATGGAACGAAGGAAGCCATCCTTTCTCAGTTCTAGTAACCTTGTCACGCTTGTTATAGGAATATGTGTCAACTTTATCATCATTGCCTTCTCTTATGGGGCTTTGATGCAGAAGGTTGATACAAATACAGACGCTCTTATGCTTCTCCAACAGAGAGAGATTACGCCGGGGGCGGAACGCCGCGTCGCTGTTCTAGAGGCACAAATGATGCAACTCCGTCAAGATTCAGGGGAAAGGTGGAGAGAAGTGCGAGATAGTCTCGCAAGGTTTGAATCAAAACTTGACGCACACATGAATGGTGAGAGATGATTTCAAGAGGACTTCGCAATAACAATCCGGGCAACATCGAGCGGACTAGCGTTCGGTGGAAGGGCATGGCCGTGGAGCAGCCCGACAGCCGCTTCATCACCTTTAACGCACCAGAGTGGGGAATTAGAGCGATTGCTCGGATACTGTTGGGAGATTGGCGTGAGGGACAGAACACAATTGCCTCGCTTATTTCGGAATGGGCACCTCCCCATGAAAACGACACAGAAGCCTACATCAAAGCCGTCGCGAAAGCGTGTAAAGCGGATCCCTATCGGCCTTGCGATGTGCCCAAACTTCTCGTGCCCCTTATCGGTGCGATCATCCAGCACGAGAACGGCGACCAGCCCTACTCGCCTGCATTGATCCAACTCGGGATTGATCTTGAACGGAGCGCTTGATTTGACGTATGCGGCCGCGCCGTTTAACCTTATACTTGTCGGAATGGACTGTGGGATGAAGTAAATGGCCTCAGCCTACGATTGTGTTCAGATGCTCAAGTATCGACTCTCGCGTCACCAAGACACGTTGATCGATCAGTACATTTTCCTTGAGCTGAAAAACGCACAGGCGGCCCTCGAGCGGAACGCGTTTCTGCCAAGTTTTCTTCTTGGTTGGTTCGATTTTGAGAAAGTGGGTGTTCATGACTACTTCACCGCTAATACAGAGATCGACCAAGACTATATCCGACTTGACGATCGAACGGGTTTAGGGGTTGTGGATACGGAACAAGAAGCTTTGTGGCCAAACATGACGGCGCCGTGGTCCATTCCTCTTGTTCAGGTTGCGAATTGGAGTGCGTTCTTAGAGAAGCAGTCGTGGGAGGAAACGAATCGGGGAGATGCCGATACCTACCCTACGCATTATTGCGTCACGGGCTTTTCTGATATCAATGTGTGGCCCACGCAATCTGTAACTCGCCGCTACGTCGCGTACTATTACACACACGCTGAAACGCTAACTGCCTCGCCAACGACGGGGCAGATCACGTCCGGCTCGACTAATGTCTGGACAAAGTACGCACCTGAACTTCTCATGGCGCAGGCCGGCATCAACATCGCTCTATATCTACGCGATCCAGAGGCGATGCAACTCTTCCAGATGACTTACAATAAGGAATTTGCGAAGATGTTGAAAGCGGATCAGGCTCGAATCGACGCCGACCAGAACTACGTAATGCTGGAGGATTGACATGAGTCTGGAAACCGCAACATACATCAACGGGCTAAACTCGGCGAACCCCACGGCATCAGACCCGATCTCTGCGGGAGATGATCACCTTCGTTTGCTCAAGTCGACGATCAAGGCGACCTTCCCGAACATCACGGGCGCGGTAACGGCGACGCACACGGAGTTGAGCTTTGTTGATGGAGTGACTAGTGCGATTCAGACGCAGCTCAATGCAAAGGCCGCTTCGTCCCACACGCATGCTGAGACGGAGATTGCGGATGGTGGAATCTTTCCGCGCCTCGGTTCGACGGAAGTAATTCCAGGCTCATGGAACTTCACGACGCGGCCGACCGTGAATGGGAATGGGGTGCTAGATACTGCATCCTCCATTCCTGAAACACAGATTGCAGATGGTGCGGTTTTTCCACGCCTTGCGGCGAATGAGACGATCACAGGCAACTGGTCCTTTAGCGGGACAGTAAATGCTGGTGGAATGAATATTGCCGGTAGTGCTGTGTGGCATGCCGGAAACCTCACACCATCAAACTACTCGCTGACCTCACACCTGCACACGGGCGTCTATGCGGCCAGCGCACACACGCATACGGGCGTCTACTCGGATATTTCCCACACGCACGACACCCGCTACTACACGGAATCTGAAGTCGATGCATTGATTGCTGCTCAGGTTGGATCGAGTGGATCGTTCACGGGCTATCTGCGGTATGCGAACAACGGGCCGGATCTTGCGTCGGCGACGATATATTGGAAAAAGGTCAATGGAGTGGTAACGTTGACGATTCCTGAATTGTCAACGACCAATACTACGGGGACTCTGGTTCTTGATGGAATTCCCGCTGCGCTTCAGGCTACCTCCATCTCGGGATATATTCTGGCATATGGCTGGAATGCTGGAACACAAGAGCCCATTCTGCTCTATCCTGTCATTGGTGGAGACTACTTCAACCTCTATAGGACCAGCGGTGCCGGATTCACGACGACAGCTACAACGAAGGGATTGCGTCCTTCACACATCACCTATCAGGTACTGTGATGCCAGTAGTTTCGGTCGACAACTGTGGAGAGACGGGGCTAATCCAGGATATCTATCCTCAGGAGATGCTCCCTAATGCGTGGTCGCAAGCAAAGAACTTCGTGTTTCGTGAGGGCTTTGCGGAGAAGGTCTTAGGTCACGCGGCCGCGTATGGAACCCCTCTGATTCCACCCTACCATCTCGTGAATTTCCTGTCCGCCTATGGCAACATGTGGGTGTATGCCGGGCTAGGCAAGATCTATGCTGTTGATTCGACCTTTATCCACAGCAATATCACACGGCAGACGGGCGGTGTTGATGTCGACTATTCGGAAGATGTGCTCGATAAGTGGAATAGTGGTGTGTTGTCTGGGATTGTGGTGCTGAATAATGGAGAGGATATTCCGCAGTATTGGACTGGAAATGGGCGTGCGGCGGACCTTTCGAACTGGCCCGCAAATTACCGTTGTAAGATCTTGCGGCCTTTTCGTAATTACCTACTCGCTCTAAACATCACCAAAGACACGACCAACTATCCACACCTTGTGAAGTGGAGCCACCATGCCGAACCTGGCACTCTCCCGTCTACTTGGGATGTTACGGACACGACGAAAGACGCCGGGGAATATGACTTGGCAGACGACCAGACTGAATTGGTCGACGGACTATCATTGGGGGAGCAGTTTATCGCGTATAAACGGAGCGGTTATTACGCTATCCAATACATTGGCACGCCTTTTATCTTTCGCTTTCAGAAGATTTCTGGACTTTATGGTGGCTCCTTGGCGGTGAACTGCGTCACGGAGTTCCCCGGCGGCCACTTCGTTCTCGGTTCCGGCGACGTATACATTCACCAGGGGGGTGCACCAGAGAGTGTGATCGATGCGCGAAATCGCAAATGGCTCTTCCGCCAACTCGATTCAGATTATCGCGACCGTGCCTTTACTATGGCCTTGCCGCTCACCAACGAGATGTATGTCTGCTTCCCGCAGCAAGGCGATTCGCTCTGTACCCTAGCCTTGGTGTGGAATTGGAAGTACAACACTTGGGGCGTGAAAGAGCTTCCAGGTGTGACGCATGCTTGCACTGGAAGCGTTAACTATGAAGGAGGAAAGACTTGGTCGACAATTACGGAGAACTGGCCCGGCACGGCGCTGTCCTGGGAGCAGAATCTATCGACTAATGCTGTGACAACGGCACTGGTTGCATCTCCACAAAACACGAAGATATATGCCTTTTCAGTCGGAAATCTTGCTGACACTTCGCCGTATGAGTCTTATGTTCTGCGAGACAACATTCGCTTTGATAAGCCTGATACGGTTAAGTTGGTCAAGCAGGTTCGTCCTTTAGTCGAGGGGCCGGTTGGTTCTTCGATTGATATTTGGATTTCGACTGCGTATGACCAAATGGCCTCTCCAGAGTGGCACGGGCCGTACCCCTTCACCATTGGTGTGCATCAGAAGATTGACTGTCACGTTGTGGGCCGAATGCTTGGAGTGAAGTTCACCGCGACAGACGATTTTCCTTGGAGACTCAAACGATACGATTTGGTCGTTAATGAGATAGGGATGTACTGATGCAATACTATCCAGGTGTAGCACCTAGTGCTGTTGATCTGAACTGGCTACAGAATGAACTGAGACGTATCTCAGAGGCACTGGAGCGGGGAGGAGATAGTGTGCGGCTTATCGCCACGACAGTTGCGCCGGGAAAGCCGACGGAAGGAGAGATTCGAGTTGCGGATGGAACGAACTGGGATCCTGGTCGTGGACATGGAACGTATATCTACCGTAATGGTAAGTGGAACCTGATCGAGGCCGGGTTTAATAACGACATTCGCTCATTGGAGTTTTTCCTCGGTGAGTAGCATGCATGGGATTCTTGGGCAGGCGGCGCCGAACGGGGCCGTTTTGTCCACACTCTACACGGGGCCGAGCAATCGACACGCCACCGTGAGAATGATTGTGTGCAATCGAGGGGATATCGATATGTTTCGGATCGCTGTTTCCCCTGGAGGTGCGGCTATCGAAAGTAAACATTACCTTGCCTACGATATGGTTATCGGGGCGAACGACTCGCTTTCCTCCTCCGCTTTCACTGTAAAGCAGTCGGATGTTGTGCGGGTTCGGAGTACAAATGGCGATCTTTCTTTCACGTTGACTGGCATAGAAGAGGACGGCTAACATGGCAAACATCGTTTTCAACATCGCAAAGGGGCGAGTAGTTGAGTATTACAACCGAGTCAAAGGGAACGACCCTGCGAACGCGGCGTTGATCCTTGTGCCGATCGAGACGAGCGGCCTTGAGGCTGATGCGACTCTGGTCGATAAGGATACGCTTTCAGATGTGCTCTCGGGCACGACAAACGAGCAAACCACGATGGGGCGGAAAACTCTGACGGATGCAGAGTTAGCGGCCCTGCCGGCACCGGACGACACGAACGATCGGTTTGATGTGAGTCTGCCGACGGTAACGTGGTCTGCAGCGACGGGCAATGCGATCTCGAAGATCTGTGTGTGCTACGATAGCGATACGACAGGCGGCACGGACGCGAACGTTGTTCCGCTGACTCTGTTCGATGCTGTCGTAACTCCAGACGGCTCGGACATCCAGCTGACTGGTGGCGTATTTTTTCGCGGCTCCTAATACACCCGTAATCAATCAGTCGCCAGCGTGGGCCGTCGATACTCCCGCCGCTCTCGGGTTTCCTGCGAGCGGCGGGACGTATGATTTTGGCGCGAAAGCCAGCGATCCGCAGCCCTGGGATGAGCTGCGGTATTCGTTGCTTATAAAGCCAGCGACGGGTTATTCCATTCACGAAACGACTGGAATGTTAACCGTACTGAATGGAGCGCCGAGCGGGCCGATTCGGGTCCGTGTAACAGACTCGGGCTTCTTGACCGCAGACCACGATTGTACGGTTACGGTGGCACTCGCCGGCACGACTCCCACTGTAGACGAATTAAGGGCGGCAGGCTTTGAGGTCCTTGTTAGTCCGTACTACAATGTGGATCCGAGCGGACAGAACGATTCGACAGCAGGACTGCAAGCCGCTATCGACTACGCCTTTAACAACTACCGTTCTCTCTACATTCCGTCCGGCGAATACAAGATCATGGACACGATCAGGTTGTATTCGTGTGACTATTGGAATAGCACGAAGACTGATGTCAGTGTTGACTCTCGGATGCATGCTATCTATGGGAATAGCAATGACCCACCAGTGTTGAAACTGTCTCTTGCTAATGCGTTGTTCCAGAACACTTCGTCACCTCGTCCTGTTATATGCGAGAGAGCGTTCAAGATAAACGAGCTTGATGCGGGTGCTGTGAATGCGGTGCGTGATGCATTGCCCTCGCATCCGTATGCTATCCCGCAGTATTACTTAGATTCACTCGGGACTGGGTTTGGGAATAGGATGCGTTCGGTCATCGTTGACACGAACCATAATCCCGGTGCAATTGGAATAACGTGGTCCACTTGCCAAGATGCGCACATGAGTTTCATCAAGGTTATCGCCACCGACTCATTTGCGGGACTACATGGCACAGGCGGTACTCAGGGCGCGGCCAACATCGAAGTACAGGGGGGACAGTACGGGATCTATTACCGGCAAATCAATACAGCCCCTGTGTCCAGTGGAACTTGTGTGGTTGGTTTGAAGTTGTATGGACAAACCAACGTGCCTATTGCGGTTGACGACTATACCCCGCAGGTATTTGTCGGTTGCCACATTGTCAAGTCGGAATCGATCGCCAAGATCTTTGATTGGACTGGCAACTATACACCCTATACCAATAGTGGCACCGCAGTCATGATTGACTCGGTGATTGAGACGGCAGGAACAGGTGCAGCGTTCCCGAATCCAGGGCACACAATGTACTTGCGAAATGTCTATGTGAAGGGCACCAATAATCTAGTGCAGACGGGCGCAATGGCGATGGTCACGGCCGCGGGAACGTGGAAGTGCATCGACGAGTATTCGGTCAGTAACATTAATGGCGTTGCAAATGCCAACGCAACCCGTTACATATATGCCGAATCCGCTTTGAACATGGCACATCGCACGGTGATAGATGGGACGATTTCCCCGACCTATGCTGGAAACCAGATTTATACAGTCAGACAGAATTTGACTGCACCAGATGCGGTTGAGATGGTATCTCGGCATGCAGCACCAATGATTCCGTTCATTGATAACGGAGCGTATTGTAATGTACTTGACACAGCGTTTGCTGGCGGAGCCAAGCCGTTTGTCTACCCGAATCTCAGCGACCCAAGCAAACTCTTTTACCAGAGCAAATACCAGAATGTGCTCTATGGGGACTATCTAAACCTGCGTGGCGATGGAGTGAATGTCCCGGTAGATAGTTGGGATGCGATCAATGCGGCCATTGTCGAGGCCGCACGGCTTGGGCACAACCGTGTGTTCATGCCGCGTGGCATTTATTACATCAGTAAACCGATCAACCTCAAGGCTGACACTAAGTTATTCGGGGTTGGCATTGAGAAGACATCCATTTGCTCTGTTCCATCATGGTTGCCGACCACCGGCACTGTCTACATAATAACGACAGACAGTAGCGCCGCAGGCACGGCCTGCATCAATGACTTTGGTATTCGCACTCGTCGTATTGGCGGCACCTCGACTCCTGTAGCAAACATTTCAGGAGCCTTGCTTTATTCGGTGGACCGTTTCAGCCACGTCCATTGGCGAGTGGGCCGCCGTTCAACGATATTTGGGGTATTCACAGAGTGGCAATACATTAATCCTCTGTGGCCTACGAACAGTCGGCAGATGTACACATTCAGTGGTGGTGGTGGCGGGAGACACTACTTCCTTACTGGTGTTGGACGAGGTGCAGGTCAGGTCGATGTTCGTGTATTGCTCATTAATGGGACCAGCGAACCGCTTGCGTTCTATGGGCACAATAACGAGATCGCTAAGGAGATTTGGCAAGAAGGGTGGAACCCTACAGCTGGAGTTGAGGTACGCGGGGCAAGCAATGTGCGCTTCTATATGTCGAAGAGGGAAGGCCGCGCTGCAACTTTGTGGGTTAATGGAAACTCAGTACCGTGCCGCAACATCGCCCTGTATGGAGCAGGCGTACAGCAGGGGCCGCCGACCACTTGGGATTCGCTTAATGGGGATAACATATTCCAAGTTGTATCTGGTGACTCTGACAATATTCTGATCGCGGTCTCGACGGTGCAGAAGGTGTCGCCCAACACGGCCGCCAACCCTGCCAACAGTTATCAACTAAGGGAACAGGTTATCGGTCAGGCTTCGCCACTGTACGTTTGTCACCCTGAGGGGCTCGCGTTGTACAAGCGCGGCACCACTAACGATTCAATTATGAGGTTCACCTGATGGCACTCAAGGTCGGCATCGTTACAGAGGCATTCCCCGCCGGGACGAACCCTTATACGGATGAAGTTCCCTTCCCGGTGGATGCGGGCTTTAGCCAGGACGTAAAACTAGTATTCATTGCTGGTGGTCGCTGCACCACATTGAACGCAACAAACGCACAGGCAAATACAGGCTTTGGGTTTATTGCGTCGAACAATAATGGCACGAATTATAAGACTGGTCATGCCAGTATCTACAACGCAAGAGCCGTCACACTATCAGATGTCACATCAAATAATAACTCCTCAGAAGGGCCTGTTCCTGATTCACCTGTTGTAGCCTATAATCTTGCCTACACGGGATTTAGGTTAGGGCTTAATACGTGGGGAACAGCCAGTATCACGTGGAATCAGACCACCACTCAAACTTCTGGTCGTTATCTATCACACCTGCACTTGGGTGGCGACATCGAAGTAGATGTCGTGGTGGTGCAATTCAATGGGTCGGAGACGCAGCACACGACCGCTCACAATTTGAGTGGCGCTCCAGAAGTGATTATCTGCCTCTCTAATATCCCCTCATCCATGCCGGACGGCAATACCGTCATGAGTTATGGTTTCTGGGCTAATGGGTCACAGGTTTGTGCGGGAATGTCGTTTACGAACGCAGAGGATGTGAGTACGGTCGGGCAGAGTTCCGGTGGGCGCGTGAGCGATGCCTACATCGCAATGGGTGTGTCATCTGTGACTGGTGACGTGACGACCGGGTTTAGTATCAACAGCGTCAGCGCCTCAAACGTGGTGATGAACGCTTCGCAAACCTCCAATCACGACATCCTGTTGCTGCTGCTGCGCGGAACGACGGCGCCCATCACCGCGAAGGTGGGGGTCCATACGGCCGCCATGGGCACGGGCGACGCCAATCTGGGTGCGAATTTGGGTGTCGCTGCTCAGGTATTGATGATGGTGCCAACCCGTGTCCCGGCCGTGAACACGAGCTATGACAAGGCTGATGGGGATCAGGCTGGATTTCTTGGAATACAGACTTCATGCAACCGTTCGGGGACACCAACTACACAGTACGGCGGCGCGACTCAGAGTTCCGACCCCGGAGCGACAACGACTGTAACGAACACCTGGCACACCGACGCAGCAGCCTTGATGGTTCGTACCCCGTCCAATGGGGCGGATGCGGCGGCAACTGTTTCAAACTGGGGAAGTGTATCCACGGATGTCGTGCTGAACTATTCCGACGGAGCAGCGGCGGCGTACAAGATCCCCTACTTGGTCTTTGGTACAGCGGCCGCTGGCGGCATAATGCACCGGGGCTTTCAAGACATGTCTGGCAACCTTAGAGGATAACGACAATGCTTCTTTCAGTCAAACATAGTGCCGAGGGCGTTATCCTCCGGGTAAAGCTCTTGGACTCAACCGTAACGACCGGCGCGGGAAAGACCGGGTTAACAGAGGCGTCGAGTGGATTAACGATTTCCGCTATCGCGGATAGCGAAGCTGCCACTGTCACCTACGCGCAGGGATCTTCCAACATTGAATCGATCACGACGCTTGGAACGTATGCGGCGCCGACAACGAACAAGTGCAGGTTCAAGGCTGTCGATGGTACGAATCATCCTGGTGTGTATGAGATTCAGTTGGCGAATGCGAGATTCAGTGTTAGCTCTGCACGGAGCCTGTTGGTAAGTGTGAAGGGCGTAACGGGCCTGGCCGAGTGCGACTTCGTCGTGCAGTTGGACAATCTGAATGAACAGGTCGATGCACTGCTGACGAGGAATCTTGCGAGCGTCACGGGCGAGGCCGCGCGAAGCGTACTCAACGCGCTGCGATTCCTGCGGAACAAGTGGGGAATCTCGGGTGGAACGTTGACTGTGTACAAGGAAGATGACACTACGAGCGCCTGGACCTCGAGTCTGACTACGAACGCGGCGGCCGATCCTGTGGTGACGAGCGACCCGGCGTAAAAAGCCATGTCGTTTATTTCCGGCAGCACGGCGACAAACGGATACGGATCCGTATCGAATACCAACATTTCCGTCACCATGCCTGCGGCGTGTGCGGCGGGCGATGTCGTGCTGGCGATGGTGTCGGTATCCACCACAGCAAACATAAGCTCGGTTTCAAGCTCCCACATCAGTTGGAGTTTGGTCAGAACCTTTGACCATACAGCCAACACACAGAACTTTGAGTTGTGGCGCGGCAAGGTCACATCTGGGTTCAGCGCGTCAACAGAGTCCATTACTGCGACATGGAGTACCTCTGCCTACTATGGGCACATAGATGTCATTGCTTATACCCCGGACGCAGGCTACGCCTTTGCCACGGAGCCGGTGCAGCAGCAGGGGGAAGATACTTACGCGGCTGCGAGCAACCCAACTTCCGCTGATGGATATAGTGAAGTCCTTGTAACGACAGGGACGGGGAAGTTCGATATCGTTGGGTTGCTGTTGGCTGAAGACAACTCGGGGACAGGAACCACGAACTTGGACCCCGGCACGGGAATGACCCTGCGCGGCACCGTTCATTCCATGTTCGGGCTGTCCGATGGAACGAATCCATTTCTCTGGATGGACAAGGCGCAGGCCAGCGCGGGAAGCACGACGGTCTACGGCACGTTTTCCGAATCCAGCGACTATATGTCCTCGCTCGTGGCGGTGGCATTGGAGATGCAGGCGACGGGCGGCCCCGCGAAGGTTATCTTTCCCGAAGTAAAAACCTCTGGCACATCGTGGACGGCCCCCGCTACCGTCACAAGTGTAAAGGTTGAGGCGTGGGGTGCAGGTGGTGGTGGCGGCGGTAATACACAGGCGTCGAGAGACGGTGGCGGTGGAGGTGGTGGTGGAGCGTATGCAAGAGATGATGCGGATACTGTAACTCCTGGAAACTCGTATTCGTATTCTCTTGGAACTGGTGGTGGAGGTGGAACGAACGGCGCCGGCTCCGCCGGTGGCGATACTACATGGCGAACGACCGTTGTCGTAGCGAAGGGCGGACAGGGCGGCAGTGCGGGTGCAAGTTCGGCTGGCGGGCAAGGCGGCACGCCTGGCACAGCCGCGGCCTCGACAGGCGATCAGTGCTATGATGGTGGTTATGGTGAGGACGGCCGCACTAGTACGACCGGCCGTGGTGGTTGGGGTGGATCTTCTGGTGGCAGTGGAGCAGGAGGATATTACGTTGGATCTTCTCCAACATATACCGGCACGGCCCCATTTACTAACTCGTACCCAACTGGAAATACACCATCGGGTGGTGGACATGGAGGTAATGGTGCAGGTGTAACCTCGGGCGGCGGCTCCGCCCCTGCTGCAGGGCAGTACGGCGGTGGCGGTGGTGGAGCATCAGAAGGAACAACTGTCACGGGCGGCTCTGGCGCCGGTGGCAAGATCATACTCACGTATGAGTTCAGCGCACTTTCTACAGAGACAGATACGGCGCTGGCTTGCACGGTTGAAAACCTCACGGACACGCAGGAGATTTCGACTGGGCGGGCCGACGAGACAGACAAGGCGCAGACTCGTTTCGTCTTTCCTGGAAAGGCACTCGAAACAGATAAGGCACAGACAACGTATCTGCTCGCGTTCCGTTCTGGAGAAACGGATTCGGCCCAAACACTTTCTAGCATAAAGGTTCGCTCAACACAGTATGCAGAGGAAACGGATACTGCGCTAACAGTTCC
>Ga0102851_10000293_pt1 | contig 23903 bp, 22 predicted proteins | sample Mud3Dept3metaG_FD_79558 | JGI IMG/M metagenome (GOLD analysis project Ga0102851, IMG submission 79558) | Freshwater wetland microbial communities from Ohio, USA, analyzing the effect of biotic and abiotic controls - Mud 3 Core 4 Depth 3... | ecosystem: Environmental > Aquatic > Freshwater >... | reverse complement strand
GCTCCACGAGCTCTTCGTGCGGCAGATGGAGCGGCCGCTGATCAAGGTCGTGCTGGAGGCCACCGGGGGGAACCAGGTGAAGGCTGCGGGGATCCTCGGGATCAACCGGAACACCCTCCGGAAAAGGATCTCGGAGCTCTCCCTCGCCCCGAAGGCACGGCGGAAGGGGAAGGGACGGTGAGCGCACGCAGCGCGCGCCCGGTGATCCTGGCCTTCGGGGGATTCGACCCCACCGGAGGCGCGGGGGTGCTGATGGACGCACGGGCGGCGTGCGTGGCAGGGGCCCACACGTGCGCCGTCCCCTCCTGCCTGACGGTCCAGACCACAGCAACGTTCTCCCGGTTCGCGCCGGTCCCGCGCGACGTCCTCGACGAATCGCTCGCGGCGGCGGAGGCGGCCTTCCGCCTGGGAGCCGTGAAAGTGGGCATGGTGGGGACCCGCACGGCGGCGGAGGCGATCGCGACGTTCGCCGCGGCCCGCCGGGACCTCCCCTTCGTGGTCGATCCCGTGCTCCGGTCCTCCTCGGGAGCGCCGCTCCTCTCGAAGTCCGCCCTCCCCGCCTACCGGCGGCTGCTCTTCCGTGCCGACGTCGTCACCCCCAACCTGCACGAGGCGGAAAAACTCCTCGACCGGAGGATCACGACCTTCGCGGGGGCCGTGGAGGGAGCGCGGGAGCTTGCAGAGTTAACGGGCGCATCGGTCGTCCTCAAGGGCGGGCACTTCCCGTGGAAGGGACGGCGCGGGGTCGACATCGTCGTCTCCCGGGGGGAGGTGACGCTGCTCGCTCCCGCGAAGGCGCTGAGCGCGGACCCACACGGCACCGGGTGCGCCCTCGCCTCGGCGATCGCGGCGCGCATCGCGGCGGGGGACGGCATCGTTCCCGCGGCGATGGCGGCGAAGGCCCTTCTCGACCGGCTGGCCTCGGGTGGGTTTCCCTCCGCGGAGGGACGTCTCACCCTCTATCCGTGACCGGGGGACCGGTGGGGGGGATGCGGCCCGGACTACTCGAAGTCCTGGGCCAGGTCCTCGAAGCGGGTGTACTGGGAGAGGAAGGGGAGTTTGCCTGACGATACTTTCCTGCGTGATCATTCCACCGAACCCGGAAAATGTCTTGCAGCATCACCCAGGAATCCCGGATGGCATCGATCTTTGAAGCCGAGGAATCCATCCACCGAATCGGGACCTCTGCGATCTGCAATCCAAGCCGTCGCGCGATGAACAGGTTTTCGACGTCGAATCCAAAACCGTGGAGCGTTTGTCGGCGAAAAACCTCTTGGGCTGCCTCACGCGTGAACAGCTTGAAGCCACACTGCGTATCGTGGATTCCACCCAGAGCGATTACCCGAATCAATAAATTGATTACCTTCCCCATGGCGATGCGATATGTAGGTTGGGAGATTTCGATTTGCGAGCCGACAACCGCCCGGGAACCGATGGCGATCTGCACTTTCCGTGCAAGACCGGTGCAGCGAGCCTTTCCAACTCCTCGATGGGGGTGCTTAGATCTGCATCACTATACAGCATAAGGTTCATTCTGGCGTTCAACATTCCAGAACGCACTGCATAGCCTTTTCCCCGGTTGCGGTCGTTCCGAAGGATGCGCACACCTCTCTCCCTGAAAGATTGGGCTACGGATACGGGCCCATCCCTGGATCCGTCATCGACTGCTATGATTTCATGGTTGTACCCGTTCCCCGTTACATAGGACAAAATACCTCCAGCGTTACCTCCAGACGCATTTCCTCGTTGTACGCGGGGATAATTACGCTAAGGTCCAAGGGGAATTGCCTTGTTTTTTAAGTTATGCAATTCAACATGGATATACAAGTTGCCTTCATCATCTTGTTACGATTCGGTTTGTTCTGTCCAAGGTCTCTCGATAAACCGGATCGCCTGGATTGAGTTTTACAGCAAATTCAAGGTGCTCAATTGCCTTATCGACTAATCCGATATCACTGTATGTAACACCCAGATTATAATGGTAATCCGCATTGTACGGTTGATGGAAAACGGCCTTTTCAAAATATATTATCGCTTTGTTCAGTGCACCATACTCTGCATATACAGTTGCCAGGTTGTTATAAGCTTGTGCATCTTCCGGTTGCAAATCGATCGCAACCAGATATTGTTGAATTGCCTGGTTGATATGACCCTTATTAATGTATAGTTCAGCAAGACTGTTTCTATAATGCCCAATCTCTGGTTGCAGTTTGATGGCAATCTGAATATGCTCCATTGCCTCATCTATTTTACCGAGAGATTTCAAAGCATTTCCATAATTATATTGAGCAAGCGAACTTTCCGGAGATTTTTTTATTGAATCATTCCACAGTGTGAGTTCTTCCCTCCAGATTGCATTTCTATTGATTGACACGACAGAATATGACATAATCAGCACAATGAATATACTATTCATAATAAAAGGATGATATTTACGATTATCATATATCAATCGGACCATATAATACACTAACATGACAAATCCTACTGAAGGCAAATAAAGGTATCTTTCTGCAAACGAATTGTAGTATCTGATATTTAACGCCGGAAAATATAACGCTGGAACTAATGGTACGCATATAAAAAAGGTAAATAGAAGGACTATTTTGTTTCTATTAGTCCAAACGAATATCAAAACAACCACTAACAACGTTATTGCCACGGAATACAAAAATTTAAATTCAAAAAAAGACTTTACAGGGTGATATACATGTAAGATGTTCAGATTTATCGGAAGAATAAGTTTTTCAAGATATTTTATAAACAAAGGGAATATATCGAATATACCAAGAACCTGATTGGCATTGACCTGTACCTTAACCGGCGTTATTCCTCCTAAGGCGTAAAACCGTAATGAAAAATAAGCCAGCATGACAATCATATAAAAAGCGTAATGTTTAATTCGATATCTATATAAACAGGAAATATCATATTCTTTATACAGATAATCATACGCTACAATCATTACTGGCAACGTTATAGCAGTTTCTTTGCTAAGTAACGCAAGAAAAAACGTTACCAGTGATAAGACAAACCGAAAATGAAATATTTTTTCATTATTCGAGCAGATATATAGATAAAAAGATAGGATGTAGAAAAATGTGAAGGAAATATCGGGTATTCCTGCCACCCATGCTACCGGTTCTGTATGGATCGGATGAGTCACAAACAGCATTCCGATGATAAACGATGGATTAAGAAATGCACCTGGATTTTCAATAGGATATTTACCGAAAAGTTTCGCGGCAATAAGAAACACAAGAACTGAAACTGCAGCGTGAAAAAAAACGTTGGTAAAATGAAAACCTATCGGATTTAATCCATAACAATAATAATTAATCATATAAATCACGTGCATTATCGGTCGATAATAGTTTGTCGCCTGCCCCTGGAATTCCCATACATTCGATATGAAGATTTCATGGATGTACCTGATATCTCGAATCCACTTATTTTCTAGCACTTGACCAATATCATCAAACACAAAATTGTTTAGAAGAGTATTTGAATAGATGACGAAACTTGCACCCACCAGAAAAGCAATTTGGATATAAAACGACCTGCTTGCAGATTTAAATTCTGGATTCATTACGGAAAAGGAAGCCGTTTCTCTACTGCAATCGGTTTTCACGGCAACTAGAATTAAGAGTCATTCGTAGTCCTGGGCCAGGTCCTCGAAGCGGGTGTACTGGGCGAGGAAGGCGAGCTTGAGGTCGCGCATCGGGCCGTTCCGGTTCTTCCCGACGATCACCTCGGCGACGCCCTTGTCCTCCTGTGCCGTCTTGTCCTTGCTGTACATCTCCTCCCGGTAGACGAACAGGATCAGATCGCTGTCCTGCTCGATCGCCCCGCTTTCGCGAAGGTCCGACATCTGGGGGCGCTTGTCGGCGCGATTCTCCACCCCGCGGTTCAGCTGCGAGATGGCGACCACGGGAACCCGGAGTTCCTTGGCCAGGGCCTTCAGGGAGCGAGAGATCTCGGAGATCTCCTGGACCCGGTTGTCGCTGTTCCCGCGGGTGTTCGAGCCCCGCATGAGCTGCAGGTAGTCCAGGATGACCATTCCGATCCCGCGCTCCTTCTGCAGCCGCCGCGCCTTCGCCCGCAGCTCGATGGCCGACAGGGTCCCCGAGTCGTCCGTGTAGATCGGCGCCTCCGACAGCTTCCCCACCGCCGCCACCAGGCGGTTCACCTCGTCCTGCCCGAGCGCCCCCGTCCGGAGTCGCTGGAAGTTGACGCGCGCCTCCGAGCAGATCATCCGCATCGCCAGCTGCTGCCGGCTCATCTCCAGCGAGAAGATCGCCACCGGGATCTTGTGGCGGGTGGCGGCGTTCACGGCGACGTTGAGGCACAGGGATGTCTTCCCCATCCCGGGGCGGGCGGCCACCACGATCATGTCCGACCGCTGGAACCCCGACGTGACGTTGTCGAGGTCGACGAACCCGGTGGGGACGCCGGTGATCCGCTCCTTCCGCTCGTAGAGCTGCTCGATGTCCTTCATCGCCTCCCGCGCCATCTCGGTCATGGAGAAGTACGACGGCCGGATCTTCTCCTCCGCCAGGGCGAAGATGGCCTGCTCGGTGCGGTCGAGGAAGTCGTCGAGGTCCCCGGGACCCTGGAAGGCGGCGGCGGAGATCTCCTGGGTGGCGGCGATCGTCCGGCGGAGGATCGCCTTCTCCTTGACGATACGGGCGTAGTCCGAGGCGTTGGCGGAGAGGGGGACGGAGGTGACGATCTCGGAGAGGTAGGCGAGCCCCCCCACCTGCTGCACCGTCCCGCGGTCCGACAGCACGGCGGAGAGAGTCAGCTGGTCGATCGGCCGGCCCTTCTCGTACAGGTCGACCATCACCCCGAACAGCGTCCGGTGCGCGCCCTGGTAGAAGTCCTCCGCTCGGAGGATCTCCAGGACGCCGCTCATCAGCTCGTTGTTCAGCAGCACGGAGGCGAGGACGGCCTGCTCCGCGTGGAGGTTGTGGGGGGGGACCCGGAGCAGGGAGGCGTCGCTTCCGGCTGGCTGGGGGTTTCGGGTTCCGTTCATCGACGCCTCCCGTCCGGGGAATGCAGCGGGTTTCCGGTTGCGGTCGGGTGCCTTACGATTCGGGCACCACGCGGACGGAGACCTCGGGGACGATGTCGGCCGCCACGCGGACCTTCACCTTGTAGTCCCCCACCTGCTTGATGGGATCGGGGAGCTGGATCGTCTTCCGGTCCACCGGCACCCCCGCCTTTTCCAGCGCCTCCGCGATGTCCCGCGAAGTGACGGCGCCGAACAGCCTCCCCTCCTCCCCCGCCTTCGCCGGGATGGTGAGGGACACGGCCGCGAGCCGTTCGGCCGCCGCCGCGGCGCCCTTGCGGTCCTTCTTCGCCCGCGTCTCGATCACCCGCCGTTCGTGCTCGAGCGCCTTCATGTTCCGCACGTCCGCCAGGACGGCCAGCCGCCGCGGGATCAGGAAGTTCCTCCCGTAGCCGTCGGCGACCTTGACCACCTCGCCGGCCTTCCCCAGTTTCTCGACGTCCTCGCGCAGGATGACTTTCATCGCCGCACCCCTTACCGGACCTGGGTGGCGGTGAAGGGGATCAGCGCCACGACGCGCGCCTTCTTGATCTCCACCGTCAGCTTCCGCTGGTGCTTCGCGCAGTTCCCGGTGATGCGCCGCGGGACGATCTTGCCGCGCTCGGAGACGAACTGCTTTATCATGTAGGCGTTCTTGTAATCGATCTGGAGTTCCTTCTCCGCGCAGAAGCGGCAGAACTTCTTCCGCACGTACCGCTTCTTCCCTCCGGGGCCGCGGTCGTCCCGGGCGCGGTCGGGGCGGGGCTTGTACGGGGTGCTCATCGGTTCCTTCCTCCTTTTGTTCCTCTCCGTGTCTGTTTCAGAACGGGATGTCGTCGTCCGTTGGTGCTTCCGGTGCGGGCCCCGCCCCCGGCGCCCCCTCGGCGGATGCGCCGCGCGGGCTTCCCAGGAACTGGACGTTGTCGGCCACGACCTCGACCTTGCTCCGCTTCACGCCGTCGGACTCCCAGCTGCGCTGCTTCAGGCGGCCCTCGACGAGCACGGGCCGCCCCTTCGAGAGGTACTCGGCGCAATTCTCCCCCTGCTTGCCGAACACGACGATGTCGAAGAAGGAGACCTCTTCCTTGACCTCGTTGTTCAGCTTGTACCGGCGGTTCACCGCCAGGGAGAAGCCGGTCACGGCCGTCCCCGCCGGGGTGAAGCGCGTTTCCGGATCTCGCGTGAGGCGCCCCGCGAGGATGACGCGGTTTACGGAGACCATCGCATACCTCCCTTCCCGGAGCCCTCACTCCGCCGAGGGGGCTGAGGGTGCCTCGGGCGCGGGCGCTGCCGGCGTCGCCGGGGCTTCCCCCTCGGCGGGGGCGGCAGCGGCCTTGGGTTTCAGCTCGGTTGTGTGGACGGTGGTGAGGAAACGGAGGATCCCGTCGAATATCTTGATGTTGCGCTCCACCTCCTCGACGACGCCGCGGCTCCCGGTGTAGACGAGGAAGGTGTAGAAGGCGTTGGACTTCTTGCGGATCGGGTAGGCGAGCTTCCGGTTGCCCCAGTCGTCCGTCTTCAGGACCTCGCCCTTGTAGCCCGCGACCACCGCGGAGAGCTTGGCGAGGAACTCCTTCCTCGCGTCCTCCGGGAGTTCGGGTTCGAACAGGATGGCGGTCTCATACCTCTTCGCTGTCATCGTGCGGCCTAGCCTCCTTTCGGCTGATCGAGCCCCCGGTCTTGCCGCCGGGAGCAAGGAGTATGTTCCCCCCCGGGGATTCCGTGGGGGGTTTTCGCGCCTTCTGGTTCCGGCGCGTCATGGCCTTGTCGAAACCGAGCCGGGCGATGTCCAGGGCCGCCTCGCAGGCGGCGCCCACCGCCTCCTCGAACGCCTCGCGGTCCTCTGGGGCCGGGGGCGCGAGCACGTAGTCGGCCGGATCTACCCCCGGGGGGGGGCGTCCCACCCCCACCCGGATCCTCAGGAAGTCGGCGTTCCCGAGTTGCTCCTTCAGTGAGCGCAGGCCGTTGTGGCCGGCCGTGCCCCCTCCGCGCTTCAGGCGCACCGTCCCCGGCGGCAGATCCAGGTCGTCGTGGACGACCACCAGGTCCCCGGGCTCCCCGCAATGCTTCCGGAACAGGGCGGCCACCGCCGTGCCGGACAGGTTCATGAACGTCTGCGGCTTGGCGAGGACTACCCCTCGCCCCTCCACCTCTCCGGTCCCGAGAAGGGACTGCCCGGCGATCCGCCACTTCGCTCCCAGCGAGCCGGCGAGACGGTCGACCGCCCGGAATCCCGCGTTGTGCAGCGTCGCGGCGTACCGGCGGCCCGGGTTCCCCAGTCCGACGATCAGTCGCGTGGGGGGTTACTCCTCTTCTTCCTTCTTGCCGGCGGCTTCCGCCACGCTGGCGCCCTCTGCGGCCTCGCCCTCCGCCGCCACGACGGGCACGGCCTCCGCCTTCGGGGCGTTCACCGCCGCCACCGTCATCCGCAGGTCCTTCTCCGTCGGGACCACGCCCGCCGGGAACCGGAGATCCCCGAGGTGCAGCGACTGGCCGATCCCCAGCGCCGTCACGTCGACCTCGATGAACTCGGGAACGCTGTCCGGCGTGCACTCCACCTCGAGGCTGCGGGTGATCACCTCGAGGATGCCGCCCATCTCGATCCCCGCTGCCTTCCCCCGGACCCGGAGCGGGATCTCGACCCGGAACTTCTGGCCGAGGGCCACCTCGTAGAAGTCCACGTGGGTCACCCGGTCGGAGAGAGGGTGCGTCTGCACCTCCTTCAGGACCGCGTACGATTCCTTCCCGCCTGCGTCGTCCGTCACAGTCATCTTCACCACCACCGTCCCGTGGCGTGCCGTGGCGAGGAACTTCTCGAGGGACTTCCGGTCGAACTCCAGGGACCGGGTCTCGAGACCCTTCCCGTAGATGACGCCGGGCACCTTCCCCCCGGCGCGGCGTTTCCGGTTGATCTCTTTTCCGCCGTCGCGGCGGCGCACCGCCGCCAGATCCATCATGGCCATCGCGTTCTCCTCCTAGACGAACAGGGAGCTTACCGAATCCTGGAAGTGGATCCTCTTGATCGCTTCACCCAGCAGGGGGGCCACGGAAAGGACCCGGATCTTCCCGCACTCCGCCTTCCGCCCCAGCGGGATGGTGTTCGTGATGACGAGTTCCTCGATCTCCGACTTCTCCAGCCGATCGATGGCGGGCCCGGAGAGCACGCCGTGGGTGGCGCAGGCATAGATGCGCCGCGCCCCCTTTCTCCTGAGGGCGTCGGCGGACTGTGCGAGCGTCCCCGCCGTGTCCACCATGTCGTCGAGCAGGATCGCCGTCTTCCCCTCGACTTCCCCGATGATGTTCATCACCTCGGCCACGTTCGGTCCCAGCCGTCGCTTGTCAATGATCGCCAGGGATGCGTTCAGCCGCTTGGCGAACGCCCGGGCCCGCTCCACGCCGCCGGCGTCGGGGGACACCACCACGATGTCGTTGCCGTAGTTCGCCTTGATGTGTTCCAGCATCACCGGGGCGGAGTACAGGTGGTCTACCGGGATGTTGAAGAAACCCTGGATCTGCCCCGCGTGCAGGTCCATGGTCAGCATCCGGGAGACCCCCGCCGCCGTGAGCAGGTCCGCGATCAGTTTCGCCGTGATCGGGGCCCGGGGGAGGACCTTCCGGTCCTGCCGCGCGTACCCGTAGTACAGCAGTACCGCCGTCACCCGCTTGGCGGATGCGCGTTTCAGCGCGTCCATCAGGATGAGCAGCTCCATCAGATGGTCGTTCACCGGCGGGCTGGTCGGCTGGATGACGAACACGTCCACCCCGCGGACGTTGTCCCGGATCTCCACGTTGATCTCGCCGTCGCTGAACCGCTTCACCAGCGCGGACCCCAGCGGGATGCATAGGTACGCGCAGATCTCCTTTGCGAGATCCGGGTGGGCGTTCCCGGTGAAAATCTTCAGTCGCGTCACGCACTTCCCCTGTTGGAGGAGGTCACTCCGCCGAAAAGACCAATCATTATACCGAAGGGGGGCGCGTTGGCAAGAGGGAATGCGTTCCGGGGACCGCGGAGTGCTCGCGTGGCTGGGAGGGAAGGGGTCGAACCTTCATTAGAGGCTCCAAAGGCCCCTGTCCTGCCGTTAGACGACCTCCCAGCGCACCCGGAATCTTATCGGGCCGCCGCCACACCGTCAAGGCCGGCGCCCGTCGCCCGTTGGTACTCGCCGATCACCGCGTCCTCGATCATCCGGCGCGTCTCGTTGTTCAGGGGGTGGGCCGTGTCCCGGTAGGTACCGTCCTTGGTCTTCTTGCTCGGCATCGCGACGAACGGCCCATTGGTCCCCTGGATGATCTTGAGGTCGCGGACGACGAAGCAGTCGTCGAAGACGATCGTCGCGTACCCCTTGAGCTTGTCGTTGTCCGACACGGGGAAAACCTTCACCTCGGTGATCCGCATCCAGAGACCTCCTGTGATGTCGTTAGACGCTCCTCGCGACGAAGACCCGTCGCCCCGTTCCCCCGCCGCCTCCCGGCGGCAGCTTTCCCCGGGCCCCCCGCGCCGCCTCCGCCGACGCGAACAGGCCGAACACGGCCGAACCGCTACCGGACAGTCCCGCCGCGAGGGCCCCGGCCGCAAGGAGTTCCCCCTTGATCTCCCCGATCTCCGGCCGATCCTCCCGCCAGGCCTCCTCGAAGTCGTTCCCCAGCGCCGCGGCCACATCCCCGAGGGTCCGGTACGCCGGGATCTCCGCCGGAGGGGGCGGATCCCCCGGGGGCCTCCGGAGCCGCCCGTACCCATCCCGGGTCGGCAGGCCGAAGGCCGGGCGCACGATGACGGCGTGAAACGGCACCTCCCAGGGGATCGCCGTCAGGCGCTCCCCGAACCCCTCCACGAGCGCCGCGCTCCCCAGGGTGAAGAACGGGACGTCGGCGCCGACGCGGGCCGCCATCGCGAGCAGGACGTCCCGGGGCGGGCATTTTCCCGTAAGGGCGGATAGCCCTTTCAGGGTCGTGGCGGCGTCGGAACTCCCCCCGCCCAGGCCCGCCTCGGCGGGGATCGTCTTCCGGAGCCGGATCCGCACCCCCGCAGGCGCCCCGGCCCACTCCATGAACAGGGCGGCCGCCCGCCGGCACGTGTTCCCCTCGCCCGTCGGTACCGACGGGTCGTCGCACTCCACGGATATCCCTTCCGCGGCCTCTTCGACCGTCACCTCGTCGTACAGCGACACGGGCACTATGACGGAGCGGATGTGGTGGTACCCGTCCGGACGCCTTCCGAAAACCTGCAGGGAGAGATTCAGTTTGGCGGGAGCGAGGAAGGAAACGGCGTCAGCTGCGCACAAGGGAAGCCTTTTCAAACGCTGTTTTCATCCCACAGTAACCGCAATTGGTACTGGTGTCAAGGCCCGGGAAAAGCACTGTAAAGACTGGGAAACGGTATTTTGCACGCGGCGGGGGGGTGTCCCCCGGAACGCGGGCTATCCTTCCTTCCGGAACGTGAAGCCGGAGGGTGTTCCTGCGTCGACGGTGATTCGGTCCCCCTCCCGGAACTCCCCCTCGAGGATCCGGATCGCGAGGGGATCCTGGATTTCCTTCTGGATCGCCCGGCGGAGCGGACGGGCCCCGAAGGCCGGGTCGTACCCGATGTCGGCGAGGCGCGCCTCCGCCGCCGGCGTGAGGGACACCCCGATCTTCCGGTCCGCAAGCCGGTCGTTCAGTTCCCGGACCATGATGTCCACGATCCGCGCGAGTGCCTTCTTCCCGAGGGAGTGGAACAGGATGACCTCGTCGAGGCGGTTGAGGAATTCGGGGCGGAAGACCTGGCGGAGTTCCTCCATCACGCGGGGCCGGATCGCCTCCTCGGTCTGTCCCGCCATCTCCCGGATGAACTGGGAGCCGACGTTGGAGGTGAGGATCACAACGGCGTTGCGGAAGTCCACGGTGCGACCGTGCCCGTCCGTGAGGCGGCCGTCCTCGAGCACCTGCAGGAGGATGTTGAACACGTCCGGGTGCGCCTTCTCGATTTCGTCGAAGAGGATCACCGCGTATGGCTTCCGGCGGACCGCCTCCGTCAGGGCGCCCCCCTCCTCGTACCCCACGTACCCCGGCGGGGCCCCGATCATCCGCGCCACGGAGTGCTTCTCCATGTACTCGGACATGTCGAGGCGAACCATGGCGGCCTCGTCGTCGAAGAGGAACTGCGCGAGGGCCCGGGCGAGCTCCGTCTTCCCCACGCCGGTGGGGCCCAGGAAGAGGAAGGAGCCGATGGGCCGCCGCGGGTCCTTCAGGCCGGACCGGGCGCGGCGGACCGCGTTCGAAACCAGGCGGATCGCATCGGACTGCCCCACGACCCGGGCGGAAAGGCGCTCCTCCATCTTCAGGAGTTTCTGCACCTCCCCTTCCACGAGGCGCGAAACGGGAATCCCCGTCCACCGGGAGACGATCTGCGCGATGTCCTCCTCGTCGACCTCCTCCTTCAGCAGCCGCCCGTCCCCCTTCGCCGCGGATTGCGGCGGCGCCCCGGCCTGTTTTTCGAGGGCGGGGAGGACCCCGTACTTCAGCTGGGACGCCTTCTCCAGGTTCCCCTCCCGCTCGGCGCGGGCCATCTCCGCCTTCGCCTGCTCGATCCGTCCCTTCACCGCCTTGCTCTCCGCGATCTCCCGCATCTCCCGCTCCCAGCGCTCCCGAAGAGAGGAGAGCTCGTCCCGGTTCCGGGCGACCTCCACGTCGACCCCGCCGAGGCGCTCCCGGGAGGCCGTGTCCGTCTCCTTCGACAGGGCGAGGCGCTCCATCTCCAGCTGGGTAATCCGGCGCTGCACCTCGTCGATCTCCGTGGGGACGGAGTCGATCTCGATCTTCAGGTGCGACGCCGCCTCGTCGACCAGGTCGATCGCCTTGTCGGGGAGGAACCGGTCGGAAATGTACCGGTGCGAGAGGGTCGCGGCGGCGATGAGCGCCGCATCCTTGATCCGGACGCCGTGGTGCTGCTCGTACCGCCCCTTCAGCCCCCGGAGGATGGCGATCGTGTCCTCGACGGTGGGTTCCCCGACCTGGACCGGCTGGAACCGGCGCTCCAGGGCGGCGTCCTTTTCCACGTACTTTCGATACTCGTCGAGGGTGGTGGCGCCGACGCACCGCAGCTCCCCCCGGGCCAGCGCGGGCTTGAGCATGTTGGAGGCGTCCATCGCTCCCTCGGCCTTCCCCGCCCCCACCAGGGTGTGGAGCTCGTCGATGAAGAGGATCACCTTCCCTTCCGCGGCGGCGATCTCCTTGAGGACCGCCTTCAGCCGTTCCTCGAACTCGCCGCGGTATTTCGCCCCCGCGATCAGCGCCCCCATGTCCAGCGAAAGCACCCGCTTGTCCTTGAGCCCCTCCGGGACGTCCCCCAGGGCCACCCGCTGCGCCAGCCCCTCGACGATGGCCGTTTTCCCGACGCCGGGCTCCCCGATCAGGACCGGGTTGTTCTTCGTCCTCCGGGACAGGACCTGGATCACCCGGCGGATCTCGTCGTCCCGGCCGATGACCGGGTCGAGCTTCTCCCGCCGTGCCGCCTCGGTGAGGTCGCGGCAATATTTGTCGAGGGCCTGGTATTTCGCCTCGGGGTTCTCGTCCGTGATCCGCTGGCTGCCCCGGATGGCGGTCAGGGCGGACAGCAGCGCCTCGCGGGTCACGCCGAGGCGTCGCAGGATCTCCCCCGCCTTCCCCGGCTCCCCGCAGAGGGCGAGGAGGAAGTGCTCCGCGGAGAGGTACTCGTCCCTGAAGGCGTCCGCCTCGGACAGTGCCCTCCGGAAGAACGGCTCCATGGCCGTCGAAAGCCCCCGGGACACGGCCCCGGAGACTTTCGGACGGGACGCCAGCTCCCGTTCCGCTTCATCCAGGAGCCGCTGCGCGGGGACCCCCGTCCGGGCCAGGAGCTCCCCCGCGACGCCCCCCTCCTGGCGCAGCAGGGAGACGAGGAGGTGCTCCGGCTCGACCTGGGCGTGGCCGCGCTCCGAGGCCAGCCGGACGGCTTCCTGCAGCGCTTCCTGGGACTTCACGGTGAGCTTGTCGAGAGGGATCATCGCGGCTCCTCGGGGCCCGGGGTGGGAGGAGGGATGGGGCCGCCCGCCGCGGCGGGCGGCCCCGGGGAACGGATTACTTGTTCTTCACCGCCAGGAACAGCCGGGCGTCGCCCCGCTCCACGAGGAACAGGACCGTCTTGTCGCCCTTGACCTTCTTGACCAGCTGGGCGAACTCCGCCACGTTGGGGACCGGCTGCCGGTTGATCTGGCGTACGATGTCGCCCTCCTGGAATCCCGCGTCTTCGGCGGGGCTTCCCCCCTCGACGGCGGTCACCAGGACCCCCTTGGTGTTCTCGATCTCGAACCGCTGGGCGAGCTCGGGGGTAATGTCCTGCACCGTCAGCCCCAACTCCCTGGACAGATCCGGGGCCCCTCCCCGTTTGCCCGGGTCCCCCTCCATCTCGGCGATCGTCACGGGAATGACGACCTCCTTCCCGTCGCGGACTACCTTCACGTCCACCTTCTTCCCGGGCTGGGTGGAGGCAACCGCCGCGGGGAGCTCGTGCTCGTCCTTGATCTCCTTCCCGTTGAACGCCAGGATCACGTCGCCCGACTTGATCCCCGCCTTCTCCGCCGGGCCGTCCTTCGTCACGTCGGAGACCAGCGCCCCGCGCTTCCCGGGGACGCCCAGCTTCTCCGCGACGTCGGGGGTCAGCCGCTGGATGTAGACCCCGAGCCACCCGCGGGTCACCTTCCCCTTGTCCTTCAGCTGCTCCAGAACCGACTTGGCAAGCTGGATCGGCGTCGCGAACCCGATCCCCTGCCCGCCCTGGATGATGGCGGTGTTGATCCCAACGACCTCTCCCTTCAGGTTGAAGAGGGGACCCCCGGAGTTCCCGGGGTTGATCGAGGCGTCGGTCTGGATGAAGTCGTCGTACGGCCCGGAGCCGATGATCCGCCCCTTGGCGCTGACGATCCCCGTCGTCACCGTGTGGCCCAGGCCGAACGGGTTCCCGATGGCCACCACCCACTCGCCCACCTCGAGCCTCTCGGAATCCCCCAGCGAGACGAAGGGGAGCTTCTTGCTCGTGTCGATCTTGATCAGGGCGATGTCTGTCTTGGGGTCGGTGCCGACCACCTTCGCCTTGAACTCCTCCTTGTCGAGGAGGGTCACCGTCACCTCGTCGGCCTTCTCCACGACGTGGTTGTTCGTGAGGATGTAGCCGTCCGCCGACACGAGGAACCCGGACCCCAGCGAGCGGCGCTTCTGCTCCTTCGGCATCCGCCCGAAGAAGTTGTTGAAGAAGTCATCGAAGGGATCCTGCGGACCGAAGGGCGAACGCGTCCGCGGCCGGTTGAACTTCACCACCTGGGTGGTGGAGATGTTGACCACCGAGGGAGACACCTCCTTGAACAGCTGGGGGATGTCCACCGGGACCATCCGGAGCCCCGCCGCGGCGGGAACCACCGCCGGCTTCTCCTTCTCGCCCCAGAGCGCGTGGGTGATAGGGGAAACGTTCAGCCCCGCGGTCAGGACGACTCCCGCGGCCACCGCCGCGAGGACCAGGATCGCTACCCTGCTCTTGCGCATCACCGTTTGCTCCCTCCCTTGTTCGCGCCGCCGGGGGGCGCCGAAAGCAGCGCCACGTACCCCATCCGGAGGTGGTACAGCCCCTCGCGGAGGACCTCCTCCTCTTCCTTCGTCAGGTTCCCCTTCGTCTTCTCCTGCAGGATCCCCAGGATGTCGATGGCGTCCTTTGCCGCGGGCAGGTTCGCCGGGGGCTGTTTCCCGTCGGGGCCCTGCACCATGCCGAGGCTGACCATCGCTCCCAGCTGGATCGACTGGACGAGGTCGAGGAACCGTGGGGCGCCCACCTGCGGACGGCCCTCCCCGCGGCCTTTCTCCCCTTGGACACCCGGCGCGGGGGGCCGGTTCCCTTCCGGCGCCGGCGGTGGAACGGTCTCGCCCGGGGGTGGCGAAGGGGGTGCCGAAGGAGGGGCCTCCTCCTGGCCCCGCCGGTCGATCACGCGGAACCCCTTGTCCTTTTCGTCGGCCATCAGACCGGCACCGTCTGCGTGATCACCACCGGTTCTCCCCCGACCTCCTCTACGAGGAAGTGGTCGGACTCCTTCCACTTGAGCGTCACGGGCATCTTCACCTTCTCGTCGATCGTCCTCTTGAGGAACCGGGCGCCATACTTGACGGAGAAGCCCGTCTGCGCCAGGGCGGACAGGGCCGCGGCGGACACCGCCAGGGTCTTCCCGTGCGCCTCCATCATCCGGCGGATCGAGCCGAGGTAGAGCTCCGCGATGGCGCGGACCTCCTCGAACGAAAGGGGTGCGAACACGACGATGTCGTCCAGCCGGTTGATGAACTCCGGGGTGAACCGGTTCTCCGCCGCGCGGAGCACCGCCTTCCGGACCGGCTCGAAATCCTCCGGACCCGCTCCGAACCCCAGCGGGCGCGTGAGTTTCGCCAGCTCCTCCGCCCCCAGGTTGCTCGTCATGATGATGATGGCGTCGGAGAAGTACACCTTCTTCCCGCGCCCGTCCGTCAACCACCCCTCGTCGAAGACCTGCAGGAAGAGGTTGTGGACGTAGGTGTCCGCCTTCTCGATCTCGTCGAGGAGGACGACTGTGTACGGGTTGTCCTTCACCTGGTTCGTCAGGATGCCGCCCCTCTCCGACCCCACGATCCCCCGGGGCATGCCGATCAGCTTGTCCACGGCCAGAGCGCCGTCGCGGTACTCGGACATGTCGACGCGCACCATGAGGCGCTCGTCCCCGAAGAGGTATTCCGCCAGCGCCTTGGCCATCTCCGTCTTCCCGACGCCCGTGGGCCCGAGGAAGAGCAGCACCCCGTCCGGCCGGTAGATGTTCGCCTTCAGAGGTCCCTTGTTCATCCGGAGCGCCTTGGCTACCGCGCCGATGGCCTCCCTCTGCCCCACCACGCGGCGGGACAGCCGCTCCTCGATGTCCCGGAACCGGTCGACCACGTCCCGGCGCACGATGTCCGCGGGGGTCTTCGTTTCCCCGGAGATCACGTCGAGGACGTCGGAGGCCGCGACGGTCTTTTCGCCGTCGCCCCGGATCTCCACCCGGACGCACGCCGTGTCCAGCCAGTTGATCACCTTGTCCGGCAGGCGCAGGGAGCGGGCGTACCGGTCGCTCATGGAGAGGGCGAAGTCGATCGCCTCGTCCCGGATCGTCACCCCGTAGTTCGCCTCGAGGCGGGGCTTGAGTCCCTGGAGGATCTCCCGGGTCTCGTCCAGGGACGGCTCCCCGATCTTCACCACCCGGAAGCGCCGGGACAGCGCCTCGTCCTCCTGGATGATCTCCTTGTACTCCGTCACCGTGGTGGCCCCGATGATCTGCACCTCGCCCCGGGCCAGGGCGGACTTGAAGATGTTCGCAGCGTCCGACGGCACGCCCATGGCGGAACCGGCGCCGATCAGGGTGTGCGCCTCGTCGATGAAGAGGATGATGTTCCTCCGCTCCTTGACTTCGGCGATCACCTTCTCGATCCGGTCCTCGAACATGCCGCGGAAGACCGTGCCGGCCACGACGGTGTTCATCTGGAGGTTCACCACCTGGTGGCCCCGCAGGCGCTCCGGCACCCGGTGCGGTTCGTACTCCAGCCGCATCGCCAGTCCCTCGACCACGGCGGTCTTCCCCACACCGGGATCCCCCAGCACCATCACCGAGTTGCACCGGTCCTTGTGGCAGAGATACTCGACGATCTGGTCGATCTCCGTCTCCCGGCCGATGATCGGGGGGATCTTCCCCTCCCGGGCCAGGAGGTTCAGGTTGACGGCGAAGGTGCGCAGGTTCGCGGGGAGTTCGTACCGCTTCCGGAACTCCTCGACCTTCTCCTCACGGCTGCGCAGCTGGGCGGCGAACCGGGAGAGGGCGACGGAGGGGTCGACCCCGTAGCTCTTTAGGATCCGGGCGGGGATCGAGTGGACCTCGTGGAAGATCCCGAGGAACAGGTCCGCCGAGTCGATCTGGGAGCGGCGGTTCCTCTGGGCGGTCTCCCAGGCGACCCGGAAGACCTGCTTGGTGGCGGGGGGCACCTTCAGGCCCACCCCGAGGTATTGCCGGGAGATGTTCAGGTGCTCGTTGACCGAGTACAGCACGGCCTCGACGTTGAGGCCGATCGCGGCCATGAGCTCCTGGAACAGCGTCTTCTCCTGGTCGGCGAACGCGATGAACAGGTGCTCGAGCCCGAGGTAGTAGTGGTGCCGGCGCTGGGACTCCTCGATCGAGGTGTTCAGCATCCGGTGCCCCGACTCGGACAGCTTCTCCCGGTAGAACGAGATCTCCATCATGGGGTTTACCGACTCCTCTCGTCCCGGCCCCTCACCGGGAGATGCCCCGCAGCGCGAGCAGCCGCTCGATCCGCTTCTCGACCGGCGGGTGCGTGCTGAACAGGCTCATGAGGCCGCCGCCGGACAGCGGGCTCAGGATGAACATGTGGGCCGTGGCCGGAGAGGCGTGCATCGGGACCTGCCGCGACCATCCCGCGATCTTCTCCAGCGCCCGGGCGAGCGCCTCGGGCCTCCCGCAGAAGCGCGCCCCCGTCTCGTCGGCCAGGTACTCCCGGGAGCGGGAAACCGCCATCTGCACCAGCATCGCCCCGAGGGGGGCGAGGATGGCCATAACCAGCAGTTCCAGCCCACCGCCTCCCTCGCGGTCGTCCCGGCTCCCCCCGCCGAAGATGGCGGCGAACCTCGCCATGTGGGCCATCATCATGATCGCCCCCGCCAGCGTGGCCGCCACCGTCCCGATCAGGATGTCCCGGTTCTTCACGTGCGCCATCTCGTGGGCGAGAACGCCCTCGAGTTCCTCCGGGGAGAGGATCCGCACGATCCCCTCGGTCACCGCCACCACCGCGTGGGCCGGGTTGCGGCCCGTGGCGAAAGCGTTGGGGGACTCCTCGGGGATGATGCACACCTTCGGCATCGGGACCCCCGCGGCGGTCGCAAGCCGGCGGACCGTCCCGTGAAGCTGGGGCGCCTCGGCCTCCGTCACCTCCCGCGCCCTGTACATCCGCAGGACGATCTTGTCGGAAAACCAGTAGGAACCCACGTTCATCACGATCGCCAGCCCGAAGGCGATGACCATGCCGGACTGCCCACCGATGGCCTTCCCCACCAGCACGAACAGGATCGTGAGGACCGCGAGCAGGAACGTCGTCTTCAGCGTGTTGCCCATGCGTCTTCTCCCCCTCCCTTACCGTGTATTGATTCCATTATAGGGGATTCAGTTCCAATGCCCCCGGGGATCCGGGTCTTCGAACTCCGAAATCCGGTCCACCAGCCGCAGGAACTCCTCGGAGCGGCTCTTCGGCACCACTACGTGGAGCACCACGAACTGGTCCCCGCGCTCCACCGTACCGGGTGTCGGGACTCCCCTCCCCTTCAGCCGCAGCTTCCTGCCGCTCGGGGAGCCGGCCGGCACCGTCACCGTCACGGGGCCATCGACCGTGGGGACCTCGATCTTCGCCCCCCTCACCGCCTCCGAGAACCGGATCGGCACGTCGAGCAGGATGTCGTTCCCCTCCCGGCGGAAAAACGGGTGGGATAGCATCCGGAGCTCCACCATCAGGTCGCCGCTGGCGCCCGGCGCGGACCGCTCCTCCCCCTTGGAGGGAACGCGGACGGCAGCACCGTCCCGGGCGCCCGCCGGGATCTTGATCTTCACCCGTTCCTCGACTTCCGTCACCCCGCGGCCGAAGCAGGCGGGGCACCCCTTCCGCCCCGACCGTCCGGTGCCGCGGCACTGGGCGCAGACGCGGGGCCGCCGGTAGAGGATTTCCCGGACGGCGCCCTTCACCATGTCCAGGAAATCGACGGCGATCTCCACCCGTACATCGCTCCCCCTGCCCGGATGGGTAAAACCCGCCTCCCCGCCCTCGAACAGGTTCCCGAAAAGATCCCCCAGGTCGAAGGTACCGGCGCGGTACCCCTCGAATCCGCCCCCGCCGTGGCCGAAAGGGCCGCGGCGGAAAGGCCCGGCGAATGCCCCCTGCCGGAGCGCCTCGTACTCCTCCCGCTTCTTCCGGTCGCTGAGGACCTCGTTGGCCTCGTTGATCTCCTTGAACCGGGACTCGGCGGTCCTGTCGCCGGGATTCACGTCCGGGTGGTACTTCTTCGCGAGGCGGCGGAAGGCTTTCCGGACGTCCTCCTCCGGAGCTCCCTCCGGGACCCCCAGGACCTCGTAATAATTCTTTTTCGGATCCATCCGGTCCTTCCTGGCCGACTTTCCCGCACGGCCCCCGGGGGCGGACCCCCGGAGGCCTTCCCGCGATGGTGCCGCCCTACTTCACGGTAACATTGATCTGCTTCGGCTTCGCCTGTTCCCTCTTCGGCAAGGTCACCTCGAGGACACCCTCCTTGAGCGCCGCGCTGATCTTCTCCTGGTCGACGCTGGCCGGGAGGGAGAAGGACCGCTGGAACGTGCCGTAGGCGCGCTCGATGCGGTGGTAATTCTCCTCCTTGACCTCCTTCTCCACTTTCCGCTCCCCCTTCAGGGTGAGGACCCCGTCCTTGACCTCGATGCCGACCTGCTCCCGGGTCAGCCCCGGCAGCTCGGCCTTCACCACGACCGACTCGGCCGTCTCGTAGATGTCCACCGCGGGGGTCCACATCCCGGTCCCCAGCCCCTCTTCCCGTCCACGGGTGCGGGACAGGGTGTCCTCGAAGAGCTGGTTCATCTTCTCCTGGATGGAGGGAAGATCCCTCAACGGGTCCCACCAACGAACGATCGCCATTTCCGCATCCTCCTTTCCGGGCGGTTCCCGCCCGGGTGCTCGCCCGGGCGGGACGGTTTTCAGTTTACCTTCACCTGGATCTGCTTCGGCTTCGCCTGTTCGCGCTTCCCGAGTCGAACCTCGAGCACGCCGTCCGCGAGCGTCGCCCGGACCTTTTCCGGGTCCACGGAGTCGGGGAGCGTGAAGGAGCGGTGGAAGGCGCCGTAGGCACGTTCCACACGGTGGTAGTTCTCCTCCTTGACCTCCTTCTCGAACTTCCGCTCCCCCCGCAGCGACAGGACGCCGTCGTCCACCTCGACCTGCACCTGGTCCCGCGCGATGCCGGGCACCTCCGCCTTGAGGACGATCTCCCCGGCCGTCTCGAAAATGTCCACGGCGGGAGCCCATGTCCCCGCCCCCGGCTGCTCCCCGCGGTGGAGGGGCGTGCCGAAGGTGTCCTCCAGCACGCGGTTCACGCGGCTCTGCAGCGCCGAAAGCTCCTTCATCGGATCCCACAACCGTACGATCGCCATCCTACGTCTCCTTTCCCCCGGCCGGGTCGCGCGCCGGGACGTCTGTATTCGCCCCGGGATGCCTATTTCTTCCCCGGGTCTTCGTACTCCGCGTCCACCACGTCGCCCTCCTGCCCCTTCCCCTTCGCGGCGTCCCCCGCGTCCCCGCCGCCGGGGGCGGAGGCTGTCTGCTGGTACATGTGCTCCGCCAGGGCGTGGGCCTCCTTGATCAGCTTGTCCGCCGCGGCCCGCAGCGTCCCCTCGTCCTCCGACTTCAGGGCCTCCTTCGCCTCCGCGATGGCGGCTTCGACCTTCGCGGCCGTGTCCGCCGGGATCTTCTCCTTGTTGTCCCGCAGCGTCTTCTCCGTGTTGTAGACCAGGGAGTCGAGGTGGTTGCGCGCCTCGATGGCCGCCTTCCGCTTGCGGTCCTCCGCGGCGTGCGCCTCCGCCTCCCTGACCATCTTGTCGATGTCGCTCTTCTCCAGCCCCGTGGACGCGGTGATCGTGATCTTCTGCTCCTTTCCCGTCCCCTTGTCCCGGGCGTTCACGTGGAGGATGCCGTTCGCGTCGATGTCGAAGGTCACCTCGATCTGCGGAACGCCGCGCGGCGCGGCCGGGATGCCGTCGAGGTGGAACCGGCCCAGCGTCCGGTTGTCGTTCGCCATCTCACGCTCCCCCTGCAGCACGTGGATCTCCACGCTCGGCTGGCTGTCCGAGGCGGTGGTGAAGACCTCGCTCTTGCGCATCGGGATCGTCGCGTTGCGCTCGATGAGCTTCGTCATCACGCCGCCAAGCGTCTCGATCCCCAGCGACAGGGGGGTCACGTCGAGGAGCAGCATGTCCTTGACCTGCCCGCCGAGCACGCCGGCCTGCACCGCCGCGCCCGCCGCCACCACCTCGTCGGGGTTGACCCCCTGGTGCGGGTCCTTCCCGAAGAAGGACTTCACCATCTCCACCACCCGCGGGATACGGGTGGAGCCGCCCACCAGGACCACCTCGTCGATCTTCCCGACGGAGATCCCCGCGTCCCGGATCGCCATCTCGCACGGTTTGAGCGTCCGGTCCAGGATGTCCTGGACCATCTGCTCGAACTTCGCCCGGGACAGCTTCATCTGCAGGTGCTTCGGCCCCGCGGCGTCCGCGGTAATGAAGGGGAGGCTGATCTCCGTCTCCATCGTCGAGGAGAGCTCGATCTTCGCCTTTTCCGCCCCCTCCTTCAGCCGCTGAAGCGCAGTGCGGTCCTTCGACAGGTCGATCCCCTGGTCCTTCCGGAATTCGGAGATGATCCACTCGATCAGCCGCTGGTCGATGTTGTCGCCGCCGAGGTGCGTGTCCCCGTTGGTGGACTTCACCTCCACCACGTTGTCCCCCACCTCGAGGATGGAGATGTCGAACGTGCCTCCGCCGAAGTCGAACACGGCGATCAACTCGTTCTTCTTCCGGTCGAGTCCATACGCCAGCGCCGCCGCCGTGGGCTCGTTGATGATCCGCAGTACCTCGAGGCCCGCGATCGTGCCCGCGTCCTTGGTGGCCTGCCGCTGGGAGTCGTTGAAGTAGGCGGGAACCGTGATGACCGCCTGCTTCACCTCCTCGCCCAGGTACGTCTCCGCCGCTTTCTTCAGCTTCCCGAGGACCATGGCGGAGATCTGCTGCGGGGTGTACTCCTTCCCCGCCGCCAGCACCCGGGCGTCCTGGTTCGGCCCCTGGACGACCTTGTACGGCACGAGGCGGGTCTCCTCGGTCACCTCGTCGAACCGCCGCCCCATGAACCGCTTGATGGAGAAGACCGTGTTCTCCGGGTTGAGCACCGCCTGGCGCTTGGCGACCTGGCCGACGAGGATCTGGCCGTCCTTGCCGAACCCCACCACCGAAGGCGTCAGCCGCCCCCCCTCCTCATTGATGAGCACCTTGGGTTCGCTCCCCTCCATCACCGCCACCACGGAGTTCGTCGTGCCCAGGTCGATCCCTATGATCTTCGCCATCGCTTTGGCTCCTTCCCGTTTCAGATGGTATCGAGCAATTTATCGATGAAGCGGAACAGCGTCTGCCCGTCCACCGGCTTGGTCACCATTCCCACCGCCCCCGCCTCCACCGCCCACATTTTCCGCTCCGGCCCCCCCTCTCTCGCAAGGAGAAGGACCGGGGTCCGGGCGGCAAGCCGTGCGATCCGGGCCAGCGCATCCATGCCGCAGAGGGACGGGGTGTCCAGGTCCACCACGGCGAGATCCGCGGCGACGTCGGACAGCCGCCGAAGACCCTCGGTGCCGTCGCTCCACAGTTCCGCCAGGTCCCCCGCGTCCGACAGCCACCCAAGCAGGTGAGCCACCGGCATGAAGTCGTCCGCGGTCGCGTCCGCGATCAGGACCACCCTCCGGGTCACTTTCCTTGCCATTCCCCGAACCCTCCGCCCCGAAATAGAACAATTCCCGTGCCAACGGCGCGGGGGGAGGCCCGCCAATGCATCTATTTGTTATTCAAGAATAAATTGTCATATTGATCCGCTGCCGGACTGGGAGGGGCAACCGGGCGCGCCATTCCGGCACGGGCCATCGCGCATACCCATGCCATCCTGGCAATAATCCGGGGACATCACGAACTGTCGGCGGGTGTCAGCCCGCCAGCCCGAACTCCTTCACCTTGCGGTGAAGGGTGCGCAGGCCGATCCCGAGGAGCTTGGCCGCCTGGGTCTTGTTCCCGCCGGTCTTGGCGAGAGCGTCCCGGATGGCGTCCCGCTCTATTTCCGTAAGGGTGCGGGAGGGGGGGAGGGGGATCGGCTCCGTAGACGACGGAAGAACCACCCCCTGAATCAACTCGGGCGGAAGGTCGCCGGGTTCTATCGTCTCTCCCTGGCAGACGAGGGTGGCGGTTTCGAGGGCGTTTCGGAGCTGGCGGACGTTCCCCGGCCACCGGTACCCGAGCAGGCTCTTCGTCGCGCCGGGGGAGAGCCGCCTGGGTGATACTCCGTTCTCCTCCGCGATCCGGGCGAGGAAATGGTCGGAGAGCCGCGGTATGTCCTCCCGCCGGTCCCGGAGGGGCGGCACCTCGATCCCGAACACGTTCAGCCTGTAATAGAGGTCTTCCCGGAACGCCTTCTCCTCCACCCGACTTTTCAGATCCTGGTTCGTCGCGGCGATGATCCGTACGTCCACCGTGAGCACCTGGGAGCCGCCCACGCGAAGGACTTCCTTCTGCTCGATGGCGCGGAGCAGCTTCGACTGGATCCCGAGGGAAACGTCCCCCACCTCGTCGAGGAAGAGGGTCCCCCCCTCCGCGTTCTCAAGCTTCCCCGGCCGGGCGGCCACGGCTCCGGTGAAGGCGCCCTTTTCATGGCCGAACAGCTCGGACTCCAGCAGCGTCTCCGGGATCGCCGCACAGTTCAGCGGGAGGAACGGGCGTTCCCGGCGGGGGCTCAAGGCGTGGATCGCGCGAGCGACCAGCTCTTTCCCCGTCCCGCTCTCCCCGGTGACGAGTACGTTCATCCGCGTCGGGGCGACCAGCCGGATCTTGCGGAGGACCTCCTCCATCGCCCGGGAGGAACCGACGATCCCCGAAAGGCCGGCGGGGCGACCCACCTCCTCCCGCAACCGGTCGATCTCCCGCCGCATCCCCCGCTCCTTGACCGCCTTGAAGACGGCGGCCCGCAGGCGCGG
>Ga0102851_10000291_pt1 | contig 23961 bp, 21 predicted proteins | sample Mud3Dept3metaG_FD_79558 | JGI IMG/M metagenome (GOLD analysis project Ga0102851, IMG submission 79558) | Freshwater wetland microbial communities from Ohio, USA, analyzing the effect of biotic and abiotic controls - Mud 3 Core 4 Depth 3... | ecosystem: Environmental > Aquatic > Freshwater >... | reverse complement strand
TGATCAGCGCAATCATCAAACCCTTCAAGCTGGACGACGTGCGTGCCGCGCTGTCGGAACTCGGCGTTTCCGGCATGACGGTGACGGAGGTCAAGGGCTTCGGGCGGCAACGCGGCCACACCGAGCTGTATCGCGGCGCGGAATACGTCGTGGACTTCGTGCCCAAGACCCGCATCGAGGTCGCCGTCAAGGACGGCCTCGTGGACCAGGTGATCGAGGCCATCGTGGGCGCGGCCCGCACCGGCAAGGTGGGCGACGGCAAGATCTTCGTCTCGGAGCTCGAGCGCGCCATCCGCATCCGCACCGGCGAGGCGGACGACCAGGCGCTCTGACGCCGGGCATCGCCCGGCGTTACGATCGCGGTCCCATTCCGTACGGGACCGCGTGAACCATGCCCGATCCACTGCAGGCGGCGGCCGCGAAGCTCAGGCTCGGCACGCAGTCGCGGCACGTGTTCCTGTGCGTCGGCGGCAAGTGCGCCTCGCTCGAGCAGGGGCAGGCCAGCTGGGAGTACTTGAAGCGGCGACTGCGCGAGCTGGGGCTGCAAGATGCCGCCGGCGGCGTGCTGCGTACCAAGGCAGACTGCCTGCGGATCTGCGTGTCCGGCCCGGTCGCGGTCGTGTACCCCGACGGGACCTGGTACCGCGACTGCACGCCCGCCAACCTCGATCGCATCCTCACCGAGCACCTCATTGCATGCCGGCCAGTCGAGGAACTCGTCATAGTTCAGGCGCCGCTGGGCCCCCAAGGGATGAAGGTCGAGGGCGGATGCCTGTAGGCTGTCCGCCATGCCCCACGCCATCCGCATCCACGCCCACGGCGGCCCCGAGGTCCTGCGCTGGGAGGCCGTCGCCGCCTCCGACCCGGGCCGCGGCGAGGTGCTGATCCGACAGACGGCCATCGGCCTCAACTTCATCGACGTCTACGAACGCACCGGGCTGTACCCGGGCGCCCTCCCGAGCGGCCTCGGCCGCGAAGGTGCCGGGGTTGTCGAGGCCGTGGGGTCGCGGGTCCGCGGCCTGGCCCCGGGGGACCGGGTCGCCTATGCCTCGAACCAGCCGGGTGCGTACGCGCAGGAGCGGACGATGCCGGCCGACCGGGTCGTGAAGATCCCCGAAGGGGTCAGCGACCGGCTTGCGGCCGCCGCGATGCTCAAGGGACTCACGGCGTGGTTCCTGTTGCGCCGGACGCACCGGGTGGCCCGGGGCGAGGCCGTCGTGGTGCACGCGGCGGCGGGCGGCGTGGGCCTGATCCTGGCGCAGTGGGCCCGTCACTTGGGCGCCACCGTGATTGGCGTGGTGGGCAGCGACGCCAAGGCCGCGGTCGCACTCGCGCACGGCTGCCACGAAGCGCTGGTCCTCGGCCGCGACGACCTGCCTGGGCGCGTTCGCTCGCTCACCGGCGGTCAGGGTGCCCATGTCGTGTACGACTCGGTCGGCAAGGACACGTTCGCCGCCTCGCTCGACAGCCTGCGGCCGCTCGGCATGATGGTGACCTACGGCAATGCCTCGGGCCCGGTGCCGCCGGTCGCGCCGCTGGAGCTCGCGCGGCGGGGGTCGCTGTTCCTGACGCGACCGACGCTGTTCCACTACGTCGCGCGTCGAGCCGAGCTCGAGCGCGGCGCGCGCGAGCTCTTCGACGTCATCGGCCGGGGCGCGGTGCGCATCGAGATCGGCCAGAGCTACGCGCTGCAGGACGTTGCCCTGGCGCACCGCGACCTCGAGGGGCGGCGCACCATCGGTTCCACGGTGCTGATCCCCTAGCCGGCCGGCCCGTTGCCCGCCACGCCACGCAAGGTTTTCGGCGCCGCCCTGGGCACGTGGCTGTTGCTGGCCTTGGTCCCGTCCGCGGATGCTGCGACCGAGGAGCCCGGCGCCGAGCCCGAGCCGGAGCCCGCGGCGGTTGCCAGGACTGCGATCCCGTCGCCGGAAGAACTCGAGGCCGCCGGGGCCGTCATCGGCAAGGTGAAGATCGTCGTGGGCGACGTCTTCGACACGAGCGCCGAGGGCGAGGGCGGCTGGCTGTACCGGACGGCGAACCACCTGCACATCCAGACGCGGCCGTCCGTGATCCGCGACCAGCTGCTCTTCGAGGAGGGCGATCCCTACCGGCACCGCGTGGTCCAGGAGTCCGAGCGCAACCTGCGCGCCCGGGGTTACCTGTACGACGCGAGCATCTTGCCGATCGCCTACGACGGCCACGCCGTGGACCTCGAGGTCCGCACCCGCGACGTGTGGACGTTGAATCCCGGCGTCAGCTTCAACCGCAAGGGCGGTGAGAACGCCTTCGGGGTCCAGTTGCAGGAGGACAACCTGTTCGGCAACGGACAGCGGATCGGCCTCCAGTGGGACGACAACGTGGACCGCCAGTCGGTCGCGCTGAGCTTCTACGATCCGCATTTCCGGCACAGCTTCAACCAGCTCGGTTTGGCCTACGCCGACGCGGACGACGGCAGCACGAAGATGCTGCAGCTCAACCGGCCCTTCTATGCGCTCGATGTGCGCCACGCAGGCGGCATTTATCTCATCGACGACGAGCGCAACGACGCGCGGTACGCGCTCGGGGAAAACGTCGGCGAGTTCGGGCACGTCACGGAGTACTACGAGGTCCATGGCGGCTGGTCACCCGGGCTGCAGGGGCGCTGGGTGCGGCGCTGGACCGCAGGGGCGACCTACGACCGCGACCGTTTCGAACCCGATCCGGACGAGCCGCTCGGCGGGCCACTGCCCGCGGACCGCGAGCTCGTCTACCCGTGGCTGGGCTTCGAGCTCGTGGAGGACAGCTTCCAGGAGCGCGTCAACCAGGACCAGATCCTCCGTACGGAGGATGTGCTGGTCGGGCTGCGCGCCTCGGCGCGGCTCGGCTACGCGGCCGAGGCGCTGGGTTCCGACCGCAATGCCCTGGTTGCGAGCGCCGCGGTGCAGGACGGCGCCGACCTCGACGAGCGGCAATCGGTGTTCGGATCGATGTCGGCCTCGGGCCGGCTCGAGAGCGGCGAGCTCGTCAACGGCGTGGTCGCCGCCGAGGGTCGCTATTACCGTGCCACCTCCAGCCGCAGCAAGTTCTACGCGGCGGTCTCCGGCGCGGTCACCGAGCAACTCGACACGGAGCAGCAGCTGCTGCTCGGCGGCGACAACGGGCTGCGCGGCTATCCGCTGCGCTACCAGGCCGGCACGGCCCGCGCGCTGTTCACGGTCGAGCAGCGTTACTACACCAAGTGGTATCCGTTCCGGTTGTTCCACGTCGGCGCCGCCGCCTTCTTCGACATGGGCCGCACCTGGGGGCGCGACGTGACCGGCCTCGAGAGTTCCGGGTTGCTCAAGGACGTGGGCGTCGGGTTGCGCCTCGGATCGAGCCGATCATCCTTCGGCAACGTGCTGCACATCGACCTCGCCTTCCCGCTCGACGGTGGCGATGACATCGACTCCGTGCAGCTGCTGGTGCAGACGAAAGGCAGCTTCTGAGACGGTGCCTCAGATACCGAAGGCCTTGAGCGCCGCGTCCGCCACGCCCTCGAGGCCCCGGCCGGCGAAGCCCGTTCGCCGTCCGGCTGCCGGCATCTCCTCGTACACGAACCAGCCCGGGCCGCCGGCGAAGAGATCGTTGAACAGGTCCTCCTTGCCGCGGAGGTAGGACACGAAGGTCTCGCAGCGCGTGTTGCGGTAATCGAGGTTGGCGCTGAACCCGAGGGTCGCCGACTGGTTGATCAGCCGCGGCCGGCCGGGCTCCGGCTGCTCCGCGCGCACGCCGCGGCAGCCCTTCAGGACCAGCCGGCAGGGGCCGTGGAACACGAGGTAGCGCAACTGCAGCGTGAGCCACGCGTGCACGCTGCCCAGCCGCCAGTGACGGGTGATCGCGACCGGGACGCCGACCGGCTTCACGACACCCGCGAGCGAGCGCGGCTGGACGACCATCGAGGCGCCGGACGGCAGCTCGATCAGGCCGATCTCGCCGAGCGGGTCGTTCTGCGAGGAGACGACGACGCGCGTCGCTTCGGTGCCCTCCGGTCGGATCCGTGTCATCGCAAACAACCCGGCGGCGAGACTGCTGAACGGCAGGCGCGGGTTCAGGAACCACTGGGTCTGCTTGCGGGCGGGCAGGCTGCTGCTCTGCACGAAATCCGGGTGCACCAGGATCTCCTCGCCCGCGCCGACGTCCACCGCCAGCGAGACCGCCGAGCGCAGCGGCGGCGGAATCGCGGGCGCCCGCTCGTCCGGCAGGATGCGGATCGGCTCGAGCGCCTGGGCGAGCGGGGCCAGCACGAAATAGAAGAACGCCTTGATGAGCACGGGCGCCAGCATGACGCCCACGAGGATCCACAGGGCCGCAGGCAGCTGTGCGCGGATCGCCGCGATCAGCTTCTCCCGCGGCTCCTCGGCAAGCCGCGCGCGTTGCGCGACGACCACGCTCTCCAGCGCCTCGACTTCCCGCTGCTTCGCAGATCGTGCGTCGCGCAGCGCCTGCAGTTCCGTCGGCACGGCCTCGAGCTGGGCGGCAATCTCGCGCGATCGCCGTGCCTTCTCGGTCTCGAGGGGCGCTACCGGCGACTGCTGGAACCGGGGTGCGAGCCGGTCGCGCGCGCTTTCCCACGTCATGGCGACGCCGTCGAGGGCGAGGAAGGTTGCGCGGGCCTGCTCACGCTCGGCGATCTTCTCCTGCGCGATCAGCCAGTCCCACCAGGCGGACGCCCGCTCGAGCGCGTCGAACCGGGCCTGCGCCTCCTCGGCGCGCCGCCGGGCCTTGCGGGCCTGCCGCTCGATGTCGCCGAACTTGCCGAGCGCCTCGCCCCATTCCCGCTCGGCGTGCTCGATGCGCGCGTCGAGACGGCGCAATTCGTCCTCGAACTGCTGGCGCAGGAGGTCACGCTGCGCGTGCCAGTCGAGCTCCTGCCGCGCGACGTCGGCCTCGATCCGCGCGAGCGAGGAGCGCAGCGCCTCGACCGCCGACGCCTGCGTCTCGAGCTCGGCGCTCGCCTGCTCGCGCCGCGTCCACTCGCTCTGCAGCCACGACATCACGAGCAGGATCGCGAGGATGACGATCAGCCACCGCAGCTTCTGCAGCAGCCAGCGCAGGGAATTGCCGAGCAGTCGGGACATGGGGCGTCATTGTCGCGCAGGAGGCGGGTTCGCCGGCAGCGCCGTCACGACGACCGCGACGGGCGGCGTTCAGCGCTCGATGGCGATGCGGTCCACGAGCAACTCGAAGGGACCCGCCTGCCGGTCGCTGATCATCAGGCCGAGCACGCGCACGCGGGCGGGATCGAGCGGCGGTGCCTCGTGCAGCACGCGCCCGCGGAACGTCGGCACGAACGACGCGACCGGCAGTCGCACGTCGGTCCACACGCCCGCCGGCGGGGCGAAGCGCGCCTGGTACTGGGTGCCGTCGAAGCCGTCGCCGGTGCGCAGCGTGAACTTGTATTTGTGTCCATCGCCCCGTACGCGGAGCACGAAGGCCGTGGCGCCCGCGGTGTCCCAGTCGCGCGGCTGGGTGCGCACGGAGGCGAAGCCGCCGTTGTTCTCGAGCGAGACCTTCCCGCGGAAGCGCGCGGTGCCCGCCTCGGCGAGGTCGAAGCCGCTGCTCGATACGCCGCCCATGACGACGTCGTCCACGGGGTACCAGAGCGCCGCGTGGTTCGCATCGTCGAAATCGAGGAGGAGGGTCGTCACGAGCAGGGCCACGATGCTCAATCGACTTCCACGACCTGGCGGATGGACTCGCCGGCCGCGAGGCGGTCGAAGGCGGCGTTGATGTCGTCGAGTCGCAGCCGCTCGCTCAACAGGCGGTCCACGGGCAGTCGTCCGGCGCGGTACCACTCGATGTAGCGCGGAATGTCGCGCGAGGGCACGCAGCTGCCGAGGTAGCTGCCCTTGAGCGTGCGCTCCTCGGCCACGAGTCCGAGGTGCTGCAGGCTGAACTGCTGCTGCGGGTGAGAGAGTCCGGCGCTCGCCGTCGTGCCTCCGCGGGCCGTGATGCGGTAGGCGAGCTCGAGCGCACGCGCCGAGCCCGCCATCTCGAATCCGTACGCCACGCCGCCGCCCGTGAGTTCACGGATCTGCTCCGCCACGTCGGGACTGGCCGCGTTCACGGTGGCCGTCGCACCGAGCTCGCGTGCGACCGCCAGCTTGCCCTCGTTCATGTCGATGGCCACGAGGTGCTCGGCATCGAGCATGCGCGCGGCGAGCAGCGCGGCGAGTCCGACGCCGCCGAGGCCGACCACGGCCGCCGAGGCGCCCCGCGGCATCGCAGCGGTGTTGACTACCGCTCCGACGCCCGTGATCACCGCGCAACCGAACAGCGCCGCCTCGGCGAACGGCAGGTCCTGGGGCACGCTCACCAGCGAGTTCGCGGCGAGCACGGCGTACTGCGCGAAGCCCGAGACGCCGAGGTGATGGTGCACGTGGCCGCCGGCGTCGTGCAGGCGGCGCTCGCCGGAGAGCAGGGTGCCCGCGGAGTTCGCCTTGAAGCCGGGCTCGCAGAGCGCCGGCCGGCCGGTCGCGCAAGGCTTGCAGTGGCCGCAGCTCGGCACGAAGGCCGCCACGACGTGATCGCCGTGCGCGAGACCCGTGACCCCGGGTCCGGTCGCCTCGACGACGCCCGCGGCCTCGTGGCCGAGCACCATCGGCATCGGTCGCGGCCGGTTGCCGTCGATCACCGAAAGGTCGGAGTGGCACAGCCCTGCCGCGCGGATGTGCACCAGTACCTCCCCCGGACCCGGCGCGTCGAGTTCCACCTGCTCGATGGCGAGCGGGCGGGACGCCGCGTAGGGCGCGGGCCGGCCGATCTCCCTCAATACCGCGGCACGGACTCTCATGCCCGCGAGGATACCGCGTGGGACTGCGCAGTGCAGTCGGCGGTGAGCCGGGGCCCCTGGTGCGAGGGGCCCCCGGATCCGGTCATGCGCTCTTCGCAGCCTCGGTCGGCTGTGGCTCCCTGAGCGCCCGGCGCAGCATCTTGCCGACGTTGGTCTTCGGCAGCTGGTCGCGGAACTCGATGAACTTCGGCTTCTTGTACGCCGTGAACTGCTGCCGGCAGTACTCCGCGAGGTCCGTTTCCGTGAGGGCCGGGTCCTTGCGGACCACGAACAGCTTGACCGCCTCGCCCGAGCGCTCGTCCGGCACGCCGACCGCCGCGCACTCCAGCACGCCCGGGTGCTGGGTTACGACGGACTCGATCTCGTTCGGGTACACGTTGAAACCCGACACGATGATCATGTCCTTCTTGCGATCGACGATGCGGGTGTGGCCGCGCTCGTCCATGGTGCCGATGTCGCCCGACTTGAAGTAGCCGTCCGTCGTCATGACCTTCGCGGTCTCGTCCGGGCGCTGCCAGTAGCCCGCCATCACCTGCGGCCCGCGGATGCCGATTTCGCCGGGCTGGCCCAGCGGCAGCGGTCGTCCGTCGTCGTCGAGGATCGCGATCTCGGTGCTCGGCAGCGGCAGTCCGATCGTGCCGTGCCACTCGCGGGCCAGGATCGGGTTGCAGGTCGCAGCGGGCGAGGTCTCGGTCAGACCATAGGCCTCGACGACCGGGCAGCCCGTGAGCGCCAGCCACTTGTCGGCCACTGCCTTGTGCACGGCCATGCCCGCGCCGATCGAGATCCTGAGGCTCGAGAAATCGAGCTTGCGGAACTCCTCGTCCTCCGCGAGCGCGTTCAGCAGCGTGTTGACGGCGGGCAGCACTTGGAACGGATGACGGCGCACGTCCTTAACCAGCTGGTGGATGTCGCGCGGATTGGCGATCAGCACGTTGACTCCGCCGAGCCGGATGCCGAACAGGCAGTTGGCCACCAGCGCGAACGCGTGATAGAGCGGCAGGGCGCAGACGAAGACGAACTGCGCGGGCACGGGTCCGCGGCTCGTGTCGTGCAGCGCCGGCTCGAACCACGCCTCGCACTGCATCAGGTTGGCGATGAGGTTACGGTGCAGCAGCACGGCGCCCTTGGCGACGCCCGTCGTGCCGCCGGTGTACTGCAGGAAAGCGACGTCATCCGGGCCCACCTCGGCCGGCTCGAGCCCGCGGGCCGCGCCCTGCTCGAGCACGTCGTGGAAGCGCAGGTGACCGGGCAGCGAGTACGACGGCACCATGTGCTTGACCCGGCGCACGGCGAAGTTCACCACGGCGCCCTTCGGGAAGCCGAGCAGCTCGCCGAGGGAGGTCACGATCACGTGCCGGATCGAGGTGCGTCCGATGACCTGCTGCAGGGTCGCCGCGAAGTTCTCCAGGATCACGATCGCCTCGGCGCCCGAGTCCTTCATCTGGTGCTCGAGCTCGCGCGGCGTGTAGAGCGGATTGACGTTGACGACCACGTAGCCAGCCCGCAACGCCCCGGCGAGCGCCACCGGGTACTGCAGGATGTTGGGCATCATGATCGCGACGCGGGCGCCACGCGGCAGCCCGGTGGACTGCAGCCAGGCGCCGAACGCGGCCGACTGCCGGTCGAGCTCGGCGTAGGTCAGGGCGTGGTCCATGAAGACGAAGGCGTTGCGCTCCGCGTACTTGCGGAACGAGTCCTCCAGCAGCTCGGGCAACGAGCGGTACCGGGCAACGTCCACGTCCGCGGGCACGCCCGGCGGATAGTGCTTCAGCCAGAAGCGTTCCATCGTGTCCCCCTTTGTTCCGATCGGATGAATGCTGAACTCGAGGGGGTCGGGCGTGACGCCCGGCTCCATGCGGCTAGCGTGCGCCGCGAAAGAACGCGGTTCAATTCGTCATTCGAAAGCACGGCGCGCGAAGCGTCAGATGCATTGCAGCAATCCGCCGGCTACAGTGCGGGCCATGAGCAAAACGAGCGACGAATGCCTGCCGACGCGCCGCAGCGACTTCCGCGTCCTGCGCGCCATCACCACGCGCTGGCACGACAACGATCACTACGGCCACGTCAACAACGTCGTGTACTACGCGTACTTCGACACGGCCGTGAACGGCTTCCTGATCGAGGCGAGCGGCACCGACATCCGCGAGCTGCCGGCCATCGGCATCGTCGCCGAGACGAGCTGCCGGTTCCTGCGCGAACTGTCGTTCCCCGACACCGTGCACGCGGGACTCGCGCTCGAGAAGCTCGGTAACTCCAGCGTGGTCTACCGCATCGGGCTGTTCCGCAACGAGGAGACCGAGCCCGCCGCCATCGGCCGATTCGTGCACGTGTACGTCGATGCCGCCACGCGGCGGCCGGTGCCCGTGCCGGTGTCGATCCGGGCGGCGCTGACCGCCCTCGACGAGGGCTACGTCGGCTTCGGCGCGCTACCTTGAGGTGATCGGGACGTGCCTGGGCTGGGCCGCGACCCGGGCGCACCAGGAGCGGGTCGCGGGATACGCATCGAGCGCGAACCCGCCCTCGGGCGCGACATGGGTGTAGGCATAGAGTGCGACGTCGGCGAGCGAGTACCGGTCGCCCACCAGAAACTCGTGCCCCGCGAGCCCCTGCTCCAGCACCGCGAGCGCGGCGTGGCCGTTGCGCCGCTTCTCCTCGAGCTCTTCGCCGAGCTCGACCTCCGTCTTGCCCAGTGAGGCGAGCCAGAACCGCGCCGTGCCAATGTTCGGCTCGAGGCTGTACTGCTCGAAGCACATCCACTGCCACATGCGCGCGCGGTCGACGGGGTCCGCAGGCACGAGCGCCGAGCCCTCGGCGAGATACCAGATGATCGCGTGGCTCTCCGCGAGATAGCCCCGCCCGGGGATCTCGAGCAGCGGGATGCGGCCATTTGGATTCTTCGCCAGAAACTCCGGCGTGCGCGTCGCGCCACGCTTGATGTCGAGCTCGACGAGCTCGTACGGCAACCCGAGCTGGCGCAGCACGAGCCGCACCTTGTAGCCGTTGCCGGACGGCAGGTAGTCGTAGAGCCGGTAGCTCACGACTCCAGCACTTCCTTGCCCTTCTGGATGGCGAGCGCGCCGCTGCGCACCACCTCGAGCAGCTCGCCGAAGTTGGCGATCTCGGCGATGAAGCGGTTGTTCTCGGCCTCGTTGCTGGTGAGTTCGATGGTGAAGCTGTCGGAGGCGTCCCATAGCACGCGGCCGCCGGCCCGCTGCGTCGCCGACCAGAGCTTGCCGACCTGGGTCGCCTTCGCCTTGACCTTGGCGAGCAGAAGCTCGCGCTCGAAGTGCTCCTCGCGGGTGACGTCTTCGACGTCCACCACGTCCACCAGCTTCAGCAGCTGGTTCGAGATCTGCTGGATCACCGCGTCGTTTCCGGTCGTCACGAGCGTGAGTCGCGACACGGCCGGATCGTCGGTCGGCGCGACGCTCAGCGACTCGATGTTGTAGCCGCGTGTGGAGAACAGCCCGGCGACCCGCGAGAGCGCGCCCACCTCGTTCTGCAGCGTGACCGAAATGATGTGTCGCCTGCCTCGCACGATGTCCCTGCCTGCGGCACGATGCCGCTGTAGCCCATCAAGTGTCTGAAAACCCTTGGGTTTCCGGTAGTTGGCGCTTTTGGCGCCCACGGTCAAGCATAGGTGAAGCCCCGGGGGTCGCCTAGATGGACGCCCGCGGGGGCGGCTGCTAGTCTCAGTTGCACCGCAACATAACCGTTGCTGCCGTCGCCCAGGCAGGATCTCCCCGTGAACCCGAGCCACGCCGCCGCGAAGACTGCTTCCCATCCGAAAGCCGGCCAGGTGATGACCGGGGCCGAGATCGTCGTGCAGGTGCTGGCCGACGAGGGCGTGGACACGATCTTCGGGTACAGCGGCGGCGCGATCCTGCCGACCTACGACGCCGTTTTTCGCTGGAACCAGGCGCAGGCCGAGGGCGGCGCCGGCCAGCCGATGCCGCTGATCGTGCCGGCCAACGAGCAGGGGGCCGGCTTCATGGCGGCCGGCTACGCCCGGGCCAGCGGCCGCGTCGGCGTGTGCCTAGTGACCTCGGGGCCCGGCGCCACGAACACCGTCACGCCGGTACGGGACTGTGCGGCCGACTCCGTGCCCATCGTCGTGATCTGCGGCCAGGTGCCCACCGCGGCGATCGGCAGCGATGCCTTCCAGGAGGCGCCGGTCGCCAACATCATGGGGGCGGTGGCCAAGCACTGCTTCCTCGTCACCGACCCGACGCGCCTCGAGGCCACGGTCCGCACCGCGTTCGAGATTGCCCGCACCGGTCGCCCGGGGCCGGTGGTGGTGGACATCCCGAAGGACGTGCAGAACTGGCAGGGGGTGTTCCAGGGCGAGGGCCACCTCGAGGTGCGCGGCTATCGCCAGCGCATGGGCGCCATCCGTCGCAGCGCCATGCGCGACGAGGAGTGCGAGTCGTTCTTCGCGCGGCTCGGCGAGGCCGGGCGGCCGCTCATCTACGCGGGCGGCGGCGTGATCAACGGCGAGGCGTCCGACGCACTGCGACAGTTTGCAGGCGACCTCGGGCTCCCCGTGGTGACTACGCTGATGGGCATCGGCGCCTGCGACACCACCCTGCCCCTGTCGCTGCGCATGCTCGGCATGCACGGCGCGGCCTTCGCCAATTACGCGGTCGAGGACTGCGACTTCCTAATGGCGCTCGGTGCGCGCTTCGACGACCGCGTCGCCGGCGTGCCGGAGCGTTTCGCCCGCAACGCGAAGTGCATCGCGCACATCGACGTGGACGCCTCCGAGATCAACAAGGTCAAGCGCGTGCAGTGGAGCCACGTGGGGCTGCTGCCGCAGGCACTCGCGGCGCTGGGCGAGCACGCACGGCGCACGGGCTTCGCGCGCGACTGGTCGGACTGGCACCGCCATCTCGCCGGGCTCAAGGCCCGCCACGCCATGGCCTACGACCGCGACAGCGAGTTGATCCAGCCCTACTACGTGATCGAGGAGATCAACCGCCACACGCGCGGCGAGGCGATCATCGCCACGGGCGTCGGGCAGCACCAGATGTGGGCCGCCCAGTACTTCGACTTCCGCGAGCCGCGGCTGTGGCTCACCTCGGGCAGCATGGGCACCATGGGCTTCGGCCTGCCGGCGGCGATCGGAGCGCAGTTCGCCCGCCGCGACCGCCTCGTCATCGACATCGACGGCGACGCCAGCATCCGCATGAACCTGGGCGAGCTCGAGACCGTGACCACCTACGACCTGCCCGTGAAGGTCGTGGTGCTGAACAACTTCGGCGACGGCATGGTCAAGCAGTGGCAGAAGCTCTTCTTCAAGGGCCGCATGGCTGCGAGCGACAAGTCGCTGCACAAGAAGGACTTCGTCAAGGCCGCGCAGGCCGACGGCTTCCGGTACGCGGTGCGCCTCGACCGCAAGCAGGACGTGCCTCGCGTGGTGAAGGAGTTCATCGAGTTCGACGGCCCGGCCTTCCTCGAGGTGATCATCGACACCGAGGCCGGCGTGTACCCGATGGTCGGTCCCGGGCAGTCGTACGACGAGATGATCACGGGCGACCACATCGCCTCGCGCAGCCCGCCGGCCGCGAAGGATCCGGGCGCGTCGGAGATGTTCTAGCGTCGTCCTGCCCGTCGCTTGCGCCCCGCGACGGCGTATTCACCGAAGGCTGTAGAGCTGGCGCCGGTAGACCTCGCCGGGCCAGAGCACGTGGGCCAACGCGTCGCGCGTGAGTTCCGGGTCGTCGGCGATCGGGACAAGGGCCGTGCCCTCGATCCGGAAACTCTGCGCCGGCCGATGCGGCTGGTGCTCGACCAGCCGGTTGCCGACGCGGAAGCCGTGGTTCAGCCCGTACTGCATCAGGGCCCGGCCCGGATCATCGTCCGGCAGGCGCAACAGGTTGCGGCCCGGCGTCGGCGCCGTGGTTTCGATCCCCATGAGGCCCAGCAGCGTGGGTCCCAGTTCGATCTGGCTGGCGACCCGGTCGTACGGGCCGACCGGCACGCCCGGTCCGATGATTACCGCCGGCACACGGAAGCGCTCCACCGGCACCAGCGGCGCACCTTTCACCCGCGCGTCGTGGTCGGCGACTACGACGAACACGGTGTCGGCGTAGTAGGCCTCCCGTCGGGCGAGATCGAAGAAGCGCCCGATGGCGTAATCCGCGTACTTGATGGCGTTCTCGCGCGTGTGAAGCGGTGCGTTGTAGGGTTCGATCCGGCCGTCCGGGATCTCGAACGGCTCGTGGTTGCTGCTGCTCAGCAGCAGCGCGAAGAACGGCCGGTCGCGCGGCCGGCGGAACTCCTCGTTGGCCCGTTCCACGAGGTCCTCGTCCGACACGCCCCAGGTGGCGACGAACGACGGCTCGACGAAGTCGCGCTGCTCGATCACCCGCTCGAAGCCGTTGCCGAGGAAGAAGGCCCGCATGTCGTCGAAGTTCGCGGCACCGCCGTAGAGGAACTCGGTCGAGTAGCCGTGCTGCCTCAGGGCCGAGGCGAGCGTGTAGAAGCCGTGGCGCGCGCCCGGCAGCTTGAGCACCGACAGGGACGGCGAGGGCGGGAACCCGGCGACTGCCGCCTCGATGCCCCGCGCCGTGCGTGTTCCGGTCGCATGCAACTCGGTGAAGTACATGCCTTCCTGCCGAAGCCGGTCGAGGTTCGGGGTCAGCGGCAGCCCGCCGAGGTGACCCACGAACTGCGCGCCGAGGCTTTCCTCCAGGATGATCACGAGGTTGGGCGTTCGGGTCGGCATGACCGAGGCTTCGCGATGCTGGACCGGCGACGCCGCATCGGGGAACGCGCCGTCCGGCAGGTGCAGGTAGCGCTGCACCCGCGACTGCACCTCGGGCCACGGCATGTCGCCGTACATCGCGGCCGCGTCCGCCTCGTTGCGCAGGCTCTCCAGGGCATAGCCCACCGTGTAGGTCGAGTTCATCGTGAGCTCGTTCACGAGCCGGTTGCCGCTGAAGCTCGCCGTACTGATGTTGGCCGGTCGCGGCTCCAGGCTGGAACGACAGCCGGCGAACAGCACGGCGAGCACCAGCGGCAGCATCAAAACGCGCCGCGACCCGCCCCACGTCGGCGCAGCGGCCAACGCAATGAGGCTGGCGCGCCATGCCAGCCAGGCCGCCAGCGCCGCGACCAGCGGCACACCGACCAGCCCGAGCTTGTGGTTGGCCCACAGCGTCGGCAGTACCTCGCGCGGGTACACGAGGTACTCGAGGAAGACCCGATCGGGGCGCTTGCCGTACTCGGCGATGAAGGGCGGGGTTGCCAGCTCGAGGTAGACAAGCACGAAGGCCCAGGCGGCGAAGTAAGCGGCGACCAGCCCGTCGCGCCAGCGCCGTGCGGGCAGCAGCGCCAGCGCGAGGCCCGGGGCGAGCAGGAGGTAGCAGAGCAGCACCGTGTCCATCCGCAGGCCGATCGGGAACATGTGCCACAGTGCCGGCGTGCCGGCGATCTCCTCGCGGTACGCGAGCGAGGACGCCAGGCGTGCAGCCGACAGGAACAGCGCGCCGCATGCATAGGCGATCAACAGTGGCGTAAATGGCCCGAGCGCCGACTGCAGGCGCTTGAAGATCGCGGATTTCATGCGAGGCTGAGGAGTCCGTCGGGCGCGCGAACCGCCCCGCTGCCGGTTAGACGCAGCTTCGGGAAGGAATCAACCGGCGGGTCGTCGCCCGGCTGCGGGATACTTGCCCCATGTCGCAGCCGCCCGACACCAGCCAGCCGTCGTTTGTCGAGGCCGCGCGCTTCTGGATCCGGCTCGGCTTCGTCTCCTTCGGCGGGCCGGCCGGTCAGATCGCCATCCTGCACCGCGAGGTGGTGGAGCGGCGGCGCTGGCTCGGCGAGCGCGAGTTCACCGACGCCCTCAACTTCTGCATGCTGCTGCCCGGACCGGAGGCGCTGCAGCTCGCGATCTACCTCGGCTGGAAGCTGCACGGCATCCGCGGCGGCCTGGTCGCAGGCCTTGGCTTCATCGGCCCGGCTATCGCGCTGCTGCTCGGCCTCTCCTGGCTGTACGCGCGCTTCGGCAGCCTGCCGGCGGCGACGGGCCTTCTGCTCGGCCTCAAGGCGGCCGTCCTCGCGCTGGTGCTGCAGGCACTGGTGCGCATCGGCCGGCGTGCGCTCGGCTCGCCCCTGCACGTCGCGCTCGCGATCGCCGCGTTCGTGGCGCTGGAGTGGCTGCGCGTGCCGTTCCCGGCGATCGTGCTGGCCGCCGGACTCGTGGGGCTCGCGAGTGCATGGCGGGCACCTAAGCCGACGCACACGACGATGGCTGCTGTCCGGGCCGGGGCGCCGTTCAAGGTGGTCGCCGCCGGCCTGCTGCTGTGGATCGTGCCGCTGCTCGCCGTTGCCGCGACGCTCGGACCGCAGTCGCTGTGGAGCCGGCTGTACCTGTTCTTCACGCAGGCCGCGCTCGTGACCTTCGGCGGCGCCTACGCCGTGCTCGGCTACGTCACGCAGCACCTCGTGCAGGATCTCGGCTGGTTGACCGCGCAGGAATCCGTCGCCGGGCTCGCGCTCGCCGAGACCACGCCCGGGCCGCTCGTCATCGTGCTGCAGTTCATGGGCTTCATGGCCGGCTGGAACCAGCCCGGACCGCTCGCGCCGGAAGCGGCCGCGGTCCTTGCGGCGCTGCTGGCGTCCTGGGCGACGTTCCTGCCGTCGTTCGTCTTCATCTTCCTCGGCGCGCCCTACCTCGAGCGCGTGACCCGCGAGCCGCGCATCGGCGCGGCGCTGGCGGCGATCACGGCCGCGGTGGTCGGCATCATCGCCACGCTGGGCCTGTTGCTGGCGCGGGTGGTGGTGGTGCCGGAAGGTTTCGGGGGCGGCGTCCGCTGGGCGGCGCTCGGCCTCGCGGCGGCGCTCTGGCTGCTGCTCACGCGCAGCCGCCTCGAACTTCACTGGGTGCTGCTGGTCGCCGCGCTGGCCGGTCTCGGCCTGCATGCGGCCGGCCTCGGTTGAGGGCGCAGTCTCAGCGCGTTTCGCCGAGCAGCGCGTCGATCTTCGCCGCGAACACCGCGTAGGACTTCGCGCCGACGACGGTCTCGCCCTTGAACTCGCCGTCCACGATGCGCCCGATGACGAAGGCCGGGGTAGAGGCGATGCCCTCGGTGGCAGCGAGCGCCGCGTCGGCGCGCACCTTCGCGAGCTGCCGGCCGTCGCGACGACAGGCCTCCAAACGCTCCACGTCCAGGCCGAGCTCGCCCGCCATCTGCGCGTAGGGTTCCTGGTCGAGGCGGCCTCGGGCGAGGTAGATGGCCTGGCGCATTTCCCAGAACTTTCCCTGCTCACCGGCGCAGCGTGCGGCCACGGCGGCCGGCACCGCATGTCGGTGCATCGGCAGCGGCAGGTCGCGCACCGCGTAGCGCAGCTTGCCCGTGTCGATGTAGTTGCGGCGCAGCTCGGGGAAGGTCTGCGAGGCATGACGGGCGCAGAATGAGCACTGCAGGTCGCTGAACTCGATCATCGCGATGGGAGCGTCCACGCTGCCAAGGTCGTTGAAGGGTACGGCGGCTGCTGCGTCGACCTCGGATTCGCCCTCGAGCGGGGGCGGCGTGGCCGCGCAGCCGGCTGCCAGCAGGAGCACGGCGACGGTCTGCAGGACGTTCCGGCGAGGCATGTCGCACCCTCAGGATGGCGGAGGCCGGCACAGCCTGCCCGCGGACCGGCGACGACACAAGGCCGCGGCTCGCGGTTCGCGCAGTGCCGTCCGGGCCCGCTACCATGCAGGCCCGCCGAACCGACGAGAGCCGCCCATGAAGTACCTGCACACCATGGTCCGCGTGACCGATCTCGAGAAGTCGTTGCGCTTCTATTGCGACGCCCTCGGCCTGCGCGAAGTGCGCCGCTACGACAACGAGCAGGGACGCTTCACGCTGGTGTTCCTCTCAGCGCCGGGCGACGAGGCTGCCCAGGTCGAGCTGACCTACAACTGGGATCCCGAGGAATACGGTATCGGCCGCGCCTTCGGCCACCTGGCCTATGCGGTGGATGACATCTACGCCGCTTGCCAGCGGCTCGCGGACCACGGCGTCACCATCAACCGCCCGCCGCGCGACGGTCGCATGGCCTTCGTGCGTTCACCCGACAACATCTCGGTCGAGCTGTTGCAGAAAGGTGCTGCACTGGCGCCACGGGAGCCCTGGCAGAGCATGCCCAACACCGGCAGCTGGTGAGCCCTCGCGGACCCGGCGGCTGACGGGCCGCGCCGCACTGGGCCGGTGTCAGCGCAGTTTCGCGAGCAGCGCCGCCTCGGCCTCGCGCGTCAGCCCGGCCTTGAGCTTGTCGCGCTGCTCGGCGGGTCGGCTGCGGTGCCAGTCGAGCGTCGCCCGCACGGTGTCCTCCAGCGCCGTGAAGCGCAGGCCGGCCGCGACGGCTCGCGCCGGGCTGACGAGGGCTGCACCCGCGCTCTCTCCCTTCGGCGGGCTCCAGATCGGCAGGGCCGGACCGTCGAGCAGGCCTTCGGCGCGAAGGGTCGCTTCGTCTACCCAGCGGAACCGCGTCGTCGCGCCCGACACCCGCCGGCTCGCCTCCAGCAGCCCGCCCATGGTCGCGAACCCCGGGGGCGAGCAGGCGTTGAACGTGCCCGGCTTAGGCGCCTCGACGCAGTCGCTCACGAAACGGGCGAGGTCCCGTACGTCGATGTACTGGATCGGGTCCGTCGCAGTGCCGGGCGCGAGCATCTCGCCGCCCTGCGACACGCGCCACGGCCAGTAGGTGAAGCGGTCGGTGTGATCCCCGGGACCGACGATGTAGGTCGGACGCACGAGGGTGTTGCGGCCCGCGAAGTCCTCCAGCACGACGGCCTCGCACAGCGCCTTGAGGCCGCCGTAGGTCTCGCCGTCCACCTTCTCGACGGTCGTATCGGCGAGCTTCTTGAGCGGCGCGTCCTCGTCGACGCCCGGCACCGACAGGTCTGCGTACACCGAGATGGTGGAGATGAACAGGTAGTGCCGGACGCGCTCGCGCAGCAGCTGCGTCGTGAGCCTCACGTGCCGCGGCACGTAGCCGGAGTTGTCGATGACCACGTCCCACTCGCGGCCCTCGAGCGCCGCGAGCTGGCCGTCGCGGTCGCCGAGCAGGGTCTCGACGCCGGGCGTCGGCTGTTCCTGCCGCTTGCCGCGGTTGAAGAGTGTCACTGTGTGGCCGCGCGCCAGCGCCTCGCGCACGAAGTGCGGGCCGATGAAGCCGGTGCCGCCGAGGATCAGGATCCTGAGCTTGCCCTTGCCGGCGGGCTCGCTGCCGGCGTCGCGCGCCAGCGCCGCCGGCACGCTGAACGCAGCCGCCGACAGCAGGAGTTCGCGTCTGTTCATGACCGTCTTCCCCATCATTTTCACCAGATCGCGCCGACGATACGCGGCTCGGGTTCGAGCCGCACACCGAATCGATCCTCGACCGACGCGGCGACCCGCCGTCCGAGCGCCAGCAGTTCCGCGCCGCCGGCATGGCCGTGGTTCACCAGCACCAGCGCGTGCTGCGCGGCGATGCCGGCGTCGCCTTCGCGCACGCCGCGCCACCCGCAGCGCTCGATCAGCCACGCGGCCGAGAGCTTGGCCTTGCCCGCACCGGCCGGATACACGGGCAAGTCGCCGTGCTCTTCGCGCAGGCGCACGACGACCTCGGCAGGCACCGCCGGGTTCTTGAAGAAGCTGCCCGCGTTGCCGATCACGGCCGGGTCCGGCAGCTTGCGACGCCGCAGCCGCCGCACCGCCTCGGCCACCTCGGCCGGTCCGGCGTCCGCGATTCCCATGGCGTCCAGCTCCTCGCGAACGCCCGCGTAGCCGAGCCGCGGGGCGCCGTCGCGCGACAGGCGGAATTCCACCGCGGTGACGATCCACCGGTCGGGCGCGCGCTTGAACACGCTGTCCCGGTAGCCGAAGCCGCAGTCGGCGCGGTCGAGGCGGACCCTGCGTCGTGCCTCCCTGTCCCACGCCTCGACGACGGCGATGCACTCGGCCACCTCGACGCCGTAGGCGCCGATGTTCTGGATGGGCGCCGCGCCCACGAGTCCGGGGATGAGCGCGAGGTTCTCGAGCCCGGCGAGCCCGCGCGCCAGCGTCCAGTCCACCAGGGCGTCCCAGCCGACGCCGGCCTCGGCTCGCACCAGGGCCGCGGCGCCGTCGTCGGTGAGGAGGCTCAACTCCGCGAACGCCGGCCGCAGCACGAGGCCGGGGAAGTCCCCCGCGAACAGCACGTTGCTGCCCTCGCCGAGCACCATGACCGGGCCGCGCGCGGCGGGCAGGTCGAGCAGCCCCGACAGGACCTCGGCCGAGTTCACGGTGGCGAGCCAGCGCGTCGTGGCCGCGACACGCAGCGTGTTGAGCGGGGCGAGCGACGCGTGCTCGACGAGCGTGTACGCCTCGGGCATCGGTGGCTCGTCGCCGCGCTACTTCCCGGCCAGCATCCTGAGGAAGGCGTCCACCGCCGCACCGTATTCCTGCAGGAAGGGTCCGGTCACCGGATCGGCCTCGACGACGGTCCACCAGCGCCCGAGCGGCCCCTCGCCGGCGGTGGGATCGGTCATCCCAAGCATCGGGAACGCCGTCTTGCGCATGATCAGGAACGAGGGCAGCAGCGTGCAGTCGGCCAGCGACAGCTGGTCGCCCGCGGCGAACGGCGAGGCCGTGACGAAGTGCTCCAGGTAGCCGAAGCCCGTCCCGAGCGCCGACTGTGCGGCGGCCACGGCCGCAGCGTCGCGCGTCTTCGGGTTCATGTTGCGGAACAGCACCGAGGCGTGCGGCGACACGTACACGTCGTGCACGCGCGAGACCAGGCGCGCTCGGGCCCGCTCGCTCGGGCTGCCCAGGAGGCCGCCACTGCCCGGGTACACGTCCTCGAGGTACTCGCAGATCACCTCCGACTCCGGGATCACGGTGCCGTCCACCTCGAGCGCCGGCATCTTGCCCATCGGGTTCAGGGCCAGGAACCCGGGCGACTTGATGCCTCCCGCGGGCATCTGCGGCTCGAGCGTGATCCCCTTCAGGCGGGCGAACAGGACGACGCGGGCGACGTAGGGCGAGGCGAGGCCTCCGTAAAGCTTCATACGGGACTCCGGGTGTCGGGCGGCGCGTGAGCTTGCCACTTCGTCGGCGCATCCGTCACCATGCTTCGGTCGCGACGGAAGCCATGCGCATGAATCCACCCCCAGCGAGCAGCGCCGTCCACGGTCGGCCCGACGAGCTGTCCGCCTTTCTCGAGCGCCACCCCGACGTCGAGGCCGTGCAGCTCGTCATCACCGACGCGAACGGCGTCGCGCGCGGCAAGAACATCGCGCGCGAGGAACTCGCCGCCTTCTACGGCCACGGCCGCAACGTCGCGGGCTCCATCCTGGGTCTCGACGTCACCGGCGAGGACGTCGAGGAGACCGGCCTCGTCTGGTCGGTCGGCGACGCGGACCAGCTCTGTCGTCCGGTGGCCGGCACGCTCGCGCCCGCCACCTGGCTCTCGCGCCCCAGTGCGCAGGCGCTCGGCACGCTGTTCGAGCTCGACGGCCGGCCCGCGAAGGCCGACCCGCGCCACGCGCTCGCGCGCGCGGTGCAGCGGCTGGAGGCGCGCGGCTGCACGCCCGTCGTCGCCGTCGAACTCGAGTTCTACCTGCTCGAGCGCGACGCCGAGGGCCGGCTGCATCCGGCGCGCGGGCTGCTGTCCGGCGCGCGCGGCAACCGCATCGACGCGTACGGGCTCGGCCGACTCGACGACATGGCGCCGTTGCTCGACGAGCTGTGCGCGGCCGCCCGCGAGCTCGGCGTGCCGGTGCGCACGCTCATGTCCGAGTACGCGCCCGGGCAGTTCGAGATCACCCTCGAGCACCGCGCCGATGCGCTTCGGGCGGTGGACGAGGCGGTGATGTTCAAGCGCGCCGTGCGCGGCGTCGCGGCCCGGCACGGCATCATCGCCTGCTTCATGGCCAAGCCCTTTGCGGAGCGGGCGGGCGCCGGCATGCACCTGCACGCGAGCCTCGCGGACCCCGAGGGCGGCAACCTGTGCGCGGCCGAGTCGCCCGAGGGTGCGCCGCTGCTGCGCCAGGCAATCGGGGGCCTGCGCGCGACCCTGGCCGACTCGATGGCGGTGTTCGCGCCGCACGCGAATTCCTACCGGCGCTTCCGCGCCCTGAGCTACGCCCCGGTGGCCGCTACCTGGGGCATCAACAACCGCACGGTCGGGCTGCGTGTTCCGGCCGGGCCGCCGGCGAGCCGGCACGTCGAGCACCGCGTGCCGGGCGCGGATGCGAATCCGTATCTCGTCGCAGCGGTCGTGCTCGCGGGGATGCTGCACGGCATCGAGCGCGGTCTCGATCCGGGCCCGCCGGTCGAGGGCAACGGCTACTCACAGGCCGTCGCCGGCGAACTCCCGCTGCAGTGGAGCGAGGCGCTCGAGCGTGCCGCGCGTTCGGAGTTCCTCGCCGACGCGCTGGGCGCGGAGTTCCTCGAGGTGTTCCTCGCAGTCAAGCGGCGCGAGTGCGAGAAGTTCGCCGCGCTCGTCAGCGATCGCGACTACGAGTGGTATCTCGACACGGCGTGACGCGTGCGACATAAGCGGTGCGGGCCGGACCGCCAGCGGGCGCCACACACATTACGTCAGGTCAATGGAGCGTTTTATGAGAGTTGAATCAATGTGACCCCGGGGCGGCGCGCGGAGAATGCCCGCACACGCCGCACACCCACCCCGAGGTCCCAGGATCGTGAAGCGACTTTCGAACCGCAGCGCCGCTCGACATGCCGGTCTTTCCACGAGGATGTCCCCGCCCGTGACAGTTCATCTGCGCAGGATGTACGTGGACTGCCGCTACGGGCAGCTGCACGTGCACACCGCCTTCCCCTCGAACGGCGGCTTCGACGAGCGCGTGCCGCTCGTCTGCGTCCACCCGAGCCCGCTGACCGGGCGCGTATTCCGACGGTTGCTCGCCGAGCTCGGCCAGGACCGCAGCGTGTATGCGCCGGACCTGCCGGGCCACGGCGAGTCCGATGCGCCCGAGGTGGCGCCGTCGGTCGCCGAGTACGCGGCCGCCGTCGGCGACCTGATCGACACGCTGCGGCTGCGCCAGGTCGACTTGCTCGGGCACCAGACCGGCTCGCTCGTGGCGGCCGATCTCGCGGTGAGCCGGCCCGGCCAAGTGCGCCGAGTGATCCTTGCCGGCCTGCCGGTGTTCGACGCCAGGGAACGCGAGGCCTTCCACCGCCGGCCGTGGCCCGCGCCCGCCCGCGAGGACGGCAGCCACCTTGCCGAGGAGTGGCAGCGCATCCGGCGCTGGCGCGCGGCGGGGGTGCCGGCGGCACGCATCGGCGAGGCGCTGGCCGCGACGCTGCGGGCCGGCGAGGCCGCCTCCTGGGGCACTTCGGCCGCGGCCGAGTACGCGGCCGGTGAGCGCCTGCCGCTGCTGCGCCAGCCCGCGCTGGTGCTGCGAGCCCGGGACGAGTTCTGGGACATGACGCCGCGTGCCGACGCGCTGCTGCACGAGGCACGCCGGGTGGACCTGCCCGAGCAGGATGCGGGGCTCCTCGACGCGGGCGTCCACGAGGTCGTGCGCTACGCGCGCGAGTTCCTCGACCGCTGAGCCGGCCAGGCGAGAAGCGCCACTGCGAACAGCGCGAGCGGCACCAGCGTCGCGAGGTTGAGTGTCCGCCAGCCGAGCAGGTGGATGGCGGGCCCCGCGAGCAGCGAGGCCAGCGCCTGGGTGCCGAACACGGAGAATTCGTTGACCGCCTGCGCACGGAAGCGCTCGGCGGGTTCGTACGTCGTGGTGAGCAGCGCCGTGCCCGCCACGAACAGCAGGTTCCAGCCCACGCCGAGCAGCACCAGCCCCCACCAGTAGTGCATCAGGTCGTGTCCTGCGCTCGCGATCACGACACAGGCGAACATCAGCGCGAGGCCCACCGTCATGCCGGCGCGCACGCCGATGCGGCCGATCAGCCGGCCGCTGAACAGCGACGGCCCGTACATCGCGAGCAGGTGGCTCTGGATCACCCACGCGGTGTCGATGTCGGAGTGGTGATCGTGCACGTGCATGCTGATCGGCGTGGCGGTCATGATGAAGCTCATCACCGCGTACGAGACGACCGCGGCCGCGACCGCGACCACGAACATCGGCTGTCGAACGACGTCGGCGACCGGCCGCCCTTCGCCTGATCCGACCGCGCGCGGCGGGGGCAGGCCCGGGTCGCAGCGTGTCAGCACCAGCGCCGCCGCGACGCACAGCGCCGCGACGCCCACGAACGAGCCGGCGTACTCGTGGCCCGGCAGGAGGGACTTGAGCGCCAGCGCGAGCTGCGGGCCGACCGCCGCGGCCGCGAGCGTGCCGATCATCACCGTCGAGATGGCGCGGCTGGCCTGGGCGGTCGGCACGCTCTCCGCGGCTGCGAAGCGCTGCTGCTGCTGGAAGGCGAGGTTGGCGCCCAGCACGAGTGTCGCGGCGCACAGCAGCGCAAAGCTCGCCTGCACGATGGCCCAGGCGACCGCGAGCGCGGCGACCGCGGCGACCAGCGAGCTCGCGACGAAGGCGGTCCGCCGCCCGATGCGCTCCATCAGCAGGGCGGCAGGGATCGCAGTCGCGGCGAGGCCGACCACGGTCAGCGACACCGGGAGCGTGGCGAGCTCGGGCATCGGCGCAAGCTGGCTGCCGACGATGGCGCCCAGCAGGAACACCGTCATCATGCCGGCGGCCGAGAAGGCCTGGGCGACCGCGAGCACGTAGACGTTGCGCACGGCGGCTCAGGCGTAACGGCGCCAGGCGAGGGCGCAGAGCAGCCCGATCGTCAGGCAGGTGAGCAGCCACTCCACGGCGTGCGCAACGAGGGGGCGCGCCGGACCGTGGCCGCGCAGCACGAGCGTGCCGAGCGCGGGTGCGACCAGCGCCGCCCAGGCGAGCACGCCGTACACGAGCCCGACCGCATACCAGGGCGTGCCGACCAGCGCGATCAGTCCCCAGCCGAGCCAGAACAGGAAGCCGAGCGCCGCGCCGGCGGCGGCGCGCAGTGCGGCGCCCGCCAGCACCCGCGACGCGCTCTCGTCCTCGGCGCCGCCCGCTGCCCGGTCGAGGCCCCGCCCCGGCCACGAGGCCGTGACCAGGCCGCTCCACAGCACGCCCGCGAGGCCGCCGCTCAGCCCCGCGAACACCGTCATCCACAATTCGATGCGAGACACGGCGGACTTGCTCAGTGTCGGCGCGG
>Ga0102851_10000290_pt1 | contig 23965 bp, 19 predicted proteins | sample Mud3Dept3metaG_FD_79558 | JGI IMG/M metagenome (GOLD analysis project Ga0102851, IMG submission 79558) | Freshwater wetland microbial communities from Ohio, USA, analyzing the effect of biotic and abiotic controls - Mud 3 Core 4 Depth 3... | ecosystem: Environmental > Aquatic > Freshwater >... | reverse complement strand
CCAGGCGTAAGCGTTACAGTTACAGATGAAAGTTTTTTTATTCCGGCTACAGCAAGAACAGTTCCATTGTTTTTTGTTGCAACTGCAGATGAAAAGAAACGACCAGACGGTGTCACAGATGCTGCTGGAACATTTGAATCTGACGTTATACGTACAGTAACATCACTCAGACAGAGTACAGAATTATATGGAGTCCCACGTTTCTTACAAGATTCTGGTGGAAATCCATTACATGGAGACACCCGCAACGAATATGGAGTATTCGCACTTAATCAATATCTTCGTATTGGTGATCTTGCTTATGTTATTCGTGCTAACGTCAATTTGAACGACAATCTTGACGATATCCGCAATATGTGGGATATCAAAATGCAAGAAGCAGCATATGTTCTTGAAAATTTAGCTAATGCTTATTTGAACGAATTTAATCAAACTAATGGTTATACTCCTTCTAATCCACTTTATAAAGTAACTGTTGATCAAACACACTTTTTATCATTAGCAGCCACTGCTACTCAAACAATTTGGCAAATGTTCTCTTTTGCTCACAGCCAAACCAGTTTTACAGCTAATCATACTCTAGCACCTTATGATGTTTTTGCAAATGGTTATAATTATGCACCAACAGGTACATTTTTAGGGTTAACTGGTATTGCTATTGACTGGACAACTAATTCACTTGGTGGAGTAATTCCAACAGAATGGACACCACAAGAAGCTGCAAATACATTACTTGGTGCTGCTGATGAATTCAAGTATACAATTAATTTCTTAAATGAAACAAGTCTTGGTGCTAATGATGCAGCTCGTCGAGTTGCTGTTACGACAGCACTTCAAGCAGCTATTAACAGTAATACTGATATTCGTTCAGAAACTTATGAATATAATATTATTTTATGTCCAGGATTTCCAGAAGTTGTTGATGAGTTATTAACTTTATGTATTGAGATTCAAGAGGAAGCTTTTGTTATTGCAGATACCCCATTTGATAAGACACCTGAAAATGTTGTTACATGGGCAGCTACTGTTGAACGTCGTACTAATCGTAATGTTGGATATTACTATCCACATGGTATATCATCTAATTTAGATGGAGTAAATGTTTTTGTAGCAGCATCTGGTACAGCCTTAGCTACTATAACTTATAGTGATGAAGTTTCTGAATTATGGATTGCTCCAGCAGGAACACGTCGTGGTATGGTTACTACTTTATCTGATGTTGGATATATTACTGGGGTGTTAGGAACTCCAACAACATTTGTTCCTGTTGCTTTAAACCAAGGACAACGTGATAACCTATACAAATATTTTACAAATATTAATCCTATTGTGTTCTTTCCAGGACGTGGTATTATTATCTGGGGTCAAAAAACTTCAGCTCCTGATGCTTCTGCGATGGACCGTATTAATGTCGTTCGTTTAGTACAATACATCAAACGTTCATTACGTAAAAACACAATGTCATTTGTATTTGAACCGAATGACCAACTAACACGCGATAATTTAAAAGCAACGGTTGATTCGTTCTTAGGTGATCTTATCGTAAAACGAGGTTTATATGACTTCGCTACTGTTTGTGATGCTTCTAACAATACTCCTGATCGTATAGATAGAAATGAAATGTATATTGATGTGGCCTTAAAACCAGTCAAAGCAGCTGAATTTATCTATATACCAATCAGAATTGTTGCTACTGGCGCAACTTTAACAGCATAATATTAACAGATTAAAGGAGAGATCACGTGAGTACAATTAATGACATAGGTATCCCAGGAGTAGGAACAGGTATCTTACACCCAAAAGCAAAGAACCGTTGGAGAGTTACATTCGCCAACATGGGAGGCGGATTTGATAGTCAACCAGTTTCAATGCAATCAACTAAAGTAAATCGACCACATTTAAAATTTGAGAAAGTCACTTTACATCGTTATAATTCTGTAGCATATATTGCTGCCAAGCATTCTTGGGAAACAATGGCTCTTACAGTTCAAGATGATGTTACAGGTACAGCATCAAGAGTTATTCAAGCACAATTACAAAAACAACAATGGTTAGTTGGTGCTGAAGGACAATGGTTAGCATCTGCAGGAGAAGGTTCACTTTACAAATTTGTTACATATCTTGACCAATTAGATGGTAATGACCAAGTAATCGAAAAATGGACTGTTGAAGGATGTTGGATTGAAGATAATAATTGGGGAGAGTTGGCATATGAAACAGGTGATCCTGTTGAAATCGAACTTACCATTAGTTATGATCATGCTCGTCAATTTCTTGGTGGATATAAACAGGGTAAAGGTATTGCTACTGGTGGTGCGGGGGCAATGTAATACAACTACTAATACCAATAAAAAGGAGTCTTTTGACTCCTTTTTTATGCCTGTTCCCTTTATATAAATACTTCATATTTGTTAAGGAAGATTTATGGATCCACGAACTTTTTCTGTTAAACCTTGTCCAGCAGCCTACGCATCTAAAAGTAGAGCTGATATAGGTAGTGCTGTTTCTAACAGACGTGATTTTGGAAACGCTATTGGAAAAATAGGTGACCTCCAAGTTTTAAATAGTATTGGAGCAGGTTCCATTGGTACTGGATTACGTACTGTTGCTAGTGTTTCAAATTCAATTAGAACTGGATGTGGCTCTCTACCAACTATTATAGGTGATAGTTTAGATCAAGGTGCTAATTGGATATTAAGTAATATAGGAATTGCTCCAACCTTAATACAATCCCTACAAGGTCTAAACCCACAAATAGCTAATCAGGCTTGGGGTCAAGCTCAACAAATTTATCAACAAGTTCAACAAGGACATTTTAAAGCCACTGATATTCCATACTACCTTCAAGATTTTCAAAATTTAGAAAGATTAGCTCGAGGAATCTATACACCTGGAAGTGATAGATTAAATTCATTAACTCCTGCTTGTGAAGCATCTCCCTATGCTATAGACCTTATAGCAAGAGCACCTAAATATAAATTCTTGTTTATGGTTCAATTTGTAACTGCTGCTGGATATAGTGAATTAGATGAAATAATGAGAGGAATGGCTTTTGTGGTTAAAAAGTCTTCTCGTCCTAAAATTACATACCAAACAGAACCAGTTAATTATTATAACTATAGAACAAAATTAATAACAAAAACTGAATTTGATGAAATGAATATGTCATTTCACGATGATATATTAAATAATGCCATACAATTTTATACAGCATATCTTAAAGCAATGACCCCAATTGCTAATATGACCCCCCAACAATCTCCAACTCAAGATGCTTTTGAACAATTAGGAATGAGTTTTAAAGATAATATGTCATTAGATGCTGAAGGAATGCCAATAAAAACAAATAGATATGCTGCTTCGTTAGGACCGTTAAATAACGATAATAAACAAGGTATATTTAAAGAAATTATATTATATCATGTTTATAATAATGGAGCAATGGTTAATGTATATCATTTTCTTAACCCTCGTATAACAACACTAATTCCTGATGATGTTGATATGTCAGTTGGCAATGAAGGTAATGAATTATCAATCACATTTGCTTATGATACTGTATTTGTTGAAACTACAGAAATGAGAGCATTAGACCAAACATTTCGTAGTGCTCAACGTGATGCCTTTTATCAATTACGATATAACGATGCCGCTTCAGCTACACAAGGTCCAAATACCCACGGTATTAGTCCGTTTGGCTCACCAATTCCTGGTCAAAATAATTGTGATCCATTAAGTTCTCAAAATACAAGTGGAATGATTGGTGGGGGATTCGGTGGAAGTATTACCCAAGGGTTGGGTGAGTTTATGACAGTTCCACAATAATATATGTTAGTATCTAAAAAAAGTCGTTTTACTCAAGGCTATTATACTCCTAAACATCCAGAAAAATATACAGGAGATATTCACAAAATAAGATATATGTCTTCTTGGGAGTTACAAGCACATAATTTCTTTGATAATAATCCCAGAGTATTAAGATGGTCAAGTGAAGGATTTTGTATTCCGTATATTAAACCAACAGATGGAAAAATACATAAATATTATCCAGATTATTGGATTGAATATATTAATACTAATGGGGAAATAATTCAAGAAGTAATTGAAATAAAACCAAAAACTCAAACAAAACCACCAAGATCCAATAGTAAGTATCGATTGTATGAGCAATTAACTTTTGCAGTAAATACGGCCAAATGGCGAGCATGTTCAATATGGTGTCAACAACGAAACATGTCTTTTCGACTTCTTACAGAAATGAGTGTCTTTAAATGAAAATTAAAACAGAAGAAAAAACTATTGAACATCCCTTAGAAACAGTTTTTGGAATAGAATCAGGAACTACCGTAGTGGAATATAATGAATTCTTACCAGAACCATTAGTAGACATGCCTAATTATGATGTAAAGGATGATGAAATAGAAGGAAAACTTGAACAAATTTATACTACTGCTATAGGTCAAGCAAATACAATGGCTGATAGTATTGAAGTAGTTGAAGGTAGATATAAAGCTCGTATGGGTGAAGTTACAGCTAATATGTTAAATGTAGCACTTGGTGCTGTTCGTGAACAACGAATGATGAAAGAACATAAAGATAAATTATCCCCTTTTGCTAAAAAACAGGATGGACATACAACTACCAACAACAACTTAGTAATAGCTGATAGAAACGAAATATTACGAATGATAGCAGGAAATCAAAGGTAGGTCCTAATATAATAAAAGTAAATAGCCATAAAAACAAGAGAGTAGGTTTTTATGGCCGCATCAAAATTAAAAAACCCATTTTTAAAACAAGCAAATGAGCAGCATGAATATGATATAGATCATATTCAAGAGTTAAAAAAATGTTCTGAAAATGCTGCTTATTTCATCAACAAATATTGTCAAATCCAACATCCTATATTAGGATCTATAGCGTTTGATTTATATCCATATCAAAAAACAATGCTTGATACTTATCAAATAAACAAACAAGTGATAGTATTAGCTTCACGCCAAGTAGGCAAGAGCCAGGTATCAGGAGCATATTTATTATGGTATGCTATGTTTCACTTTGAAAAAACTATACTTATTGCTTCAAATATGAATGCTAATGCGATGGAAATGATTTATCGTATTAAATTTATGTATGAGAGAGTTCCACATTGGTTAAAACCAGGTCTTACAGATGATGGATATAATAAACATGCTATTGGATTTGATAATGGTTCTCGTATCATATCAACAGCAACATCAGAGAATTCTGGTCGTGGTTTAGCTATCTCATTATTATTCTTGGACGAGTTTGCATTTGTTAGAGATACGGTTCAAGGAGCATTTTGGACTTCAATGGCACCTACATTAGCAACAGGTGGTTCATGTATTATAACATCTACTCCAAATGGTGATAGTAATTTATATGCTCAATTATGGAGAGGTGCTAATATTCCACTTACTGCTGATTCTGAAATTGGTACAAATGGATTTATACCAATTCATATACGATGGGATGAACCTCCAGGTCGTGATGCTGAATTTATGGAAAAAGAAAAAGCAAAGATTGGTGATATTAAGTGGTTACAAGAATATGAAACCCAATTTTTGTCTTCAGACCCATTATTATTTGATACTATAGCAATGGCAACTCTTACAGAAGAAGTAAAACTTATTAAACCATATGGAACTATTAGTGATATTATATTCTTTAAACCTCCTGTACAAAACGGAGTATATTTAGTTGGAGTTGACCCAGCAACTGGAACTGGAGAAGATTATTCTACATTTGTTGTATTTGATTTTCCAGCATTAGAACAAGTAGCTGAATGGAGGTCTAACACAATGTCTTCTGTTCAAGCCTATCATATCTTAAAAAGAATGTTAACGATGTATGAGAAAGTTGATGCAACAGTATATTTCTCTATTGAAAATAATGGTGTTGGGGAGGGAATGATTTCGTTGTATGAAGCTGATGATAATCCGCCTGAATTGGCTGAATTTATATCAGAAAATGGAGCTAAGCGTAAAGGAATGACTACCACCAGTAAATCTAAAATGAAGGCTTGTGTAACTATTAAAGAATTGGTAGAACGAAATGGTATGAAAATTCGTTCAAGAACCTTAGTAGAAGAAATGAAACAATTTGTTCGAAGAGGGGGAGGATATTCTGCTAAAACAGGTGGAACAGATGATTTAATTTCAGCTTGTTTGATTGTCACTAGATTATTAGAAGAAGTTTCTGCTTTTGACCAAGATGCTTATGATAAATTATACGCTCATGCCTTTTTAGGAGAAGGGGATGAGTATAGTGATTCAGATAATAATTTTATGCCTGATGCTTTTATATTCAGTTGATTCTTAATCAAATATAGAGTATAATATCACATTAAACGGAGATATTATATGACAAAATTATTACAACCAATTTTATTCATGGCTATTGGTCCATCAGGAAGTGGAAAATCAACGATTTTTGAAAAATTAAAAGATAAACATCCGTGGATAAATTATTATTCTTGGGATGCTTGTCGGTTAGAATGGTATGACAAAACTAGTTATGCTAAAGCTTGGGAAATGTCTTGTATGGACAAAGAATTCAAAAATAAATTGGATGTTAAGTTTAATGAATTGTTGAATGAAAAGACAGATTTGTTCATTGATAACACCAATTTATCTAAAAAACGTCGTAGACCATATATCGAAGCTGCTAAAAAATTAGGATATACTGTTGTTGGTATTACTTTTGATGTTAGTTTAGAGACATTAATATCTCGTCAATCCACTCGTCCAGATAAATACGTACCAGAAACAGCTGTTATTAAACAGTTTGAAAGTTACCAATACCCTTCAATAACGGAGGGATTTGATGAGATATTAGATTCAAGTTCGTTAACTTTAGGTATATAATAAATAGTATAATAAAATATACGGACTACTGTATCAATGAAATTAACTGAATTGTTTAAATCTTTCAATATAACAGAAGATTATTACTTTGAGACAAAAGCAACTGGAAATTTTGACCAATCTTTATTAATGAATGAGGCACTACGTGCACATTATAATTTAGTAAGAACTACTGGAAAACAAATCGGAACTGCTGCAAACAAGTATTCAATACTTCAAACTGAACAGGATGGAGATTATATAATAGGTATATATTATAAACCATTGAATATAATAGGAGCATTTGTAAAATTCTCTTTAAAAACATTATTTGATAAAAAATATATAGATATAATATTAGTACATAGTTTAGCAGATATGGCAGCACAACAGCAGATATTAAAAGAATTAGTTGGAAAAAATTTGTTATTTATTCTTTTAGATTTTATGAAAACACATTATAATCTACCGTTTATTGAATATAGTGGATATCAATCTGATGATGCTATAAGAGCAATACATATTTTATCAAAAAACAATAAAATACAGTGGTTAAATATCCAAACTGGACAAATTGTTAATTATGATCCAACAAAAGATAAACCAAAACAGGGGCTGATTAATGAACCGTATAGATCTAAAATCAGTAAGACAGATTGGCGAATAATAGTTGAATCCACTGGAATTTATAATATTGATGACTATTCTGTCCATTATGATTATATGAAACTATTAAATAGAGGATTACCAACCCATCTGGACTATACACCATGAAAATTTATGAACTTTTTGAAGACTTAACTATTCCTCAATTAACACAATCAACAGCACAAGGATTTCCTGATACTAAAAAACGTCAACATGCTACAAATGAAGTACGTGTTGACAAATTTACATATACACCATTTAAAGGTAATGGAATCCTTCGGGTAGAATCAGAAACTACTTCTAATAATGGAAATAAACATAAAATATTAATAGACCTTCGTGGTGTTACTTTTGAAGGTGGAGATACTGAAAATAATGTTACGGTTACTAGTACAGATAGACAAGAAACTTCACTTCAACCAGTTCCTTTAAATAACACAAATGTTGGTGTATTCTGTGATTGTCCAGATTATGTTATGCGATTTGCTAATTATAATCTAAACCATAATTGTCATGTTGGTCCTATTCCACCAAGATATGTAAGAAAAACTACAACAAGACCACCTGCTAATCCAAATGCTGTACCTGGATGTTGTAAACATTTATTAAAAGCAATTGAAGACCTTCGAGGTTATGGATTAATAAAATAATTAACGTGGAGCTTCAGCAGTAAGAGTATTTCCAGTTACAGTAATATTCCAATTTGGTAATAAGTTACGTAACATCCTAGAATATAATTTTTTACGACTTGGAACATTTGCTGACATAGATATTTGAGAAGTTGGATGGTAATGAAACCATTCTTTACAAATAGCTTGTACAGTACTCATTACAGCAAACTGGTCTCCAGTATTTGTAATATCATATCTAGTCAAACTTGAATATTTGGTATTTTTTGAAGGATATAAACCAAACTCTATATTCCAATGTGAACTTCTATCTTCGTTAGTATTTTCGTTTGAAAAAAGTACCATATATTCTTTATCGTTCACAATAAAGTTAGCCTGTCCATAATCCTCAAGATTATCAGGATCTCCATCCCATTCATACGGTAATACTGTACTTAATACTTCATTTATTTTCATTTTTACATATCTCTAATTAGTTTTTTAATATACCTTCTGCAACTGAAGGTATACCAGTACAATTGGGATTAAATATACTAAAAGTTTCACTTATTAAAAAATATTGATTTGCTTTAATATAAACAGGATTTTCAATATCTCCTCGAACTTTATTATAATCTTCTTCTGGCACAAAAAGTTCTTGTTCAGTTTGATTAGTCCAAGGAATAATTTTTCCTGTAAGCCCATCAATTATACTAACTTTCCAGTCATTTTTAACTTTTCTCCAAGTATTAAGACCATCTTGAGTTAAATCTCTGTCACTCATAAATTGTATATGCCATTTGGATTTTATAAATTGTCTCAATGTTGTCATTATTCCTTGATTACGATAAGTAGGTTCTGTCCAAATTCTACCTATTTTAAAAAAAGTATTTCCACTATTATTATGTTTAAAAAAGAATCCAACAATGCTTGCTATTTCGGTACCATCTTGATTAACTAATGAGATTTTTTTATTTTCTTTTCCTCTAGGTCTTGTTGCTGTATATAACATTATACTGTTATTTCCCATTTCACCAACTTTAATACCGTTTTTCCCAAACATAGTATGATCAATACCAGAGTTAGATAATGATTGTTGATTCATTATAACAATCTCATTTAATTTCATTTTAATATATCTTTAACCTTCTGCTCACGAGTAGCCTTTTCTTGCAATTGTTGTTGACTTTCTAATCCAGGAACAACAATCTTTCCACTAGCATCTCTTTTAAATAACGAGCCACGCAATGTTCCAATTGTAGGTTTATTCATTCCTATTGTAGCTTGTAAAATACCTTCTGCTACTTTTTTAGGGTCAAATTCTTCTGATTGAATATTATTAGTTATTTGTTCAGAGGTATCATCCACTAAATCATTTAACTTTTTGAATCTTTTTCTCTTGCCATCAGGTTGTGGGTATTGACGACCATCGCCTGGAATTGGTTCTTCATCAGACATATCATCTAATTTTTCTTTTTCTATAAACTGATCATCTAATTCTGCTTGTGCTACTTTAACTTTTCCATGGGTATCTTCTGGATTTTCTTCAGGTTTTAATAAACTATTATTTGGAGCAAATTGTCCTGTTACTTCTGGACCACCTGATGCTGCTTCACTTACTTTTTTCTTTTTTGGTTTAACTGGTTTATCATCTTGTTTAACAGTAAATGATGTAGTTACAGAAGGTTTTGGTCCAACTTTTGGAGTAAATGATACATCAGGAGAATTAATAAAGATAATTTCACCTTCAGCTGGTTTAAAGAAATATTCATCAACAATAACTTCGACACAAAATTTACAAGTATTAAGTTTAAAATCTTTAAATGCAGGAAAAGATGCTTGCCATTTTGACCCTTCTAATTTTGAGCAATTAACTACCCAGTCTATCCCATCACTAGCATTTTCAATCACAAACCTAACAGTTGGGGTTATATTTTCTAATCCTGAAACTGTCACATCAAACTCTAATGTAGATGCCTTAGTTGGATTTAATCTTATTGTATTATTTTCATCAGCCATCAAAATCTCCGTATAATCTATTATTTATCTTCTTTATGGAACACAGCAATAACCCTTCTTCCAATTTGTTTAATATGTTCAACACCAATAGCAATACTATCTTTTACTTTGTTTCCAAAGTTCATTACTGTAACTAATTTGTTAGCATTGAATACATTAATAACATATGACCGTCTCCAAACTTTATCTTCAGGGAATTTTATCGTTATTAATACAATTCGAGTTTGTTGATTTAATTGTTGTGGAAAGGGTACAAGAAAAGCTCCACCTCCACCACCCCCACCAACAGTAGTAGGTGGTGTTATAATTTCTATACTACAAAGTCCTGTAAGACTAAATTGTGATACAATTAGACTACAACAAGCAGGATTACCTAATCCTTTGGTAATTATAGAACTATAATTGTGGGTAAATAAGGACATTAAATAGGCACTCTTTCACAAACTGATTTTTCAAACCAATTAACCATTTTTCGAAAACTATGTGGAATATACTCATATCCATTGGTATCAAAATAATAAATAGCTTCTTTCCCAAATTTATACCAATGTGGTTTATTTAATTGTATCCAAGTTTGATATAATATATCTCGATTATTCCATATGTTTATAGCAGATGGTGTTCTTAATACACTAGGATTTTTCCAAGGCAATAACCCAAAATTTGGATTTAATTCCCCAACTCGTTTACAGTTTGGATGATTTTCTCCTAATCCAAACATTGGATTTTTTACCCCTATTTTTGACACACTTTGTCGTTGTTTTACTTCATTGGTATGATGTTTTCCTTTAAATCCTTTAGGAGAATTTTCTCCAGAATATACTTCACTCCTGATTTTTCTTGTTATTTCATATTGCTTACCTGTTATTCGTATATTTTTATTAGTAGACATTCGAATAAAAGCATATGCTAATTGTTTTGTTCTATATATTTTCCATAATAACCAATGTGCTAAAAAATGTTCTCTAGCAGTTAAATAAACAAGATTTTTAATATTATTATTCCCATTCATACATCTTGGAATAATATGATGATGTTCATAGTATTCCAATTTTTGTTTTTTAAGTTGTTTTCTATCAAAATATAACAATTGTCTATTGTCTATTAATGATGTATATATTTTAGTATAATTCATATAGGCGATCTTTCACAAACTTCACTTACACTTGGGTTACCTAAATGGTCTAATAAATTAAAAGTGGTTAGAACTGTTGTTCCATTATCATCATAAATGGTTAATGTAGCAGTTGGAATATCAATTTTAGTTCTATTACGTTCATATTTTAATAAAGTATTGAGTAATGTTAATATAGTAGTTTGACTAATAGATACTGTACTAGTATCTGTTTGAATTTGTGTTAAAGTAAATCCGGTAGTTCCTAATCCTAAATGAGATAATGTTGGCTCATCCCATACTCCTGATGAAATATCTTCAACATAACTTTCATTTCCTCCTATTTTATATCTTTCTCCCATTGATAATGAAATACCACCATCAAAAGTATACACATAATTTTTTGTTGGATCATATGTTAAAAAATCATAGCGATACCATCCAGTACCAATCTCAACTGTTGTTCCATTTGTTACCACTAACGGATTTAAGGCTGAATTGGTTAAATTTAGTTCATAGATGTTGATGACAGGAGATAATCCTGTTACAGGAATACCTGATGATGTAAAATGAACAGATATGATTTTGTGAGCCATTAATATATCCTTATGTTTGTATAGTATTTATACAAAGAAAATAGTGTATAAATACAATATACATAAGGGAGTTTTTAATGGGTGTCATAATAGCACAATCAACAGCTGGTTTACCTGGCTCATCCTCAAATCTTATTCTTTATAAAGAAAATATAGGTACAGTAATACCACCAAGTCCAGTAGGTAGTAATTCTATTGTTTTAGGATCAGGGGCTCAAACAGCTGTTTCAGCTACAAATTCTTTAGCAATTGGAGAACAATCATTAGCACGTATACCTGGTGGAGTTGTTCAAGCAAGTGGTAGATTTGCTTCATCGGGAGATGCTCAAACTGGAAAATATCTATTAAGAAGCCATACTACAAATAGTACAGAAACAGAATTGTTTATAGATGGTACAGGAGGAACAAAACGGTTAGTATTACCAGATGATTCAACTTGGACATTTAGAGGTATAATAACAGGACATAGAACAGATATAAGTGACGGACATGCTGGATTTTCATTTGAAGGTGTAATATATAGAATAGCTGGAAATGCTTCTGTATCTTTTCAGGGTCGTCCTTCCACATCGACAATAGCAAGAAATAATTTTGCTTGGGGAATCAAATTATATGCAGATACAACTAATGGTTCATTAACAATAACTTGTACAGGTCAAAATGGAAAAACTATTAGATGGGTTGCTATGGTAGAAACAGTTGAAGTTACTAATTAATGTTCTTTGTGGATAAATATACTTATATAAACCAAAACTTATTATTAAGGACAATTCATTATGAATTTTGACCACGACATTGGTAGTATTACCTCATTACTCGTTATCGATACCACAGTTGCTTCCCCATTAACAGCCACAACAGGTATTTTATCTATTACAGGGGCAGGGGCATTAAAACTACCATCTGGTAATAATACAACAGATCGTCCTGGTACACCAGTAAATGGTATGCTTCGTTACAATAGTACCGCATCTGGATTAGAATTCTATAATGGTACTTGGACAGCTCTTGCTGCTGGTTCTGCTACAGTAACTAGTGTTGCTATTACATCAGATACTACAACAGGTTTAACAGTTGTTAGTGGTTCACCAATTACTACAGCTGGTAATATTCATTTAGCATTAAACACCGAATTAAACGCTTTAGCAGCATTAGCCACCACAGGATTAGTGGCAAGAACTAATACTGCTACATATATTCCAAGAACTATTGCTGGTACAGCAAGTAATATTGCTGTTACTGATGGAGATGGTGTTGCTGGTGCTCCTACTATTAACTTGGCAGGAGTTACTCAAGGTACAACAGGTACTTCGTTTGTAAGAGTTGCATTAGATAGTTTTGGACGTGTTACCAATAATCTTGCAGTTAGTGCTAGTGATATTACAGGTGCATTAACATATACTCCAGTTAATAAAGCTGGTGATACAATGTCCGGTACATTAACATTCTCTGCTGGTACAGTTACTGGATTGGCTGCTCCAGCAGCAGCGTCGGATGCTGCTACAAGAGCATATGTGGATAATGCTGTAAGTTCTGGTACTAAATGGCGTAATCCAATTGTAACACCAGATTTAATGGGTATTTTAGCAGCTGCTCCAGGTTCTCCTGTTACTAAACTTTCATATATTGTTAATACAGTTGGTACTTGGGGAGTATTAGGTGTTGCAGTTGGTGATATTGTAGAATGGTCTGGTACAGCTTGGGTTAAATTAAAAACATTAGCAACTGGTGATAGATTTATTATTGCTGGTGAAGTTGGTACTGCTTATACAGTTGATACATCATTAACAGGTATGACAGTTAGTGGTACAGCATTAGATAAATCTGACTTAATTCAATGGATAATGGTTGGTGCTTATATCGGAACAGACTTAACAACAGCATCAAATTGGTCTGAACCTGATGGTATTGCAACATCTGCTGGTAATACAATGCTAAATGGTATTACAGTTCTAGCTAATGCTACATCTAGTTTACATTATAGCCATACTTATTTGTACAATAATACAACATTTACTTGGGCAGAAATTGCTGGTCCTGGATCTGTATTAGTTGGTAATGGATTAACATATCAAGGTAATACTATTGTATTAGTTACTCCAGTAGCTGCTGTAAATGGTGGTACAGGATTAAGTGCATACGGTACAGGAAACCAAATTCTTGGTATGAATAATGGTGGAACTGCTCTTGAATATAAAACCTTTTCAGGGACAGCAAATCAAATTACTCTTACTAATGGTACAGGTACTCTTGGTTTTAGTATTCCATCTGCCTTTGTTGCTCCTGGATCAATCCAAGCAACAACAGGTTTTTATGTATCAACATCAGCAGCAATATCTGCTGCTGGTACAAATCAAGGTACAGCTACACCATTAACTGCTTCATTTAATGTTGTTACAACTGCTGCAGCAGGAACTGGAGTTATATTACCAGTTCCATCATTAGCTGGTTGGATGGTATCTGTTGTTAATAGAGGTGCAAATCCAATTGTTGTATATCCAGCATCTGGTGGTGCAATTGACGGATTAGCAACAAATCTTGGTATTACTTTACCAGTTAGTGCTGGTGTTTATGTTACATCAACTTCTTCAACTCAATGGTTTACAACTGTTGAAATTGAAGCAGCAGGAACAGGTTTATCTGTTGCTTATAGTAATGGTACAGTAACATATACCAATACTGGTGTTACATCTATTACAGGTACAACAAACCAAATTACAGCATCAACTTCAACAGGTGGTGTTACATTAAGTTTACCTAATTCTGTTACTATCACAACTGGATTAACAGTTTCTGGATTAACTGAAAACTCATTTTTGTATTCTGGAACAGCTGGATTATTAACTACAACTACTGCACCAACAAATGGTCAATTATTAATTGGTTCAACAGGGGCAGCACCTGTTGCAGCAACATTGACACAAGGTGCAGGCATTACAATTACTAATGGTGCTGGTTCAATTACAATAGTAAACACTGGTGTAACATCACTAGCTGGAACAGCAAATCAAGTTACAGTATCTGCTGCAACTGGTAGTGTTACAGCAAGTATACCAAGTACATTTGTTGCTCCTGGTTCAGTTCAAGTAACAACTGGTTTATATCAATCAACCTCATCAACAATAACTGCATCTGGAACAACACAAGGTACTGCAACTGCATTAACAGCATCTTACAATATAATTACAGTTGCAGCATCAGGAACTGGAGTTGCATTACCAACTCCAGCATTAGCTGGTTGGGAAGTAATGATTGTTAATAAAGGTGCAAATCCTGTTAATGTTTATCCTGCAGTAAGTGGTACAATTGATGCAGCTGGTACAAATAATCCTGTTGTATTACCAGTTGGTGCTTCTCTTACTGTTGTAGCTTCTTCTACTACACAATGGTATACTACAGCTCCTATTGAATTAGCTGGAACAGGTATGTCTGTTGCTTATGGAAATGGTTCTGTAACATATACAAATGCTGGTGTTACTTCTGTTGGTTTATCATTACCAAGTATTTTTAATGTTACTACAGCAACTGTAACTACAACAGGAACATTAACAGCTGTATTTAATACACAAACCACTAATTTAGTGTTTGCTTCACCAAATGGTACAACTGGTACTCCAGCTTTCCGTTCATTAGCATATGCTGATCTACCTATTAAATTGTATACAGAAAATCCAAGCACTCCAACAACTCCAGTAGCTTCAGCAGCAAATTCAATAGCTGTTGGAAGTGGTTCAACAGCATCAGGTATTGGATCATATGCTAATGGTGATGGTACAGGACAAGGAATATGGGGTGGTAAAGCATATGCTAATGGTAAATTTGCTACGGCTGGTGATGCTCAATCTGGATTATATGTTCTTCGTAATATAACAGTTGACGCTACCCCATTAGAATTATTTTTAGATGGAACTGCTGGTTCCCAACGTCTTATTGTTCCAAATAATTCTGTATGGACATTCAGTATTTTAGTGGCTGCTCGCAGAACTGATGTAGTTGGTGGTGGAGCAAGTTATAGACTTGAGGGGGCATTACGTAAAGATGCAACCTCAGCATCTTTAACAACTATTGGTACACCATCAAAAGTAATTCTTGGTGAAACAAATGCTGGTTGGGATATTGTTTTATCAGCAGACACTACAAATGGTTCATTAAAATTAGTAGTAACAGGTGAATTAACAAAAACAATTCGTTGGGTGGCAACAGTAATCACATCTGAAGTAACTAACTAATATTAAAGGATAAAAATGGACTTTGATTATAGTTTTGAAATTATCATACCTGACAATACTGGTAATATAACTATTGGTGGAACAGGTGCCTTAGTTTTACCATCCGGTACAGTAGCACAACGTGGAACACCTATTGCTGGTATGATACGTTATAATACAGATGCTACTCCTGTTATTGAAGGGTATGTTAACGGTTCTTGGATTAGTTTAAGTGGGGGAACAGGTGGTAATGTTCCTGTTGGAGGTGGTACTGATAAAGTATTTTATGAAAATGACACAACTGTAACTACTAATTATACAATAACTACAAATAAAAATGCTATGTCTGCGGGTCCAATAACAATTAATAGTGGGGTTATTGTAACAGTACCAAACGGGTCAGTATGGACAATAATACACTAAAGGAATATAAATGGCTGGTCAACTAACTATAAGTAGATTACAAATAGGTGATAGTACAAATACCACTCAGAACTTTGTGTTTACTGTTCCAACTATACCAGATGGAACAATGAAATTATCGAGAGGTAATGTTGGGAACACTACACAAGATATTATGACTGTAGACCCTAGTGGAATAGTTAATTTTCCAATAGGTGGAGGTGCTCCTACTTTAACTGATGATAATACTACAAATTCTACTCGTTACCTAACATTTGCTGATAGTACAACTGGACATCTTTTAAATACTTATACTTCATCAACTAAATTAACATATAATCCTTCAACTGGTACAGTAACTGCAACAACATTCGTCAATACATCTGACGAAACTTTAAAAACTAATATTACTCTATTAACAAATAGTTTAGATATAGTAAACAAGATGGAAGGAGTATCATTTAATTGGAAAGATACAGGAATACCATCTTATGGAGTAATAGCACAACAAATTGAAACAGTGTTGCCTCATATAGTTCATAAAAATGCAGAAGGAGTATTAAGTGTGGAATATAGTGCAATTATTGGGTTTTTAATTGAATCTATTAAAGAGTTATCTGCAAAGGTATATAAACTAGAACATAAATAATACAACCCTAGTAATAAAGGAATTAAATATGGCAACAGCAACTAAAACAGTCACGACATTAGTAGCGTCAGTGGCAAATGCAGCAGGTAGTACTACAAGAGGAGCAATAGATTTACGTACTGCTCTTGGTGGTATTGTAACTTACAAAATAATAAATGGTGGAACAGGTCCAACCTTACAATGTGTAGCTAATTTATTAATTGCTCATAATGCTGGAGCTACACCTACAGCAAACCCAGCTGGTACAGATTGGAAAACTATTTATACAGTAGGTAATGGTACAACAGCAGCTACTATTGGTGAATGGAACTATGTCTTTGGTCCTGAAATAATGCACTTAGAAATAGAATTTACTGGTAATACAGTTCAACCAGTAACTGTAGAAGCATTTGTATCAGTAGTTGCTAGTATAGCATAATATAATGTTAATTTTACCTTCTAAAAGGATACAACAACCACAAACACAGGCTATTGTTGATTGGTCACATCCTGTATTTAAGGGTGCTCCATATGCTCATGTATTTTGTAATGGTATATGGTATGAGTATATAAATGGTAAGGAATTGCAATTTCGGTATGCAATGAACCCCTTAATAAAGGCAGCAGGTAAGGCTCAATATGTAGCAAGTACCATCCTTCTACGTCCAATTACTTCTATCGAAGCTCCTATTGACTTTACAACTATAACTGTAGATGTGATTGGTATAGGAACGCGTCCCTATTCTACAGGTGGTGTTTATTACGGAACTGATTGCCGTAATACTGCTATATATATAGGGACAGGAGAGTCTTGGACAATGCTAACTGAAACATTTACTGCTAAAAGTAATGTTGTAGCTAGTAGTCTAGGTAATCGTACTCAGTCTACTTGGAAGATATACTCAGGAGGAAGTCCTGTAACAGGTAGAACTTCTAGTGGTAGCAATACTTTAGGGTATAATGCTGGAGTTGGTAGAAATCATGCTATGGGCTGGAATCCTGGAGATGATATTAATGCATATTCTGAAAATACCTTATGGGTAAGAATTGGTAAACAAACAGACTCTAATCTACTTGCCTCCTTGTCTGAAAACCCTTGGCAAATCTTCAAACCACAAAAAAGTAGAATATGGCTTCCTACTATATCAATTCCGCCAACATCAACAACAGGAATTAGATCAGGAATTAATAATGGTGCATTACTGATAAATGGTGCTGATGCTGTTAATTACAATACCGGTGGAGCTACTAGTAAAATATTTTCTATAACATCTACTATGGGTTCATCAGCTATGACAGTTGGATTGAGTCCTTGTGTGTTAGATTTTCGTAACTCATCTCTTTTATCAGGAGTATCTAATACTAGATTAGTTAATAGTTCAATTGCATTAATAGTTCCATCTGGTGCAACACTTGGAACTATTAATGCAACATTATCCCATATAATGGTAATTGCTATTGACAATGCTGGAACAGTAGAACTTGCAGTTATCAATGCATCTGGAGGTACTCTTTTAGATGAATCTACATTAATAAGCACTACTGCTATTACCTCTGGCTCATCCTCAAATACAACATTTTACTCAACAACATCCCGAACAAATGTACCCTTTAGAGTAGTTGGCTATATAGAATCCACACAGACTACTGCTGGTACTTGGACTACTTCACCATCTAAAATTCAAGGATATGGTAGTGGAGTATGTAATGGTACAGTTACTTCTATATCTGGTTCTGGTGGAACTACTGGATTAACATTAACTGGTGGTCCAATTATTAATATTGGTACATTAACATTAGGTGGAACATTAGCTTATACTAATGGTGGAACTGGATTGGCTGTTCTTGGAACTAGTCTTCAAGTATTAAGAACTAATACTGGTGCTACAGCAATAGAATGGGGTAGTGTTGGTACTGTTACTTCCGTAACTGGTTCAGGTGGATCTACTGGATTAACTTTAACTGGTACTATCACTACAACAGGTACATTAACTTTAGGTGGAACATTAGCTTATACTAATGGTGGAACTGGATTGGCTGTTCTTGGAACTAGTCTTCAAGCTTTGAGAACTAATGCTGGTGTTAATGCGATAGAGTGGTATACCCCTACTACAGGAACAGTTACTTCTGTAACTGGTTCTGGTGGGACAACTGGATTAACATTATCTGGTACTATTACTACAACTGGTACTTTAACATTAGGTGGAACATTAATAGTTGCTAACGGAGGAACTGGGTTAACATCACTTGGAACTGGAAATCAACTTATCGGTGTTAATAATGGTGCAACTGCTCTTGAATACAAAACCATTTCAGGGGTATCTAATCAAACTACTGTAACACATGGAGTAGGAACTGTAAATGTTGGTATAGCAGATAATGCTATATTACCAGGTACAGGTTCAATAACGATTCCAACTGGTACAATAGTTCAAAGACCTATTCCAACAGGAGGGATGTTAAGATATAATACAAACTTAGATATCATTGAAACTTATAATGTGCCAACCTTAAGTTGGAATAACATTAGTACAGAATTCTACACTCTGTGGATTTGGGGAAATAATATTAATGCTCAACTTGGAGATGGAACAACTACTTCTAAATCTTCTCCTATTCAAATTGGTTCTTTAACTGATTGGAAACAGGTAGCTTGTGGAGGTATCTATACAATAGCTTTAAAGCTTGATAGAACACTTTGGGCTTGGGGAAGAAATGATTATGGTTCACTTGGTGATGGAACAACTATTAATAAATCATCTCCAATTCAAATTGGTTCTTTAACTGATTGGAAACAAATTTCTTGTGCTGTTGGAGGTTATAGTGTTTCAGCTATTAAAACTGATGGAACTCTTTGGGCTTGGGGAATTAATACATACGGACAACTTGGGGACGGAACAACAACTTCATACTCATCTCCAATTCAAATTGGCACTTTAACAAACTGGAAACAAGTAGACTGTGGATCATTGTTTACATCTGCTATAAAAACTGATGGAACATTGTGGGCTTGTGGATATAATTCTCAAGGTCAACTTGGTGATGGAACAATTATTAAAAAATCTTCTCCTATTCAAATTGGTTCTTTAACTGATTGGAAATCTATTGCTTGTGGTAGTAACTTTACATTAGCTATAAAAACAGATGGAACTCTTTGGACTTGTGGGTATAATGCTAATGGTACACTTGGTGATGGAACACGCGTTAATAAATCTTCTCCTATTCAAGTAGGGAGTTTAACTGATTGGAAACAAATTTCTTGTGGGTATATTCTTGCAGCTATTAAAACTGATGGAACATTATGGACTTGGGGACAAAACAATGTAGGTCAACTTGGGGATGGAACTATTGTTCCTAAATCTTCTCCTATTCAAATTGGTTCTTTGACTAATTGGAATCAGATAGCTTGTGGACATTCCAGTATAATAGCTACAACAAATACTAAAACCTTATGGACTTGGGGAGGAAATGATTATGGACAACTTGGATTAGGAGATACTATTAACCGATCTAGTCCAGTTCAAATTGGTTCTTTAACTAATTGGAAAGTACTTTCTATTAAGAGTGCTAAAACATTTGCGGCATTACAACAACCTATAATTGGAACAGGAACTGTAACTTCTATATCCGGATCAGGTGGAACTACAGGATTAACCTTAACTGGTGGTCCTATAACTTCATCAGGAACACTAACATTAGGCGGAACTTTAGCAATTGCTAATGGAGGAACTGGACAAACAACAGCAAATATAGCTTTTAATGCATTAGAACCAAGTCAACTTAATAATTCTGGCAAATTATTAACCACTAGTGGAACAAACGCTTATTGGGGAGCACTTGATAATTCAAACTACTTATTATTTGGTTGGGGAAACAATGTTCATGGACAACTTGGTGATGGAACTATTGTTCCTAAATCTTCTCCTATTCAAGTAGGGAGTTTAACTAATTGGTCAGAAATAGCTTGTGGATATTTAAACACAGAAGCAATAAAGACAGACGGAACTCTTTGGAGTTGGGGATATAATATATATGGAGAATTGGGTGATGGAACAACTACCTCACAAGTATCTCCTATTCAAATTGGTTCTTTAACTGATTGGAAACAAGTAAGTTGTGGATATCTTTTTTCATCTGCTATAAAAACTGATGGAACATTATGGAATTGGGGATATAATAATAATGGACAACTTGGTGATGGAACTATTGTTCCTAAATCTTCTCCTATTCAAATTGGTTCTTTAACTGATTGGAAACAAGTATCCAACGGATATGCACATATAGGAACTATTAAAACAGATGGTACACTTTGGGCTTGGGGAAGAAATCTTTATGGAGAACTTGGGGATGGAACACAAACACCACAATCATCTCCTATTCAAATTGGTTCTTTGACTGATTGGAAATCTATTGCTTGTGGACATACACACACAATAGCTATAAAAACCAACGGAAGTTTATGGAGTTGGGGAAGAAATCTTTATGGAGAACTTGGTGATGGAACACAAATACCACAATCATCTCCTATTCAAATTGGTTCTTTGACTGATTGGAAACAAGCAGCAGGAGGAACTGATGATTCAGCAGCTCTAAAAACAGATGGAACTCTTTGGGCTTGGGGAAGAAATCAACTTGGCCAACTTGGTGATGGAACTCTTGTTGATAAATCTTCTCCTATTCAAGTTGGGTCATTAACAAACTGGAATCAAATATCTTGTGGATATAGTCAAACAACAGCTATTAAAAATGATGGAACTCTTTGGGCTTGGGGAAATGATGGATATGGACAACTTGGTGATGGAACTATTGTTCCGAAATCTTCTCCTATTCAAATTGGTTCATTAACTAATTGGAGTCAAATATCTACACGATTTGTTAATACATTTGCTATTCAACGCCCATTATTTGGTATAGTCACTTCAGTTAACGGATCAGGTGGAACTACAGGATTAACCTTAACTGGTGGTCCTATAACTTCATCAGGAACACTAACATTAGGCGGAACTTTAGCAATTGCTAATGGAGGAACTGGATTAACATCATTAGGAACTGGAAATCAACTTATCGGTGTTAATAACGGTGTAACTGCTCTTGAATACAAAACCATTTCAGGAGTATCTAATCAAACTACTGTAACACATGGAATAGGAACTGTAACCATTGGTATAGCAAATAATGCTATATTACCAGGTACAGGTTCAGTAACAATTCCTACTGGAACAACAGTTCAAAGACCGACTCCAATTAGTGGAATGTTACGTTATAATACAGATTTGAATAATATTGAAACTTATGGTACGATATCTTCAACTTGGAATAATATAGTTAGTAACAATTTATCTTTTTTATGGACTTTTGGTGCTAATCTTTATGGAAACCTAGGTGATGGAACAACAATTCCAAAATCAAGTCCTATTCAAATTGGTTCATTAACTAATTGGTCACAAGTATCTTGTGGATATATGTACACAACATCTATTAAAGCAGATGGTACACTTTGGGCTTGGGGATATAATACTTTTGGTCAACTAGGAGATGGAACAACAGTTGATAAATCATCACCTATCCAAATTGGTTCTTTAACTAGTTGGTTACGAATTTCTAGTGGTATAGATCATGTTGTTGCTATTAAAACAAACGGAACATTATGGGCTTGGGGACATAACAACAATGGTCAATTAGGAGATGGAACATTAGTTTCTAAATCTTCTCCAATTCAAATTGGTTCTTTTACCAATTGGTCGCATATATCTTGTGGTGGAGCGTTTACATTAGCTACTCAAACAGATGGAACCTTATGGTCTTGGGGGGCTAACTCATTCGGATCATTAGGTAATGGAACATTTGGTGGCACCTCTACTCCTGGTCAAATTGGATTATTAACTGACTGGAGTCGACCAACTGCTGGATACGATTTTTCAACAGCTATTAAAACAGATGGAACGTTGTGGGCTTGGGGAGATAACTATTTTGGCCAACTAGGACAAGGAAATATTAGTGTATCAAGTCCTATCCAAGTCGGTGCGTTAACTACTTGGAAACAAGTAGCCTGTGGATATTTCCACACGATATCAGTTAAAACAGATGGAACTTTATGGAGTTGGGGGTCTAATAGTGCTGGTCAACTTGGGGATGGAACTATATTAGATAAATCCTCTCCAGTCCAAATTGGTTCTTTATCTAATTGGTCACAGGTATCTTGTGGATATACCTACACAACAGCTATTAAAACAGATGGAACATTGTGGAATTGGGGACATAATGTATATGGACAATTAGGAGATGGAACAATACTAGATAAATCATCACCTATCCAAGTTGGTTCCTTAACTAATTGGATATATCTTTTTGATGGTAATTCACATACCACAGCACTTCAACATATTGATATTGGTACAGTAAATTCTATCACCGGTTCAGGTGGAACTACAGGATTAACCTTAACTGGTGGTCCTATTACTACTACAGGAACCTTAACATTAGGTGGAACATTAACAGTTGCTAATGGAGGAACTGGATTAACTGCTCTGGGAACTAGTCTTCAATTATTAAGAACTAATGCTGGTGCAACTGCTATGGAATGGGCTACTGTTAGTTCTGGAGCAGCTATTACTGACGATACAACAACTAATGCTACCAGATATCCAACTTTTTCTAATGCTACAACAGGTAACTTAACTACAGCATATGTTTCATCAACTAAATTAACATATAACCCATCCAGTGGGGAACTAACAGCACCTGAAGTAATTGCCTCAAATGGGTTGATTATAAATAATACTACAATATCAACTAATTATACGATAGCTACAGGTACAAATGCAATGAGTGTAGGACCTATAACTATAGGAAGTGGAGTAGCAGTAACTGTTACTG
>Ga0102851_10000289_pt1 | contig 23999 bp, 18 predicted proteins | sample Mud3Dept3metaG_FD_79558 | JGI IMG/M metagenome (GOLD analysis project Ga0102851, IMG submission 79558) | Freshwater wetland microbial communities from Ohio, USA, analyzing the effect of biotic and abiotic controls - Mud 3 Core 4 Depth 3... | ecosystem: Environmental > Aquatic > Freshwater >... | reverse complement strand
TCCCGACGTAAGGAGGGATCTTTGGTCGCATTTGAGAATATCTCCACGTCTGCATTATCGGAGTACGAGTGTAACGAGAACGAACGAGAATGCATGACGTCATCGATCCCGACGTAAGGAGGGATCTTTGGTCGCATTTGAGAATATCTCCACGTCTGCATTATCGGAGTACGAGTGTAACGAGAACGAACGAGAATGCATGACGTCATCGATCCCGACGACCGCGTGCGCTGAAGCTTTAGCGGAGGCGCAAGGAGGGATCTTTGAATATGGTTTGGGATAACTGTTTATTAAAACCAGTTTTCCGTATCTTGTAACTAAATGCTTTTGAAGTTTCAGTAAACCACTAAAACAAAATTTAAATTTTTAAAATCATGAACAACTATTTTTTAAAAGACGGCACACGTGAAAAAGGTCCATTCCTGGTTGACGATTTAAAATATCAGCGAATTCGCCCGGATACGTTGGTGAAAATTGATGACGGAAAATGGCAGCCAATTTCTGAAGTAAGAGATTTACGTTTTTTATTGAATGAGAAGGATGGCTCAAATGCTTATTCAAGCGCATCTGTCAGTTCTGATTCTCCACTAAATAGAATGTCTGCTAATACAGGTATGACCACTGAAGAAATTAATAAAAAGAAGACATCCGTAATTATGTTGGCCGTTGTTATTCTGATGCTCGCAATGGGGATGGCTGTTTTTTTCTTTAACGCAGGGAGATAATTTTTTCCAGGGTCCCTTATTTTTTTACGGACCTTTTGAATAATTTCATAAGACATTCTTTTGAAATGGATTCAGCAAGCTTTTCTCCTTCTTTGGTAAATGGCCATACAAATAAAGTTCTTATAGGATGATCAAAACAAATTTTCCAGATAGAATTAACGCACAATTTTTTTGTTTGGCCCTGACCGCGATATTCAGGCAATGTGGTTGCAGAACAAAGGTAGATGCAGTCATACGATTTGCCGGGTTCTGTTTTTTCCAGGATCTGGTTCTCTGAAATTTTTCCGGAAAGAAAATCTTCCATTATATGCGTTGTGGTAGGAATCATTAAAACCCAAATCACCGGTCCGTTTTTATCAGCGACCTCTCCCAAAGTTGCAGGATGAATGGCGTGCAATTTTTTCATTGCTTTTTCATTCACGTGCAATTGATTTAAATCGTTCCGAGTTGCAAAAACTTCATCGATTAAATTGAACATACGGCTGTAGTTTGGAAGCTGTGCCATTTTTATTCCGTAAAAAATTTTGAGTGATTAAATAAATTTTATACCCATGCTTTAGGAATTAATTTTCTGAAGTTTTGAATAAAAATGTTCCTTCAGGAAAACAAAAGCATGATTTATTTTTTAATTATTTTGGTAATCGACGATTCGATTGAACTCTGATTTTTTAAAAAATAAATTCCGGGTTCCAGATTGGTTAAAGAAACTTCTTCGTGGTTAGAAACAACAATTCCGGTTTTGCATAATTTTCCATTGATATCAAGTAACTGCCAGCAACTTCCTATCGGCGCATCATTCAGGAAGAGTATATCAGAAACCGGGTTAGGATAGATTGACAGCGAATTAGAAATTTCATCAATACTAACGTTGTTATTACACCCGCCCGCAGTGCAAAATGTTACTGTTCCGGCAATGGTTCCAAAATCAAAATCACAAAAACCTCCGGGTGTTGCATCGCAAATATCAACAGTGCCGGTTATATCTGAAGAATTTATAAAACACATGGAGATGCAATATTTTCCTGTTGTTCCGTCGGCTATCCCTGTACCATGTGTCCAGTTAACACATGAGATATCGCCATTGTTTGTAATATTTTCTCCGGTGGTTAAATCACCGATTACCATTGTTGCGTTTAGTTGATTTACAACCGGCGATCCGTTGACACAAGAAACCGAACTGACAATTGCCGCGCTGCTGTGATTTAAAAATAGTCCTCCGCCAATAATTAAATCGTTGATGTCAATTAATCCATAATTATCAAATACATCTCCGGTAACTAATGTGTCAGACAGGATGGTTCCATAGTTAATATTGGTTGTATTTCCCGGAGCAAATTTTACGCCTGATACGGTTCCATAAATATTTGTTGAATCACCATCGCCTACGGCTATGGTGTGAATGTCCATTGTGCCAAGCAAACGAAGGTTACCATGTAATGCAAAAATTGTATCACTTACAATTGATGCGCCTGTGTTTACAATTAACCAGTTTGCACCAAAGTCAACATAATTTCCAAAAACTGTTATGTCATGATTTATTAAAACAGTATCTTCTGCTAAAGGAACTCCGGCGGGATTCCAGTTCGCGGAATTGAACCAGCTGCCGTCAGCTACCGTAGTTTTTACTGTTGCCGATGCAGACATTAAACTTAAAATAAAGCAGAGCGTAAAGGCTGATTTCATAACATTTTATTTAATTGCTAGTGTGTGCCTTTGATCAAGTATTGTGCCATTATTTTTGAAGGAAGCAAAAGAGACCCCGGGCATTGAAAACGAAAAAAAAAATGAAAATCAAAAACCGCTCAGGTTTCGTGATAATGATGCAAGAATGATTAAACTGAATTACTTTTCTTTAATGACATAAGTACTGGTTAAACTATCATGCCAACCAATTCCTGATTCACCCAAAAAAGAAAATGCTTCTAACGGAATTAGTCGTGAAAAAGCTCTGCCGATTATTTGTCCAAGTGTTGGTTTTTGTCCCCGGTGATTTACAACTTTTGTTCCAGTGATCATTTTGCCGATTGACTTTCCAAATAAATGTTCGGTCAAAATAAAATAAAGAGTTAGTAGAACGTAATTAATTCCAAGTGAGTTCATTTGCTCTTGCAGTGAAACGTGATTGTCGGGCATAAAAGCAAATGTTCCTATTGCCAGGTAGTTTGATAAACAGGATATCGGAATTCCGGCAATAATACTATCAAGTAATAAATTGCCAAAGCGTGTACCTTTTGGTGCTACAAGGTTTCTAACATTTACGGCTTCTTCGTTGGTATCTAAAATTTCATCTTGCATGGGTTAGTTTTTTGTGAGGTTAAATGTAACTCAATAATTTTCAAAATGACAAGGATCTTTATATTAATGAATACTCAATTCTTTTTTTTTGCGAAGAGACTTTCCGCTTTTTCCGTTTTAATTTTTATTGTCCTCAACTTTTGCTCCGGTGATATTTCTATAAGTAAACTCATGAAAAATATGTCTTCTCGCAAATCGCGCAACAGCTGATGAATTATTTAATTTATTATAGACACTTTTTGGAACACCAAAATATTCGTAAGAGCTGTCATTCTGAAAAGTAATTTTTAGAATTAACCCTTTGTATTGGTAGTCATCGATTCCTGCTGTAGTTGTGGTAAGGGTGTATTCAGCCATATCGGCAGCATGTGTTTCAGAAGAAATGCTTACTAAAAAATGATACGCTTCAATTATGGTTTTGCTTTTTGCTTCGGCGATTTCTATCTGATCATCATTCTCTTTGAATTTATCAGGATGCCATTCTTTCATTAAATTTCTGTAAATGGTTTTTAATTCAGCAAGATTTTTTTCTTGTGTGATTCCAAATATTTTTTTTGATTCAATAATACGTTTCATAATTGCAAAATGATGAATTTTGGCAACGTGACATAGTTGCCTTATAAACGCAAAGGTACGCAGGAATTATTTCCCATTTACCGAACAATCATCAATTGCGCGGTTTAATTCTTTGCTGTATCGTTCAAGAATTTCGGGCTGATACAACAGGATGCCCTGCATATAGCTGATAACAGAGGTTTTCCAACGTTTTACCGTTGCAATATCGAAATAGAGAAGACCTGAGCGGCGAATAAAAAAATCAGAAGGGGTGATGCACATTTCATGTTCAATCGCATAAATTAGTTGTGCACGAAGAAGTACCGGAAGTTCGTGATTTTCGGTTTTATTTAAGTGCTCAATTATTTTATAAACTTCATCTGCATTTGATCCGAAACGCATAACAACTGCTTCTGCTATCTCTTTTGACAAACCGGAATTGATCCCGTCTGAGATTTTATTTTTTACAAATTCAGAAAAACTTGCTTCAGTTATTTTACCTCCGGAAAGTTGAATCGCATCTGTATTAGAATTCGGTAGGTTTGTTTTTTCGTCATGCCTTATTCGCTCGCCGATTTTATTTACAACACGTTGCGCCATTTTTCGGTAACCGGTTAATTTTCCCCCGGCAATTGTAATTAAACCCGACGAATAGGTAAATATTTCATCTCTGCGCGAAATTTCAGACGGACCTTTTCCCGGTTTATTTATTAATGGTCTTAATCCCGCCCAGGATGATTCAATGTCATCCAGGTAAAGTTTGTTCGCCGGAAAAAAATGATTGATACAATTTAAAAGATAGTTTTGATCCTCAACAGTTACTTTCGGATTTTCAAGATTTCCGTTATAAAATGTATCAGTTGTTCCTATATAAATTTTGCCTTCCCGCGGAATCACAAAAATCATTCGTTTGTCATTAGTATCAAAATAAACCGACTGTTTAACGGGGAGTTTTTTTTGATCAATAACTATGTGAACACCTTTTGTAATCTGTAGTTTATGCGTGTGATTATTTTTCTCTAAATCGTCTAATTCATCTACCCACGGACCGCTTGCATTAATAATATATTTTGCTTTTATGTCGTGCTTTTCTCCTGTGATTTGGTCTTCTGTTTTTGCTCCGGAAATTTTTTCGTTCTGATAAATAAATTCGGTCGCTTTAAAATAATTTATCACTGTTGCGCCGCGGCTAACTGCTTCTTTCATCACTTCGAGCGTTAGTCGCGCATCATCTGTTCTGTATTCATAAAAAAGAACGCCGCCCAGTAAATTATCTTTCTGCAACAAAGGTTCTGCTAAAAGTGTTTCTTCTTTTGATAAAATTTTATGACGCTCTGCTTTTTTTACTCCCGCGAGCCATTCGTATATAAACATTCCGATCCACGCAAAAAATTTGCTGATTGAACCATGACGAACAATTGGCAAAAGCATTTTTTCAGGTCGGGCAAGATGCGGCGCATTGCGGTGAATAATTTTTCTTTCTTTGCCGACTTCAGCAACCAGCCTGAATTCGAATTGTTTGAGATACCGTAATCCGCCGTGAATTAATTTCGTAGATCGCCCTGATGTTCCTGAAGCAAAATCCTGCATTTCTATCAGCGCTACTTTTAGCCCGCGGGCAGTGGCGTCTAAAGCAATTCCCGCTCCGGTAATTCCACCGCCAATTATTAGCAGGTCGAATTGCGAAGTCGTTATTTGCTGTATTATTGCAGCTCGGTTTTTGGCTGAGAAGGAGTTCATTTATCTATACGAATGTACGAATAAGGTATTTAACGTTTTGTTTTCAGACAAGTTTTGAAAGTCTATTTTGGAAATTATTTTTTGTATTTTTTTCTCAGCGGCCCTCTGCGCATTTTCCTCAGCGGCCCTCAGCGGTTAATAATGATACACCGCGTTTAAAAATTAAAACACAGAGATCCGCAGAGGATTATTCACAGAGTTTATTTATTAATATTTATAAGCTCAATTAATCTATCCGGATAATCAGTAATAATCCCATCAACATCCATTTCCAACATTTTTGTCATTTCAGAAATTTCATTCACCGTCCACGGAATCAATTTTATATTTTTCTCATGCAAATCTTTAACAAGATCATCAGTGACAAGTTTAAAATAGGGACTGTAAATTTCAGGTTTAAATCCCAATCTGTTTAAGTTCACTTCCAATCCATCCGTATTCTCAACCAATAAAGCCAACGTCATTTTGGGATCTTTATTTTTTATTTCCTGTAAAATTCTAACATCAAAAGACTGCAGATAAATCCGATTAATACAATCATGATTTTTTAATTCCCGGTAAAGAATATCAACGAAGGTTTTAGGATCAGGATGAAAAACCGTATCTGAATCCGGTTCGCTTTTTATTTCAATATTATATGTGACCAATGGTAAATCATTCGCTTTTAAAAATGTTTCTACAGTTGTAATTACTTCATTTAAAAGAGGTTTATTAGCAGGTATTTTTTTTTGAAAAGGGAATTTAGAATTTCCTCTTTTACCGCAATCAAAAGTTGCAATTACGGAATAATCCATGTTATACAAATTGTATTTTTCTTCAGAATTTTTTTCAACTGGAATGTCATCAGGCCGCGAACAGAACTGATCATTCATCCATGGCTCATGAGACACAACAACTTGTAAATCTTTTGAAATAACAACGTCCATCTCTAAAGTATTGACGCCTAATTTAACCGCTTCAATAAAAGCGATGATAGTGTTTTCCGGATACAACCCACGTGCTCCGCGATGACCCTGAATATTAATTGACTTTTTAGATTTCACATTTCGATTTTTAGACTATGTAAAGGTAAAGATTAACGGTAGTATCATGTCAATTTCTCAATACACTTTTCCATGTCAATACCTTTTCCCAAAACTCCTGAAAAAATATCCCCCGTTTTTTTTATTCGTTTCAGCGCATTATGAATTGTAAAATCGAGTGGCGATAATCCTTTTTTTACTTCTGTCCATTTCAACGGCATGGAAACGAGAGCACCTGGTTTTGGCCGTAAACAGTAAGCTGTAGCAATTGTCTGGCCGCGCCTGTTTTGAAGATAATCGAGATAAATGTGATTTTTTCCTCTCTTTGAAAGACTTCTTTCAAGACTTGTGAAATCGGGCAACATTTTTTGTACAGCCATGCAAGTCAGGTGTGCAAAATCTTTCACCTGTTCGTACGAATATTTTTTGCCCATCGGAACATAAATATGTAAACCGGTAGCGCCTGATGTTTTACAAAATGAATTTGCTCCGGCCTTGTCGAATATTTTTTTAAATGTCAGCGCTGTTTCAATCACTTCATCAAACGTATTTTTTTCAGAAGGATCAATGTCAATAACCATGTAATCCGGTTTGTCAAGATTTTCAATTGTAGAATGCCAGGGATTAAGTTCAATGCATCCAAGGTTGGCCAGGTAGATTAAAGTTGGTTTATCATTGCAGATGATGTAATTAATTTCTTTGTTTACAGAATCGGAAAAAATATTCATCCGGTCAACCCATTGCGGTGCATTTCCGGCAGCATTTTTTTGATAAAATCCTGAGTCTAATATTCCGTTCGGAGTTCTGTTCAATGATTCAGGGCGGCCAATTAGATATGGCAAAATATAGTCTGCGATGCTCATGTAGTAATCGATTACATCACCTTTTGTAATCTTTTCAGACGGCCAAAAAAGTTTATCCCGATTGGAAATTTTCACTTTAATTTTTCCAAAAGAAATTTCCTCTGAAGTTTCAGTTTTCTCATTTTTTTTTGGAGGAGATTTTTGCAAAGTTTTCATTCTATTTTGTTTTTATTTTTATTTTTTTTTGCTGCTCCCCTTTTTTCAAGGGGAGCTGTCTGACGCCAATATTTTAGTTTGAAAGAAAAGTCTATACCGTCTGACTGAGGGGTCAAGGGGAGATGCCCGCATGGAAATGATTATAATTTGTAGAAACAGTTTTCGCAGACTGAGGGTTCATTAATTAACTTTCAATTTATACTAGAGCCTTTTGGTACTCCTTTTTTTTCCAGTGTGCTTTCCAGTCCTGTAACTTCGTTTGCCTTCTTATCATCGCGAAGATGTAAAAAAGCCGGGTGACGTAATTTTCCATCATGCGTGATCTCTGTAAATTGTACTTCACATACCAGGATAGGCTTTACCGGCGTAAATGGAATATTGATTTCGATGTCACTGGCGAAACTTGATTTTTTTGTAATCAACGGTTTCATCAGTGAATATATTTCTTTTAGCTTTTGTGAATTAAAACCTGTTCCTGTTTGCCCAATGTAGGTTAATTTTTTTCCTTTATAAATGGCAAGAACCAATGATCCAAAATATTGCCGCGATCCTCCGGGCGCTGTAAAACCGGCAATAATCGCCTCCTGTGTTTTATGGTGTTTTATTTTTAGCCAATTTGATGTTCGTACTCCGGGCAAATATTTAGAATCAGATTTTTTGCCTATAATCCCTTCAAGATTTTGTTTCCCGGCTGCTTTAAAAAAATCAACTCCTTTTTCTTTGACGTGATCCGAATATTTAATGCAATCACTTTTCTTAAGCAATTTTTTTAATTGATTTTTTCTTTCAAGAAGTGGGAGAGAAGTAATTTTTTTTTGATCGACAGACAACAAATCAAAGACATAATAAATTAACGGATGATCGTAATTATAATGCTGAAGAAGCTGGAAAGAAGGTACTCCTTTTTTATCCAGTGCTACTATTTCTCCATCCATGACGGCATCAATATTCATCCTGGCAAGTGCATCAACAATTACAGGATATGAGTTATTAAATGTATTTCCGTTTCGTGAATAGAGTTTTACGCTATCGCCTCTAACCTCGGCAATTGCGCGGTAGCCATCCCACTTAATTTCGAAGATCCAGTTTTTGTCATTAAAAGGTTCTTCAATTTCTTTAGCGAGCATGGGCGTAATATAATGCGCCTGTTTGTGAGTTTCTCCGGGAAGATATCTTTTCACTTTTTTTTTTCGGGGTTTGATGTGGATGATTTTTTTGTACGCGTTTTTTTTGCGACAAAGTGGTCCATTCGGGCCGGTGTTTTTTCTGATAGTTCTTGTTGAAGGAGTTTGTTTATAGGTGAATTAGCCAGAGTTTGCGACTCACTGTTATACTCTTCTTCCGTTGCAAATTCATCTCTGTGTTTTATCAGTAACCATGCATTTTCCTGCCGGCCCCTTATTTTAACTAAAGCAAAATCGCCTTTGAGTTTTTTTCCGTGCAATGTAAATTTCAACGAACCCTTTTTCAAATCTGCCAACAATTTTTTTTCAGTTGTTTTTTTGTCTGAATTTTCAGTATCGGTGTAAAAACCTCTATCCCATATTTCAACAATTCCTGCTCCATAATTTCCTTCCGGAATAACTCCTTCAAAATCTTTGTAATCGTAAGGATGATCTTCCACCATCATCGCCAGGCGCTTATCTCCGGGGTTCATTGACGGCCCTTTCGGAACCGCCCAACTCTTAAGTACACCTTCCATTTCTAACCTGAAATCATAATGAAGATGCGAAGCTTTGTGTCGGTGAACAACAAAAGACAAAGCAGGAGTTCCGGTTTTTATTTTGCCGGCCGGCTCCTGCGTTTCCTGAAAATTTCTTTTCTTTTTATAAATGGTCAGATTCATAATTTTCAGGCTGCTTTTTTGTGTTTCACTACACGTTTGGTTTTCGCGGCAGGTTTGTTATTTTTCAAACTTGCTTTTAATTTACTCATCAGATCTTCTGATTTGGTTTGTACAATTTTTATATGCGGAGATTTTATTTTTATTCCTTTTGATTTCGCCCGGATTATTTCCAGCAATTGTTCGCGGTAAGTATTTTTATAAGCCGAGATGTCAAATTTTCCCGATTGTGATTCGATCAGGTTTATCGCCATTTTTAATTCGGTTTCTTTAATTCCGGTTTTTGTCGGAAGTACCAAATCTTCAGTGCTCCGGATTTCTTCGGGAAAACGTAAACAGTCTAAAACAATAACATCTTCATTTGCTTTTAAAACAGCAAGTGTTTCTTTTGTCCGCATCACAAAAACAGCAACACCAATTTTTTTTGTTTTCTTCAATGCTTCGCGTAAAAGTGCATACGCGCGCGCTCCATTTTTTTCCGGTGCTAAATAATATGGAGTTTCGTAATAAACAAGATCTATTGCATCTTCATCAGCAAATTCTTTTATTTCAATCAGTTCATTTTTTTCTGCTGCTGCTTTTGCAAAATCATCATCGGTTAAAACAACGTATTCATCACCTTCGGTGCGATATCCTTTTACAATGTTTTCCCATTTTACTTCTTTGCCTGTATTTTCATTGACTCGCATAAAACGAATGTTAGAATGATCTTTGCTATCAAGCATATCAAAATCAAGGCGTCCCGGAGTTGTTGCCGAATACATTTTTACCGGAATATTAACGAGTCCAAATCCAATGGACCCTGACCAAATTGCTCTCATATTATTTTTTATAATTATCCATTTACAATTTCCCCGCCATTAACATGTATTATTTGCCCGGTGATATACGAGCTGTCCTGGCTGGCAAGAAAGACAAACGCAGGAGCAATTTCTACCGGTTGTGCCGGTCGTTTCATCGGAGTATCGGTACCAAAAGTTGCAATGTGTTTTGGTGAAAATGTTGACACAACCAGTGGCGTCCATACAGGACCTGGTGCCACACCATTCACCCTGATGTTTTGACTTGTAAGATTTGCTGACAAACTTCGTGTAAAGGAAACGATTGCTCCTTTGGTTGCACTGTAATCAATTAATCCACCGCTTCCGCGATATGCGGTTACGGATGTTGTGTTGATGATATTTCCTCCAGAAGGCATAAATGGTAAAACAGATTTTGTGATCCAGAACATCGAAAAAATATTGACAGAAAAAATTTTAATTAATTGTTCTCTCGTGATTTTTAAGAGATCATTTGAAGAATTATGCATGGCTGAATTATTTACCAGGACATCTACATTTTTAAATTTGCCGATGATGTTTTTTACTGCTTCAGCACAATTTTTTTCTTCTGAAATATCAGCAACTTCTAAAAGGCAGATTCGTTTATATTTTTCTTTTATTATCGATGCAGTCAGTTCAGCATCTTTTAGTTCTTCTTCCAAAAATAGTATCGCAACGTCTGCACCTTCTTTTGCGAATGCTACTGCAACAGCCCGGCCGATACCACTATCTCCACCGGTAACAATACATTTTTTATTGAGTAATTTATTATTGCCCGGAAGATCATTGTCAAATACAGGTTGAGGAATCATTTTATATTCCAGTCCCGGTGGTGTTTGTGCCTGCTCGGGAAAAACGACTCTTCTTGGATTGCATTTTTGCATTTTATAAAAATCTTTTTGTGTGGATTTGGTGATACTTATCTTTTGCTTTTCTTAATCCCAATTACGCATGCTTGGTAAAATAATTGCTCGAAATTTTTTGCAGGTATTTAATTCAAATTTGTAACGTCCAAAACTAGGCTAGAATTGGCTTGCGACAAATGAGCAATATCACTGTTCAAAGTGATTTCCTGCTTTCGGTTTTCTTTTTTCCGGAAAGTGTTTAGTACATGAGGCGGTAATGAAGTTTTAGATTCTTCAGTTAATTTATTTTCCTAATCGTTAGTCAAATGCGTGTCGTATATCATCAAAACACAAATCGGTTATCATCGCCTTTTTTTTATCTCCAACCTAATTTTGACTCACTAATAATTTATAATAAAAACTTTATGAAACATTTTTACATTCTTGGTTTAGCCACAATCATAAATTGCACGTGGGAGCCTGACTTAAAAGCAGCAACTGTTGTAATTAATACAGAAGATTTCGAATTCAACCCGGGTAGTTTTACCCTAAACCTGGGTGACACCGTTAAGTGGGTTTGGGACAATTCAGGCAGTGATCACACAACTACGTCTACTACTATTCCATCAGGAGCAGTTCCGTGGAATCATGCAGTCAGTTCAACTTCTCAATCGTTTACTTATGTTCCGGCTGTTGAAGGAGTGTATAATTATTTCTGCACATTACATCCCGTAATGACAGGTCAATTTACAGTCGTTGGTCCTCCGGGAATTGTTCCTGAAGAGTCGCCCCTTTCACAATTTTCGATTGGAAAAAATTCTGCAACAAACGAACTTGAATTAATCTATACAATTGCAAAATCAAATTTGCTTGAAATCAGAATCTACGATATGACCGGCAGAATTTTATTTACTTTCGGGGCACCGGTTGAAGTAGATGGAATTTATTCTCAAAAAGTTGTTGTGCCGGATCTTCTTACAGGGTTATATGTTGTAATTCTTGAAACAGATGAAGGAGCTTTTTCTAAGAAGATTTTTGTTGAGTGATTTTGAGGTTATCTAAACCAAAAGAATCAAAAATGTTGCTGTTCTCTTTTAACAAAACTATAAAATCAGAATAAGTTTTGAGTGTGGCTTGCGCTTTTAACTTATTCTGATTTTTTGTATACTTTGATTTTCATTAGCCCTTAGCCGCTATCATCTTCCTGTTCTTCTTAATCTGCCACCATTTCCTCAACATCATCCAGGTTGTTTTAAACATACCCTCAGCTGCACCAACGGTTATTATTCCATCAAAAGTTGTGATGCCTTGCGAGAACATATCCATGCCTGAATAATAAAGATTTTTTATTCCTGTGCGGGGTTGAATATTCATAATGCCACACTTATCCATGTTTAGTCCGTCAACATTACCTTTTATGTGGGATGCTTGTTTTTCTACTGTCAGCGGACTTGTCAGATATTGAAACGCGACGAGTTCTTTTACACCCGGGTATTCTTTATCGAAAGCATCAATTAAAATTTCTGCAATTCTTGCTTCTACTTTATTATATTCCGGTGAGTCTAGTTTTAACCATTCAAAATAATGATACGGGCAAAAACAAACTATATCAATTGCGTGATACATTGGATTATTTGCAGTCTTGTCAATAATTGATAACGGACTATACGTAATATCCTGCGGAAGCCAATCGTGTTTTGTCGGATCGCCAAGCATTTCAGACGATTCGCCAATTTGAATTTTTACAGTTGAATTTGTAAATCCAAGTTTTGAAATATCACCTTTTAATCCGACACGAAGCACTAATCCGGAGCGATAATCTTTCATTTTTTTTGTTTCGGACATCATATCTGTGATGTGTTTGTTCCAATCTTTTTTTTCTACCAAACGCGAAATTGTTTCCATAACCCCCGCAGTGCTGATGACTTTATTGGCTTCAATGATTGTGCCGTCTTTCAGTTCAACTCCGGTTGCACGGTTGTTGTTAATGATTACTTTTTTTACTTCCGTATTCAGTCTTAACTCAACTCCGTTTTTTTTAATTGTTTCGAGATACGCATCACGAATTGTGGTTGCTCCGCCGTTCGGAATATAAACTCCGTTCTCTAACATTTTAGTTGCCACAACATAAAATAAATAAGGAACAGTTGGAACAGACATTCCTTCCAGGTGCCAATACGAATAAATAATCGCACGCAACTTTTCGTCTTTAATTTTATAACGTTCTTCAACAACTTCTTTCAAAGTAATTTTAGAAAATTTGCGAAGACGAATACTCATCACCGGAAAAAAAATCGCAAGAATAATCGGATAAAGAAAAGTCGCTAAACCAATCGGCATAAATTTCGGAAACGCAAGAATAGGTGCAAACCGATTGATGGCATTCATGTTCCGATAATACCTTTTTATCGCTCGTTTTTCTGCAGGAAAATCCTTGATCAGTTGCGCGCGCATTACTTTACCATCAGCCTGAATTGTATAATCAAAATATTTTGTCGGCGGTGGAGATGCTTCACCTTCTTTTCCTCCCCAATTGTAAAATTTTATTTTTTGATAAGCGGTATCCATTTGAGAAAATGTACACTTATCATCCGTAAAAATTTGCAGCAATTTATTATAGATACTTTTTACTCCGTAAGCAAAAGTAAATTGCATACCAAGTGTCCAGTTACCGCGTTGAACATCTCCTTCTTTCCAGACTAAGTTTTTCATGCAACCACCGGGCTCATCGTTTTTTTCTAAAATAAGCACCTTTTTTTTCATGTGACTCAAGGCGGATGCACATGTTAATCCTCCAACACCTGATCCTATTATAATGTAATCGTATTTCATTTTGAAAATTTTTTATCGACAGTATCCGCCAGCTGGCGGAGAAGGTTGAGGAATTTGTGGCGCAATATATCAATTATTTTTTTAGAGAGCTTATATAGAAAGAGCTCCTCTTCTTTTTTTTTGACAGGCTCGCCAAACTACCGAAAGACTGAAAGCTCTGGAGGGGTTTATGTTGGGCAGATGCTAATTTATAAATGGATTTTTATAAGCTACTTTTTCCTACTGTGATAACATAACGAGATGCAGTAATAATAATGATCTCAGGGGATTCCTGATAAAATATAATTTGACCTTGTTTCAGCGTCCTGAAATTTACTATCTTTCCATTCCAATTTTTATTTGAGGATTGGAACAAAACGGCGACTGTGAACATAAAAACGATAGAAGTATTATATACCGGACAAGACGTTGTTGTTTATCGTGGTGAACATCCCGAACACAAAGAAGTTGCTATAAAAATGTTGAGGACTGATTTTCCTTCAGCAACGCAGGAGCAGCATATTCACAACGAATTTGATATCGGGATAAATCTGAATTCCGGCGGCATCAGAAAAATTTTACAACTGACCAAAATTGACAATAAACATGCGCTGATTTTAGAATTAATAGATGGCAAACCGATTAAAAAAAACCTGCCACTATTTTCAAAGGACATTCGTTTTTTTCTTGAAACTTCTATAAAAATAGCCGCTGCATTAAATAGTTTGCACGAAAAAAACATCATTCATAAAGATCTTAACAGCAATAATATTTTGCTTACTAAAGAGAATGAAATTAAAATTATTGATCTTGGGATTTCATCTAAACATGATTCCAAAAAAACGATTGCAGGAAACCCGATAAATCTTGAAGGGACGCTGGAATATATTTCACCTGAACAAACGGGGCGAATGAACAGGAAGGTTGATCAAGGTTCAGATTTGTATTCGCTCGGCGTTATCATGTATGAAATGCTTACAGGTGAACTTCCTTTCAGATCGGAAGATCCATTTGAATTAGTTCATTTTCATATTGCCCAGCAACCGGTGGTGCCATCTGAATTAAATTCACAAATACCAATTGTAATTTCTAAAGTCATATTGAAATTACTTTCGAAAAATGCCGAAGATCGTTACCAGTCAGCGTTTGGGTTAAAGCGTGATCTTGAATTAATAAACAAAGCATTCCCATCGCTCGATGAATTATTAAATTTTAAACCTGCACAATCAGATTTTTCATCTGAACTTACTATTTCTGAAAAACTTTACGGCCGAACCAATGAAATAAAATTGCTGGCGGCAAGTTTTGAAAGAGTTGTTGCCGGAGCTGTTGAACTGGTTTATTTAGATGGAGGAGCAGGTGTTGGAAAATCTTCGTTGATTCATGAACTCAACCGCACTTTTTCCAAAAGTAATTGTATTTATCTCGAAGGAAAATTTGAACAATTTGATAAAGAGATTCCTTATTCCGCTTTAATAAAAGCTTTCGCGGCATTCATTGAACTCGTGTTAAATGAAACGGAAGAAAATCTTGACTACTGGAAAAGCAGAATCCGGGGAGCTTTAGGAAATGTTGGAAAAGTTGTCACTGATGTCTTTCCTGAATTAGAAACACTAATTGGCGGGCAAACTGAATTACCGGAACTTTCGGCGGAAGAGGCAAAAAACCGGTTCAATCTTGCATGGGTTAATCTACTAAAAGTCATTAGCTCGGAGCAACATCCGTTAGTTCTTTTTATTGATGATTTGCAATGGGCCGATCTCAATTCTGTTGAACTGATCCGGAACGTTTTAAACGATAACTCAAATACGCATTTGTTGTGCATTGTTGCAATGCGCTCTATCGAAGAAAGCGATTCGCTTCCGATACAATTAATTTCAGAAACAGAAGAATGGGTTTCAAGGATCCGACTTGAAAATTTAACAAAAAGTGATATAAAGGAATTAGTGGTTGACACGCTGGACGTGAATGAATATAACCCTCTTGATCCATCAGGTGTTTCTGAATTAGCAGAAATGATTTATTCCAAAACTAGCGGAAATATTTTCTTTGCGATACAATTATTGGAAAGTTTATTTTCACAGGGACTTATTTCTTTCAATAAATCTGACAATAAATGGACCTGGGAAATATCAAAAATAAGGGATCAAAATATTACAAATAATGTTGTTGATCTGATCACCAAAAATCTTTTTAACCTTCCGGATAAATGTTTAAAATTACTTCAAAGCGCATCCGGAAAAGGAAACACTTTTTCATTGGATTTTTTGTGTACAACAGAGCAGAAATCTGAAACGGAAGTTGAAGAAATTCTGGAAGGCGCTTTAACTGAAAGAATTATTGTTCGTGAAAACCGCCAGTCATATCGCTTTATTCATGACAGAGTTCTATCAGCTGTGTACGGAACGATTGAAGAAGATCAAAAAAAATTCCTTCATCTTAAAATCGGGCGATATTTAAAGGACAAGAATGAAAATCTTGAAAAACATGAACTGTTTGAGATAACCAATCATTTTAACCAGGCCATTGAAATAATTGAAGAATCTGAAAAAGATGAACTGCAATATTTGAATTTTATTTCCGGAAGGAGAGCAATGAAATCAGTGGCTTATGAGGCTGCTAATAATTATTTTTCTGCTGCGCTTAATTTAAAAGGAGAATCATTTTGGAAAGAGAATTATGAATTCTGTCTTGAGTTGCACAACGCGGTTCTTATTCCGTCTTTTTCTATTGGAAAACACGAATGGACAGAAACAATTTATGATCGCATTGTAAATCACGCAGTAAATAAAGAAGATAAAACTTACGCATATCTTGCTAAATTAAATTCGTTAATTGCACAGGGAAAATTTGATAAAACAAATGAATTTGGACTTAAAATTCTAAAAGAGTTTGGTATTAAAATTCCAAAAAAGCCGAATTTATTACATGTTCTTAAATCGTTGGCAAAAGCCAAAATGGCACTGAGAGGAGTTGGAATGAAGGATATTCCTGATCTGCCAAAAATGGAGAACAAGGAAATGATCGCTGTAATGAAATTTCTTGATCCGTTGATGACTTCAAGTTATCTGACTTCGCTCAACCTTAACCTGGTGGTAACTTTGACAGGTTTTATTCAAACTATTAAATTCGGATACAACAACAAAGCTGCTTATTACATTACAACATATGGCGCGGTTTTAACCTATCTCAATAAAATAGATCAGGGTTATGAATTCGGGCAAACAGGTTTGGAAATAATTAAAAAAAGAGATGCTTCCAGATTTTATGGTAAGGAATATTTTGTCGCTTTAATTTTTACAATTCCGTTCAAAAAAGGGTTGACTACTATCTACCGGGATTTTACTAAAATTTATGAAAACTGTTTAGAGAGAGGTGATCTGGAGACAGCCGGTTATACTTTAACTAATTATTATTTCTATAAATATTATTCAAATGGTAAATTAACAGAACTTGTTGAGCAACATTCAAAAGAGCTTGAAACCTTTAAAAAAATAAATCAAAGTTATAGCGAGATAAGATTTAAATCGCTTCTTCAATTTGCAGATGACGTTACAAATGAAGCGTTGGAAATTCAGTCAGATGAGAACAAGTATTTTTCTGATTCGGAAAGAGAAAAACTTCTTCAATCAAAAGATCTTGGAAATATCGGATACTATTTTGTTCATCAAATTCATCTGAATTTCCTGAAAAAAAATTATGCCGAGGCTGTAAGATTAGTTGCTGAAGCTCAAAAAAGTTTAGTTGGCATTTCAGGCACATATATTTTAAGTATTTATTATTTGTATTCTTCGCTTGCTATTTTATCAAATGCAAAAAAAGAAGGTTTTAAAGTTCCGTCTCTTGTCAAAAAGAATCAGAAAAAACTGTTGATATGGGCAAAATTCTGTCCTGAAAATTTTCAGCATAAATATGATTTGGTGAGTGCGCTGATTCATCAGAAACAAGGTAATCTACTTAAAGCAAAAGAATTATTTGAGCTTTCAATAAGCGGTGCAAAAGCAAACGAATTTATTTCGGAAGAATCAGTTGCCTGGGAACTTGGTGCTGAATTATACCATGATTTAAAAATTGATTTCCAGGCAGAATTTTACATACAAAATGCGTATCAGTGTTATAAATTCTGGGGCGCAAGTGGTATCAGTAAACAAATAGAAAAAAAATATCCGGGATATAATTTTGAATCATTTATTCAGTCGGTGAGCACAACGCAGCGCAGCACATCTTCAAAATCAGAATCAGGTTTATCGTTCAACAGGAACATGGATTTGAATAGCGTAATTAAAGCGTCTCAATCTATTTCGAGAGAAGTAAAACAAGAAGGTCTTTTGAAAAGTCTGATGCTGACAATCATGGAAAATGCCGGAGCACAGCATGGATTATTTATTCAAAATAGCGGAGGCAAATTAAAGATAGAAGCGGATTGTTCAATTACAAGAAAAGAAGATGTTTTTCTTGGAGGATTTGATATCAGTAAATTTAATTGTCCGCAAGGTTTGATTAGATATGTAATGCGAACTAAAAAGGAATTGGTTTTAAATAATGCCTTGACAGATGATACATATCGGAATGATGAATATATTCAATCCAATGAAGTAAAATCAGTTCTTTGTTTTCCGGTCATTCATAAAAATAATGTCATTGCGGTTATTTATTTAGAGAACAATTTAGGTACACATGCTTTTACAAAAGATCACCTGGATACCGTGCGCCTGTTGTCATCGCAAATAGCTATCTCTCTTGAAAATGCAGATCTTTACCAGAGTCTTGAGAAAAAAGTAGAAGACAGAACACAAAAATTAAATCATGCGCATAACGAAATTAAAGACTCAATACTTTATGCAAAGAGAATTCAGACAGCGATTCTTCCACAACCTTCTTTTCTTGCCGAAAAATTTAAAAACGGATTTGTATTATTCAGACCAAAAGATGTAGTGAGTGGAGATTTTTTCTGGTTTAAAGAAGTTGGAAATTATCTTTTGTTCGCTGCCGCAGATTGTACCGGGCATGGCGTTCCGGGTGCAATGGTCAGCGTTATTTGTAACTCTTGTCTTAACAGAAGCGTCAGAGAATTTGGTATTGTTGATCCGGGAATTCTTTTAGATAAAACAAAAGAATTGGTCATTGAAGTATTTTCAAAAAGTGAACAAAAAGTACAAGATGGGATGGATATTTCTCTCTGCGCTTTGAACCTGGAAACGGGAGAATTGAAATGGGCCGGCGCAAACAATTCTATTTATTGTATTAAAAAAATTGACGATAATGTTCTGTCATCAGCGGTAAAAAACGATTCACATTATTTACATGAAATAAAACCAAATGTGCAGCCAATTGGTATCTACGATAAAAACGAACCTTTTACAACTCATACAGTAAAAATTGAAAAGGGAGACATGATCTATTTATTTACTGATGGTTATTCAGATCAGTTTGGTGGTCCCAAAAGAAAAAAATTGAAATCAAAAAATTTCAAAAAAATGTTGGTAGAAAATTTTTATTTAGAACCCGAGTATCAAAAAATAAAACTTAATCTTGAATTTGACAAATGGCGCGGAGAACAAGAGCAGCTGGATGACGTTTGTGTTATCGGCCTGAGAATCTGACGAAATATTAGAAAATTATCCCGGACATTTTTTATCTATAAAAGAATTGAAATCATAAAATCAATGAAAAAAAACGGAGTACTATTGACCGGCGCAGCAGCCAGAATTTCGCAAGAAGTTGCAGTATTGGATTTGTTAATTTCAGGTGGTCTTGAAATAAAACAAGACAAAACATTGCTTGCAGGTTATAGCTCAGGATCATTGAATTTATTAGCACTTAACGCATGCTTTAGAGATGAATCTCCACTGTGCTGGAATACTTTTTATAAAGAAAACATTCTTTTTAAATTAAAAGATAATGACGTATTTGAGTTGTTTCCATTAACGGGAAAATCCATTTTAAATACCGCACCTTTTCGCACCTTTCTTGGCGGCATACTTAATGACATGAATTTTAATTCGTATGGAGATCTTCCGTTTCAGTCTTTTGTAATTACATCGCAGTATAGCGGACTTTCTACTTATTGGGCAGATAATCGTAATCCGGGTAATGCCCAACTTTCACCCGTGGATTTATTTATGGCTTCAACTTCAATTCCGGTTTTATTGCCCGCGCAACAAATAGGAAATACAATTCCAAACGCACAAAGAAATTTTCCCGACGGAGAATTTGTAGACGGCGGAACCTGGGGATCATTCGTCAACTACAACGCACAATTAGAGAATTACGTAAAAGTAAATGGCCCGATGGAAGAACTTCATATCGTGAGCCCAATGCGCGAAACCGCAGATGATCTGAACAAAACAAAAACAAGTTTGCTCAAAAAATTCGAAGCCCTGATCAGCCATCTCGATCACAGCAAATTTCAAGAATCGTTTCACATTGGCCTGGATCATTTTTTAGATTTTGTCACCGGACTGAATACATTAAATGCTGATAATCATATTGCAGAAAATATTTATATCTCAATGCCAGCCATGAATGAAAATACCGGATTTTTAAGTTTTGGAAAACAACAATCAACTTATGAGCAAGTGCATGATTGGTTGACGGGAGAAGGGAAGGCACAGATGAGAGTGCCTATTGGGGAGTTTATACGGTTGAATAGTTAGAACGTTCGGTAAAGTTTCAAGAACCGGAATAGATAAATTATAAGGGAGAATTTAACGATGAAATTTTTATTTGCTTGTATACCGACTTTTCTCTGGTTTATTTTTATTATTTACTTTTCCATAAGAGAAAATAATAAACTTAAAAAAATTCCTAACAGGTATACAGCACCGGATTTGTTGATTAGGTTTTTTAGAAAACAGATCAGCGAAGTGCAATTTAAATCAATGAAGAATTTTTTTATTGTTTTGTTCTCGAGTTTGATTTTGGTTGCGATTATCCAAGTGGTTGTTTTAACTATTGTATTTCGAAACGGATAATGGTTAAGTCGTAATTTCCAGCTCCCGCACAAATCTTTTCATGTAAGTAAGTCCCGTCAGCAGGTTGTACCCCGCGCGATTAGCGATAGCATATCGCGTGGATAAGGCACTCAATTTTTTACCCGTTCTACAGGTTGTTCACATCTTTATTTATTGACTCTTTTATCTGGATTCAAACCAATTTTGAACTAATTCTAAAGCGAGCGATAAACAAAATAAATAAATTATAATCCGCCAAAACTACCTTTTTTTATTAGTTTTGGCGAGTTATAATATTAGCTATGTCCAAAATTATTGGTAGAAAAGCCGAGATTCAACTACTGAAAGAGGCTCTTGAAAATAATAAATCTGAACTTATTGCTGTCTATGGCAGACGCAGGATAGGTAAAACATTTTTGATTCGGGAGTTCTTCAAAAAAGATTTGGTTTTTGAAGTAACAGGATTAGCTGAAGGTTTGATGAAAGATCAATTAGAAAACTTTCAGAAGGCACTTTCCGGTCGAAAGAAATATTCCTCCTGCCCCGATAAATGGCTTGAAGCATTTACAGCGTTGGAGGAATACCTGGATAAACTAAAATCAAAAAAAAAGAAAGTAATCTTCATTGATGAATTTCCGTGGATGGCAACTCCAAAGTCAAAATTTTTAATGGCCTTCGAGAATTTCTGGAACAGCTACTGTAGCAAACGAAATGATTTAATTGTTGTTATATGTGGATCCGCGGCTTCATATATGGTTCAGAAAATAATTAAAAACAAAAAAGGTTTACACAATAGAATTACTAGAAAAATCAGGCTGCTTCCATTTAGTTTGAAAGAAACAAATGAGTTTCTGAAAAGCCGGGGAATAAATTATACGGAGTATGATATTGTTCAACTATATATGACAATGGGAGGTGTCCCGCATTACCTTGATAAACTGCAAAAAGGTCTAAGTGTGGCTCAAAATATCGATCGACTTTGTTTTGAAAAGAATGGCGTTCTGAATGACGAATTTAATCAGCTTTATGCTTCTTTATTTGATGATTCTGAAAAGCATATGAAGATCATAAAAACATTAGCTAAGGTAAATAAAGGACTAACCAGGATGGATCTCACAGGAGAGAGCGGTATTCCAAGCGGAGGGGATTTTACGTTAAAGCTTGAGGAGTTATTGGAGTCAGGTTTTGTAAGTGAGTATTTATATTTCCAAAATCAAAAGCAACTCACCCTTTACAGGCTTTCAGATGAATACTCAAAATTTTATCTCAAGTTCATAGAAAATAACAAGAATGGAGGTAAAGGAACCTGGTTAAGACTTCATCAAAAACAAACTTATGCATCATGGTCCGGATTTGCATTTGAAACACTATGTCTTAAGCATATCGGGCAAATAAAAAAAGCTTTAAAAATAGATGCGATTTACTCAAATACCAGTTGCTGGTTTAATAAAAAGGCACAAATTGATTTATTGATTGATAGGGACGATAACATTATGAATGTTTGTGAAATGAAGTTTTATAATGCGCCATATACAATAGATAAAAAGTACTATCTCAATCTGAAAAATAAAGTTGCCGAACTTAGGAAGGAAACAAAAACAAGGAAAAATATTTTTGTTGCAATGGTAACAACATACGGATTAGTTGAAAATAAATACAGCAAAGAACTTGTTCAAAACGTATTTGAAATGAATTATTTATTTGAAGAATAATAAATTATAATCCGCCAAAACTCAAAAAAATGATCAGTTTTGGCGGAATATAAATTGAATTATTGAGCGATTATTTTAGCGGCATCACTTCTGCTCCTGCACGATTAGCGATCTCTGCTTGTGCGATTAGCGACAGCCCTGCCCGCGTGACATAGTCAGGCGGGGTATCGCGTGGTTCGGCGATCTTTCTTACGCTCGCGAGTACAAGACATTTATCACAATCATTCAAAAATTAACTTCTCATCACCTTCATGACCGGTGTGATAATCCATCATCTTTTCAAGATCTGTCAAACTAATATCTTTGTAAATGACTTTTTTGTCTTTATCAAGAACTAAAATTTTTGGTGTTGCGTAAACGTCATAAGTCTCGCCGTATCGCAAGCTTGCGTTGTTTGTGTATTGCAGCAACGGACTCTTGTCAATCATTGCCTGATCATAAACCTCGCGTGTCAGCGCAACATTAATAAACGTAAGACTGCTATCACGGATAACATTTTTCCAAAGTTCAAAATCCGGTCCGGTAGCATCTGCAACGGCATAAATTTCAATTCCACGATCTTTGAATTTTTTTTCGTAAAGAAGTTGAAGTTTTGGAATGGTTTCTACGCAATGGTCACATGACGGACTCCAGAAAAATAAAACAGTATAATTCGCTTGTACATCATACAATTTAATCCAGGTTCCTGTAGTATCGGTCAAAATAAGCGGAACGGCCAAAATTCCGATGAGTGATTTTGCAACTTTTTCAGTTTGTTCACAGTATTTAGCTTTGTCTTCTGCACTCACCCAATACACTTTATCATTAGGCGGACAATAATAATTTACGCCTATGTACCAAAGTATTTTGTCCATTCCCATCAGGCGGGTTGTATCATATTTATAAACGAGATGATTCAATGTATATTGAAATACATAATTTTCATGATCGACCTGGTTCATTTTTTCAAGCAGTTGATACGAATATTTTATAATAGTGTCAGGATTTTGTCCAAGGCCCCGGCTGGAAAAATATGTATCGAGTTTCGAAAAATACATAGGTGAATAAACGATTCGCGGATCTGTTAGATCAACACCATCCCAATAATGATTCACATAAAAGTTGTAACGGAAACTAGAATCGATAACATTGCCATCAGCATCACGCGGATAATCCGGAATTCTTACTTCAACCGCCATACGAATCAATTGTGCCGTAAATAAATTAGGATAAGAGGCGAGTAATTCATCCTGGTACTTTACAATTTTCGCGTAAATAATATCTATCTGCGAAACAAGCGAATCATATTGCAAAGTGCCTGGAGCAAAACCGGCATATTTTTTATTCAACCCGACCATTTGTTGATTATGAAGTGTCATAAAACGCAGATAGTCATAGAAGATTTGATTGTTCTTTGATTCTTTGACAACAGCAGATTGCAATTGATTTTTTTGGTCACTAATAATCATATAAACCGGTTCGTGATCATGTACGAATTCAAAATAACTTTGATCAGGCAGGACGACTGCATACATTCCCGAATGATGTTGAGTGCCATCAAAAACAATAAAGCCATTTTTACTTTTGGTGGTATCGACCACAAATAAATTTGCTCCGTAATATTTGAGAAGATAAATTGTTGTATCCGGTAAGTTATTTATTTTAAACTTAAGTTCCTG
>Ga0102851_10000288_pt1 | contig 24044 bp, 19 predicted proteins | sample Mud3Dept3metaG_FD_79558 | JGI IMG/M metagenome (GOLD analysis project Ga0102851, IMG submission 79558) | Freshwater wetland microbial communities from Ohio, USA, analyzing the effect of biotic and abiotic controls - Mud 3 Core 4 Depth 3... | ecosystem: Environmental > Aquatic > Freshwater >... | reverse complement strand
GGTAGATCTGCAAGGTATGGAACAAAGGCTCCTCTCAAGGTTTAAATGGGGACTTCAGGCTGACCTTCAGCGACCTGATTATGAAACACGGCTGGCAATACTGAAGAAAAAAACATACAACGACGGCATTGAATTGCCAGAGGAGATCTTCGAGTTCCTTGCAGTCAATATTTCCAATAATATAAGAGAACTCGAAGCAGTACTGATTTCCCTTTATGCTCAATCGACCCTTAACAGGAAAGAGATCACACTGGACCTTGCACGCATGATGGTTGAAAAACTCATCAACACTTCAAGAAGGGAAATAACAATTGAATATATTCAGAAAATTGTCTGTGAATACTACAAGATCCCCATTGACCTTATCCAGGGGAAGACCAGGAAACGGGAGATCGTTCAGGCACGGCAGGTCTCGATGTACTTCTCTAAAAGTCTTACGAAAGCTTCCCTGGCCAGCATAGGCTCTCATATCGGCGGCAAGGATCACGCAACGGTCCTTCATGCGTGTAAAACTGTTAATAACCTTATCGATACTGACAAGCATTTCCGAAACCAGATTAATGAAATTGAGAAGAAATTAAAAGTCTGATTTATGGATACTCGACTCTTTTCAGAGAAATTTTTTGAAAAATACGGGAACAGGAATGAAAAGCCTGTTCTTTTTTTCTCTCCCGGCAGGGTAAACCTTATCGGGGAACATACTGACTATAACGGAGGCTATGTCTTCCCATGTGCCCTTAATTATGGAACCTACCTGCTTGTGAGAAGGATCAAGGGAAATAAGATCAGGTTCAGCACACTTAATTTCAATAGTGATGAGGAGGCTGAAATAGACGGATTGTTTGTTAATACGGGTAAAAATTGGATTAATTATCCTCTTGGCATCATTAATGAATTTCTCAGGAGGGATGTAAAACTTGAAGGGCTCGAATTACTTTATTTCGGGGATGTTCCTAATGGAGCAGGTCTCTCCTCCTCTGCTTCCATTGAGATGGTTACGGCAGTAGCCCTTAATGAATTGTTCAACACCGGATTCAGCACTCTTGAATTGGTTAAGCTAAGCCAGAGAGCTGAAAATGAATTTGTCGGAATGAATTGCGGGATAATGGATCAGTTTGCTGCAGGCTTCGGCAAAAAGGACCATGCAATATTCCTTAACTGTGATACTCTGGCATATGAGAACGTTCCAGTTATTCTCGAAGATTGCTCTCTGATAGTAACAAATACAAATAAAAGAAGAGGATTGACCGATTCGAAATACAATGAACGGAGGGCAGAATGCGACAGAGCCGTTGAACACCTGCAGGCTTATAAACCGATCCGAAACCTTAGCCAGCTAAATACTGATGATATTCCCTTGCTGGAGAAATATATTACTGATCCGCTTGTAAGAAACCGGGCAAAACATGTCATCAGTGAGAACGGACGCGTTCTTGAAGCTGTTAAGGCATTGAAAGATAATAATATATATCGATTCGGAGAGCTGATGAATCTTTCACATGACTCCCTGAGGGATGATTACGATGTTACAGGTACAGAGCTCGATACCCTTGTATATGAAGGAAGAAGATTTCCCGGGGTAATCGGTACGAGAATGACCGGAGCCGGATTTGGGGGATGCACAGTGACAATAGTCAGAACACAGGATTCTGCAAATTTCATGATCAAGCTTGCAGACATCTATAAAAAGAAGACCGGTCTTATGCCTGATTTTTATCAGCCCGAAATCGGAAATGGTGCAGGAAGGCTGTGAATCACTTCTCCTTAAAACTCCTGCTGTCAATATCCCTGACACACCTGAAGCCAACAGTTTCACTCCGGTCAAAACCCGGCGATACCAGCAGCATGATCTGGGTCTTATCCAGAGGCTGAGGGCCACCCTGTATATACCACCAGCTGGAGTCGGGCCGATAGTAACTGCCGCCCCTGATAACAATAAAATAACTTGTCCCGTTAAAATACATATCGCTGGTCATCTGCCACACATTACCTACCAGATCCATCACACCAAACTGACTCTGCCCTTTTGAGAATGCATCAACCGGTGTGGGTCTGTCGAAAGCATTATTGCAATTGGTTGCATGGAACTCATTACCCCAGGGCCATTTTCGCCTGTCGGTCCCCTGGGCAGCCAGCTGCCATTCAGCCTCGGTGGGAAGTCTTTTATCGGCCCATTTTGAATAAGCCAATGCATCCTCGTAAGTGATACACACAACCGGATACCTGTCCTGTCCCTGTTTGTACATGCCGGATACCCAATGCTTCAAATATCTGGTTGTATCTGCCGGCCGGTACCCCGAGCTTACTATAAATTCGTAATACTGTGCATTTGTAACCGGGTATTTATCGATAAGAAAACTGTCGACCCGGAAACTCCTGCCGCTGACATCGGGGTAAGGCATGAATTTCTCATTTGCCCCAATATTGAAGGAAAATGTATCACCTGGAACAAGTACCATATCAGGGGGTATTGTTACAGATCGTATTGTTCTGTTTAACCTGCTTATAAGCCATGGCTTCCCTCCTTTGACAGTCATGACATTTTCATCCTTCAGCTTATTCTCATCGACAAGCTGGATAACCAGCTTACCTTCGTAGTGCCCAAAAAGATCCCTGACACTGATTACCGTGTCTTTCAGCACTTTGATTTCTTTGTGTTCCGTCCTGTAAGATGGATTGCCTCCCCAAATTATTATTCTGCCTTTTCCCGGACTGCTGAACCTGACTGAATCACCGGTAAGTTCCGATTTCAGTATATCAGGAAATTCTGCGATACAATCAACAGATCCTTCTCTCCGGGTACCAGCATAAACCGAAAGCCATCCGTCAGTTCTTGCAGAAATAGCCAATTTGCCATTTTCATTCTCAGGGATCAGGTTCTCATGGTTCCATAAAGAAACGTAGTGCTTGCCCTCCTGCCCCGATACCTTAAATAGTTTTCCTGCAAATCCTTCCGGCCTCATGTTCAGAACAGTATAAACTACTTTATCCTCTGATCTCCACCTGTTGACAAAGATATTGTCAGCAGAGGTCTCGATAAGAGGTGTCCAGTTACGATCGAGGAATGCATCGTTATTCTGTCGCAGGATGAAAGTTGTTCGGGCAAGAAACTCAAGATCAGCCTCATAATTCTCATCCCTGCCACCAGGCCTGAACATATTCAGTTCGGTTCCGTAGCCGTTGAAAAAAGCAACGGCTATTTCGCGGCGAATGATATCTTCCCCGACATCACAAACCCTGAAGATTGCAAAATCCGGTTTTATCAGTTTGTTCAGATTAAGCTCCGGGCTTAAGTATATTGCATTATGAACACGGCCGGAAATAATAGCGGGCATATTTTTTACTTTTGGCATCGCCTCCGGATACATTACTACGCCTTTGCGCACATTATCCACCACTGTCTGCAACTCAATGCTCGAGCTGCCTACCGAATCAAGGACAACACCATCTGCTTCAATCTCTCCTATAAGGCTGGCCATTCCACTGTAATGATCTTCTTTCCGGGTACTTTTATCCCATGGGACATATGCAATAAAAAACTTTGTACCAGATTGTCGTGATGTCTGTGCTAAATTGCGCAGTTGTCCGGTACCGCCAGGCAGGTCTCTGTACATATCCCATTGATTACGCTTGTCAAGCCCCAGCCGCGGCCAGGTAGGCCAAACACCATATATGTCTATCTTTCCAAAGTAGTCAGTTCCTTTTTTCAACATTTCAGGAAATGCATATTCTCCTTTTTGCCTGTCATAAAACTCCCTGTCCCAGGCCATTTGAAGAACTATCAGATAGCTCTCCCTGATCCAGGCAAGATCACTTCTCTCATACAGGGTGTTATCAAACCTGTCCAGGTCATATAAATATTTATCCCTGAACATCAGCCGGAGGCCCTCCTGCCATTCACCACTGAAAAGGTCAGTGTACATTGTATAAAACACCTTTGATTTCGGAGGCAGAACAGTTTCAAATCGTTTTCTTTGCGAGCCTTCCAACTTCGTTCTTCTGGCAAGGGCACATACCGAAAATTTATTCCCGGCAGGAAATGATGAATATCCGAGCTCCCATGCGTTGTCAGGCAGGATCACTCTTACCGGGCGGTATCCCGGTCGAAAGAGGCAAGCCCGGGCAAGATAATCCGTACCATTACCTGTAATACGGACTGATGACCTGTCTTCGCCAAACGGAACTATATTGCTCAGAGTTATTGTATCAAACCCGGTATTTTCAAATATTATTTCACCCGACAAACCTGAGGCACCCCCCCTGACAGGCAAGCTTGCTGTGATTTTAAGTGTGTTATCAATTGTCTGGGAGATTATGCCATTATTATTTACCGTGTCATAATCTGCAGAAGAGCAGTACTTTCCATCAAGAACAAAACTGAAAAGGGGTCTGGCTGAAGGCAGGCTGAGGATTGTGCTGTCCGATAACATAATGCTTCCGGTTGTGAGCCCCCTGGTCGATTCAATTTTGATTTCACTGATTGACTGGGATTGAGCACAGATCGAATATATTAGCAGAAACAGGATTGGATACCCCTTTTTATTAAAAAAGAAATTACTGTGACCTGAGACTTCATTTAACATAAACAACCTGATCTCTCAATTAGTTAATCATAATGGCATGTCCCAAATTTAAAAATTTCCGGGTCAATTCTAACTGCAATTATAACATAACAGTCATAAAAAAATTGTCTTCAATGTTACGGAAGGAAAATAAACCGATCAAACTGCTTTCTTATTTTTTAAATTAATTAATTAATTGTATTTTTGAATAATCCTAATAGAAGTGTGAGGATGACCAGCGCAATCAGAATATTGAAATATTTTGTAATATTTATTTCCATTGCTGTAATTACAGGATGTGCTTCATCCAAACAGAATCCATATTATAAGAAGAGTCAAAAGACTTCAAGGGTAAATACCTCACAGCTTGGCAGAAACAGATATTATTTCTCAACCGGGTATCAGAAAAAGCTTACCAAAAGCTACAAGAAAAAAAAAGTCAAATACTAATCCTCACAGACAAATTTCAGGCCGTCATAAGCCAGCATTATGCCGGGGGGCAATTCACTGTTAACCTCTTTATGAAGACCCATCTGGTGGCTTATGTGAGTAATAAATGCTTTGCGCGGTGATATTTCCCTGATAAAATCCAGGGCTTCCCTGAGGCTGAAATGGGAGATATGCTTCTCTTTCCTGAGAGCATTAATAACCAGGTATTTCACACCTATCAGTTTTTCCCTGCTCTCCTGAGGTATATAATTGGCATCCGTGATATAAGCAAAGTCACCTATTCTGAATCCATAGATCTCCAGATGAAGATGACGCACTCTGACCGGTATTATTTCGATTCCCCTTATCTTAAATCCATATTCGGGTACAGGATTCAATCTCATTTTTGGAATTCCGGGATACTGATACTCCGCAAAAACATATGAAAACTCTTTTCTGACAGCCTTCTGGACTCTTTCTTCAGCATATATGTCTATTGCATCCTGGCTTTTATAGTTGAATGCCCTTACGTCATCCATGCCTGCAATATGATCTTTATGTTCATGTGTAAGTATGATTGAATCGAGCTTTTTTACATTTTCCCTGAGCATCTGTTGACGGAAATCCGGACCTGCATCAAAGAGGAGTATTGTCTCATCCTTTTCAAGAAGCAAAGAGGTTCTCAGTCTTTTGTCATTCGGATCATCCGACAGGCAGGTATTGCAATCACAGGCGATTACCGGAACACCCTGCGACGTACCCGTACCCAGAAAAGTAATCTTCACATCTGTTATATTTCCCGACAAACCTATATTAAAATTCCTTAACAGCAAACAGGAACAGCTTTTTTTTATTCCGGTTTCCCGTAGTTCTTATTTTACTATATTTGATAAACTTAAAGCATGTGAAAGGGAGGATTTATCTTATCCCGGTTACTCTCGGGGGAGACGATTTCCCGGCAGTCATCCCTGAAAAAGCACTTGACATAACCAGGCGGCTCAGGTTTTTTATTGTTGAGGATATCCGCAGTGCAAGAAGGTTTCTCAGGCTGATAGATAAAGGATTTCCGATTGATGAGACTCATTTTTTCGAACTGAATGAGCATACGGAGGAAATAGATGTTGTTCAATTTCTCGAACCTGTCATGAACGGTTCAGATATCGGATTGATGAGTGAGGCAGGACTGCCTGGAATTGCCGATCCCGGCGCCCGGTTAGTATCACTTGCACACAGGAAGAAAATCACGGTAATCCCGCTTTCCGGTCCTTCATCGATAATCCTTGCCTTAATCTCTTCGGGACTGAACGGGCAGAACTTTTCATTTAACGGATACCTGCCTGTGAAACCTGCAGAAAGAGCGTCAAAACTAAAAGAGCTTGAAAGAAAAGCCCGTGAAGGGTATTCTCAGATATTTATGGAAACACCATACAGAAATCAAAAGATGGTCGAGACAATAATGTCCGTTTGCAATAATGACACAATGCTTTGCATAGCTGCAGATATTACACTCCCCACGGAATCGATCAGTACGAGGACAATATCAGAGTGGAAGGCAGATAAACCTGACCTGAAGAACCGGCTTGTTGTTTATGTTCTGCAATAACGCTATCTGCCCCCGGGTCCTAATGTCAGGCTATCCAGCGTAACATCAAATAATAGTGGCGTATATGACGGCATATAGTATCCTGAATTCCCGTAAGCCAGGTAAGAAGGCAACAATAATCTGGCCGTTCCGCCGACCCGCATTAACATAACTCCTTCATCAAAGCCAGGGATAACCCAACCTTCACCCACGGGAAAACTAAAGAGATCATCACCTACATTACTGTCGAATTCAGTTCCGTTAAGATAGTAACCTGTGTAGTAAACAAAAGCAGTATCATGGATTACAGGCTGTTCGCCTGTACCTACAGTTACATCAAGGTAATACAGACCGCTTTCCTTCAATTCAAAATCAAGGTCGGGATGCTGGCCAAGGAAATTCTGGATCTCCTCGGCTTCTTTCTCTTCGTACTTTTTTGTCATGTTGCAGGAAGATAAAAATATGATTATCAGACCTGTAAAAAGCACACTTTTAACTAAATTGTTCATTTTTATCATTGTTCTTGGATTAATTACCATAATAATTACAATACTGAAAAATTTAAGAATTATTGCCCGTTCAGAATTTTAATTTCATAAATAAGGACAGACCTGGAGGGTATTTTATTGCCATCACCTTTCAATCCGTAAGCAAGAAAGGGAGGCAGGATAAACAAAGCTTCCCCTCCCCGTTTTAGCATCCTCAATCCCTGGTTCAGTCCCGGCTCCATTTCGCTCCTGCCCAGAATAACCTCTCTGGGTCCGCTCTCTTCGGAAGAATAGCAGCTTGTTCCGTCCAGCAGGTTACATTTATATTCCATTACAAATTTCTCATTATCAGATAAATAAGCACCGCTACCCTCAGTTTTTATCATATACCATAATCCCGAGGGAGATTCTGTCATTTTAAGGTTTCTTCTTTCAATATAGCTTTCAATCCTCTCCCTGTCTTTCTGTACAAGATGCCTGTTAAGAGCTGCCATTTCTTTTTTCCCCGGTCCTTTCTGACCCTCCGTTATTTCAGGTCCTGACTTGCATGCCATTGCACCTGTAAGGAAAAACACGCATATTAACAGTCTTGTTATCATCAGTTAGTTATTCCTGTTGAATCTGCTGAAATTCTCCTTAAGCACTTTCAGAAAATAATTGATCGTGTTCTCAAGAGTATCCCGGTATTCGCCCCCTGAAGCATTCAGATGCCCGCCTCCTGAAAAAAACTCTGATGCAAACTCATTGACAGGAAAATTACCTTTTGAACGGAATGAGATCTTGACGAATCCATCCTTCTCAATAAAGAAAGCAGAAAACAGTATTCCTCCTATTGACAGAGGTATATTGACGAATCCTTCCGTATCACCTTTCACATGGTTGTAAGCTGTAAGGTCATCCTTTGTCAGGTAGATATAAGCACTCTGGTACTCAGGAATGACAACCATTCTGTTGTTAAGGGCATAACCCTGCAACCGCAGCCTCTGTGCAGAAAAATTATTATAAACAAGGTTAATAATCTTCTCCTTCTGAATTCCTGTTTCGAGCAGATCGGCAACTATCCTGAAGGTGCGGCTTGAATAAGTTCCATGCTCAAAGTTACCGGTATCCGTGATTATACCTATGTATATAGCCTCGGAATATGGTTTGCTTCGAAAAGGTTCCCCGTTGATCCCTGTTACAATTTCATGAAGAAGCTCTGTAGTGGAACAGAATGAAGGATCTGATATCACAAGGTCGGCAAAACTTTTCGAATCGAGATGATGATCAATCACAATTTTCATGGCTTTTGATCCAATAACAAGGCTTTCAGCTTCGCCAAGCCTGTCAGGCTGATTGAAATCGAGCAACAGGATAAGATCTGCCTTTTCAACCAGTTTCCGGCAATTGTCCCTGTTCCGGATAAATACATTGATCAGGTCTGCACCGTCCATCCATTTAAGAAACTCCTGAAGGTTATTGGGAGCTATCATATCAACATTTTTCCCTTTCGACTTAAGAAAATGATAAAGTGCCAGTTGCGCGCCAATTGAATCACCGTCCGGATTTATGTGGCTGATCAGCAATATTTTCCCGGAGGAGAAAAAATGATCTGATAATTCTTTTGTATATTTGGATAAATCCAACATCTTTGCTGCTCTGATTTCAGGGGGCAAAGATAAACAATATTCCTTTATATAAACTCCGATTGTTCAATTACATAACGACTCAGTATGAATGGTGATTTCACTTTTGCTATAATAAAACCCAATTCAGTAAGGACAGGAAAAACAGGTCCCATACTGGCAATGATAAATGAAGCCGGCTTTGAGATAGCCGCGATGAAAATGGTAAGAATGACAATCCAGCAGGCTGAATCCTTTTACTCAGTGCACAGTGGAAAACCTTTTTTTGAAAGCCTTGTGGAATTCATGACCTCGGGGCCGGTCATTGTAATGATCCTCAAACACAAAAATGCTGTCGAGGAATTCAGAAGGCTTATTGGTGCCACTAACCCTGAAGATGCAGAGCCGGGAACGATAAGAAAGATCTATGCAGTCTCAGTTCAGATGAATGCGGTTCATGGATCGGACAGTGATGAGAATGCCAGGAAAGAAGCCGATTTTTTCTTTTCAACCATTGAAAGGTTCTGATATATCCTACTCTCTTTTATTTATGGATAAACATTTGACTGTTGACTTTTCTGACCGTAAAACTCTTGAAAAGTATTCATCAGCATTTACACTCTCCGATATGGAGATCTTCATTTTCCCCGAGCTTTTCTATCCCCTTGTCCTTGCGAATATCATTTCACCGATACTATGGAGCTGGAAGAAGGATCCATGGTTCAGGGATATTGAAAATAAAGGATTTACTTATAAAGTAAACAGGATCAAGCAGTATATTATCCAGAATTATGTTTTCAATCTCGATTTGTCAACCTGGGGCCTTACCACCAAAAGCAGGGAGATAGAGAGATTCAGGGAGTTTTTCGATATGGAACTCCTGAGGCAGTCAAATGCCCTGTTTGGCTATGAAGGTGACAAATATTATTTTGATATTGACATACGGAAACATTTCGGCCTTGATAAATTCAATTCAGATGTAATTCCCTACTGGAAAACAGAGACCCTCGAAGCAATGACGGCCTTCAGGTTCAAGGAAAACTTCAGTACAGGGGCCGGAGAATGCGTCTCATTGTCTGCGCTTTACGCTGCAGCCATATTTGTTGTGGCCAGGATCCCGCTGGAAAAAATCTTCCTGATTGCCACACCACTGCATTCGCAGAATTTCATAATCGAAAAAGAGGGGCTGATTACCAATAACCGCCGGATTGTAACTAAGAATATGTGGTATAACGGTACCTCACTTTCTGAGAAGGCAAGAAGAGCCCTGGAAAATGAGAAAGTCACCATTGTGTCACATATTTCCGGTTATATACATACAATCTACAACGATGCCACTATTGACAGGAAATCCTATGAGCTGTTTTCTGCCATGCTCAGGGAATTTCTTGTTACAGATCTCACTAATATTGTATTCCTGAATTTCCTGCGTTTCAAATCAAAATATAAATCACTCTTCCAGTACGAATCTGAAAGCTCAGGCAAGAAGAGATACATCTCGCTTGAAAAAATGTTTGAATACGAACATACAAGCAAATTCAGCGCATCAGCCGATACCCGTGATCTGCTGATTAAGGAAATTGAGGGGGACGAATTTCACCTTAGCCCTCTCCAGGGGAAATTATTATTGAATGAGGTTGAGGAGATCATCGACAAAAGCAGGGGTAAAAGCCTGAGGGAAATTGAGAATCAGTTTGTCAGGTTAAACAATGAAATTTCAACTGACATTATCCGTGAAATGTTTAATGACCTATCGGTTTTCATTTCAACGGATCCCAAAATCCCTGAAGACAAAAAGAATTTTATCTCCACTTCTGTTCCACATATATCGGTTGATGATTCAAGGGAAAAAATTGCTGACAGGATACTCAGTTATGCCGGTAAATCAGAAACTGCACTTCTAACACTATATGTATTCAGGCAGATGGATAAGATAAGCTGGCTCCCGTTTGTGAAGGCGGCAATTGAACGCAATCCGGTTTGCTTCAATGAACTGAACGGTAAAAGTTTTCAGGAAGTGTTTGATATCCTCAATCATTTACCTGACAACTCCATTTATGATGATCAGAGACTTGCACTGCCTGACGAAGTCTGGAATTTCAGACGTGGTGATGGTGTTGAAAAAGCATTGCTGCTTGCGGATTATATTCATCAGAAGGACAATTCCTCATCATTGACGATTGAGATCGATAACAAAAAGGTGCTCCTCACCATTAAGGGTGAAAAGTTCAATTTTAGATCTCATAAATCTTTTAGAAAATCAATAGAAATAACTGGAAATAATTACACTATACAATAATCCGGTTACTATTTCAATATTATATCCCGGATTACCTCAGCTCCTGTCTTTTCGTTAAGCTTTTCCTTCAGAACCTCCCTGAGCATGAGCAGTTCATTTCTCACAACCGAGGAGGTGAGATGAACATACAGGATATGATCTCTGATATATAACTTTGATGTTCTTGATGCAATTGCTTTGCCTACAGTCTCTTCCCATGAGTTTATCAGGTTGATTTCATTCAGTTTGCCTTCCAGTTTCATCTCCCTGATATAATCCTTTATGGCTTCGGCTAAAGATATAGTCTTACTTCGTCTCATAAACCTGTTTTCCGTTATTGATAATCTCATCAACAGCATTATCGCTGATCCTGAAAAGTTTATAATCCGTGTTGTGTGATGAAAGGATATCATGCAGCCTGGTCTGATGAGTATCTGTAATAAATATCTGACCGAATCTGTGGTTTCCCACAAGCTTTATGATCTGTTCAACGCGTTCGGCATCAAATTTATCGAAAATATCATCAAGCAGAAGGACAGGTGAAATGCCCGATTTACGCTTAATGTAATCAAATTTCGCCAGTTTCAGCGCCACAAGGTACGATTTCTGCTGTCCCTGGGAACCAAGAGATTTCACTGAGTGGCCATCCATTTCGAGTACGAGATCATCCTTATGAATGCCAATTGTTGTGTATTCCAGGAAACGGTCCTTAATTACCGAATTAATCAGAGCTTCATCAAAATTTCCTTCGGACAAATGAGATTTATAGGATAATTTCACTTTTTCCTTTTCTGACGAAATCATTGAATAGTATTCCTGGAATACCGGGATAAGCTCATTTACAAGATTCTCTCTCTCTTTATAAACATAATTCCCGTATTTTACCAGCTGTGAATTCCAAATCAAAAGAGCATCATTTTCGAATTCTCCTGTTGCCTTAAAATCTTTAAGCAACCTGTTTCTCTGCTGTAAAGCTTTCCCGTATTTCATTGCAGAATCGAGGTATTCACCGTTGTACTGGCTTATTATCTTGTTAAGGAATCTGCGTCTCTCGTCACTTCCCTCAGAGATTAGCGCACTGTCGGCAGGTGATATCATCACAACCGGATATTTGCCTATATGATCTGAAAGCTTCTGATACTCCTTGCCATTCTTCTTCATCACCTTTTGTTTCTGCCTCTGAAATGCGCAATAGATCTGATCTTCCTCTCCCCCTTTCACAAAAGTGCCATTAATTATAAAATAATCCTCACTGTGCCTGATACTGATGCTGTCTATATTGTTGAAAAAACTTTTTGTAAGTGACAGGTAATGAATGGCATCAAGAATATTAGTCTTGCCAATGCCGTTATTGCCTACAAAGCAATTTATCTTGGGTGAAAATTCCAGTTCTGTCTGTTCGTAGTTTTTAAAGTTGGCAAGCTGAAGTCTCTTAAGATACATGTGTTACGGTGTTACGGTGTTACGGTGTTACGGTGTTACGGTGTTACAGTGTTAAGATGTCAAATCATATAGGATACAAAGGTAAGAAAAGTATGATTTGCGTTTGAAAAAAATGAAATCAGGCTGACCAAAGAACTCATTTTTAAAGAACTAGCAACCAGCAACAAGCTACATGCAACTTAAGTTAATTAATTGTTTTAAAATAATTTGAAAAAAATTACTTTTGCGGTGGTAAATTTTTAAGCTAATTTTTAAAACTCATATGGCAAAGAAGATAAAGGATGTCAATTCACAAGGCCTGAAGAATGTTGAGCAGACCCTGACCAAAACTGAACAGTTTCTTGAACAGAATTACAGGGTTTTGCTGACCGTACTTGGTGTCATAGTTGCATTGGTTGGTATTTTCTGGCTTGGCAGGATGTACCTTAGCAAAAGAAATGCTGAGGCTCAGTCACAAATCTATCAGGCAGAAAGGTATCTTGAGATGGATTCCATTAATCTTGCATTGAATGGTGACGGCAACTACCTGGGCTTCCTGGATATCGCAAATGATTACAAATTCACATACACCGGCAACCTGGCCAGGTACGGTGCAGGAATATGCTACCTTCAACTTGGCCAGTATCAGGATGCAATTGATATTCTGGATAAATATTCAAAGAAAGACAAGGTAATCGGATCACTGGCAATCGGCGCGACAGGTGATGCCTACGTTGAACTGGGTGATCTCGAGAAAGGTATATCAAAGTATATTGAGGCAGCTGATTTTGCTAATAATTCTTTCAATACACCCATATTCCTGATGAAAGCAGGTGAGATACATGAATTGAACGGCAATTATCCGGAAGCTCTCAAGATCTACGAAAGAATACTCAATGAGTACCCGGAGAGCACTGAAGGTTCCTCCATCGAGAAATATATCGCAAGGGTAAAGCTTATGATGAAGTAAGATGGCCACAACCAACCTGTCGGTATATGATCCCGGGAGCATCCCTGATGCAGGTATGATGAAGATCGGGATTGTTGTTTCAGACTGGAATAATGATATTACAGAGGCACTGCTGGATGGTGCAAAAAGAACACTGAAGAAACAGGGAGTGAAAGAAAGAAATATCCCCGTCAGGCATGTTCCAGGCACCTTCGAGCTGACATTCGGCGCACGTTTTATGGCAGAAAATGATGATCCGGATGCAATTATATGCCTCGGGTGTGTAATTCAGGGAGAAACGCCGCATTTCACATTTATTTGCCAGGGGGTTACACAGGGCATTACTCAGCTTAATCTCGATTACGATATTCCCTTTATTTTCGGTATCCTGACAACCAATACCCGTCAGCAGGCGCTGGACAGGGCAGGCGGAAAATACGGGAATAAAGGTGATGAAGCTGCAGTAACAGCAATAAAGATGGCCACCCTGCGGTTGCCAGGATCATCTCTCGCATAATTGCCTGAAAGGGCAATACCTGCATTTATTCCAGACATCTTTTGTCATAATAAAAGGCTCTCCGGCATTGAAAATCACATTAATTACACTCAGCAGATATTCAAGGAATTCCTGCCTTACATCCTTGTAATCCTCAACGATCAATCCGTCCATAATCCTTAGCATTGCTGAAAGTCGATCACTCTGAGTTTTTTTGAGCCTGTAAATTGCCGGAATGACTGAAGCTTCGGGCATTTTTGTAAGATAAGCCTCACAATAGAGCAAAGTCTGAAGCCACCCGTCAAGTTCTTTTTCCCTGTCCTCTTCGAAAAGCGCAGCCAGCGAATCGATTGCATCTGCAATTCTCCCTGTCTTGTAGTCGATGATCCTTGTTGTTCCGTCCTTAATATCCACCCTGTCGATTTTTCCGCCGACCAATAGTTTTAAATAATTTCCTTCACTCTGCATGGATACCGGAAAGCATACAAGATCTTCAAATGATACGATTGTCAATGGAGCAGACATTCTATCCATCTGAAGTATCCGCTCAATAAAGACCATCAGTACATCTCTGATAATGAGCTCATTTACTGCTACAACAGAATCATTCTCCCGATTGAAATTCTCCCGTATTGCATTGATTATCAGGTTAGCAATTTTATGCTTATCTGTCAGTATTGCATCTATCACACTTGCTCCAAGCACTTTGCCCCGGAATCCTTCATACAGGTTTTTAACGGCCGAATGCAACAGGGTACCAAGCTTTGCAGGATCTATTTCGTCAGTTATTCTCTCCTTTTCCTCAAGATCATTTACATACCTGTAATAAAACTTCATCCTGCAATTGAGCCAGGTATTTATTGCCGAGGGCGAAATATATCTTTTCTTTCCTGCAACATCTCCTGAAAATCTTGAGATCAGCCGGAGATTATGTTCAACTGTTCTTTCAATAATTGCTCCTATGGAGCTCTGGTTTTTTATCTCAAAGCTCAGGTTCTGTAATTCCGGTTTAAGTGAGGGATCATATTTCATCTGTTGCAGAAACCTGCTTATCTCCCCGCTTCTCAAACCTTCCGAATCTGAATTATAGAGGAAGGCTATATTCTCTGCCCTGTGCAGAAGGCGGTAAAAATGGTATGCGTAAACTGATTCCTGATGGTTGATGGACGGAAGCCGGAACGCTTCACGAAGAGTGAAGGGAATGAATGAAGCTGAAGCAGAAACAGCAGGCAAAACACCTTCATTGACAGAAAGGATTATAAGGTTTTTAAAATCGAGTGTTCTTGTTTCCAGGATTCCCATTATCTGGATCCCTGAGAGAGGTTCACCGGAAAAAGGAACAGACTGTAGCTTTAAAAGTCTGTCCAGCATACGCGACCATGTATCAACAGTTATGTCGATATCCGGACTACCGGTAATAATATCAAGGCGGTTAAGCGACAGTATTATTCTGTAAATGAACTCATTACTTATATCTCTTCGGGCAGATGCACCTGCAGAATCATCGCCTCCTCCCTTGTCATAGGAACCAATTAGCGTTAGAATTTCCTTAAGATATCCTGATAACAGAGCAGGTGAAGAAGCCTTCCTGAAGAACAGCGATAAATTTTCCGTTCGGTTAATACTTGCTGAAGAAATCCAAAAAAGTTTCTTTTCAACAATCTCATTAATAATTTCAGAGACTGACTCATTCATTAATTTCGAAACAAGATTATCTTGAAGTACCTTAATTACATCCTGACAGTTGAACATAACTACTCCGTTTTCTATCCTGGAACTGCGCTGCATGTTGAGGAGGTGTCTTACAAATGAACAGACAGATGTGTACCTGAGCGGATAGCCCATGGTTATGTTGATATCAGGAATGTTCGCGGGCAAACTTGTCAGTAACGGTATAAGAAGGTTTTCATCAGCAAGTATGACAGCTGTCTGATGTGCATTTTCAGTTGTCAGATCCGAAAGTTCATTGATCAGACCGGTTAAGAGTTTTACCTGGGCCACATCGGATGAGGTCTCGATAATGCGTCTTTTAACACTACCCGGATTCCGGGAAAGGAATGTGTCATAGCTCCAGTCTTCAGGCATATCATTGCCAAAGATCGATATGTTGTCTCTCAGGAAATATCCCGCAGAATTGAGCTTGCTGCCACTGATATATGAATTATCATAATCCCAGTAGAACCTTGCTCTCCCTCTTTTTTTCAACCTCAACATTACTGCCTTTTCACACTCATTCAGTGCATTGAATCCAATGAAATGAAGAACTTCCCACCTTACTGAGGTCAAATCCCCCGGATTGTGATTTTCAACCACATCCCTGAATATCATTCCCTCATATGCCAGGTTTTTCTCTTTCAGTGAAGCTCTGAAAGCAGTATACAAATCATTCAGAATTGACCATACATTGATAAATTCCGACTTTTCTTTAGTCAGTTTTTCAGGACTTACATTTGTCCAGAACCGTTGTATGATCTCAGCCTGTTCCTTTGTCAGGCCGCCAAACTCTTCATCTATCTCCTTTAATTCCTGTACATTACGAAATATCTTCGAAGTATCAGCAAGATATTTATCAATATCGTCGAAGTCATTCAGAAGCATGTCGCCCCAGAAATAAAAATCATCAAAGCTTTCACCGCTTTTTCTGATCTTCCTGTAAACCTTAAACAATTCGAATAAAAGTATTTCATTTTCAGCCGGTTGAAGCGCCGATATTGAACAAAAAAGATCATTTATGGTTAGGATCGCAGGAGTCCACACAGGTTTTTTAATTTCCGCTGCCAGGTATTTCAGGAAGAAGAGGCCTGCTCTTCTGTTTGGAAAAACAAGGCAATGCCTGCTGAGATTGTTGCTATGCTTCGAGTATAGTTCCCGTGCTATTCTTTCGAGGAAGTATTCCATTGTCTATCTCTTGTCCAGTCGTATTTTGGCAGCCGTGGCTTTAGCGAAGGTTGTTGATAGTGCAGTCATCTGGTTGGTGATAATTTTAATTGAATGTGTCAAATTTAAGGGAAAAGGCTCTTCACTGAGATTTTAAACTGAATATATTTGCATTCAACTTAAAGTATTCGCAGATGAATAAGATAAACATGTATCTGATAATTGCCATTATCTGTCTGGCACCCGGTTCATGCAATCCGGAAAATAAATTTACAGCGGAACAGGAAGAATTGTTCAGGTTTGCAACTGAAAATGCCCCGCTTGTGAATGAAGGATACAGCCGCTGTCTGAAGTATGTGAACGGATGGCTTGAACTGGCTGACCGTGCCACCGGGCTTATCCCGCGTAATATTAATGATGAGAAAAGCAAGGACATCTGGAATGCAAAAGACTGTGCAGCAGATAATTATCCATTTATGGTACTGACTTCGGCATTGCTCGACAGATCTCTTTTTGACGGGAAAATGAAAGAGATGCTGGAGACAGAAACAAGGCTGACTTCCAGGATCGGGGCAATGCCGGATACATATTCATTCTCAAAGAATGGTTTTGCAGTGAGCGACACAATCCTATCGGAAATCATTTTCGGATCGGCAGAATATATCAAAGACGGACTAATCCCTCTGACAGAATGGCTCGGTCCGAGTCCATGGTCCGAAAGACTGGTCTCAATCCTCGATGACGTCTGGAAATATGCCCCGGTTGAAACTCCCTACGGCATGATCTGCTCCGACAATCCGGAAGTCAACGGCGATATGCTTCAGGCACTTTCGAGGATTTACTGGGCTTCAGGCGACAGAAAATACCTTGAGTGGGCAGAACGGCTCGGAGATTATTATCTCCTTGGCAAGAACCATCCGACCGGAAATTTTGAAGTCTTGCGCCTTAGGGATCATGGTTGTGAAGTGATATGCGGTTTGTGCGAGCTTTATGCTACAGTCGCGCATGCCGATCCGTCAAAAAGAGAACTTTACCGTGCCCCTGTTTATGAAATGCTTGACAGGATCCTCGAGGTTGGGAGGAACAAGGATGGCCTGTTCTACAATTCAATCGATCCTGTTAAAGGTGTTCCCGTCAATAGCGGCATCGCAGATAATTTCGGCTACACACTCAACGGATTCTACACTGTTTACCTGCTCGACAGGATTGAAAAATACAGGGAACCTGTCCTGACTGCTCTCAGGATCCTCAATGAAAAATATAAGAATTTCGCCTGGGAAGGGACAAGCCAGGATGGTTATGCAGATGCAATTGAGGGAACCCTGAACCTTTATGTGAGGGAGCCAGTCCCGTCTGCCAGGGAATGGATCGAAAGCGAGATAAAGGTGATGTGGAATAAACAGCAGCCATCGGGAATTATAGAAGGCTGGCACGGCGATGGCAATTTTGCACGAACTACCATAATGTACTGTCTGTGGAAAACCTGTGGTGCATACCTGGTCCCATGGAATGACAGCCTTAAGCTTGGATGTGTCTGCAAAGACAATAAACTCTATCTCTCAATTTCCTCTCCGGAAAAATGGTACGGAAAATTGATGCTCGATAAAAAACGGCATGCTGAATTTATGCATCTGCCCCTCGACTGGCCAAGGATCAATCAGTTCCCGGAATATTTCACAGTCGAAAAGGGGAATAACTATACCATGGTTTCAAACCTGAGCAGTGAACCGAAGGTGATCAGCGGTGAAGAGCTTATGGAAGGATTACCGTTAAAGCTTAAAGCTGCACAGACAATTAAAATCATTATTGAATGAATCTACGCAGGTAAATATAACCTCCCCTGCCATGTATCGAGCTCCTCAAGTCGTTTTTCTATAAGGGTAGCGATGTGGTCGGATCGTTTTCTGCCCCATCCGCCGGTTACCAGAAACCGGGGAGGAGTTTCACCCGAAAAGCGCTCAACTAATATATTCGGTGTCAGTCGTTCAAGGAAGCTGATAAAAAAATCGAGATACTCTTCCCACCCGAACAATTGAAATTCAGCCGGATTGTTAATGAATTCAGCTTCCATTGCCGTTCCTTTTATGATCTGAAGCTGATGCAATTTTACAATTTTCAATGGCAAATCCGAAATTATTCCGGCTTCAGCAAGCATCTCCTCACGAGTTTCACCCGGCAATCCGAATATAAAGTGTGCACCGGTATTAATGCCAAGTTCCGCTGTCGATCTGACAGCCTTTACAGCGTCCTCGAATGTGTGTCCCCTGTTGATCCTTCTCAGGGTCTTATCATAGCATGATTCAATTCCGTATTCTACTGCGAGATAACATCTTTGTGAGAGCTCTCTGAGGTATCCGAGTTTCTGATCATCCATGCAATCCGGCCTTGTTCCAATTATCAGTCCTGTTACCCCAGGGTACATCAACGCCTCCTCAAACAGATCCCTGAGTATATCAAGCGGAGCATAAGTATTTGAATATGCCTGAAAATAAGCAAGATATGAAAAAGCTCTCCTGTATCTCCTCTTATGGAATTCAATACCTTCCTCAATCTGCCTGGTAACAGATTTGTCCGGGTTACAATAGGATGGATTAAAAGCATCATTATTGCAGTAAGTGCAACCACCAATACCTTTGGTGCCATCCCTGTTTGGGCATGTAAAGCCTGCGCTGATCGAGACTTTCTGAACCCTTTCGCCGTAATGCGTCCTGAAAAAATTTGAATAAGCATTGAATCTTCGTTCATGCCCCCATGGAAACTTTCGAGTATTTTTCTGGCCGTCAGACATTATGCAGGTACAATTTTATTCTTATCAACATACCACAGGCAGGCTTCAATATTCTTGTATCCCATTTCACTCAGAAAACTGCGGTACTGTTTTAACTGGTCATGATATTTCTGATATTCCTCTCCGAATTTGAAATCGATGATAATTACCTTATCATCTCTTATTATTACCCTGTCAGGCCGCCTCGTCCTGCCGGAAGGTAAAAGAATCTCTGCTTCTCTCATCACATTATTGCCGGGGCTAAACCATTCTGATGCAGGCGGTGACTTAACAAGCAATATTAATTTTTTTTCCAGTGACACTGAATCTGATTCAGTGATCTTGCCTTCAAGTACAAGTTTCTTTACCGCATAAGGAATATCCTCCGAAGTATTTATCCCTTCAAAAACCTCGTGCATAAGCTTACCGTAATTGACCTTCTGCCTGACAGCCTCCTTCCCTGCAGCAAAATAGTCTTCGCCGTGCAGTTTCAGCCTCAGCGATTCTGGTTTGCTGTTGACATTATATTTCCTGCAAATGAGTTCTTTATTCTCAGGCTGCTGACCTGTATTCCAGGGTATCTCACCGGATTCAAATACCTTCTTTCTGCTGTCATACCGGCTGTTCAGTACTATGCCTTGATCTCCTGCCGGATTTTCAGATGTGGAAATCGCTTCTTTAATAACCCTGGCAATGGTTTCAGATGGTCCGGGTCTTTCCGGTGCAAATCCATAAATGGCATCCTTCGCCCTTGTCATTGCTACATAAAGAAGATTTATATTATCGATGTAAACAGAATATTTTTCGTGCATGTAATCAGCTGCAAAAACCGTATCCGAAAGGGCTTTGCGATATCTGACCGGTACTATTCCAAGCTCATTGAAAGGTTGAGTATCAGGTTTGACCCAGAGAATCGGTTGCTTGCTGAATACATGGTCGAGGTTCCATGACAGGAATGGCAGGATTACCACTTTGAATTCAAGCCCTTTTGCTTTATGAATAGTGAATATCCTGGCGGCATTCTGATTTGCAGGCAGCTTTATTGTTTTCTTCATTCCGGTGGAATCCCACCATGCAAGAAAAGAATCGGTGTCAGCATTTTTGTTTCCGGAAAAATTCATAACCAGATCCTGGAAGGTATTCAGGTAAGCCGCATTCCTGGAATAATTGCCAAGGCCAAAAAAACTGATGATACTTTCGGTTGCCTCAAATAATGGCAGTTCACGGGTGATTTTCAGGAATGTATCATAACCTTCCGGAAAGCAGCCGTGCGAACCATCAATTAACCTGTCACGGTTAAGATCAGCTTTATCTGCATTCTCATCTCCTTTTGACAGCAGGTAAAATCTCAGCATCAGTGCCCTGCTTATTACATCATCAGGATCGCTGAGAACCCTCAGCACTGCAATTATGAAGGTAATGGCATATGAAGCCGACAAAGTCAGTGAATCATTTGAGACAATATTATAATTGTACCGGGTTCTTTGTTCAGGAGAACAATTGCTGCTGTATTCCACTATTTTTCTTACTATGGCTTCACCATCCTTTACTTCTCTGACGATAATGCCGATATCCGAAGCATTATATCCCTTATCCTGGAACAGTTCAATGATCCCGGGGATCCTCTCAAGAACAAAATCTTTCCAGCTTCTGAGGATTTTTGTTCTCTTCCCCTTTTTCTTCTCATTCCCGTTTTCTATCTGGTCGTCAATAAATTCCAGCTTTATATATCCGCCATTGCGTATTCCCGGATCAGCCTGTACCGCCCCGGTATACAGATTTTTGAAATCAGAAAAAAAACCACTTTCTGATAATGCCTTGTCGGTTTGTTCGGCAATAACTGAAAAAAGCGAGTTGTTGAATCTTATGATGTTGGAGCAGCTTCTCCAGTTTGTCACCAACGGCTTGCTTATAAATCTGGCATTATCGATCAGTTTATTCTGCATATCGGCCAGTATCTGCCAGTCGCTGTTCCTCCACCTGTATATCGATTGTTTTATGTCACCAACAACCAGGTTATCACAACCTCGTCCCATGCTTTCGCTGATCAGAGGATTGAAATTTCTCCACTGCAACAATGACGTATCCTGGAACTCATCGATCATGTAATTCTCAAAGACATTACCAATCTTTTCATAAATGAACGGAGTTTGTTCCTGTCCCGTTATCAGACTGAGCAGTTCCCCTGCCTCTGAAATAAGAAAGCTGTTTTCGCCGGATGCAACCATGTGCACCCTGTTCAGCACATCAGAAAGGATACCCAGTGCATAAATATTTGACAAGACAGCCTTTGCGCTTTGAAAATCTGAAAAATTGCTGTTGCAGAACAGGATTGCCTCCTTAAGTGTTTCTTCCAGACCTCCGGTAATTGCTTTCACAAGCTCCGGTGAAGGGTCTTTTGCTGACCATCTCGGCGTCTCGTTAAAAATAAGCTTTACATTGTCATTCGGTAAAACTATATCCCCGTTAACTATAGACTTTACAAAACCCGGAATCCCCCTGCTCTTCTGATAGAACATTTCTTCAGTCAATCCGAATTCAGTAAAGATGCTTTCGAATTTTCTTCCAAAGTTTCTGATATTCTCCTCCATTGATGACGATACAGCCCTGATCCTCTTAATATAATATGACAGGAACTCTTTGTTTTCCAGGTTCTTTCTTTCACTTTCGGAAAGTATTTTGAATTTCTCCCGGAACAACTCTTCTGACAGTATAGTGATCTCTCCCTTAAGGTTCCAGCTTTTTTCCTCCTCAAGGTTCGACATGACAAAAGATGTCAGCCAGTTCTTGATTTCCGGACTATCGGCGGAGGATGTGATCATCTCATCGATAGCGGTTGAAAGAATTAAGCTATGGTCCAGCTCTATGTTAAATCCGATATGGAAGCCTGCTTCCCGTGCAAAAGCACGTATTATCTTCTGGAAAAAAGTATCAATCGTACATACCGAGAAGCGGGAGAAGTCGTGCAGAATAGAAAACAGGATCTCTCCTGCTTCATTCCTTATTGCCACTTCGGATTTACCGGTCTCAGTTATCAGGTCCTTCAGGTATTCGGAACTCCCTCCACTGGCAAGGCAGTGAAGCTGATCAAGGATCCTGCTTTTCATTTCAGCAGTGGCTTTATTGGTAAAAGTTACAGCCAGTATCTTCCGGTAATTGTATCTTGACTTGAAAAGAAATGAAAGATAATTGCCTGCCAGCCTGAAAGTTTTGCCTGATCCTGCTGATGCGGAGTATATGGTGAGGGTTCCCTGTCCCATAATGTAAAGGTACTTATTTTCAAAGAAGTCCTGCTCACCGAGTTTACCCCGCATAAATACATTTTACTACCTTTGCACCGTGAAAAAAAGGGTAGTGATAGGATTATCCGGAGGAGTGGATTCAAGCGTGGCAGCATGGATTCTGAAAGAACAGGGCTATGATGTCACCGGATTATTCATGAGGAACTGGCACGATACGACCGGATTGCTGCAGAGTGACTGCCACTGGGAAGATGATCTGATGTTTGCGGAAATGGTTGCGAAGAAGCTTGGGATACCGTTTCACCAGGTGGACCTCAGCGAACCTTACAGAAAAAGGGTGATGGATTATATGTTCTCGGAATACGAGAAGGGCCGCACTCCCAATCCGGATGTTCTGTGCAACAGGGAGATCAAGTTCGATTCATTTGCATGTGAAGCCAGAAAGATGGGTGGAGATTTTGTTGCGACAGGGCACTATTGCAGAAAGGATAAAGTAAAAGCCGGTGGAAAAACAATATACAGGCTCCTTGCAGGAAAAGATGAAAACAAGGATCAGAGTTATTTCCTGTGTCAGGTCAGCCAGGATCAACTGGCATTCTCATTATTCCCGATAGGTGAGCATACCAAACCGGAAGTAAGGAAAATTGCTGAAAAGCTGGGACTTGCAACGGCACGCAGAAAGGATTCTCAGGGGATCTGTTTTATCGGGAAAGTTCATTTGCCGGTTTTCCTTCAACAGAAGCTCAAAGCGAAAAAAGGCCGGATAATTGAAATAAACGGCAATTCTGATTTCAGGTCGTGGCATGCAGGATATCCTGATGAAAATATCACCGATGAAGATCTTATGCAGATCGCTGAGCCGCATAATCATGAAAAATTATCAGGGACAACCATCGGTAATCATGATGGAGCACATTTTTTCACCATTGGCCAGAGAAAGGGTATCAATATTGGCGGATTCAGGGAACCTCTCTTTGTGATCGGCACTGACGTTGTGAAGAATATTTTATATGTCGGTGAAGGGCAGTCACATCCCGGATTATACAGGAAAGGGCTTTTTATCAGGGAAGATGAGATTCACTGGATCAGGACAGATCTCACCATGACTACAGGCGAAAGTCGTGAATATATGGTGAGGATCAGGTATCGTCAGCCGTTGCAGAATGCAAAACTATTCAGAAGAAGAGAAGGCATTTATGTCATTTTCAACAAATTACAGCGAGGAATTGCTCCCGGTCAGTTTGCAGCATGGTATAACGGGGACGAGGTAATAGGATCGGGGGTAATTAATAAGTAGTCTTCGGTCTTCGGTCTTCGGTCTTCGGTCTTCGGTCTTCGGTCTTCGGTC